>VFQO010000513.1_pt1 | contig 40782 bp, 42 predicted proteins | sample 3512331 | NCBI WGS metagenome assembly VFQO01 (sample SAMN10412371, study PRJNA504923) | tailings metagenome | isolation source: Replicate 3 from Balatoc abandoned mine | place: Philippines: Itogon, Benguet | collected 2017-08-28 | reverse complement strand
CGAACGGATAGTTGATCGTCGCCTTCGGCTTGAAGAAATATTTGAGCGTGAGGGCGTGCGCCTTCACGAACTCCCACAAGGTGAAGCTTTTGACGAGATGGGCGATGGTGGTCATTTGGGCTTGCTCGTTTCTTTAGTCATCGCTTGCCAAGCTAAATCAGCGCCAGTTTCATGCTGCTCCAACATGCACCTACCCACATACATGGCCTTGCCCGGCTCAGAAGCTCCGACAGTTCCCCGTATGACGGCGGCGACGTTATATTTCTGCGGCGGATTGGAGATCGTAATCGCCACACCAACGACCGGACTTCCAGCAACGTCGGCGTCTGATCGAGAAACCAAGGTCATTACTTGGCCATTGAAGCCGAGCTGGTGAAGGTTAAGGCCGCCAAGCAAGCCATTCACGTCATGAACTCGAAAATTTTCGGGAGTCAGAGCATCGCCGCTCCTGAGCGACGGCTTGAACTGAAAGTTCAACTCTTCCGTCAACTCGTCAGAGGTATCGGAACTGGATTTGAAAAAACAAATACCATTGTTGGCACCCTCCCAACCTTCCTCAGCAAATGCCGGGGTGGTCGACAGCGCGACTGCAAAGGTCGCTGCCGACATGATGCTCGCCGACCTTATCACGCCCCATACCTCGTCAGCATCAGATAGCCGGAGATCAGGAAGATCCAGATCAGCGAGATCGGCAGGAAGACCTTCCAGCCCAGCCGCATCAGCTGGTCGTAGCGATAGCGCGGGACGGTCGCCTTCACCCAGCTGAACACGAAGAAGAAGAAGAGGATCTTCGCGAACAGCCACACGATGCCCGGGATGTCGAACCAGGGGATCAGGTCGATGTTGAGCGGCGGGAGCCAGCCACCCCAGAACAGCACCGCGTTGAGCGTGCACATCAGGAGGACGTTGGCATATTCGCCAAGCCAGAAGAGCGCGAAGCTCATCGACGAATATTCGGTCTGATAGCCTGCGACGAGTTCGCTTTCCGCTTCGGTCAAATCGAACGGTGCGCGCGCGGTTTCGGCGAGCGACGAGATCAGGAACATCACCGCGAGCGGGAAAAGCAGCAGGTTGAAGCCGAAGGCGTTGACGATGCCGAGCCCGTGGCCCTGCTGCGCCTTGACGATCTCGTTCATGTTGAAGCTGCCGGCAAAGAGCACGACACCAATCAGGATGAAGCCGATCGACACTTCATAGGAGATCATCTGCGCCGACGCGCGCATCGCCGAAAAGAAGGGATATTTCGAGTTCGACGCCCAGCCCGACAGGATCACGCCATAAACCCCGAGCGACGAAATCGCGAGGATGTAAAGCAGCCCGACGTTGATATCGGCGAGCACCGCGCCCGAATTGAACGGGATCACCGCCCACGCCATCAGCGCCACCGTGAAGGTGATGATCGGCGCGATCAGGAACAGCCCACGGTTGGCCGACGTCGGGATGATCGTTTCCTGCAGGAACACTTTCAGACCGTCGGCAAACGACTGGAGCAGGCCGAAGGGGCCGACGACATTCGGGCCGCGACGCAGCGCGATCGCCGCCCAGATCTTGCGGTCGGCATAGATGATCATCGCGACCGCGAGCATCAGCGGCAGCGCGATGAGCAGGATGCCCGCGATCGTCGCGACGCCCCACGCCCATGTCGGGTCCATGCCCCACGAGATGAAGGTCTCGGTCATTTCTTGGCGCCGTCCTGATTCTTCCAGCCGTTATGCGGACCGGGCTTGTCCGACTTGCCCTTGGGGTTGAAACCCCGCCAGACCGAATAGCCCATCCCGACGAGCAGGATCGAGGCGATGGCGTGTACCGGGGTCATTCTGCGGCCTCCGCAAAGGTGGCGCCATGGACCAGCTCTTCCGAGCAGCGCTGCATCGTCGGCGACGCGCGGCAGATGGCGTTGGTGAGATAGAAATCCTTGATCGGCGACGGGATCGCGCGCGCCTCGGGCTTGGCCGGCAGCTTGGGCGGCGCCCAGCCATAGTCGGCAAGCCCCTCGACGCCGAGCGCGGGCACGGCGGCGACCATCGCGGCACGGCATTCGGCGAAGCTGTCGAAGCCGAGATTGACGCCGAGCGCATCGGCCAAGGCCCTGAAAATGCTCCAGTCCTCGCGCGCGTCGCCCGGGGCGAAGACCGCCTTGTCGCTGCGCTGGACGCGGCCCTCGGTGTTGACCGTGGTGAAATCCTTTTCGGTCCACGCCGCAGCGGGCAGGATGACGTCGGCCGCATGCGCGCCCTTGTCGCCATGATGGCCAACATAGACCTTGAAGGTGCCTGGCAGCGCCGTGAAATCGACCTCGTCGGCGCCGAGGAAGAAGGCGAGCTTCGGCTTGGCGGCGATGACGTCCCTGATCCCGCCGGGCAGGCCGTATCCGAGCATGAGCGAGCCCATGCGCGCCGCGGAGAAATGGACGACATTATAGCCGTTCCAGCCGTCCTTGACCGCATTGACCGCCTTGGCGAGCGCGAGGCCGGCGCCATGGACGCCGGGGACCGACAGCGCGCCGCCGCCGAAAATCAGCATCGGCCGCTCGGCACCCGCCAGCGCGTCGGTGACATGCTTCGGCAGCTTCGCGACCAGCGCGGCGTCGTCGCCGAGCCATTCGGCCTTGTAGGTGAGGTCGGTTTCGGGGCCGATCGCAAAGACCTTCGCGCCCTTCTTCCACACCGCCTTGCGGACGCGCGTATTGATGAGCGGCGCTTCCCAGCGCAGGTTCGTGCCGACGAGCAGGATCACATCGGCATTTTCGGCCTCGGCGATCGTCGTGTTGAAATTGACCGCCGACAGGCTGGTGACGTCGTAATCGAGCCCGGTCTGGCGCCCTTCGAGCAGCGTGCCCCCGAGCGCGGTCACCAGCGCTTTCGCCGCGAACATCGTCTCGCAATCGGCCAGGTCGCCGGCGATCGCCGCGACCGATGCACCGGCGTTCACCGCCTTGATCGCGGCAAAGGCTTCGGCCCAGCTCGCTTCGACCAGCGCGCCGTCCTTGCGGACATACGGCCGGTCGAGGCGGCGACGGACGAGACCGTCGACATGGTGGCGCGTCTTGTCGTTCGCCCATTCCTCGTTCACGTCGTCGTTGACGCGCGGCAGCACGCGCAGCACCTGGCGCCCGCGCGCGTCGATACGCACATTGGTGCCGACCGCGTCCATCATGTCGATGCCGAGCGTCTTGGTCAGTTCCCACGGACGCGCCTCGAACGCATAGGGCTTCGACGTCAGCGCGCCGACGGGGCAGAGGTCGACGACATTGCCCGACAGCTCGCTTTGGACGGCATTTTCGAGATAGCTCGTGATCTGCATATTCTCGCCGCGATAGATCGCGCCGATATCTTCCACGCCGGCGACTTCCTCCGCAAAGCGGACGCAGCGCGTGCACTGGATGCAGCGGGTCATCACCGTCTTGACGATGGGTCCCATATATTTTTCGGTGACCGCGCGCTTGTTCTCGTCATAGCGCGTCGCGCCGCGGCCATAGGCGACCGACTGGTCCTGCAGGTCGCATTCGCCGCCCTGGTCGCAGATCGGGCAGTCGAGCGGGTGGTTGATGAGCAGGAACTCCATCACCCCTTCGCGGGCCTTCTTGACCATCGGGCTATCGGTCTTGATGACCTGCCCCTCGGCGGTCGGCAGCGCGCACGACGCCTGCGGCTTCGGCGGCCCGGGGGCAACCTCGACGAGGCACATGCGGCAATTGCCGGCGATCGACAGGCGTTCATGATAGCAGAAGCGCGGGATTTCCTTGCCCGCCAGCTCGCACGCCTGCAGGACGGTCGCGCCCTGCGGAACGTCGAGTTCTACGCCATCTACGGTGACTTTAGGCATTAGAGAAGCTTCTCTTTCAGCGAGGGGTCAGCAAGCGCTGCGAGCCTTGCATAATTTGACGCCAGATAAATGCGAAGTAACCTGAGATCAGCGGTCACCCCCGCATCCAACGCGCATTCCTGAGCGGTCGGCGCGACCAAATTCAGCGCTTCGCGCTCCGCCGACGATCCGTGATCGGAAAGGAAAAGCTGGCGAGCTTGGACCGGGTTTTTCCGAACTACGCATTCGCCGATCATATCGGCTTGATATTTGTGATTTACTTGCTCCACCCACGCTTGCTTTTCCTTATTCGACATGCGCGAATCCGGCGATAGTTTTTCGACCGTCATGGGCTCGTGGCGCTGGATGGTCGGTGCGGCGGCCAACTCGGCATCGAGTTCTGCCAGGTCAAGTTCGCGAAGCAGCAGTTCCGAGGCAATCCCGATAAGGAGATCGCCATCGAGCATCACACCAGGACGCCCGAAACGCCCGCCGGCCAATTCGCGATAACAGTCGCTATTCGTGACCTTGCCCATATTGCCGCGCCGCTCCGTGACATAGCTTACAACCAACGGTCGATATTCGGTCTTGAGCAAACAAGCGACGACTTCGCTAACATCCAGCCGTAGCTGCGTGTCCGGCGAAAGCTGTTCCGCAGCAGCGACCGGTCCGATGGCGGCGAGCATCGCTGCCCCGAAGATGGACACCCTATATGGTCCGATGGAACGCCTCACTCCGCAGCCTCCACCATGCCGCCATTCTCGCGGATACGGCGTTCGATTTCGGGGCGGAAGTGCTTGATCAGCCCTTGGATCGGCCAGGCCGCCGCATCGCCGAGCGCACAGATGGTGTGGCCCTCGACCTGCTTGGTGACATCGTACAGCGTGTCGATCTCGCTGATGTCGGCGTCGCCGGTGCGCAGCCGTTCCATCACGCGCCACATCCAGCCGGTGCCTTCGCGGCACGGGGTGCACTGGCCGCAGCTTTCATGCTTGTAGAAATAGCTGATGCGGCTGATCGCCTGAACGACGTCGGTCGACTTGTCCATCACGATCGCGGCGGCGGTCCCGAGGCCCGATCCGACCGCTTTCAAGCCATCGAAATCCATCGGGCAGTCCATGATCTCCGCCGCCGGAACCAGCGGAACCGACGAACCGCCGGGGATGACCGCGAGCAGATTGTCCCAGCCGCCGCGAATGCCGCCGCAATGGCGGTCGATCAGCTCGCGGAAGGTGATGCTCATCTCTTCCTCGACGACGCACGGCGTGTTCACATGGCCGCTGATCTGGAAGAGCTTGGTGCCCTTGTTGTTCTCGCGCCCGAAGGAGGAAAACCAGGTCGCGCCGCGCCGCAGGATCGTCGGGACGACCGCGATAGATTCGACATTATTGACCGTCGTCGGGCAGCCATAGAGACCTGCACCCGCGGGGAACGGCGGTTTCAGGCGCGGCTGGCCCTTCTTGCCCTCGAGGCTTTCGATCATCGCGGTCTCTTCGCCGCAGATATAGGCGCCCGCGCCGCGATGGACGAAGACGTCGAAGTCGTAACCCGACTTGGCGGCGTTCTTGCCGAGCAGACCCGCGTCATACGCCTCCTGCACCGCCGCGAACAGCGTCTCGGCCTCACGGATGAACTCGCCGCGGATGTAGATATACGCGGCGCGCGCGCGCATCGCATAGCCTGCGATCAGCGCACCCTCGATCAGCTTGTGCGGATCGTGGCGGATGATCTCGCGGTCCTTGCACGACCCTGGCTCAGATTCGTCGGCGTTGATGACGAGGAAGCTCGGGCGGTCGGCGCGCGGCTCCTTCGGCATGAAGCTCCACTTGAGCCCGGTCGGAAAGCCCGCGCCGCCACGGCCGCGCAGGCCCGACGCCTTGACCTCTTCGATGATCGCGTCCTGGCCGCGCTTCATCAGGTCTTTCGTCTTGTCCCAATCGCCGCGCGCCTGCGCGGCCTTCAGGTTCCACGGCTGGAACCCGTAAAGGTTGGTGAAGATGCGGTCCTTGTCAGCGAGCATGAGAGGAGCCCCCCTTCAATACGAACTTCGTCGAATAGCCCCACAGGATCCCGAACGGAATCGCCAGCACCGCTATGATCACGATCCGCCGCGCGGAGAGCGTCTCCCCGAACAGCAGATTGATCAGGATCGACAAGGGAATATAGAACGCCGCCCAGGCCAGTCCCGCACGAAACGGATGGTTTGCGACGTCGAATAGCGAACGCATCACGGCCGCCCGTCCTTCTTCAGCATCTTGTAGGCGACATAGCCGAGCGCGAGCACCAGCAACGGCCCGATCAGCGCGAAGGTCACGCGCAGCACGAAGCCGAGCACGACCAGCGCGCCGATGATCGCGAGGATCGTGATGACGTCCTTCTGGGTCATGCGGCCGCTCCTGCATCGTCACCCCAGACTTGATCCGGGGTCCCGCTGTTCACCGCCGCGAAGCGGGATGCCGGATCAAGTCCGGCATGACGAAGAAATGGGAGGCTGGCCTTCATCACCACGCCTTCCGGTAGTCATGGTTGCTCTTGACCATTTCCACCAGCGTCGTCGGGCCGCCTTCGGGCTCGCTCGTGTGACGCTTGGGGTTCTGGGGGCCGGTCTTCGGCTGCTTGCCCGCGGCGAGCGCGTCGAGGATGCGGTCCATCTTGTCGTAGTCGAGATCTTCGTAATTATCGTCGTTGATCTGGACCATCGGCGCGTTGGTGCAGGTGCCCATGCACTCGACCTCGGTCAGCGTGAACAGCCCGTCGGGCGTCGTCTTGCCCTTGACCATGCCGCGGTTCTTGCACGCGGCCATGACATCGTCCGACCCGCGCAGCAGGCACGGCGTCGTGCCGCACACCTGGACATGATAGCGACCGACCGGCGCCATATTGTACATGGTGTAGAAGGTCGCGACCTCATAGGCGCGGATGAACGGCATATCGAGCTGGCCTGCGACATATTCGATCACGGGGACGGGCAGCCAGCCCTGCGTGTTCGTCTCGGCGCCGACCTGGCGCTGCGCGAGGTCGAGCAGCGGCATCACCGCCGAACGCTGGCGTCCTGCGGGATAGCGCGCGATGACGGTCTTTGCCTTTTCGGCGTTCTCGGCGGTCCAGGCAAACGCGCCCCAGCGCGCGCGGACTTCGGCCTCGTCGGGGATTTGGGGTGCGTCAGCCATCGACGCCGCTCCTTGGAGATGTGGTTGGAACGGAAAGCGGAAGCAGCGGCGGCGGAGGCAGGTGCGCGTAGTATTTGCCACTGGCAATTAGGCCCCTGTCAACAACGAGCGACAGGATCGTTTTGTATGCGCGACCGGTACAGGTGTATTCGATCCGATATTCAATGGGATAAACGCCCGCGTGCCAATCAGACTTGAGAACGCTACAATTCTGGAGATTCAGAACAATCTCGCCCGCGCTGGCCGGTCCAGACTTTTCGGGCAAACTCTGTCTGAGTTCCGCATTGTCAGCCATCATATACTCAAGCGACGAAGCATCCCCCTTATTCAAGGATGCGAGCAATCGCTCGGGATCGAACCGAAAATCTTGTGCAAAAGCAATCGAAGGCACGGCACAGATTGCCAAAATCGCAAGCAAACCCCTCACCGGTCGCACTCCCCGAACACGACGTCGATCGCGCCGATAATCGCGGTGGTGTCGGCGAGCATATGGCCCTTCGACATCATGTCCATCGCCTGCAGATGCGAAAACGCGGTCGGGCGGATCTTGCAGCGGTACGGCTTGTTGCTGCCGTCGCTGACCAGATAGACGCCGAATTCGCCCTTGGGGCTTTCGGTCGCGACATAGACTTCGCCCGCGGGGACGTGGAAACCCTCGGTGTAGAGCTTGAAGTGATGGATCAGCGATTCCATCGAGCTCTTCATCTCGGCACGCTTCGGCGGCACGACCTTGCGGTCGAGGCTGGCAACGGGGCCCTTGGGCATTTCGTTGATGCACTGGAGGATGATGCGCGCCGACTGATAGACTTCCTGTACGCGAACCATGAAGCGGTCGTAGCAGTCGCCGCGCGTGCCGACGGGAATATCGAAGTCCATCTTGGCATAGGCGTCATAAGGCTGCGACTTGCGCAGGTCCCACGCGATGCCGCTGCCGCGGATCATCGGACCCGAGAAGCCCCATGCGAGCGCGTCTTCCTTGCTCACCGTCGCGATGTCGACGTTGCGCTGCTTGAAGATGCGGTTGTCGATGACGAGGCTCATCGCGTCGCCGAACAGCTTCGGCAGCCGCTTTTCGCACCATTCGCCGATGTCGTAGAGCAGTTTCTCCGGCACGTCCTGATGCACGCCGCCGGGACGGAACCAGGCCGAATGCATGCGCGCGCCCGAGGCGCGCTCGAAGAAGTTGAGACAATCCTCGCGCAGTTCGAACACCCACAGGTTCGGCGTCATCGCGCCGACGTCCATGACGTGCGACCCGATGTTGAGCATATGGTTGCAGATGCGCGTCAGCTCGGCGAACAGGGTGCGCAGATATTGCGCACGGTCGGGCACTTCGAGATCGAGCAGCTTCTCGATAGCCAGCACGTAGGAGTGCTCCATGCCGAGCGGCGAGCAATAGTCGAGCCGGTCGAAATAGGGCAACGCCTGCAAATAGGTCTTATACTCGATCAGCTTCTCGGTGCCGCGATGGAGCAGCCCGACATGCGGATCGACGCGCTCGATGATCTCGCCGTCGAGCTCCATCACCATGCGCAGCACGCCGTGCGCCGCAGGATGCTGCGGACCGAAGTTGATCGTGTAGTTGGTGACCACCTGGTCGCCCGCGGTATCGGCGGTGTCGACCGGATAGCCGGTGAACATGTCGCTGCCGTGGTTCTTCACATAAGGGGAGTCGGTCATGCGTCACCGCCTTTGGGCTTGCGCGGCGCGCGGGGCTTGGCGGGCGCCTTTTCAGCCTTTGTCGTCGCGGGAGTCTTGGCAGGCTTGGTCGCCGCCTTCGCCTTCGCGCCGTCGCGGCTGGTCTTGGCGGCCTTGATGTTCGTCTTGGCCCCTGCCCCGGTCTGTTCCGGCTTTTCGGTGGTCTTGGGGGTCGGCGGCGGCGGCGCCTTCGCCTTGTCGTCGGCGGCCTTGACCTCTTTCGCGGTCATCGGCGTCGGCGCGCCCTTGCCCGGTGCTTCGCCCGTGCCGCCGGCCTTTTCGTCGCCGGGCAGCACATAGTCGGCGCCTTCCCACGGCGACATGAAGTCGAAGTTGCGGAAATCCTGCGCAAGCCGCACCGGCTCGTACACGACGCGCTTGTCCTCTTCGCTGTAACGCAGCTCGGTATAGCCGGTCAGCGGGAAGTCCTTGCGCTGCGGATGCCCCTGGAAACCATAGTCGGTCAGGATGCGTCGCAGGTCGGTGTTGCCGCTGAACAAGACGCCATACATGTCGAACACTTCGCGCTCGAGCCAGCCGGCGTTCGGCCAGACGGGAACGATCGTCGGGACCGGCGTCGCCTCGTCGGTGGTGACGCGGACGCGCAGGCGGTGGTTCCTGGTGACGCTGAGCAGGTGGTAAACGACCTCGAAGCGCTCGGCGCGCTCGGGATAATCGACCCCGGCGATTTCCATCATCTGCTGATATTCGAGATTGTCGCGCAGCGCGACCATCACGGCGGCGATCGCGTCGCGATCCACCGTGATGCTGTCCTCGTCGGCAGCAAAATCGTGCGACAGCAGGTCTTTGCCGAGCAGCGCCTTGAGCGCGGCAGCAAGGCCCGACTGCGGGGCGACCAAAGGTGCAGGATGGCCCATCAGCGTTCGATCGTCCCGGTGCGGCGGATCTTCCGCTGCAATTGCATCACGCCATAGAGCAGGGCTTCGGCGGTCGGCGGGCAGCCGGGGACATAGATGTCGACGGGGACGATACGGTCGCAGCCGCGCACGACGCTGTAGCTATAATGATAATAGCCGCCGCCATTGGCGCAGCTGCCCATCGAGATGACATATTTCGGGTTCGACATCTGGTCGTAGACCCGGCGCAGCGCGGGCGCCATCTTGTTGCACAGCGTCCCCGCGACGATCATCACGTCCGACTGGCGCGGCGAAGCGCGCGGCGCAGCGCCGAAGCGCTCCATGTCATAGCGCGGCATGTTGACGTGGATCATCTCGACCGCGCAGCAGGCGAGCCCGAAGGTCATCCACCAGAGCGAGCCGGTGCGCGCCCAGTTGAAGATGTCCTCGGTCGAGGTGACGAGAAAGCCCTTGTCGCCAAGCTCGCTGTTGAGGTCGTCGAAATACCCCTGGTCGGGCGCAGTGCCCGGGGCGACCGGCATCTGGCCGGGCATCAGGATGCTCGAATTGCTCATTCCCAATCCAGCGCCCCTTTCTTCCATGCATAAACAAGGCCGAGCGCGAGTTCGGCGAGGAAAATCATCATCGTGGCCCAACCGGCCCAACCGATTTCCTCGAGGCTGACCGCCCAGGGAAAGAGGAAGGCCGCTTCGAGGTCGAAGATGATGAAGAGAATCGCGACGAGATAGAAACGCACGTCGAACTGGCTGCGCGCGTCCTCGAACGCGGGAAAGCCGCATTCATATTCGGTAAGCTTCGCTGGATCGGGCTGATGCGCTCCGGTCAGGCGCGACACGCCCATCGGCAGGAACACAAAGGCGGCCGAAAGGCCGACAGCCACGAACAGGAAGATCAGGATCGGCAGATATTGCGTCAGGTCGACCATGGGAGCTCGCAGTCTTTTTGGGGCGCTTGGGCGCCTTTCGTTGCGGGCGCTTTAGGCCAGCAAGGCGCGGGTCGCAAGCGCTGCGGGCAGGAAAATAACCTCGCTGTGACCAAAAGCATATTGGACGCTGGCGACGGCGGCCAAGAGCATGTTACGCCGTCATCGGGTCGGCGGACCGCGCGGGTCGCGGATGCTGTTATACGGGGGTAAACCATGGGCATAATTTCGACGATGGGCGGATGGACGATCGCCGCGGCGGCAGCGCTTGCAGCAGCGCCGGCGCAGGCCGAACTGGTCAATGCGAAAGATCCCCAGACGATCAAGGCGATCGTCGAGTCGCAAGGCTGGCCCGCCAAGATCGTCAGTACCCCAGGCGAAAGCCCCTATATCGAGAGCAGCCGCGAAGGGCTGAAGTTCCTCGTCCTGTTCATGAACTGCGACGACGCGGGCAAGGCCTGCAAAACGCTGCAATTCTATATGGGCTTCAACGACGCCAAGAGCACGACGCTCGAACGGCTGAACGAATGGAACGGTGGGAAGCGCTTCGGCCGCGCCTATCGCGACGACAGCGGCGACCCGGTGCTTGAAATGGACGTCGACCTCGATTTCGCGGGCATCCCGCGCGAGAATCTGGGCGAAGCGTTCAACACCTGGGCGGCACTGATGGACGCCTATCACGCACATATTTACGAAAAATAGGGACCGAGCCCCGGCTCGCGCCGGGGCCACCCCGGCGCGTCACGCGTTGCGGAGCGCGCCCGCGACGAGTTTCTGCAGCTTCGAATGGACAGCGGCGCTGCCCGCGATGAATTCGCTGCGCTCGATCGCCCGGTCGCCGCCGCGGAAATCGCTGACGAAACCGCCGGCCTCGCGCACGAGCAATATGCCCGCCGCGACATCCCATATGTTGAGGTCACTTTCCCAGAAGCCGTCATAACGACCCGCCGCGACCCAGGCGAGGTCGAGGCTGGCCGCGCCGAAACGGCGGATGCCCGCGACTTCGGGCGCGACGGCGCCGAACACGCGGCTCCACTGCGCCATATTGCCATGCCCCATGAAGGGAATGCCGGTGGCGATCAGGCATTCGTTGAGGTGGCGGCGCGACGACACGCGCAGGCGCCGGTCGTGCAGCCAGGCACCGCGGCCGCGCTCGGCCCAATAGCTTTCGTCGGTGACCGGGTGATAGATCAGGCACGAGGTGATGTCGCCCCAGCCGCCGCCGAGTTTGGGTTCCTGCACCGCGATCGAAATCGCGAAGTGCGGGATCGCATGGAGGAAGTTCGAGGTGCCGTCGAGCGGATCGATGATGAAACGCGGCTTGCCGGGCTCGCCCTCGATCTCGCCGGCCTCTTCCATCAGGAAGCCCCAGCCCGGACGATCGCGGCCAAGCTCGTCATAGAGGGTGCGCTCGGCGGCCTGGTCGGCCTTCGACACGAAGTCGGCCGGGCCCTTCTGCGAAACCTGCAGATGCTCGATCTCGCCGAAGTCGCGGCGCAGCTTGGTGCCGGCCTTGCGCGCGGCACGTTCCATGACGGTGATGATGCCCGATACGGCCATTTTGTTTCCTCCGAAGTCGTCATCCCGGCGAAAGCCGGGATCGCTATCGGCAATAAGAATGTTAGCGGCCCCGGCTTTCGCCGGGGCGACGAATGTCAGTCGGCGCGCCGCACATATTCGCGGTCGTAGACATGCACGACGATGCGGGTGCCGCTGGTGATGTGCGGCGGCACCATCACGCGCACGCCATTGTCGAGGATCGCGGGCTTGTACGACGAGGATGCGGTCTGGCCCTTCACCACCGCGTCGGCCTCGACGATCGTCGCTTCGATCGTTTCGGGCAGTTCGACCGAGATCGGGCGCTCTTCCCAGAGTTCGAGAACGACGTCCATGCCGTCCTGGAGGAATTCATGCGCTTCGCCGACGACGTCTTTCGAGATGTTGATCTGTTCAAACGTGTCCTTGTCCATGAACACCAGATCGTCGCCCTCGGCATAGAGGAACTGGAAATCCTTGGTGTCGAGGCGGACCTTTTCGACCGTGTCGGCGCTGCGGAAACGGTTGTTGAGCTTGCGGCCGTCGATCAGATTCTTGGCTTCGACCTGCATATAGGCGCCGCCCTTGCCCGGCTGGGTGTGCTGGATCTTGGTGACCTTCCAGATCCCCTTTTCAAATTCGATAATATTGCCGGGACGGATTTCAACGCCGGTGATTTTCATCGCGCACACTCGCTGGTTCAAGGATGGAAAGAGCCGCCGGCATATTCCGATATGCCGGTCACAGGAGCGCGCCCTTAGCCGCGAAGGCGGCGCAGGGCAAGCGGCGCGTTCGTTCAGGCGGTCGTCTCGACCGCCTTGCGGGTCCGGGCATAGCTCAAGCTCACCAACGCGACGAACAGGCCGAGGCCGATGAAGATCGACGGGATTTGAAAGCCGTCGCCGGCCACCGCGAGCGGCGCGTCGCTGTTGGTCGCGTAGACGAGGCCCGCATAGAACACCCCGAACAGGCTTTCGCCAACGATCATGCCGGTCGCGGTCAGCACGCCCATGCGATGCGCGAAAGCGGGATTGCCGCGGCGTTCTGCCCAGCGGTCGTAGAACCAACCGCCGATGGCACCGATCACCACCGGCAGGATCACCGCCATCGGCAGATAGATACCGATCCCGATCGCCAAGGGAGGAAGCCGCAGCTTGCCCATGCGACCGAGCAGCTCGTCGACGAGGATGAAGCCGACGCCGGCGAGCGCACCATAGCCGAGCATCGTCCAGTTGAGATCGCCGCCGAGCACGCCTTTCGCGAGTGAGGAGATCAGCCCCGCCTGCGGCGCGGCAAGCGCGTTGGAGCCGGCGCCGGGGACGCCGACGAAACCGAGCGTCTCGTTGAGCACGTTGAGCACCGGCGGCACGACGAGCGAGCCGAAGATTACGCCGATGATCAGCGCGACCTGCTGTTTCCAGGGCGTCGCGCCGACGATCTGGCCGGTCTTGAGATCCTGCAGGTTGTCGTTCGAGATCGTGGCGATACCGAAGACGACGCCGGTGACGATCAGCGCATAAGCGACCATCGCGGCGCTCGCCTCGGTGCCGCCGCCACGCCCGAGGAGCCCGACGAGCAGCAGCGACGAGGCAATGATTGCGAGGATGCCGATACCCGACACCGGCGAGTTCGACGCGCCGATCAGGCCCGCCATATAGCCGGTGACCGACGCGATCATCAGGCCGATGACCACAACGAACACCAGCGCGCCCGCGACGAGGATCACCGCCGACCCGGCGAGCGGCCCGCCCGCAAGCACTGACCAGAGCAGCGCGGCGATCGGGACGAGGACGAGCAGCGAACCGCCGAACACCCAACCGATTGGAATATCCTGCTCGCCCACCGCGAGCGCGGTGCCGGCGTGACGCGCCTTGCTCGCCGCCATCGCCGAACGGATGCCGCCGATCACCGGCCCGGCGATCTTCATCAGGGTCCAGATCGCCGCCACGGCGATGACGCCGGCGCCGAAGAAGCGCACGTCGGCGAGGAAAACCTCGTTGGCGATCGTCTCTGCATCGGGGCCGGCGACTCCCTGCGTCAGGATCGGCAGCAATATCCACCAGCCCGTGACCAGCCCGACGAGTTGCGCGATGCCGACCGACAGGCCGACGAGATGGCCGACGCCGAACAGCGCGAAGCCGAGACCGCCGGCAACGCCCGTCGCCCCTGCCCCGACCGAAAACCATTTCGACACTTCGCCCGCGGCGAGTTTCATCTGGGTGAGCAGGGTGAAGCCCGCGGCGACAAGGCTGTTCCACAGCAGGGCGGATAAACCGGCCTTATTCTCCGCCGCGCCTTCGGCGCTCGCGGCGCCGACCTGCAGCACCTCGGCGGCGGCACGGCCTTCGGGATAGGGCAGGTCGGCATCGACGACGAGCGCGCGGCGCAGCGGGACCGAAAAGAGCACGCCGAGGATCCCGCCGAGCATCGTGATCGCGGTGGTTTCGAGCAGCGGGAAGCCCTGCCAGTAACCGACCATCACAAGCCCGGGCAGCACGAAGATGATCGCGGCGAGCGTGCCCGCGGCGCTGGCGATCGTCTGGACGATATTGTTCTCTAGGATCGTCGCGCCGCTCATGAAGCGCAGCAGCGCCATCGAGATCACCGCAGCAGGGATCGAGGTCGCGAAAGTCAGCCCGACCTTCAGCCCGAGATAGACGTTCGCGGCGGTGAACATCAGCGTCAGCACGCCGCCGAGCAGGATCGCGCGCAGCGTCAGTTCGCGGACGCCGGTCTTGGGCGTGGTGGCTTCGGTCATGGTCAATCTCCCCGCCCGCTGTCTCGCGAGGAGCCGCACGATGCGCAAGCGAAAAGGCGCGCGCTTATTGGACCGAAGCGCCAAATGCGACGGGCCGAAATCCTTTTGACGCAACGATCCAATAGCAATGCGACCGGCGCTGGCAGAAGCGCGGCCATGATGACCTGCAACCTCTCCGACGACATGCGCCGCCCTCGCCGCGGCACCCACTCCCTCCCCCGGCGCCCGGCGCCTTGTGCCGGCCTGTTCGGCTGGCGCAAGGACGGCGCGCCGCCGCGCGGCAAGGACGACGACCCCGGCAAGAAGCCCGGCCGCGACTATCCCGCCGGCTGAGCGGTCAGGGGCGACCGCGCCGCCCGGTCAGCAGCGGATAGGGATTGACCGGCTCGCCCGCATTCCAGCGGCTGCCCGGCTCGGTCGCAAGCAACTGGAAATGCAGGTGCGGAAAGGCCGGGTCGGCATTGCCGCTCGCACCGACGGTCGCGATCACCTGCCCCTTGCGCACCGCATCGCCCTCGGCCAACCCGCGACGATAGCCCTGCAGATGCGCATAATAGAGGATGAGCCGGCCATCGGGCGAGCGCTGGTAGATCGTCAGCCCGCCGCGATCGGAGGCGAAGAGTTTTTCGATCCGCCCGTCCATCGCCGCAAGCACCGGCGTCCCGACCGGCGCGGGGATATCGATCGCGCGGTGCGACCGCCCCCCGCTACGCACGCTGGTCCAGCTGTCGACCAGTTCGGACGCCTTGATGCCCTCGACCGGGATGGCGAGCGCGTCGGGTTCGGCTTCGCGCCCGCTCGATGCCGTGCCGCCGGTCATCAGCAGCGCGGCGCCGAGCGCGCAAAGCCGCCCGCGTTTCACCCCGCGAGCAGCGCGTCGAACTGCTTCACGGCAACCGCCGGCCCTTCGGGATGGGCCCAGACCGCGCCCGAAACCGCGAGGAAATCGGCGCCCGCGTCGATCAAGGCTTTGGCATTGTCGGGAGTGATACCGCCGATGGCCACACAGGGGAGCTCGAACATGCTCTGCCACCAGGTGAGGATTTCGGGATCGGCCATATGCTCGACCGTCTTGGTCGTCGTCGGATAAAAAGCACCGAAGGCGACATAGTCGGCACCGGCATCGCCCGCCTCCATCGCGAGGTGGCGGCTGCCGTGGCAGGTCACGCCGATCTGCACATCGGCGCCGAGGATGCGGCGCGCCTCCTTCGGATCGCCGTCGCCCTGCCCCAGATGCACGCCGTCGGCGCCGAGTCTTTTGGCGAGCGCGACATCGTCGTTGACGATGAACGCGGTGTCGTGCGCGGCGCAGATCGCCTGCAACGGCTCGGCAAGGCGCGCCGCCTCATGCTGCTCCACGCCCTTGACGCGAAACTGGAAGGCCGCGACCGGCGCGGCGCTCAGCGCTTCTTCCAGGCGGACGGGAAAATCGCCGCCGACGTCGAGCGGCGAGATGAGATAAAGCTGGCAGGGAATACGGGTGTCGTGGGTCATGGCGGGTTCATAGCGACGCGCTTAGGTGCGGGCAAATGATGAAAACAGCCTGTCTCGCCGCCTTCGGCACCCTCGTCCTTTCGGCCTGCGCCGCCACCGGCGCCGCCACCCCCTTGCCCGACGGCAGCGACGTCGCGCTCGGCCAGCGCGCGATGGTCGACGGCCCGATCGTCCAGCCGGTCGAGATCCTCGAGGACAGCCGCTGCCCGATGAACGCGCGCTGCGTCTGGGCGGGCCGGGTGCGCGTGAAGATGATCTGGTGGCGCGGCAATGGCGAGAAGCAGCCGTTCGAAGTGACGCTCGGCGAATCGACGCCGCTGGCGGATGGCGCGATCCGGCTGGAGTCGGTGCGGCCGGAGAAGATGACCAATGTGACGCTGAAGCCCGAGGATTACCGGTTCAGCTTCCGCTTCGACGGTGGGATCTAGCGCACCCGCGCGAGCATGAAGCCGTCCCATTTCTTCGCGCCGACGGTCTGCACCGCGGTCGCGTCGAGATGCGGATGGCCGTTCAGCATATCGAACAGCGCGCGGGTGCCGATGATGCGTTCGTCGTCGCTGTCCGCGTCGAGCACCCCGCCCTCGCGCACGACATTGTCGACGATGATCGTGGTGCCCGGACGACCCAAGCGGATCGCTTCGGCAACGTAGAGCACGTTGCTCTGCTTGTCGGCGTCAATGAAGACGAAGTCGAAGGGGTCGTCCGCTGTCATCGCGGCGATGCTTGCGGCCGCGGGTCCGGTGCGGATATCGACCTTGTCCGATACGCCCGCACGTTCCAGATTTTCGCGCGCGACCGCGGCATGATGCGGCTCCAGCTCCAGCGTCACGAGCCGGCCATCTGCCGGCAACGCGCGCGCCAGCCAGATCGTCGAATAACCGCCGAGCGTGCCGATTTCGAGGATGCGCCTCGCCCCCGCCATCTGCGCGAGCAGGAAGAGCATCTTGCCCTGCGCCGCCGACACGTCGATCGGCGGCAGGCCCTGTTTTCCGTTGTTCGCGAGGGTGGCGGCAAGCGCGTCGTCGGCGCCGAGCAATCGGTCGGCGATATAATCGTCGACGGCTTGCCACCCCCCACTCATTTTTGGCGCCCCATCACGTCACGCTACAGAAGCGGCATGAATTTCGTCGATCGCGCCGCCGAGCGAGGCGTTGAATTCTTCATCGCTCATCTGGTGGCGCAGGTCTTCCAGCAGCGCGCGGCTGAAGCTCGCGATGATGCCGGGGTTTTTCGACAGTTCGACGCAGGCTTCGGGGCGCGCGAAGCCGCCCGACAGCGCGACGACGCGCAGCACCTTGGGATGGTCGACCAGCGGCTGGAACAGCCCGGCCTCGGTCGGCAAGGAGAGTTTCAGCATCACCGGTTCGCCGGTCCAGGCGTCGAGCGCCGCGAGCGTTTCGGCAAGCAGCAGGCGGTCGGCCGCGTCGCGCTCGGCGCTCTTGATGTTCACTTCGGGCTCGATGATCGGGACGAGACCGTGCGCGGCGATGCGCGCGGCTTCGGCGAACTGCTGTTCGACGATCGCCTTGACGCCCGCTTCGTTGGCGAGGTTGACGACGCTGCGCATCTTGGTGCCGAACACCCCCTTGGCGACCGCGCGGGCGCACAGATCGTCGAGACCGGGGTTCGGCTTCATCAGCTGGACGCCGTCAGCCTCGTCCTCGAGCCCCTTGTCGACCTTGAGGAAGGGCACCACGCCGCGGTCCCACAGCAGCGCCGGGACCGGCTTGCCGCCGGCATCGCCGTCCATCGTGCGCTCGAACAGGATCGCGCCGATCACCTTCTCGCCGTTGAAACAGGGCGACGTGACGATGCGGCTGCGCATGTCGTGGATCAGGCCGAACATTTCCTCGTCGTTCGAGAAGGCGTCACCCTCGATGCCATAGCCCTTCAGCGCCTTGGGCGTCGAACCGCCGCTCTGGTCGAGCGCGGCGATGAAGCCCTGCCCCGATTTGATCTGTTCGAGCATGGCGGCATTGGCGGTGGTCATAACATCTCCGTGGCTTTGCATAGGTATGCGATGGCGCGCATAGCGATCCGGCGAACCGGATGCAAATGCGCGAAGATTCAGGCTTTGAGCGCGTCCACGCCCGGCAGCGGCTTGCCTTCCATCCATTCGAGGAAGGCGCCGCCGGCGGTCGAGACGAAGGTGAAGTCGGCGGCCGCGCCGGCATGGTTGAGCGCCGCGACGGTATCGCCGCCGCCCGCGACCGACGTCAGCGTGCCGCTGCGGGTCAGCGCCGCGGCGGTCTTCGCGAGCGCGACGGTCGCGGTGTCGAAGGGCGGAGTCTCGAACGCGCCGAGCGGACCGTTCCACACGAGCGTGCGGCAATTTTTGAGCACGTCCGCCAAGGCTTCGGTCGCGGCCGGACCGATGTCGAGGATCATCTCGTCGGCAGCGACTTCGTGGACATTGACCGTGCGCGTCGGCGGATTGGCGGCGAACTGCTTCGCCACCACGACGTCATAGGGCAGATGGATCGTGCAGCCCGCCTTCTCGGCGGCGTCGAAAATCGCATTGGCGGTGTCCACCAGGTCGTGCTCGCACAAGGACTTGCCGACATCGACCCCGCGCGCGGCGAGGAAGGTGTTCGCCATGCCGCCGCCGATGATCAGGTGATCGACCTGGCCGACGAGGTTCCTGAGCACGTCGATCTTCGACGACACCTTGGCGCCGCCGACGACCGCGGCGACCGGATGCACCGGATTGCCGAGCGCGGCGTCGAGCGCCTTGAGTTCGGCCTCCATCGCGCGGCCGGCATAGGCCGGCAGGCGGTGCGCGACGCCCTCGGTCGAGCCATGCGCGCGGTGCGCGGCCGAGAAGGCGTCATTTACATAGAGATCGCCGACCTCGGCGAGCGCATCGGCGAAGGCCGGGTCGTTCTTTTCCTCGCCGGGGTAGAAGCGCGTGTTTTCGAGGACCGCGACGTCGCCCGCGGCGAGCACCGCGATGCCCGCCTTGGCGCCTTCTCCGATACATTCGGGAATGAACATCACCGAATGGCCGAGCACATCCTCGACCCCGCCCATGACGAGGCTGAGCGACATGGTTGGATGCTTCGCACCGTGCGGCCGCCCGAAATGCGCGAGCAGCAGGACGATCGCGCCCTTGTCGGACAATTCGCGGATCGTCGGCATCGCTGCCTCGATCCGCGTCTTGTCGCCGACCGCGCCGTCGATCATCGGGACATTGAGGTCGACGCGCACCAGCACCTTCTTGCCGGTGACGTCGCCGATGTCGTCGAGGGTCTTGAACGCGGTCATCGCTGCTTTCCTTTGGTTCAGAGGAACTTGGCGATCACGCCCGCCGTGTCGATCATGCGGTTCGAGAAGCCCCATTCATTGTCGTACCAGCTGAGCACGCGCACCAGCTTGCCGTCGATCACGGCGGTTTCGAGGCTGTCGATCGTCGAGCTGTGCGCGTCGTGGTTGAAATCGATCGAGACCAGCGGCTCGTCGGTGAAGCCGAGTACGCCCTTGAGTTCGCCCTCAGCGGCTTCCTTCAGCAGCTTGTTGACCTCTTCGGCGGTCGTGTCGCGGCTGGGCGTGAAGGTCAGGTCGACGACCGAAACATTGGGGGTCGGGACGCGGATCGACGAGCCGTCGAGCTTGCCCTTGAGTTCGGGCAGGACGAGACCGACAGCGACAGCAGCTCCGGTCGAGGTCGGGATCATCGACATCGCGGCGGCGCGGGCGCGGCGCGGATCCGAGTGGATCTGGTCGAGGATTTTCTGGTCGTTGGTATAGGCGTGGATCGTGGTCATCAGGCCGCGCTCGATGCCGATCTTCTCGTGCAGCACCTTCGCCATCGGCGCGAGGCAGTTGGTGGTGCACGACGCGTTCGAGACGATCACATGCTCGGCGCCGATCTTGTCGTGGTTCACGCCATAGACGACGGTCAGGTCGACTTCCTTGGCCGGGGCCGAGATCAGGACGCGCTTGGCGCCAGCGTCGAGATGCGCCTGGCCGCCCTTGCGGTCGGTGAAAAAGCCCGTGCATTCAAGCGCGATGTCGATGCCGTTGGCGGCGTGGGGCAGCTTGGCGGGATCGCGCTCGGCGGTCACCTGGATGCGCTTGCCGTTGACGATCAGGTCGCTGCCATCGACTTCGACGGTGCCGTTGAACGGGCCATGGACCGAGTCGCGCTGGAACAGGCGGGCGTTCGCCTTGGCGTCGGCGAGATCGTTGATCGACACCAGTTCGAGGTCGTGGTCGGTCCGTTCGAGGATGGCGCGCGCCACATTGCGCCCGATGCGCCCGAAACCGTTGATTGCAACCTTCACTGCCATGTCGATATGTCCTTTCTGCGTGGGGTAAGCCGGTCCTTATGCGCCGAGCTTTGCCAGGATCTGGGGGGTGATAGCATCGACGGTAAGGCCGAAATGCTTGAATAGGTCTTCGATCGGAGCCGAGGCGCCGAAGCTGTCGATGCCGAAGCGGAGGCCATCGCGTCCGGTGTAGCGTTCCCAGCCAAAGGTCGTGCCCGCCTCGATCGAGACGATCAGCACATCGCGCGGCAGGATCGCATCCTGAAACGCCTTGTCCTGTTCGTCGAAGAGTTCGGTCGAGACCATCGAGACGACATCGGCGCCATGGCCCGCGGCTTCGAGCTTGTCGGCAACCTCGATCGCCAGCGACACTTCGGAGCCGGTGGCGACGAGCACCACCTTGCGCGCGGCAGCGGCCTCGCGAATGCGGTAACCGCCTTTTGCGCAAAGATTTTCCGTGACGTCATGACGCAGCGGCGGCAGATTCTGGCGGGTCAGCGCGAGCAGCGACGGGCGATCCGTCTGCGCCAGCGCCAGCGCCCAGCATTCGGCGGTCTCGACCGCGTCGGCGGGGCGCATCACGAGCAGGTTGGGCATCGCGCGCAGCGACTGGAGATGCTCGATCGGCTGGTGCGTCGGGCCGTCCTCGCCAAGCCCGATGCTGTCGTGCGTCATCACATAGACGACGCGCTGCTGCTGGAGCGCCGACAGGCGGATCGCGGCGCGGCAATAGTCGGCGAAGACGAGGAAGGTGCCGCCATAGGGGACGACACCGCCGTGCAACGCCATGCCGTTCATCGCCGCGGCCATGCCGAATTCACGGATGCCATAATAGATATAGCGGCCCGAATAATCGTCCTTGGTCAAAGGCTTGGTCGACGAAGTTTTGGTATTGTTCGAACCGGTGAGGTCGGCGCTGCCGCCGATCAGCGATGCGATATCGGCGGTAAGCGCGCCCAGCGTGTTCTCCGACGCCTTGCGCGTCGCGACCTTCGGCGGCTCGGCGACGAGGCCATTCAGATAGGCGTCGAAAGCCGCACCCGGCGACACATCGCCGGAAAGGCGCGCCGAAAATTCATCCTTCTTTTCGTCATTTGCGAGGCGAAGCTTCCACAAATTGTGGCGCTTCTTGCCTTCCTCACCGAACGCTGCCCACGCGGCGGCGATGTCGGCGGGGATGTCGAAGGGCTCGTAGGTCCAGCCGAGATTTTCGCGCGTCGCGGCGATTTCGTCGGCGCCGAGCGGCGAACCATGGGTGGCAGAAGTGCCCTGCTTGTTCGGAGCGCCGAAGCCGATCAGCGTGCGGCACGCGATCAGCGACGGGCGCGGATCGGCAAGCGCGGCGTCGATCGCGCGGCGGATGTCGGCAGGGTCATGGCCGTCGCAGCGTTCGACATGCCAGCCGGTCGCTTCGTAGCGGGCGGCGATGTCTTCGCTGGTCGACAGGTCGGTCGACCCGTCGATGGTGATCTTGTTGTCATCCCACAGCACGGTCATGCGGCCGAGACCGAGGTGGCCGGCGAGGCCGATGGCTTCGTGGTTGATGCCCTCCATCAGGCAGCCGTCGCCCGCGATCACCCAGGTGCGGTGATTGACGAGGTCGTCGCCATAGAGCGCATTGAGGTGGCGTTCGGCGATCGCCATGCCGACCGCGGTCGCGAGCCCCTGTCCCAGCGGGCCGGTCGTCGTCTCGACGCCCTCGAGCTCGAAATTTTCGGGGTGGCCGGCGCACGGGCTGGTAAGCTGGCGGAAATTGCGGATGTCGTCGATCGTCGGCCGCGCGTAACCGGCAAGATGCAGCGTCGCATAAGCGAGCATCGAGCCATGGCCCGCCGACAGGACGAATCGGTCGCGGTCGGGCCAGTGCGGATCGGTCGGGTCGAAGCGCAGATAGTCCGAATAAAGGACCGTCGCGACGTCGGCCATGCCCATCGGCATCCCCGGATGACCGCTGTTCGCGGCTTGTACGGCGTCCATCGCAAGCGCGCGGATCGCGTTGGCGAGTTGACGTTCGGGCAGTGTCATAAGTCCCCCGGGGAATGTTGGGCGGTGGCGGGATTCGGTGGGGACAGCCCTTTGCGGGGGGATGCCGCAGAGTCAACCGCTGTAGGCAAGAAATGCGCGCTTGAGGGCCGAATATAGCGCTGCTACGCCATGGCGCATGGAACTCGACGAAGCCAGCCTCGCCATCGGCCGCATCGAGCGGGCATTGAGCCGGATGGAAAAGGCGCTGACCGACCGCGCCGCCCGTCCCGCCCCCCCGCCAACCGTCACCGCGACCGCCCTGCCCGCCGCCGAACAGTCGGCGCTGAAGGCCGAAGTCGCCGCCGTCATCGGCGAACTCGACCGGCTGATCGCGGAGGCCGAACGTGGCTGACGTCAAGCTCACCATCGCCGGGCGCCCCTATGACGTCCATTGCGCCGACGGGCAGGAGGCGCAGCTCATCCAGCTTGCCGGCATCGTCGACGCCAAGGCGCGCGGCATGCAGGGCACCACCGAGGTGCGCCAATTGCTGTTCGCGGCGCTGATGCTCGCCGACGAGACGCAGGAAGCGCAGAACAAGGCGGGCAATGCCGAACCGCAGCTCGATTCGCTGCGTGCGGCGATCGCGCTTGCGGAAAGCCGCGAAAGCACCGCGCGCGACGAACTCCGCGCCGCGGTCTCACGCGAATCGGCGGCGCTCGACCAGGTCAAGCAGGCAACCGAACGCGAGGCGGCGCTGACCGCCGAGCTCGAAAAGCTGCGCCAGGGCGCGCCGGTCGTCCCCGCCCCCGCCGCGCCGGTCCATGACCGCGCGCTGGCACAGATCGCCGACCGCATCGAGGCGCTGGCGACGAAAGTCGAGCAAATGCCTTGAGCGCGGCGGCCCGCGTCCCTACATAGGGGGCGGCGGGCGCTGCCCGGTACGAGCTGTTGCGAAAATCCCTGAGGCGATACATCATCCAAGGGAGCTGTCCCTGCCCGGACCCTGGTCCGACGTACATGGTTCCCACCTGACGTTACTGGCGTCAGAGGATCTTCCAGAAAACGGCCCATGGTGGTCCCGCCAACCATTTGATGAAGGCAGAGAGTAAGGCGATGACCGAAATGTCCGCCGACCTGCCGAGCCGGAAACGGCAGCTGCGCGAGAAATTGCGCTTCAGGCGGCGCCATTTCGTCGCCAATCTCGACGAATTCACGCGCTTTGCCGCGTTCCGGGCGCTTCCCGACCCGCTGGCCGAAATCGTCGGCGCTCAAGCGGTCGTCGGTGCCTATGCGCCGTGGGGCGACGAGCCAGACATCCTTGCGATGCTCGGCGGCTATCGGCTCGCCCTCCCCCACCATGACGGCCGCGTCGATACGATGGGCTTTCGCCGCTGGCACGCCGGCGACGCGCTGCTCAAGGGCCCCTGGGGCACGCTCCAGCCCGCCGACGCCGCCGAATCGGCGATCCCCGCCCTCCTCTTCTGCCCGCTCGTCGGATTCGACCGTCGCGGCGGGCGCATCGGCCAGGGCGGCGGCCATTATGATCGCTGGTTCGCCGCGAATCCGCAGGCGCTGCGCATCGGCGTCGGCTGGTCGGTGCAGGAAATCGATGCGATGCCGCTCGAGCCCACCGACATGGCGCTCGACGCCGTGCTGACCGAACAGGAATTTATCGTGACCGGAGACCGTTTGTGACCAACGAGCCGCAGCCCAGCTGGCGCAAGCCCGCCGGCATCTTCCTGATCATGGCCCTGATCATCGCCTGGGCGGTGCTGGTCGCCAGCCTGTCGCCGTGGGTCGGCGAATGGCCGGTGCTGGTGCAGGCGATCTTCTACCTCGTCACGGGGATCGTGTGGATCTGGGTGCTGCCGCTGAAGGCATTGCTGCGCTGGATGGAACTGGGGCGGTGGCGCGGCTGATAAGCCGCGCCAATCCACATCATTCTGCCTGGTAAAGCGTCCCAAGCTGCGGTGACCATTCCGTCCCGAGGGACTGAGGAATGGCGCGAGTGACGGGGCTCGAACCCGCGACCTCCGGCGTGACAGGCCGGCACTCTAACCAACTGAGCTACACCCGCGTGTGCTTGGGAGCAGCGCCAATATGCGCCGCGCTCGACCCTGTCAACCGTCGCTTTCGGCCTGTGTGCGATTTAATCGATCGCGCATCTCGTCAGCCGCGGTGAGCGTGCCGCGCTCGAACAGGAAACCCGCCAGATCGGGGGTTCCGGTCGACTGCAGCACGGTCTGGACGATGAGCAGCAAAGGCACCGCGAGCAGCGCCCCCGGGGCGCCCCACACCCAGCCCCAGAAGCTCAACGACACGAGAATCAGCAGCGGATTGACCGTCAGCCGCCGTCCGAGCACCAGCGGGGTGATCAGATTCGCCTCGATCGTATGAACGCCGATGAAGATCAGCGCGGGAAGCAGCGCAAATCCCACCGCATCGAAGGTCATCAGGCCGCCGAGTCCCAACAGCGTCGCGGCGACGATCGGCCCCAGATAGGGCACGAAATTGCACAGCGAGACGATGCCGCCCCACATGAAGGGCGACGGCATGCCGAGCGCCCACAGCAACAGCGACACGAGCAGCCCGAGAATCGCGTTGATCATCGTGATCGTCGCCAGATAGTCGGCGGTCGCGTCGACGACATTCTGGATCACGCGCGCGGTCTGCATCGCGCCGTCGAAGCTGCCGCGGCGACGAATCGTTCCCTTGCGCAGCCGGGTCCAGCCGGCGAGGAAGAAAAAGATCACCAGCACCGCGAAAAAGAGCTGGATCGCCGCAGCCGGCGCCGACGAGATGAAATAGTCGATCACCGACGACGGCGCCTGCGCCGCGACCGCCTGCGCCGTCGCCTCGGTCCCGCTTGCAACCGACGTCAGGGTGCGATCGACGAATTTCTGCAGCGTCGAATAAAAGTCGATCAGCGGCGCGAGATTGCTCTGGATGCGCGGGATCGATTCGGGGAGCCGCGCGAACCAGCCCGTCGCGGGCACGACGATGATCGCCAGCGCTGCATTCACCAGCGCGAGAAAGGCCGACAGCGCGAGGAAGGAGGCGAGCGCCGACGGTACCCCGCGCCGCTCGAGCCATTCGAGCAGCGGCACCAGCGCGATCGCGATAACGATCGCGGCGGTCAGCGGCAGGAAGAATTCGGCGCCCGCCTTGAGCGCAAAGGGAAAGGCAAGACAGAAAGCCGCGCCGATGATCAGCGTCAGCGCCGCAAGCAGCCGGTCGCGGCGAAAATCGTCGATCTCGATCTGGTGCAGGGGGTTGATGCGCGCCGGCGCATTTTCTTCCCCCTTCTTCTCCGCCACGCCGCAGTCTCCCTGTTGTTCCGCTCGTCTTACGCGAGCTTGGTGCGGGGCGCCAGACGGTGCGCGTGCCGGGGAGCCCGCACCGCTTTTGTCCGATTCTGGATCAGAATCGCGCTTGGTCACCAGCGTCTTAACCAGAAATTTCTCTTTTTCGCCGATTGAGGGGGCACGGACCAGCCAATCGGAGTCAAAGATCATGGTGAATGCGCCTGTGGGGGGCGCGCTGCATCAGTATCGCATCCCTTCCATTTCCTACATTGCGCTCGCTGTGGCGCTCGCCCTGCCGATGCAGGCCCAGGCCGCCGGCACCCGCGCGGGCTCGACGATCAGCAACACCGCCACCGCCAGCTATGACGCGGGCGGCGGCACGCAGACGATTGATTCGAACCGCGTCGACCTGCGCGTCGACGAACTGCTCGACGTCACCGTCGATTCGAGCGATCCCGCCGACGTTGCGACGACGCCCGGCGCGACAGCCCAGCTCCTGACTTTTTCGGTCACCAACAACGGCAACGGCGTCGAAAGCTTTGGTCTGACCACGATCGCCAATGGCGGCGGCGACGATTATGACCCGACGGTCACGCAAATCTATATCGACAATGGCGACGGCGTTTTCGACGCCAACACCGACACGCTCTACACGCCGGGCGCCAACGACCCGACGCTCAATCCCGACCAAAGCGTCACGATTTTCGTGCTGTCGACGACGCCCGCGGGGGTCAGCGACGGCAATCGCGGCACCGTCAGCCTCGTCGCCGCGGCGAAGACCGGCACCGGCACCCCGGGCACCAGCTTTCCGGGCCTGGGCGAAGGCGGCGGCGATGCCGTCGTCGGCTCGACCGGCGCCGACGGGCAGGACCAGGGCGCGTTCGTCGTCTCGGCCGCCACGGTGTCGCTCGTCAAATCGGCGGTCGTCGTCGATCCTTTCGGCGGCAGTGAGCCGGTTCCGGGCGCGACGATCACCTACACGATCACCGCGACGGTCGCCGGCAGCGGTTCGGTGAACGGCCTGGCCATCACCGACAATATCCCGGCCGACACCAGCTATGTCGCCGGGTCGATCACGCTCGGCGCCACGGCGCTGACCGACGGCGTCGACGCAGACGCCGGCGATTACAACGGCACGCGGGTCAATGTCGCGCTCGGCACGGTTGCCGGCGGCCAGACCCGTACCGTCACCTTCAAGACCAGGATCGACTGATGGAGATCAATATGCGCCTGTTTTTCCTAGCGTTAGCCGTGGCAATCGTGCCCGGTCAGGCTCTGGCGGCCAACCAGGTCGCGCTCGACAACAATGTGTTCGTCGAACGCGTCTCGACCGACGCCACCGGCAAGCAGCGCGTGCTGCTCGAGGAGCCGAAGGTCGTCGTTCCCGGCGACAAGCTGGTGTTCGTGCTCAACTATCGCAACGCGAGCGCGCAGCCGGCCGACAAGTTCGTCATCACCAATCCGATGCCCTCGGCGGTCAGCTTTGCCGACGCCGGGGACACGCGCCCGCTGGTTTCGGTCGACGGAGGCAAGACGTGGGGTCTGCTTCCCCAGATGACCGTTCGCCAGGCCGATGGCCAGACGCGCGCCGCGCAGCCGGCCGACGTCACGCACATCCGCTGGGCGTTCCAGCAGCCGATCCCGGCTGGCGCGACGGGCAAGCTGATGTTCCGAGGAGTTGTGAAGTAATTCAATAGCATAAGCCGCCTAACGGTTGCCGGCGGTGGGGAAAGGCAACCAACCAAAGCCCAGGAGTTCAGCTGATGAACAAGCTGACGAATATGGGCACCTTGGGTCTGGCGGCGATTGCTACTTTCGCCTCCGCGCCGGCGTTCGCCGCCGGCACGACTGCTGGTGCCTCGATCACGAATACCGCCACCGTCGACTTCCAGGTCGGTGGCGTGAGCCAGGTTCAGCAAAGCGCGTCGGACACCTTCGTGGTCGACCGCAAGATCAACCTGCTCGTCGAAGAAGTCGGCACCGTCACGACCAATGTCGTTCCGGGGCAGAGCAATGCAGTGACGACCTTCCAGGTTACCAACACGTCGAACGAAGTGCTCGACTTCCTGCTCGCCGCCACCCAGATCACGGGCGGCACCGCGGCGCATGGCGGCACCGACAGCTTCAACGCGACGAATATCCGCATCTATCGCGACAATCCGACGACCGGGACGGTCGGCAGCTGGGACGCGGGCGACGCCCTCGTCACCTATGTCGACGAGCTCGCCGCCGACGCGACCGCGCGCATCTTCGTCCTCGCCGATATCCCCACCGGCCTCGCCAATGGCTCGGTCGCGGGCGTGCAACTGCGCGCGACCGCGCGTGAAGGCGGCACGACGGGCAGCCAGGGCGCGGCGGTTTCGCAGACCGCGGGTGCCAATACGGCGGCCAAGGATACCGTCTTTGCCGACGGCATCGGCGTCAACGACGCCAATCGCGACGCCGCGCACAGCGCCGCCGACGATTATACGGTACAGACGGCAACGCTGACGGTCACCAAGACCAGCCGCGTGATCTCCGACCCGTTCAACCTGACCTCGAACCCGAAAATGATCCCGGGTGCGACGGTCGAATATTGCATCGCGGTGGCCAATACGGGCAGCGCCGATGCGACGAGCGTGTCGATCAGCGATAGCGTGCCGACGCAGCTGCTGTTCACGCCGAGCACGATCCTGCTCAACGGGACGGTCACCGGCGGCACCTGCAACGCCGATGGCGCAGCGGGCGGCAGCTATGCCGCGCCGGTCGTGTCGGGGACGATCGCCACGGTGGCGGCGGGCGCGACGCGCACGCTGGTCTTCCGCGCTACCGTCAACTGATCGCGGAAAAGGGTAAGGGCAGCGACGCCGGGTCATTCCGGCGGCGCTACCCCCTTGCCTGAGCGCCCATGGCCTTTTTCTCGAAATATCTGGCATTTGCGGCCACATTGGTTGCGGCAGCGACGCTTCCCGCAACGAGTGCGCACGCCCAGATCATTTCCAATACCGCGTCGGCCGAATGGACCGCGAGCGGCGGCAGCGCGCAGACGCTGTCGAACCGCGTCGACGTCACGATCACGCCGCGGCCGCCAGAGCGGCCGACGATCAGCACCTATCGGCTGACCAACAATCTCGGTTCCAAGTCCGCGCCGGTCGTCCCGACCCGCTGCCAAGGCAATGACGGGACCAGCCTGATCGAACCCGGCGGCGTTTTCGCGTCGCTGCCGACCGATCCCGCCTCTTTGCAGCCCACGGGGCGCTTCCATGCGGGCGAAGTCCTTGTGGTGGGCGTCACGCTCGCCAGCGCCAACGCCGATCCCACCGCTCGCGACACGCTCGACGTGACGCTCGAGCTCGAAAATGGCGATCGCGAGCGCATCACCCTGTCCGAAACCGCCGACAACAGCGGCGAATTCATCGGCATCATCAACACCAGCAGCATTCCGCCGATGCCGCTCGCAGGCGATTGCCGCCTGTCGGTCGCGCCGGGATCGACCGTCACGATGCGCGTCACCGATGCCGACAATGCCGACCTCGTCGCGACCGCGCAGATCAGCTTCCTCGTCGACCCCTTCGGCATCGTGTTCGACAGCGGCGATGGCGCGCCCGTAGCGGGCAGCCGGGTGACGATCGTCGACGCAGCGACCGGCCAGCCCGCACCGGTGTTCGGCGACGATGGCGTGTCGACCTATCCGTCGAGCGTGGTGACGGGCCAGAGCGTCACCGACAGCGGCGGCACCGTCTATAATTTCCCGCCCGGCGACTATCGTTTCCCCTTCGTCGCGCCCGGCACCTATCGCCTGGTGGTCGAGCCGCCAGCGCCCTTCACCGCGCCATCGACCGCCGATCCCTCGGCGCTGGCCGGTTTCCGCCGTCCCGACGACGGGCTGCCCTATACGATCACCAGCGGCAGCTACGGCGCGGCATTCACGCTCAGCGATCCGGCGCCGGTGCGCATCGACATCCCGGTCGACCAGCCGGGCGGCGAACTCGTCCTGCGCAAGACGACCTCGACGCAGGTCGCGGTGCCCGGCGACGTGATCCAGTACCGGATCGAGGTGTCCGCCCGCGATGCGCGCCGCGCGAGCGGCGTGGTGACGATCAGTGACATCCTGCCCGCGGGCATGCGGCTGCGCCTCGACACGGTGCGCGCGAACGGCGTGCGGATCGACCCGGTGGTGGCCGGAAACGGCCGCGAATTCCGCGTCACCCTGCCCGCGATCGCGCCCGGCGGCCGGGTACTGCTCACCTATCTCGCCGAAGTCGTCGTGTCGGCGCAGCCCGGCAACGCGCTCAACCGCGCGACGGCGACCGACAGTCGCGGCGCGACATCGAACGTCTCCGAGGCGACGGTGTCGATCAAGCGCGACCAGCTCGGCGACCGGATGACGATCATCGGCCGCATCACCGACGGCGGCTGCGCGGCGAACCCCGGCAAGGCAGCGGGGATCGGCGGCGTCCGCGTCATGCTGCAGGACGGCAGCTATGCGGTCACCGACCGGGACGGCCGTTATCATTTCGAAGGCGTGCGCCCCGGCCTGCACGTCGTCCAGATCGACCCGTCGACGCTGCCGCTCGACCGCGAACCCGTCGACTGCGCACGCTCGACCGCCAGCGCGGGCAGCGCGATCTCGCGTTTCGTGCAGGGCCGCGGCGGTTCGCTGAAACGCGCCGATTTCCGCGCCATCGCCAGCGCGCCGCGCGCGGCACCCAATCTTCGGGCCGCCGAGGCGCCCGTCGTGCTCGGCGATCCCGAGGCCGCCGGCGCGGGCCGCGACTGGCTTACGGGTCAGGCGCCTGGCGTCGCCTGGCTCTTCCCTGCCCCCGACCATAATCCGCGCTCGAAGGCCGTGCGCGCCGCGATCAAGCATGCGCCGGGCCAGAGCGTCGCGCTGACGATCAACGGCAAGCCGGTCGACCCGCTGAGCTTTGAAGGCACGAGCAAATCGGCCGACGGCCAGGTCGCGGTCAGCCTGTGGCGCGGCATCGAGATCCGCGAGGGCGAGAACAGCCTCGTCGCGACGGTGAAGGACGCCAATGGCGTGACGATCGAAACGCTCGAACGCCGCGTCCATTATTCGATCACCCCGATGCGCGCCGCGCTGATCCGCGAGAAATCGGTGCTGATCGCCGACGGCGTGACGCGCCCCGTGCTCGCCGTCCGCCTGACCGACCGCGATGGCAAGCCCATTCGCAGCGGCCTGACCGGCGATTTCAGCGTCCCGGCGCCCTATTATCCTGCGGTCGAGGCCGATGCGCAGCAGGCGCGCCAGCTCTCGGGGCTCGAACGCGCGCGGCCGGTGTGGAAGATCGATGGCGACGACGGCATCGCCTATATCGAACTCGAACCGACAACCGCGTCGGGCACGCTGACGATCGATTTCGCTTTCCGCGACGGCAAGGTGACGCGGAGCCAGACGATCGAAACCTGGCTCGATCCCGGTGATCGCCCGTGGACTGTCGTCGGCTTCGCCGCAGGCACGCTCGGCTACAACACGCTCGACGATCGTATGGAGCCGGTCGCCGAGACGCTCGACGACCTCAACGGCGATGCGCGTCTCGCGCTCTATGCCAAGGGCCGGGTGCGCGGCAAATGGCTGATGACGCTCGCCTATGACAGCGACAAGGACAAGGACGACGCGCGCTTCGGCGGTGTGATCGACCCGCGCGCCTATTATACGATCTACGCCGACCGCAACGAAACGCGCTACGACGCCGCCTCGGTGCGCAAGCTCTACCTAAGGCTGGAACGTCCGCAATTCTACGCGATGTTCGGCGACATCGAAACCGGCATTTCGGAACCGCAGCTCGCCCGCTACCAGCGCGCGCTGAATGGCGGCAAGGCCGAATATCGCGGCAAGAATATCGCCGCGACCGCCTTCGCCGCTGACACCCCGTATCGCTTCCGCCGGGACGAGATCCAGGGCAACGGCCTGACCGGTCCCTACCAGCTCGGCGCCCGGGACATTTTGCCGAACAGCGAGCGCATCGTCATCGAGACGCGCGATCGGCTACGCAGCGAGCGGATCGTCGAGACGCGCAGCCTGACACGCCACATCGATTACGACATCGACTATTTCGTCGGCACCTTGCGCTTCCGCGAGCCGGTGCTCAGCCGCTCGTCGTCACTCGATCCGCAGTTCATCGTCGCCGAATATGAGGTCGACGGCATCGGCGAACGCGTGCTCAACACGGGCGGGCGCGTCAGCTATCGATCGGACGACGAGAAGCTGCGCGTCGGCGCGACGATGATCCATGACGAAGACAGCGACGCGAAAACCAATCTCGGCGGCGTCGATGCGCGCTATCGCCCGAATGTCGATACCGAAATCCGCGCCGAACTCGCGGTGAGCGATGCGTCGGCCAAGGCAGGCAGCGCGGTCTCCGCCGCAGGCCGCGCTACCGCCTGGCTTCTCGAGGCCGAACATCACAGCCGCACGGTCGATGTGCTCGCTTACGTCCGCGAGCGCGGCACGGGCTTTGGCGCCGGCCAGCTCAACCGCGGCGAGGACGGCACGCGCAAGTTCGGCATCGAGGCACGACTGCGCGCCACACGCACGCTGTCGCTCTCCGGCAGCGCCTGGCAGGAACAATATCTCGACGTCGGCTCACGCCGCCGCGCCGCGCGTGCGCTGGTCGAATATGATAATGGTACCACCGTCGCTCGCGCCGGTGTCACACGCGCCGACGACCGGCTGAGCGATGGCACGCGCAATGTCTCGAACATCTTGCAAGTCGGAGCGACGCAGCGCCTGTTCGAAAAGCGGCTCGAACTCGATGCGCAGACCGAATTTGCGCTCGGCGGCAAGGATGCGAGCGTCGATTTCCCGACCCGCCGCCGGCTCGGCGCGCGTTTCGCGATCACCCGCGACGTCAATCTGGTCGGCAGCTACGAAATCGCCGATGGCGACAGCATCAAGACGCGCACCGCGCGGCTGGGCTTCGACCTTGCGCCCTGGGCGGGTGCGCGGCTGCTCGCGACGGCGAACCAGCAGGATATCGGCGAATATGGTCCGCGCAGCTTTGCCGCTTACGGCCTGTCGCAGACGCTGCGGCTGGGCAAGAAGCTGACGGTCGATCTGTCGGTCGATGGCAACCGCACGCTCGGCGGCATCCGCGCGGGCGATGTGCTGAATGTCGACCAGCCGGTCGCATCGGGCGGTTTCCTGGGCGGGAACGGCACTTTGACCGAAGATTTCCTCGCAATCAGCAGCGGCGCGACATACCGCACCGAACGCTGGACGCTGACCGGGCGTGCCGAATATCGCGACGGCGAGTTGGCGAACCGTTACGGGCTGACGCTCGGCACCCTGCGCCAGCTCGGCGAAGGCCGCGCGCTCGGAGCGCTCTTCACCTACGCCAAGGCGAGCGGCAGCGGCACGACGCCGACGACCGAGGTGATGAGCTTCGAGATGAGTTGGGCGCACCGCCCCGCCGAATCGCGCGTGTCGTGGCTCAACAAGACCGAGTTCCGGTCGGACAAGGTTCGCGATGCCATTGCCGGCCAGCCGGGTCCGATCGGCGGCGGCGCGCTGACGATCGACGGCGACGCGACGAGCCGCCGGGCGCTCAACAGCCTGTCGCTGAACTGGACCCCGATGGGGAACCGCGAACTGGATGGCCGCATCGGCGGCGACCGGATGTGGTACGAACGCGCCGAAGTCGGCGTCTTCTGGGGCACGCGCTATAATTTCGACAAGTTCGGTGCCGACGATGTGAAGGGCTGGTCGAACCTGCTCGGCGCCGATTTCCGCTTCAACCTCGGCGAACATGTCGATGTCGGGGCGTCGGGCACCGTGCGCGTCGGAACCGGTGGCGACACCGTGAGCTGGGCGGGCGGGCCGACGATCACGCTGGCGCCGATGAAGAATGCGAATGTGACCTTCGGTTACAATTTCTCAGGTTTCCACGACCGCGATTTCGAGGACAGCCGCTATGCGCGCTCGGGCGCCTATGTGACCTTCAAACTGAAGTTCGACCAGACGAGCTTTCAGGGATTGGGGCTGTAAGAAGCCGTCGCCCCCGCGAAGGCGGGGGCCGCTGGCAACCTCGCGCCAGCCCGATGCGGCCCCCGCCTTCGCGGGGGCGACGGTCTATCAATCCGCGAACAGCAGGACCGGCGTCTCGATCAGCTTCTTGAGCGCCTGCACATAGCTCGCGGCGTCCCAACCATCGACGACGCGGTGGTCGCAACTGATCGACAGGTTCATCAGTTTCGCGCGGCGGATTTCGTCGCCGTCGAAAACCGGACGCTCGACGATCTTGTTCGGGCCGATGATCGCAACCTCGGGGCGATTGATCACCGGCGTCGTCGCGATGCCGCCAAGCGGACCGAGCGAGGTAACGGTCAGCGTGCCGCCGGTCAGTTCCTCGACCTTCGCCTTCCCGGTGCGAGCAGCTTCCGCCAAGCGGCTGATTTCGCTCGCGAGTTGCCAGACATTCTTGTCCTGCGCGTCGCGGATCACCGGGACCATCAGTCCCGCGTCGGTCTGCGTCGCCATGCCGAGATGCACCGCGCCATAGCGCGTCACCACGCCGCCCTCGTCGTCGTAGCGCGCGTTGATCATCGGGAATTGCGGGATGGTGCGGCAGATCGCGACGATCAGGAAGGGCAGCATCGTCAGCTTGGGGCGGCCGCCGCGGTTGGCATTGAGGTCGGCGCGCATATCCTCGAGCGCGGTGACGTCCATTTCATCGACATAGGTGAAATGCGGGATCGCGCGCTTCGACGCCGCCATATTCTCGGCGATCTTGCGACGCATGCCGATGACCTTGATCGGCTCGTCGGCGCGTGCCCGGCTCGCGCCCGGGGCATGATAGCCCTGCCCGCCGCTGTAACGCAGGAACGCATCGAGATCCGAATGGCGGATGCGGTCGCCTTCGGCATGGATCTGGTCGAGATCGACGCCGAGATCCTTCGCGCGGGCGCGGACGGCGGGCGATGCGAGGACCTTTGCCCCATGATCCGCTTGTCCTGAGCTTGTCGAAGGACCGCTCTTCTCTTCCGAAGGCAAGGACGGCGCTTCGACAGGCTCAGCGCGAACGGGTTGAGGGGGTGGTGCCACCTCTGCGACCGACACTTCCTCGGCACCTGGCGTTTCCGCAACGATTTCCTCCTCAACCGGCGTATCGGCGGGCGGCGCGTCGATGTCACCATCCCCGTCGGTCTCAATCACCGCGAGCGTCGAGCCGATCGGAATCAGGTCGCCGACCTCGCCCGCGAGTTCGACGACGATCCCCGACACCGGCGATTCCATTTCGACGGTCGCCTTGTCGGTCATCATGTCGGCAAGCTGCGCGTCTTCCTCGACACGCTCGCCGATTTTCACATGCCAGGCGACGATTTCGGCCTCGGCGATGCCTTCGCCGATGTCGGGTAGGCGGAATGAATAGCGGGCCATGGCGTCAGTCCTTCAAAATCTTGGTGAGCGCGGTCGCAATGCGCACCGGGCCGGGGAAATAGGCCCATTCGAGGCTGTGCGGATAGGGCGTATCGAAGCCGGTGACGCGTTCGACCGGCGCCTCGAGATGGTAGAAGCAGCGTTCCTGCACCAGCGCGGCGAGTTCGGCGCCGAAGCCCGAGGTGCGCGTCGCTTCGTGGATGATCAGGCAGCGGCCGGTCTTTTTCACCGACGCCTCGATCGCCTCGATGTCGAGCGGCAGCAGCGTGCGCAGGTCAATGATCTCGGCGTCGACGCCCATTTCCTCGACGATCGTCTTGGTGACATGGACCATCGTGCCATAAGCGAGGATCGTCAGCGCCTCACCTTCGCGCACCGTCGCGGCCTTGCCGAGTTCGATGCGGTAATGCCCCTCGGGCACCGCACTCGCTTCATGCTTCGACCAGGGTTCGACCGGGCGGTCGTAATAGCCGCTGAACGGGCCGTTATAGATGCGCTTGGGCTCGAGGAAGACGACGGGGTCGTTGTCCTCGATCGCCGCGATTAGCAGGCCCTTGGCATCGTAGGGATTCGACGGGATCACCGTTTTCACGCCACAGATATGCGTCATGATGCTTTCGGGCGACTGGCTGTGCGTCTGGCCGCCGAAGATGCCGCCGCCGAAGGGCGTGCGCACCGTCATCGGGCAGATATAGTCGTTCGCCGAACGGTAGCGCAGTCGCGCCGCTTCGCTGACGAGCTGGTCGAGCCCCGGATAGATGTAATCGGCGAACTGGATTTCGGGCACCGGGCGCAGCCCATAGGCCCCCATGCCGACCGCGACGCCGATGATGCCGCATTCGTTGATCGGCGTATCGAAGACGCGGGTCTTGCCATGCTTTTTCTGCAGGCCCGCGGTGGCGCGGAACACGCCGCCGAAATAGCCGACGTCCTCGCCCATCACCACGGTGTTGGGGTCGCGTTCGAGCATGACGTCCATGGCGCTGTTGATCGCCTCGATCATGTTCATGGTCTTGGTCTCGGCCATCATTCGGGCTTCCAATTGGGGCCGAACTTGGCCTCTTGCTCGGCGAGCATCTGATCGCATTGTTCCTTGAGATGCCATGGCATCTCCTCGAACACGTCCTGGAACATCGTCTCGAACGGCTGGTGCATGCCGTGGCCCAAAATACCGAGCTTTTCCGATTGCTTCTGGGTTGTCTTGACCAGATCGTCGAGTTCGATGCGCTGCGCTTCGTGCCGCGCCTCGTCCCATTCGCCGAGCGTGACCAGATGCTGTTTCAGCCGCGCGATCGGATCGCCGAAAGGCCAGATCGTCGGCTCGTCTGACGGGCGATAGGCGCTCGGATCGTCCGAGGTGCTGTGGCCTTCGCTGCGATAGGTGAAATGCTCGATCAGCGTCGGACCATTGTTAGTACGCGCGCGATCGGCCGCCCACTGCGTCGCGGCATAGACCGCGAGCGGGTCGTTGCCGTCGATGCGCAGGCCGGCGATGCCATAACCCACCGCGCGCGCCGCAAAGGTCGTGCGCTCGCCGCCGGCAAAGCCCGAGAAGCTCGAGATCGCCCACTGGTTGTTGACGACGTTGAAGATGACTGGCGCGTTATAGACCGTCGCGAAGGTCAGCGCCGAGTGGAAGTCGCCCTCGGCCGACGAGCCCTCGCCGCACCAGACGGTGGCGATGCGATTGTCGCCCTTCGAAGCCGAGGCCATGGCCCAGCCCACCGCCTGCGGATATTGGGTCGCGAGATTGCCCGAGACGCTGAAAAAGCCATGTTCGGGCGCCGAATACATGATCGGGAGCTGACGCCCGAGCAGATGGTCGCCGCGGTTCGAATAGATCTGGTTCATCATCTGGATCAGCGGATAGTCGCGCGTGATCAAGATGCCCTGCTGGCGATAGCTGGGGAAACACATGTCCGAGCGGTCGAGCGCCATCGTCGAGGCGACCGAAGTGGCCTCCTCGCCGGTACATTTCATGTAGAAGCTGGTCTTGCCCTGCCGCTGCGCGCGGAACATGCGATCGTCGAAGGCGCGGACGAGCATCATGTAACGGAGCATAGCGCGCAGCCGCTCGGGCGCGATCTTCGGGTCCCAGGGCCCTTTCGCCTGCCCGTCGAAATCGAGCACGCGGACAAGGCCGTAGCACATGTCGCGCATAGCATCGGGCTTGCTGTCCTCGCTGGGACGCGGCGTCGCGCCGACCTCGGGCACCACGATGTCGCCGAAGTCGGGGGTGTCGCCGGGGCGATAACGCGGTTCGGGAATATGGAGCGACAACGGCGGCAGGTTGCTCGCCGGTCGGCTATCCGACTCAGGCATATCTTCTTCCCTTCGGACGCGAATCGAGCGCCTAGTTATATTTCAACGTGGCGACATATTATTTCGGTCGCCATAGGAATGCAACGGCGGCCCTCAGACCGCGACAGGCGCGGAAATATGCGCTTGCGGCACATAATCCTCGACCGCGAAATCCTCGAACCGATAGTCGAAAATGCTCGAAGGCCGGCGAAGGATGCGCAGCTTCGGCGCGCCGCCCGGAATGCGCGACATCTGTTGTTCGACGAGGTCGGCGTGATTGAGGTAAAGATGCACGTCGCCGCCGGTCCACATCAGTTCATGCGCGTGCAGCCTCGCCTGCTCGGCAACCATGCGCGTCAGCAACGCCGCTTCGAACACGTTGAACGCGAAGCCGAGCCCGAGATCGCACGAGCGCTGGAAGAGAAGGCACGACAGCCCGCCGTCGCTGCGGACATGGAACTGATAGGTCATATGGCATGGCGGCAGCGCCATACGATCGAGGTCGGCGACGTTCCAGCCGGTGAAGATATGGCGGCGCGACCCGGGATTATTCTTCAGCGAATCGATCAACGCCGCGATCTGGTTATGTCCCCGCTCCGCCCGGCGAAACAGCCCCTCGCCCGCGGGTTCGTAGCGCGGCCAGTTGACCCACTGGTGACCATAGACCGGGCCCAGATCGCCCCATTGCGCGGCGAAATCATCGTCGGCGATGATCCGCGCCTCGAAATCCTCTGCGCTGATGTCCTCGCCGCTCGCCTTGCGATATTTTTCGAGCGGCCAGTCGGTCCAGATCTTCACGCCCTGCGTAACCAAAGAGCGGATATTGGTGTCGCCGGTGAGGAACCACAGCAGTTCGCGCAGCGCGGTCTTCCAATAGACGCGCTTGGTGGTGAGCAGCGGGATCGCATCATCCTTCAGCGAGAATCGCATCGTCTCGCCGAACAAGGAGCGCGTGCCGACGCCGGTGCGGTCGATCCGCTCGTCGCCCTCGACCCAGATGCGGCGCATCAGGTCGAGATATTGCAGTTCATAATGGATGGACTCAGGCAAGATTCGCTCCCGGCTTTGGCTCATTGCTAGGCTTCGCGAGGCAAGGCGGCAAGACTCGCCCCCGATCCTCCATTGCGGGCCAATCCCGGCTTGGGCTTGGCGCGATCACGGCGCATGAGGGCGCGTCATGACACGATACGACCCCATCGAAGCGCCGGGCGCGGAGCCGGCGGCGCCGGGCTTCATGCCGCGCGCCGAAGAAGAGGATCTGGCGCGGCTGCTGCTGCGCCCCTGCTTCCCTTCCGACGCCGAGGCCCTGCTCATCGCCGGGTTCGATGCCTTCGACCGCCTGCTGTGTCTCGAGCGCGCCGAAGGCGATCGCAGCGGACGCTGCGTTATTACACCGTCCGTCTGGCGCGCGGCGCTCGACGCGAAACCCGCGCAGATCGTGATGGCGCATAACCATCCGTCGGGAATCGCCCGGCCAAGCGACGCCGACCTGGCGATCACCCGCGAATCCGCCCGATTTCTGGCACTGCTTGGCGTCACCCTGTCGGACCATCTGATCTTTACCGCTGAAGGACATTTCAGCTTTTGGCGTGCCGGATTGCTCTAACGACCGCAATCATCGCGAATGTGCCGATTGGCGCTTGAAGTTCGCAAGATGCACGTCTAGGGGACCGCTCTGCCTTCGCGGCGGCCCCAGCGGTCGTTCGCAAAGATCGGTCGGGGAGTAGCTCAGCCTGGTAGAGCACTGTCTTCGGGAGGCAGGGGCCGGAGGTTCGAATCCTCTCTCCCCGACCAGTTTCCTGCTAAATAAATGGCGGGAATCCAGCAAATTTCGTTAATGAGGACCGCTAGGGAGACAGGGGTTTAGGGTTCACCTTGAACCTTACACCTCCGATCGGAGTCTGCGCTGTACCGAGTTGGCGACCTTTCGAAGGTAGTTTGGCGAGTAACGCGCGTAATGCTTCTGCGTCGTACGGTCGTCCTCATGACCCATGAATTGAGCTAACTCGGACATCGATATCCCCGCTTCGGCCGCCCAGACTGCTCCGGTATGCCGGAGCATATATGGGGTAACTCGAAAGCCGCAGCGATTGCTGGCAGCTTGAAACGCCTTCTTGATGTTGTTGATCCTATGACCGCCCCGCTCGATCACATGATCTATCTGACGCGCCGCGTAAGCGCCTGAAACAGCCTCGAAAAGTGCATCACTCATTGCGACGACCGGCCTATTTTTCGACGTCTGTCGCCGGCCGGGCGGGTTAAGATCAATCTGGCGGCGTTCAAAATCGACCTGATCCCAAACAAGGTCGAGAATCGCACCGGGACGGGCCATCGTGTAAAGTCCCAGCAATGCATAAAGTTTGGCGTGCGGCGCTCTGACCGCTTCGTAAAACGTCTCGAAATCTGTTTTGCTGAGGTGACGGATTTGCCGTTCCGGCTTGGGAGGCAACCATATCTTCGGCCTCGTGACAAAACCCGCCTTCCCTTCCACCCAACCTAAAGCAGTCGACAAGAGAAGGAGTTCGTAACGCGAGGTCGCATCGCTCACATCTCGCTTCGAATCATATGACCGGCACATTTCTTCATCGATGAGGTTTGGGTTCACCTGTTCCCAAAACGATTTCATCGCCTTCCAGGCATCCCGACGACGTTGTAGAGATGGCGGATCCTTCTTCGCCAAATCATCAATGTATCCGACAACGATCCGTCCCACGGTCCATTCGAAATCGTCGGCTTGATCCCATATCTGGCGTGCTTCCGCCTCCGCGCTCAGCCGGTCAGTTGAGTATAGTTTGCGACGGTGACGCTGTTCGCCTTCGAACCACACCATGGCAAAGCCGCCGCGAAATTTTTGAATATTGAAGGGCCTCAGCGACATTCGAACCTCGCCACTTCTTCAGCGGGAATGCGATACAGGTCGCCGACCCGAAAATGGCGAAGTTGTCCGCTCCGCATAAGGCTGCGCACCGCGCCTTCCGAGCAATTCCAGCGATCAGCAAGGGTGCGGACCGAGAATGGTCGTGCCGATGCCAATGTGATCACGGATGAATCGCATTGGCCTGCCTCGTCGAGGCGGACGATGCTATCATCGCTCGCTTCAGAAGAAGCTTCGGTCGCGGCCAACGGTGCCGGCGGAGCAACACCGAAGTTCTTCGCTCTCCGGATATCATCCGCTATTCGCTGTCGCGCCACTACCGATGCGGGCGCAGTTTGCCGTCCTTTACGATCCAGTACCTTGTCGTGAAAACTGAGGATCAGCGTGCAATAGGCACCCCCTTCGTGGGGTGATCGGCGTGCAAAAAG
>VFQO010007460.1_pt1 | contig 40786 bp, 31 predicted proteins | sample 3512331 | NCBI WGS metagenome assembly VFQO01 (sample SAMN10412371, study PRJNA504923) | tailings metagenome | isolation source: Replicate 3 from Balatoc abandoned mine | place: Philippines: Itogon, Benguet | collected 2017-08-28 | reverse complement strand
AACAACATTAATGAATATTTTAATTGATATTTTTTTTTTTTTTTTGTCACCATTTTTAAAATAATAAATAAAATTTAACACACTTTAGTAAGAGATACATAACCACAGAATCATTAAAACGAAATAAAAACAACTTTTGATTTTTTAAAAACAAGCAGAACAATCACCAAAAGGTCTTTGTTCAAAACATAAGTCTTCAAAAAAACTAACATAAATCTCATATTGCTCATCTGATAATTCAATTACATCAAAATTAAATCTTGTTAATAATAATAACTCATCACAACATTTATTTAACTCCAAATCAAAAAAAGCATCTTCTTCAGGACCAAGAAAAAAACCTAATTCAAAATTATGGCCGGAATAAGCAAAACATGCTTCTAATTCTGTATCTGTTAAAGAAAAAATATCAGTTAAATCTATATCAATCATTTGAGAAAATGTCTCGTCATTTAACATGCATAATTCTAAATAAAAATATTCCTCAGGACAATCTAAAATACCACGTCGAATGTCATTTCTTTCATACCCCGAAAAAGAAGTAGCTGCGCCACCGTTTAAATCTTCTAAAAAATCGACAATCAGCCAATAATCTGCCTCCTCTCTTTCAGAAAATTCTTCTTCAACAATAACATTAGAATCTAATTCTATTTCTGTATTTACTAAAAGTAAATCAAAATCAGTAGCATCGTCCAAATTTAAATCAACAAAATTCTGTATTAAAGTTAACTCATCACTAATTAAAGAAAGTTCTTGAAAAACAAATAAGTCTGAAAAATTTAAAATAATATCAAAAGGCTGAATAATTAATGTTTGTAAACCATAAATATAATAAAGTAAATGCTGTTCACTTACAATATCTTCAGAATCAACACGAATACCAAAAATTAAACACAAACCAACTAAAAAAATAAATAAACCAAAACTAAAAGGTAATAAATGTTTCCACCCATATTCCATTAATTGATCATAACGATAACGTGGTAAAGTTGCACGAACCCAAACAAAAAAAATACAAAAAAATAAAACTTTTAATATTAAAACCAAAATAGAAAAAAATGGTAAACCAAGCCAACCACCAAAAAAATATAATACACAAATCACCGACAATAAAATCATATTAGAATATTCACCTAAAAAAAACATTGCAAACATGATAGATGAATACTCAACATTATAACCGGCAACTAATTCAGCTTCAGCTTCCGCTAAATCAAAAGGTGTTCTATTTGTTTCAGCCAACATCACAATAAGATACATAATGCATACAGGAAATAATGGAATAATAAACCAAATATTTTGTTGAGAAGAAACTATTTCTAAATAATTATAACTCCCTGCATAAAAAGCAACAAATAAATTAATGGTACCCAAAACTAACTCATAAGAAATCATTTGGGCTGTTGCACGAACTCCTCCTAAAAAAGCATATCTAGAATTACTTGACCACCCTGCTAAAATTATACCGTAAACATTTAAACCACCTGTAATTAAAGTATATAAAATAGCTAAATGTATACTGGTAATAAAACTAAAATCAGTTAAAGGTATCACTGACCAAGATGTTAAACTTAAAGTAAAAACTAAAATCGGTGCTAACAGAAATACAATTAAAGTTGATTTCATTGGAAAAATCAGTTCCTTAAAAACTAATTTTACTCCATCGGCAGCCGGTTGTAGTAGTCCCCAAAACCCCACAACATCAGGCCCCTTTCGGCGTTGAATCGCACCCATTAATTTTCTTTCGCCGAGTGTAAAAAAAGCTATTGTAAGTAGTAACGCTAGAATCCAGATGACTATTTCTATCCAATAATAACCATAATACATGTTTTTTTATGAACTAATTAATAACTAAGAACCCCACCAATAAATTGAAACAAATAAAAATAACCATACAACATCAACAAAATGCCAATACCATACAGCAGCTTCAACAGCGAAAAAATGACGACCAAAAAAATGATCAAATTTATGTCGAATAAATACAACAATTAAAAAAATAGTACCAATAATTACATGTAAACCATGAAAACCAGTTGCCATGTAAAAAATGGATCCATAAATACCATCAGCCATGCTAAAAGGTGCTACTAAATATTCAAATAATTGAAAACCTGTAAACAATAAACCTAAACAAATTGCAATTAATAAACAACTAAAAGAATAGGCATATAAATGACTATTTGCTACTAATTTTTTTTGAAATTTTTCCGGTTCTAATACAATAGAAACAGGATTTTTTTCCGATAAACCAAAAAATTTAAAAATATGATGCGCTAATGTTGCATATAGACCTGATAATAATAAAATTATAGTATTTAATAAAGGAATACCCCATGGATCTAAAACTTCAATACCTAAAGGTGGCCAAATTGCACCTATTTGAACAGACGGTGATAAACTAACATAAAAAAAAGCAAAAAAAAAACCAAAAAAAAACATAACTTCTGAGGCAATAAACAAAACAAAACCATAGCGTAAACCACGTTGAACTTTAAATGTATGCGCTGCTTGATAAGTGGCCTCAAAAATCACATCACTCCACCAACCATACATACATGATAAAATACCAATAAAACCAATAATTGAAATAAATCCACCAAAACGATAAGAATGCATATACATTGTAAACCCAATTGCTAAAGTAAAAATCATCATAGAAGTCAAAAATGGCCAAGGACTAATTGTAACAATATGAAACGGATGACGATATTTATGTTTTTCTTTACGTAATTTCATTGTGTTCAAAAATATTTATTTTTTTTTTACGTTATAATATAAAAAAAAATGTTCAAAAAAATGCACTGTCGGAATAATAACTAAAAGATATAAAAAATAAAAAACTGTGGCAACCATCCCTAAACCAATATAAGGATCTTCAACAGGTTTACCACCTAACCAACCTAACAATAAAACATCACAAATAAATAACCAATAAAAAAAACGCGATACAGGTCTAAATTCTGGATTTAAAATGTTTATTGATATTATTTGATCTTTTTTAACAATATTTACGATATTAGGTAACAGTAATAAAGCAAATAACGCACCAAACATACATAAAACACCCCCTAATTTATCTGGAATCGATCGTGAAATAGCATAAAAAGGTAAAAAATACCATTCTGGAACAATATGACTGGGAGTACTTAATGGATTCGCCGGAATATAATTATCAGAATGTCCTAATACATTAGGGAAAAAAAAAACAAAAATTAAAAAAAAAATCATAGTCACTAAAAAAATAAATAAATCTTTTAAAAAAAAATAAGGATAAAACGATATTTTATCGGAAAAAAAAGATAATTTTAAAGGATTTGAAGACCCCGGAATATGTAATAATACTAAATGTAATAAAATACAACCTACAATAGCAAAAGGTAATAAATAATGTAAACTAAAAAAACGATTTAAAGTTGCATTATCAACTGAAAAACCACCCCATAACCAAATTGCAATACTTTCTCCAATAAAAGGAATAGCTGTAAATAAATTTGTAATTACAGTTGCCCCCCAAAAACTCATTTGACCCCAAGGTAAAACATATCCCATAAACGCTGTTGCCATCATTAAAATAAAAATAATAACACCCGTACGCCATAAATTTCCATATGGAAAAACAAAAGACGAATAATATAAACCACGTGCAATATGAGTATATACCACGATAAAAAAAAAAGAAGCACCATTAGCATGAATATAACGAAGTAACCACCCATAATTAACATCACGCATAATATGTTCAACGCTTAAAAAAGCATATAAAACATGTGGTGTATAATGCATAGCTAAAAAAATTCCAGTTAAAATTTGAATAACTAAAAATAATCCAGCCAGTGAACCAAAACTCCAAAAATAATGAATATTTATTGGGGTCGGATAATCAATTAAATGTTCTTTTATAATTGTTGGAACAAAACGCATTGTTTAATGTAAATTTTTTTCAAAACTTTTTACTGTTTCCGAAATAACTGGTGTTTTAGTAATATTAATATTTTGAAAAAAAGTTTTTCTATTTAATAAAAATAAACTTTGTAAAGATAAAAAAGAATGAAAAAGTGTTTGCTTATTTAAACTAGATGCACCAAAACGTGTTAATAGCTTTAATAAAACAACTTTACGCCAACTATAAAAATTGCGTTTTATAAAAATTACTAACAAAAAGGAAATGCTCACGACTAATAAAGTTAAAATAAAAAACCAATTCATTTTATCTAATTGTGGCATAACGTTTTAACGAAGAAGACGGGAATTGAACCCGCACCCTTTAACGTGACAGGTTAAAACTCTACCATTAAGCTACTTCTCCAAAATAATTATTTAATCAATAATAATGTGGTTGGTATAGCCATTAAATCCAAAATAATAGTAGGAAATAAACCAAAAAATATTAAAAAAAAACTTAAAAATAATAAAATAGCAAATTCTCTTTTTGATAAATCATGATAAAAATTAAATGTAAGATTATAAAATTTTAACTCACCAAAAAGAATTCTATTAAACAATAAAATAGAGTAAACAACACTAAAAAGCATCCCTATTCCACCGCAAAGTAATAAAAAAAAACTTTGTTGTACTAAACCTAAAAAAATTAACATTTCTCCAACAAAATTACTAGTTCCAGGAAAACCAAAATTTGCAATTGTAAAAATAAAAAAAAACAAAGCGTATAAAGGCATTAGTTGAGCCAATCCACCATAATAATGTAATAAGCGTGTATGATGTTTTTCATATAAAACTCCGGCTAACATAAATAATGCGCTTGAACTAAAACCATGACTTACCAATAAATAAATACTTCCTTGTAAACCAATTAAAGTATTGGAAAACATACCCAATAAAGCAAAATTCATATGAGCAATAGACGAATATGCAATAATTTTTTTGATATCTATTTGACGTAACAAAGTTAAAGAGGCATAAATAACTCCTAAAACAGCTAAAGTTAACAATAAAGGATTAAAATATAATGTAGCATCCGGGAACAATGATATTAAAATTCGTAAAAACCCATAACCACCCAATTTTAATAGTAAACCCGCTAACAAAACAGAACCTATTGTAGGTGCTTCAACATGGGCTTCTGGTAACCATATATGAAATGGAAACATTGGGATTTTTATAGCAAAAGAAAAAAAAAATAAAAACCAAAAAATTAATTGTTTTTCATAACCCGGAATTAAATACATTAATAACAAAAAATTAGTTGTTCCAAATTCTGAATACATTAATAATAAACCAATTAACATTAATAAAGATCCCAATAAAGTATATAAAAAAAAATAAAAACCGGCTTTTATTTTACGTGATCGGCTACCCCAAATAAAAATAATTAAAACCATAGGTAATAAAATTAATTCAAAAACAATATAAAAAATAAATAAATCAACAACACTAAAAACTAAAATTAATAAAAATTCTAAAAAAATTAATAATAAAATTAATAATTTAGCATATTGTTTTACTGACCAGACTAATAAAAAAGAACATACAAATAAAAATGTTGTTAATATAATAAAAATTAAAGATATACCGTCAATTCCAAAAATAGGTAATTTATTAAGAAAAAAAATAAATTGAAATGCACCAGTATATTCATTATACAACACCCACAACCACAATGACCAAACAAATAAAAAAACAGAATGACTAAAACCTAAAAAACGTATAAATTCAATATTTTTATACGGTATAAAACTAATGATTAAAAAACTAAATATAGAAATAGATAATAAACTTACAATTGGATTTGCAAACATTTTAAAAAAAATAAAAGGCGAAAAAGGGGATTTGAACCCATGACTTTTAGTACCACAAACTAACACTCTACCAACTGAGTTATTCCCGCCGCAAAAAAATTTATAATTTTACCCAAGGATTTTTAAATTCGTAAAAACGATATTCTTGGGCTAGAGAAACTGGAGCAGTTATAATATTTCTTTTAAAATCATCAAAAAAAATTTCCACAAAACCGGTTAACGGAAAATCTTTTCGTAATGGATGTCCTTGAAAACCGTAATCTGTTAAAATTCGACGTAAATCTGTATGATTTTGAAATAAAATACCAAACATATCCCAAATTTCACGTTCTTGCCAAAAAGCAACTTTATATAAATGAGTAACAGTTAAAATAGAAGTTAATTCGTTTGTAAATAATCTTATTTTAATACGTGTATTATAAAAAACACTTAATAATATTAATGTAATTTCAAAACGCAAATACTTTCCAGGAAAATCAATTGCGGTATATTCCATTAATTGAGTTGCTTTGATTAAAGAATGTTTTTTTAAAAATTGTAATAAATGTAAATAATATTTTTTAGAAACGCTAATCTCAAGTAAATCTTTATTTAAAGCTAGATTAAGAATAAATGAAGCACAACTTTGACGCAAATATTTTGCGCAAGAATAAGAAATTAAAAATAAGTGATTCGTCAAATAAGCCAATTCCGGTAGAACTGAATTAAATGAATTAAAACGTTGTTTTTTTATTGTAAAAGTAAAAAGACGCATTTTTTTTTTATAAAATTTTTAAAAACGTAATTTTGAAATAACTTTTAGCGAAGTTGTTTCAAAAGCTTTATGATACAAAAATACTAAGGCTAAACCTATTGCTGTTTCAACTGCAGACATTAAAAGTAAAACAAGTGAGACGATTAAACATAAAGGGTTGTTAATCAATAATCCTAAAAAAACAATAGAAAAATTAACCCCAATTAAACTTAGCTCTAAACTTAATAGAACTAACAATATTGATGTTACTCGATAAATAATACCACCAATACCTATAAACATGATCATTTGACCAAGTAAAATATTAATAAAAACATAATTAGAATTAAACGAATTATTAATAAAAGTAAAAACATTTGCTAAAGCATTCCATAAAAGAGGTTCCCAATACATTTATTATAAAATATAATAAAAAAATAATTGGAATAGAAGGGCTCGAACCTACGCTCACGACATCAAAAATCGCTGCCTTACCACTTGGCCATATTCCATAATGGTAAAAACAGTGTAAGTCGTTATTCCCTAAATTATTGCCTATAAAAAAAATAGTTTCTCCAGCCGCAGGTTCCCCTACGACCACCATGTTACGACTTCGCACCTATTACTTTCTTAATATTCGTTTTTCTTTTATTTTTTTAACTCTAAAGTACAAAAAAACCAGTTAAAACTTCCAACCAAAAAAATTCCAAGCGCGTGACGGGCGGTGTGTACAAGACTCAAAAACAATTTCACCGTAACTTGCTGATTTACGATTACTAGCGATTCCTCCTGCATATTCTCGAATTGCAGAGAATAATTCGAACTATGAAAATTTTTTTCTGTTTTGCTTAAATTTACATTATAGCTTCAGTTTATAATTTCCTTTGTAGCACGTGTGTAGCCCAGTATATAAGGGCCATGATGACTTGACGTTATCCCCACCTTCCTCCTCTATATAGTGGCAGTCTCATTTATATATAAAAAATTAATATTTTTTCTTTAAAATACAATATTTTTATAAATTATATAAACAATAAGGGTTTCGCTCGTAACTTGGACTTAACCAACCATCCTGCGACACGAACTGACGACAGCCATGCAACCCGGTATAATTAGACAATTAATTTTCACTAACATCTTTCAATTATATAACAATTACTGGTAAGATTCTGCGTGGGTCATCGCATTAAACCACATACCCCACCGCTTGTAAGAGCCTCCGTCAATTCCTTTAAGTTTCAATCTTGCGATCGTACTTCCCAGGCGGGATGTTTAACGCGTTAGCTTAAACACCAAGATTTCGCAATAACAGTCATAACCCCAAGTTTCTTTAAATATGCTACAACCAGCGTTATTGAGTCCTCCCAACATTCAACATCCATCTTTTACTGCAATAGACTACTGGGGTGTCTAATCCCATTTGATCCCTATGCCTTCGTGCCTCAATGTCAGTGTAGTCCAGAAAATTGCCTTCGCTATCGGTGTTCGTTCTAATATTGTAGAATTCTACCTCTCCACTAGAAATTCCATAAACCTAAAACTCACTCTAGAATTAACATTATTTTTTATTTTACAAAGTTATGCCTTGTTTTTTATAAAAAAGTTATTAAAACCATCTACGCACCCTTTACGCCCATATATTGTGAATAACGCTTGCCCCTACCGTATTTCCGCGGCTGCTGGCACGGCATTGGCCGGGACTTCTTCCTTTGATTCATGTCATTATCTTCCTCAACGAAATAGCTTTACAACCAGTTTGGCCTTCATCGCTCATATGGTATTGCTGGATCAAGCTTTCGCTCATTGTCCAAAATTCCCCACTGCTGCCTCCCAAAGGAGCTTGGGCCGTGTCTCAGTCCCAATGTGGCTGTACATCCGTTAAGACCAGCTAAAGATCATCGGCTTGGTAAACAATCACTCCACCAACTACCTAATCTTACATTTGACAATCTTTTAGCAATTAATTTTTTGATTTTGTATTTAACAAAACTAAAAGGTATTTTTCAAATGTATTCTACACCCGTTCGCTACAATTTTAAAAAAATTGTTAAACTCGCATGTGTTAAGCATACCCTCAGCGTTCATTCAGAGTCAGGATAAAACCTAAATACTTGTTTATTTAAAAATAAAAATTTTTAAATATTGTTTATTTGTTGAAAAACACTCTGTTTAAAATATCATAAAATTTTTACACATTTTTTAATTTATCAATACCAAACAAAATAACAGAAGCTACCATTGCAAAAAAAAGTAAACAACCGCTTAATATGACAAAAATAAAATAATTCGTGTACAACAAAGCACCTATAACTTCAATACTATTTAAATAATTTAATAATAAATTAACATTTTCTATTTCTAAAGAATAATTTTTTAAAATTGGATATAAATTATTAAATAAATAATTTTTAAAAAAATAAAAAATAAAACAAATTATACCTAAAAAAAAAAATTCTTGACCAAACCATTTTTTAGGATAATAAGAAGGTATATTTAACATCATAATCATAAATAAAAAAAAAATTGCAATAGCACCAATATAAATTGCAATGAATATTAAAGCAAAAAACTCCAAACCGAATAAAAGTAAGATAATACTAATGTTGATAAAACAACCTATTAAAAATAATAAAGCATTAATAGGGTGATCACTTAAAACAACCATTAAACAGCAATATAATAATAAAATTATAATTATAATTAAAAAATATTCCATAGTTTATTTATTTTGTTACATTTTGTTTTTGTTTAAAAGATTCAATTAAATTTGTTAAAGTGATTTCTAAAAAATAAGTTAAAAATTCAAAAGGAAATCCTTCTTCAATATCAACTAAATGTAATAACACTAATTCTTCACTAGTAAAGTTATTAATTAAATGTTGTTCAAAACGTAATAATGTATCAACTTCTAATTGATCAAAAAATCCATTCATAGCCGCAAATAATAAAATAATTTGTTGTTCAATCATTAAAGGGCGGTATGGACTTTGTTTTAAAATTTCAACTAAACGTTCACCGCGATGAATTTGATGTTTAGTTGTAGGATCTAAATCAGAACTTAATTCAGCTAAAACAGCCACTGTACGATACTGTGCTAATTCAAAACGTAATGAACTTGCAACTTTTTTTAAAACTTTATTTTGTGCTGAAGAACCAACACGACTTACAGATAATCCAACATTTACAGCTGGACGAATACCATTATAAAATAAATCAGTTTCTAAAAAAATTTGTCCATCAGTAATAGAAATAACATTTGTTGGAATATAAGCTGAAACATCTCCTTTTTGAGTTTCAATAACAGGTAAAGCAGTTAAAGAACCATTACCACAAGTTTCATTTAGTTTTGCAGCACGTTCTAATAAACGCGAATGTAAATAAAGAACATCTCCAGGATAAGCTTCACGACCAGGTGGACGACGTAATAACAATGATAATTGACGATATGCCACAGCATGTTTACTTAAATCATCATAAACAATTAAAGCATGAGCTTTATTATCACGGAACCATTCACCAATAGTACATGCAGAATAAGGTGCTAAATATTGTAATGCTGCTGATTCAGAAGCTGACGCACTAACAATAGTAGTATATTGTAAAGCGTTATATTGTTTTAAAATTTGAACAATATTAACAACAGAAGAACGTTTTTGTCCAATAGCAACATAAATACAATAAACTAAATTTTGCACATTATCAGAATTTGTATTAGCATTATCAACAGATTGCATTAAAATTGTATTTAAAGCAACTGTGGTTTTTCCTGTTTGACGGTCCCCAATAATTAATTCACGTTGACCACGGCCCACTGGAATCATACTATCAATGGCTTTTACCCCAGTTTGTAAAGGTTCATTCACAGATTTTCTTTTAATAATACCAGGTGCTTTAACTTCTACGGGCATTTCTTGTTCAACAGTAATTGCACCAAATTCATCAACAGATAAACCTAAACTATCTACAACACGACCTAACATGTTTTTTCCAACCCCAATAACAACTGTTTCAGCAAAACGTGATACTAAATCTCCAGGTTGTAAATTACGATCATTACCAAATAAAACAATGGCAATTTTTGTAGTTTCTAAATTTAACACCATTCCTTGATATTTTTTTCCATCAACATCAGATTCAATAGTAACTAAGGCACCTACTTCAATATCTGATAAACCCGATGCGTAAATAATACCATCCCCAACCGATAAAACTAAACCATAATCCCCTTCGTTAAAAGCAATTGAGGTATTTAATGAAACTTCAGATTGTTTCAATGAAGCTGATAAAAATGTACGAGATTGAATTAAAAACATAATTAAAATAACTAAAACAAAATCTACGCTATTAAAGTAAAAATTAATAATTTAAAAAAAATTAACATATTCTGTATGTAAAAAAGCAATGATAAATAAATCAAAATGAAAAAAAATATTTGGAACAAACTGAATTAAAAAACCAGCTGAAATAATGAAAAAAAATAAACTTAATGATTTAATAATAAATAATGAAAATGGGTATAATTGTGATAACTGTAAATTTTTATAACTTGAAATAAATAATGTTTTAATTACACCTAAATAACTTTTTGCTGCAATCACAGATGTAATAACAACAAATAGAGCCAATAAAAATCCCAATAAAGTAGGTGTAAATAAAACAGATTTTAAAACTAACATTTTACCCCAAAATCCAACAAAAGGGGGTAAACCAATCATCGATAATAACGTACAAGCAAAACCAATTTGAGAAATTGTGTTTGTAAATCGTATATTATTAATTTCAGAAAAAGAAAAAATTGGTTTTTGAGTGACGCTATTAGTTAAAGAACTAACATAATTCAAAAAAAAAACATTCATTAAAATATAGGAAAAAAAATAAATTAAAAAAGCATTTTGCCCAATAAAATTTCCCATTCCGAAAGCCAAAAACATATTTCCAAAATGATTAATCGTACTGTAAGCAAAAAATCTTTTAATTTGATTTTCATAATATAACCCAATACTACCAACAAATATTGATAACAAACCCAAAAACAAAAACATGGGCCCCCATATATAAAAAAAGGGATTAAAAAAAGTAAAAAAAAATTTAAACAAAAAAAAACTAAAAACAATTTTTACAGGAATAGCTAAAAAAAATAAAATACCGTAGTTAGCTCCAGAAAAAACACCAGGTAACCAAAAATGAAAAGGTGTGATACCTAATTTAAAACTAAAAATAATTAAAAAAAAAATAATTAACATTCCAATTTCAAAATCGGCATTTGCAATTGATAAAAAAATATTAAACAAGGAAAAAAAAGATAATGTATTAAAATTTAAAATTAAAAAAAAAAAAATAAACGCTAAAACTATTGTGACAAAAATATTTAATAAAAAATACATCATACCCGCCGCAACAGCTTCTTGATTTAATTTTTTTTGTAATTTCCAGTTTTCCAATAATGTACTGTATTTAAAAGAAACTGTTTTTAATTTACTTTTAAACCCCAATTTTTCTGACCATAAAATTTTTACTTGATCAAAAGAATTTTTACTATCAAACAATAAAACTAAAGCCACACATGTAGATAAAGCAGTTCCTTCAATACCAAAATAAAAGGGAATAAAATGATTACTATAAAGCATTAACAATAAAAAAAAAACCATAAATAATAAAATTACGGCTAAATCCACTGCAATAACTTTTAAACGAACAACAATATCTAAAATCAATTTAAAACCTAAAAAAGCAAAAATTAAAACAAGGCAAACAAAAAAAGAAATAATAGGGGTTGATATTAAAAAACCCCCAAATAATTCGATATTTTTAGTCCAATTAATTGGATTAATTATTTCTAAAAATAATAAAAACTTTAACATACGTAAAGCACGTTTGATATTTAATACGGTAATTTCAAAAAAAATATCTTCTTTAGTATAACTTAATTCCGTTAAAGTTAAATCATATTTTTGATCTTTTAAACGATTTGCGGCGCGTGAGGAAATATATGAACTATAAATAACGGCAAAAACCATATATGAAAATAAAAAAAGAGGAACTACAGATACGCAAATAAAAATCCAATCAAATAAAACAGGACCTTGTAAAAAAGGTTTACATAACATTAATAAAGTAGTTGGATCTAAAGTTTCATAAGATATTTTACCTATCAATGTTTCAATATATTTTTGCGTCACCAAATCAGTAACTAAATTTTGTTTTTCACGTAAATATTCTAAATACGAAAATTCAATCTCAAAAAGTTCATCAGTAATAAAAAGACCACGTTCTTCTGCATCCACAGCAGCAATACGTCTTAAACAATTAAAAAATTGTGATTCACCTGTACTATTAGGGTCTAACATTAAAAGATCAACAATATCCTCTGTTAAAAGTAAACCCTGTTCATTTGCTTCAACCTCAGCAATACGCATTAATAAATCATAAACATGCTGTTTGCTTTGATTTTCGCTTAACTCCAATCCCAACTCCTGTCCGGCTAGTGATACTTCAGATTTACTTAATAAATCTGGATGAATATAATTTGCATTTTTTTCAAAAAAATATTTTAACATTACTTTTGTTCTAAAACAGGTACCTGCTAACGGACTCGAACCGATACTCCCGTGGGACAGATTTTAAGTCTGTTGTGTTTACCAATTACACCAAGCAGGCCCGGGAGTATATTTAATTCGGAATATACTAATGGGGGTTAGATTTGAACTAACATCTTCGGGGCATGAGCCCAACAGGTTACCGAATTACCCTACCCCACTTCTACTCCAATAAGAAGGTTGTTGGCTCCAAAATAAGGTCTCTTTAAAATTACCTATCAACTTCACCAAAAACAATATCTTGAGTTCCAATAACTGTTACTAAATCTGCAAGTAATAAATTTTGAACCATAATATTTAAACCTTGTAAATGAACAAAAGCCGGTGATTTTATTTTACAACGATAGGGTCGAGTTTTCCCACTGGATAATAAAAAAACACCAAATTCACCCTTTGGGGCTTCAATAGCTGTATAAACATCACCCTTTGGCACATGATAACCTTCTGTTGTCAATTTAAAATGATGAATTAAAGCTTCCATTTCTGTTTTCATTTTGCTACGTTTAGGTAAAACAACTTTTCTATCATTTGTTTTAATTGGACCTGAGGGAATTAGATTTATGCATTGAGAAATAATAGCTAAACTTTGTCTCATTTCATTCACTCTAATTAAATATCTATCATAACAATCACCAAAAAAACTAATTGGAATTTGAAAATCTAATTCCGAATATACCTCATAAGGCTGGACTTTACGTAAATCCCAAGCTAAACCTGTAGAACGTAATAAAGGTCCAGTAAAACCCCAAATTTCTGCATCATTTTTTGTAATAACACCAACGCCTACTAATCTATTTTGCCAAATTCTATTATTAGTCAGCAATTCTTCCATTTCGTCAATACGAGAACCAAATTGTAAACAAAACTGATAAACATCGTTCAAAAAACCAATTGGAATATCTTCTGAAACGCCCCCTGGTCGAAAATAAGCGGCATGCATACGCGCACCAGAAACTCTTTCGTAAAATTCGAGTAATTTCTCCCTTTCTTCAAAAGCCCATAAAAAGGGTGTAAAAGCCCCTACGTCTAAAGCATGCGCAGTCAAAGCTAACAAATGATTTAAAATTCGAGTTAATTCAGAAAAAATTACACGAATAAACTGAGCCCGACGTGGGATTAAAATACGCAATAATTTTTCAACAGCTAAAACATAACTATGTTCTTGTGTCATCATTGAAACATAATCTAAACGATCAAAATAAGGAATCGCTTGATTATATGTTTTATATTCAATTAATTTTTCTGTCCCCCTATGTAATAAACCAATATGAGGGTCCGCGGTTAAAATAATTTCACCAGATAATTCTAAAACTAAACGTAAAACCCCGTGGGCTGCTGGATGTTGTGGACCAAAATTTAAGTTAAAAACTTTTAATTGTTTTTTTTGTTGTGTTTTTTTTAACATCATTTAAAAATTTTAATGGAGCATTTAATGATAGTTAAGGGTGTAAAAAACCCTACAATCAATTTGTAATTTTACAAATGAAAAATATAATTAAAAAATTATTTTATCTCGTTTTTTTTAAAAAATTAACTTTAATAAAAAATAAAGTTATTACGCAAACAAATACTTTAAAAGAAATAAGTTCTTTTTTATTTATAAAAAGTTTTTTACTTATTTCCAAATTTTTACCTACAACGATTGATACGAACAACAAATCGCTAAGGATTAAAAACATAATTAGAATTATTTATAAAAAATGTCAAAAGTATTTTTTATTATTTTTTATAAATATATTTACTTTATATATGAAATATGAAAAAAAAATTTTTTTTTTTTGTTTAACTTGTATAAGTATTTTTTCTTTATTTATTTTTATTCGCCAGAATATAACTCTGTGGTCGCCCGTATTATTAAATCAAAATATAGCTCCAAATACAAGTCATATTCTTGAACATTGGTTTATATTTTCTAATAATGCTATACTAAAACAGTGCGAAGAATTTATTATTGGGTATTTTTTCCCTTTTTGTAGTATATTGTTATTTCTTGCTTTATTACTTATAACATATGATTTAGCAGAATATTTTTTTTTCGATGATTCATTTGTAGAAATTTGTTTAATTTATTTTTTACAAATTTATACAAAAAATTTTTTAGAAGATACCCAAGAAGAAACTATCGAAACTTATACCGCTTTAGATGATGAATTCGATGATCAATGGGATATGCATACCCAAATTTGGTTAGGAATTTTTTTTCTTACTACAAAAAAATTTTGGTTTGTAGATTTCCACCATTATTGGCCAATGTTAAAAAAAAGAGAAAATGCTCAAGGAGATGAATTTTTTTTTTTCCAAGGTATTTTTAATTATACAAAATGTAATTTAAGAATTAGGGATCCTAATTGGAAATTTTATCAAAATTTTTATCCTTTTCCAAATATGGAAGAAAAACATTATGATGAAAATTTTTTAGTTGATTTAACAACATTATATAATTATTATATAAAAGTTATTTTATTTAAATGGCACCCTACTTTTGTAAATTTTGAAAGCTTTCTTTTAATATTTTTTTTTTCTTGTTTTTTTTTTTTTTTAATTAGCACTTTATTAATTGACATTTATTTATCAACAATAAGTAATTTTATTTCAGAACAAATGACATATACCATGTATCGGCCTTTTTTAGATCAATATTTTTACAATTGGAATCGATTATGGATTAAACTTTTTTCAACAAAACAACCAAATTTTTTAATACGGGACCCTTATTTAAGTCAATATTTAGATTTATTTTATTTTATACCAGATGAGGAACCAGATGAACCTAGTTTATATGATCATATATTCGATCGACCTTTTTTAAATGCAATTCCAACAATAGCTGATATCAATGACCAAATTTTTGATGAAGATGATGAAACAGATGAGTATGAATATGATCAATTAAACACTATTAGACCTTCCGTAACGGAAACCATTTCTTTTACCTATTTTTTACTTTTATTATTTTTTTCATTTCTTTTTTTTGAACTTAATCGACAAAATCCAATATATTTTTCAGGTAAAACGAATTTTTTAGATTTACCAAAATTGTTACCATTAACTGACAATAACGTTTATAGTTGGCTATTTCAACAACAACAATTAAGCCCTTTATTTCATTATTTAAATTGGACCGGCTGGAATTTTTATTTAGTAAAATTATTTGTTATAGATACGAGTTCTTCGTTTTATAACAATTTTATTTTATTGAAAAAAAATAAAAAACAAATTTTTTCTCGAGATTATTGGAATACAATAACATTTGAAAAAATCCCACCCTTAATTGAAGGAATAACTTATAAACAAAAATTAAAAGGTGCTATTAAAAGAAAACGCAATTTACTTAAAAGTAAAATAATATGGTTTGGAAAAGGTTTAATTGAATTTTTTTTAACAACCACTATCCGACCACGTTTTCGATTTAAACGAGATCCTATTCCTTTTGAGCAATTTCATAAAAAAAAAATTTTGTTAACTTTTAAACAAAATCGGTTATTTTTATTAAGAAAAGAATCTTATAAACAAATTTTCAAAAAATAAAAAAGAGACTAGAGCTGGAATTGAACCAACATTTTTAAATTTGCAATTTAAAACATTACCATTATGTTATCTAGTCGTTTGAATATGTAGCTCAGTTGGTAGAGCATTGGACTTTTAATCCATGGGTCTTGGGTTCAATTCCCAACATATTCAATCAAAAAAACTAAGCTTAGTAGGATTTGAACCTACAACAATCCCATTATGAGTGAGAAGTTCTAACCGTTAAACTATAAGCTTTTTAAAATTTTTCTAAAGGTTTATACAATAACAATGTTTTAACTGGTAATTTTGTTGCTGCTGATAATAAAATATCTTTGGCTATTTCAAAAGAAACATTAGAAATTTCAACAATAACTCTTCCAACTTTTACATTAGCTACCCATAATTTAACCAGACCCTTTCCTTTTCCCATACGTATTTCTTGAGGTTTTTTTGAAATTGCTATCTCGGGAGCTACTTTAAACCAAACTTTACCTGTTCTATTCATTTTTCTAGTAATTACTCTACGTGTCGCTTCTAATTGGCGTGGAGTTAATCTTCCATTTTCTAAAGCCTTTAACCCTGCATTACCTGTTGTTAATTCTAATAATGATGGTTTAAAATCAAGGCCTTTAATTCGTTGTTTTTGAAATTTTTTTTTTATTTTATAATTTGGAGGTAAAAAAAAACGCATTAAATTATTAAAAATTTTTATAACCCAGCATTTAACCACACGTGTACACCAAAAACTCCGGTATAAGTAAAACATTCTTGAAAGGTATAATGGGTTCTTGATGCTAAAGATTGTAATTTTGGTGTTTTACCCGATGACATACGAAAAAAGGTTGTTCTAGTATTTGCACCTATTTTTCCATAAACATCTATTTGATACCCTTTTGTTTCTGGAGATAATAAACGTAAATAATGTAATGTAGTTTTTAATTGGTATAACGTTTTATAATGTCTTCGAGTTCTTGTTAATCTATTTGCGATTTGTTGCGCTATTATTTGACTGTTGGCATAATAAAAACCAAAAGTTAAAGCACTTATTGTGCGTCGTATTAATTTATCTTTACGAAAAAAAAAAAAATCTTTATAAACAACTCGTTGATTAGTTTGCAAACGAAGTTCTTTTTTACTGGTTAAAGTTAAATTACGGAAATTTAAGATAACAGGAAAATCAAAAAACTTTTTTAATTTTCTTTCTAAAATAAGTTTAAAAAAAAAAATTTTTAAAATTTGTATTTTAGATTTTTTAATAAAGATTTTTTTTTTTTGTTTAATATTTTTTCTTAAATTTGAACGTGCTTTGCCAGGTAAAAAAAATAAAGGAATATTTAAATGTAATCCACTTTTATACCAATGAAAATCAACCTTTCCCAATTGACTAGCGGGTACGTATTTAGGTCGCCAAAATTTAGTTATACGAAATGAAAAATTTTTATCCTTCTTTTGTTTCCACTTTAAAAATAAAAATTTTTTTTTTTTTTTATTTAAAATATTTTTTTTTAAAAATCGATACTTTAAAAATAAAAACTTTTTTTTTTGCTTCCATACTAATTGTAAATATTTAAAAATTATATAATTTATTGGAATTTCATTTAAAGCCAACAACCAATACCGAACTACTTGATAAATTTTATTTTGTAATTTATAATTCCATAATGGTTGCATTGTCCAATTAACTAAAAAACCTTGACGTAATTTCAGAGCCGAAGAAATTTTGTTTTTATTTTTCATAATGCGCTATATAATACACATTAAAAATACACCTAATAATATCTTTTTTAATATTACCGATTTTCGGGGAAATACTAAAATTAAATTTTCAGCAAAATCCACGAAATATAAAAGTAAACAAGTACGTAGTACTATTGTTTTAGAAACATTATGGGACAAATTAATTAATAGTTTAAAAAAATTAAATTGTAAACATATTAGCTTAAAATATACTGGCGGATTAGAATACCAAAAAAAAAAAATGATTAAAAAATTAATACAACAAAATTTTCAATTAAATAGTATTCAAATTTTGGCGCCTATAAGTTTTAATGGGTGTCGCATAAGACATTTTCGTCGTGTGTAATTAATCTAATGGATAAGTGGCTGAGTGGTTTAAGGCGTCTTTCTTGAAAAAAGATATATTTTATAAATATCATGGGTTCAAATCCTATCTTATCCGTGTGTTTTTTTGAAGAAGTGACTGAGTGGTTTAAAGTGGTAGATTGTAAATCTATTGTTTTCTAAAAACATCATAGGTTCAAATCCTATCTTCTTCAGTTTAAATAGTATGTTAAGTAAATAATGTACAAAAATTACTAAAAAATTTCATATGTTTTTTTGTCATAAATTTTGTTAATTTACGATCTTTAAAACGATATGGTAACCTATAAATAATTGTCGCAAGTACTTTTCTACTTTGTGCAAAATAATCATTCGTTGGTCGGCGTAAAAATAATGCATAAGTTGGTGCTACTTTAAATACGCGTAAAACAGTATAAAACAACCAACGTGGTAAGCGACGTAATCTACTTTTTAACAAAAAATAAATATACCGAGATCTATAGCGATATACATCACCGTATTCTCGTAAATGATATTTATAAAATTTACGAAACATATAACGTTTAAAATATTGACGATAAAAAGCAATATAAGAAATTTCAATAAGATCGTAAAGAGAAACTTGATAATCACATAAAAGAATAACATTTCCATTAACTCGAACTTGACCCGTTAAAATTAGCATATTGGAATATAATGTATATTTTGCATAACGAATTCTTACTAAAACACAATTTAACCTTAATTCGAAAAACATAATAAATTTTTCAAATTTAGTTAAACTAAATAAATTTGTTTTGTATAATTTTTGAATTTTACTAAAATTTTTTAAACTAAATTTTCTATAATATTGTAAAAAAGCTTGTTTTGTTGTTAACATTAACTTATATAAAAAGCGGGTTCTTAATTTTTTAGGATAAAAGACAAATTTACGTAATAAACGAACATATTTAAAGTTTGCTTTTTTTTTTCTTTTTTTATATATTTTTTTTTTTGAAAAAAAAAAAGATTTTTTTTTAATAAATTTTTTTTTAGTTTTCCAATTTTTTTTTATATTTTTAGTTATAAATTTTTTTTTATCCTTTAGGTCTGATTTTTGTTTTAAAGATAACGGTTTTTTTTTTAAAATATTTACTAATTTGGACGATAAGGGATAAGAATTTTTTTTAACAAAAATTGGAGAAACTTTTTTTTTATTAAAATTTTCTTTTTTTTTTATGAAACTTGTATTTTTTTTCTGTTTATTATTATTTATTTTATTTTTATTTTGATAATTTTTTTTATTTTTTTGAAAGCTATTTTTTGGTTTAGTTGAATAAAATCTTAAATTCATAATATAATTACTCTATTTTCGTTTGTAAATTTTTTTCAATACTAGAAAATTGCGTGTCTAAATTTAATGGAACGTTAACCATTCTTAAAATATCTAAATTATTTAAACTTTTATTATTAAATGCACAATTTACGTTCAATGTAAAACGTTGTTTAACAGTTAAAATATTTTTAGGTTGTTGACCATATAAATAATCAACCAAATAGAAAACATTTAAACTTTTAACAGAAAAAGTAAATTGTTTAGGGGGGATTATAAAAAATATCGTTTTATACAAATAGCCTGTAAATTCATTTTGTCGACTTATAGTCAAAAAATGTAATTTTAAAAGAAAATATAAAGCATTTTTAGTTGAAAAAGTTATTGAAAAACTAATTTTACTTTTTCGATATTTTGCTAATTTTTTATTAAAAACAATTTTTGGATATTGACCAAAAAGTAAAAATAATAAACTATTAATCGTTAGTAAATTAATATCATAATTTTTAATAGTATTAAAAGTAACGGTTAAACTTTTCAAATTAGGTAAATTCCGTAATTGCGGAACAAAATCTTTTGAAATCAATAGCGACGCTAGTAATTTTTTTTCAATAAAATGACGAGTTATTTTTTTAGATGAATACATTTTAAACTTTTGTTATATATAATGTGTTACATAACAACTTTAGCTAAACTTAAAATTTTTGTAATTTTTAATTTTTTAATTTCTTTACTAATAGGGCCATAAATTCGCGTACCGACTAACTTACCCTGCTCAGACAATAATAAAACTTTATTGGCTACAAATTTAATAAAAAAACCATTTAAACGTAAAATATTTCTATTTATTGTTACTACTAAAGCCAAATAAATATTTTTTGTAATAAAACGACGTTTTAATCGTCTTTGTTGAATAGCAACAATAATAAAATTTGTTACAGTAGCTTTTTTTTTAAAAAAACTGCCTAAAAACCCAATAGTTTTGGCACGACGTGCTCCACTATTATCACCGACATAAACCATTGTTTCACGTAAAATCATAACAAATAAAATTATACTTTTATAAGGAGTCGGGATGGCATGATTTGAACATACGACCTTCTATTCCCAAAACAGATACGCTACCGACTGCGCTACATCCCGTAAACTCCCTAGAATGGATTTGAACCATTGACATTTTAGTTAACAGCTAAACGCTCTAACCACTGAGCTACTAAGGATTTTTTTTTTTCCAACGATAATGTAAATTTGGTTGACTTAAATAAGCTAATTCATTTAACTTATTAATTTTAGTTAAAGTTAAACCTTTTTGCAATAATAAGATATCTAAACATTCAGCAAGTAGTTTAAAAAAAAACTGTTGTTCATTACGTAAAACAACACCTCGTTTTAAACTTTTTAATGCAAAAGTTAATTGTCGTATTAAAGACAATATAATAGGAATATACAGAATACGCCCAGCTTGTTTCATAGGAACTAATTCAAATGTAATTGTAATTTCTTTTAAAAGTAAAACGAAAAAAAACATAGAAGTAATTTTAAATTCTTTATGAATAAAAACAGTCAATTTATTAAAAAATTTTTCCATTTTAGATTTTTTTCCATTCTTTAAAAAAACACGTAATATTTTATCCATAATATAAGAGTTTGTTAAAGATTGTTTATGATAAAATTTCTTAAATTTTTTAATATTAGTAAAATAAACTTTATTTTTTTTTTTAAAATTTAAAGAAACCCCCTTTTTTTTCCCATTTAACACTTGCTTTACTAAAAAAAACCTTATTAAACAAACAAATTTAATTTTACTAATTTTTTCATTATTTCTATAAGCTAAAAAACGAAAAAAAAAAAAATTTTTTTTCAATGGAACATTTTTAAAATAACGTAATTTAAAATCTTTTTTTACGGAATTTTTTATACTAGTTTTTGTTGAAAATTGACGAATTTGAGTATTCTTTTTTTTTACATTAGGAGCAGGTTGACCAAGTTTTAAATTTAATAAAAAATCAGTTCTTAATAAATGGCGTCGCGCTTTAACTAAATATTTTCGTATAGATTTATTACGCTTCTTATAATAACTTTTAATTAAAAAATTTTGGGCTTTTTTACTTTTTATTTTTGGAAAAGAAGGTAATTTAAAAAAACTTTGCGGTAAAATTAAAAATTTATTTTTTTTTTTATCCTTTAAAATATATAAATTAAATACAATCCAATTAAAAAAATGTTTACGAAAAAAGCGTAATTTTTGTTGTGCTAACTTTCGTTGAATAAAATCTGCATTTTTTTTTTTTAAAACTTGGCGAGCACTACTACGATCTTTTTTTTTTGGTTTCCACCAAATTTTTGTCCCATATTTAGATCTTCCTTGACGTCTGTAATAAACCCCATGAAAATCTAATTTTCCACGTATAATCGTATAATGAACACCAGGTAAATCTCGAATTAAACCCCCTCGAATCAATACTTGCGAAAATCTTTGTAAATTATTACCTTCACCGGGAATATATCCAAAAACAAATTTTTTTGTTGATAATTTTATTTTTGCCACTTTTCTTTTTGCAGAATTAGGTTTTTTAGGACTTTTAATAAATAACTTAAAACAAATTCCTTTTTTTTGAGGACATTTATTTAAATCTTTAACACGTGTTTTATACTTACGAAGAGGTCTTTTACCAGAACTAATTAATTGTTTAAAGGTTGGCATAAATTGAAAAATAAATTAAATAACCTATTTATTAAAATTGTATTGATTAAACCGGAAAAAATAGGATTCGAACCTATGATACCGATTAAAGTACTTTGACGTAGCAAGTCAATGCTTTAAACCACTCAGCCATTTTTCCATTTCTTGAATTACTTCTAGTCAGAGTCGAACTAACAAAAAAATAAGTTTTGAGCTTATCGTGTCTACCATTTCACCATAGAAGTAATTATTTTTGTTGAGCCTGTTTTCCTTGCTTTTTAATTAAAATTTCATTTTTATAATGAATACCTTTTAATGTATACTCATTAGGAAATTTCGTTAATTTTATAATATTAGCAAATTCACGTACTTTTTGACGAAAAAATCCATGAATTAAAAATTTTGTATTTTTTTTATTCAATACCTTAATAAATAAATAATGCGGAATTTCTAATAAAATTTGATGACTGTACCCTACATCTAATAACAATAAATTTTTTTTAGTGTAAACCTTAAAACCAATCCCGCGCATTTCTAAAAAAAATTTATAACTTAAAGAAACATCTTGTAAAGCAGAAAAACACAATGTATACAATAACCCTAAAAATTTTTTTATTTCTTTTTTTTGGGGGTTTAATAGAATATAAAATTGGGTCTTATTCTTAAAATCAAAAAATAAATAATTAAAAAAATTATAATAAATTGATCCATAAGCCCCTTGAAATTGTAAAATACAACTTTTTGTTGTCCACTTAAAACAGTTAAAAAACACACTTGATGGTTTATTAATATAAAATAAAGCTAACTTTGACATTGAATTTTAATAAACGATGCAAAAAAAAGACCCTCCCAAATTATCACATAAAGCTTGATAACCATTTTTATATCCTTGTACTGTAGATAAAACCAGAATAAACGTTGGTTTATATAAACGGCGTAAAGTAGACACTTTAATAGACATTGGGCGACTTACTTTAGATACTCGAATAATTCCTGAAATTACAGGTTTATTTCCATCATATTTTAAATAAATACGAAAATAATCAAATTCTAACTTCACTTCTTCAAAACCTAAAAAAAGTCCTTCTTTAATGAAAAATAAAATTAATTTTATTAATTTTCGCGATTTTGGAATATCAACAAAAAGTTTTCTTGATTTGAAACCATTTTGAATTATACTTAAAAAATTTGAATATACATCCATACTTTATAAAAAAAAAACTAATAATACTAATAAACCAAAGCCCATAAAACAAAAATAATGATAAATAATTCCTGTATGAAAAAACTGAATTTGTTTTGACAATTTAGTTAAAACTGTTTTTAAACCAAAAGGCCCAAAAATTTCTAAAACTCCTTTATCTAATGCTAAATAAATTCCGGTATAACTAAAAAAAAATAAAGGTTTAACTATAAATTTATTATAAATTATATCGAAATACCATTTTTTTACTAAAAAACGATAAACATTAAAAAATGTCAATTTAAAAAAAAACAAAATATCAAAAAATTTAAAATAAAAAAACAAAGTACCAATAAATCCACACAAACTAAAAAAAATAGGAATTATTTTAATATACCAAGGAAAAAATTCCATTTCAATAATTTGAAAATGATCTGGTAAAATAAAAATAGCATTACCAAAAAAAAAAGTACCCAACCCCCCAAAAATTTCTTGCATACTAAAACCAATAAAAATACTTAAAATAGCTAACAAAAATAAAGGTATTGCCATAAAAAATGGAGCTTCATGTATTTTCGTATAAATTATTTTAAAACCATTCGGCTGATCCAAAAATGTAAAAAATAATAACCTTGTAGAGTAAATCGTTGTAAAAATTGCCGCAATTGTAGCTAACCAATAAGTAAAATTGGCACCTATATAATAAGAATTCGCCGCAGCTTCAATAATTAAATCTTTACTATAAAAACCGGCTAAAAAAGGAAAACCAATTAAAGCAAAACTACCCACTAACATCATAGTATATGTAAAAGGAAGTAATTGACGCAACCCACCCATTTTACGAATATCCTGTTCATCAGCTAACGCATGAATAACAGAACCTGCACAAAGAAATAACAATGCTTTAAAACAAGCATGTGTGGTTAAATGATAAAAACTTAAAACATAATTGGATAGTCCACAAGCAAAAATCATATAACCTAATTGACTACACGTTGAATAAGCAATAACTTTTTTTAAATCATGCTGAACTAAACCGATAGTTGAAGCAAAAAATGCTGTTAAGGCACCAAAAAAAGAAACAATAATTAAAATATTAGGTGCATATTCAAATAAAGGAGAACAACGGATAATCAAAAAAACTCCGGCAGTAACCATTGTAGCGGCATGAATTAAAGCAGAAACAGGTGTAGGACCTTCCATAGCGTCAGGCAGCCATGTATGTAATCCAATTTGAGCAGATTTACCTACGGCACCAATAAAAAAAAATAAACAAATTAAACCAATAATATTATAATTTTGATTAAAAATCATAAAACTTGTTTCGGCATATAAAAAGGGTGTCAAAGCAAAAATTACAGAAAACGTTAAAGTTTTATACAAATAAAAACATAAACTAATTCCGATAATTAAAGAAAAATCCCCAATACGATTCACAATTAAAGCTTTAATAGCAGCTTTATTGGCTTGTATTCTGGTATACCAAAAACTAATTAACAAATACGAACACAAACCAACACCTTCCCAGCCAACAAATAACTGTAAAAAATTATCGGAAGAGACTAAAATTAACATAAAAAAAGTAAATAATGATAAATACGACATAAAACGCGGAAAATGTGGATCTGTTCCCATATAATCAATGGAATAAAAATGTACCAATAGCGAAATAAAAGTAACAACTAAAAACATAATACTTGTAACTGAATCGTACAATAAAACCCACTGTAAAAAAAAAGGACCCACATCAAACCAAGTCCATAAAGGTAATAATAAAATATCACCTAATAAAGCAACATACAAAAATAACAATAATGAATAAAAAAACGTTAAACTTAAACAACTAATAGAAATTATAGAAACACCTACGTTTCCTAAAAAAAAACCAAATAATCCTGATGATACTGTACTTAAAATTGGGAATAATAAAATTAAACTAATCATTTTTTTTTACAGCAAGGAAAAAGGGACTTGAACCCTTATCGACAATTTTGGAGACCGTTGTTTTACCATTAAACTATTTCCCTGTCAAAACAAAACTCAAAAAAAAATTTTAACAATATTCTACTATAAAGGAATAGTCGAAAAAGTTTTATTTAAAACTTCTGAATCACTAGCGCGCCATCCCAAATATAAATTTACATCAGAAACGGCATGTAAAACAATTGGCATAAAAGCATGATTTACACCACATAACTCAGAACATTGGCCATAAAAAACTCCAGGACGTTTAATAAAAAAATAAACTTGATTTAAACGACCCGGACAAGCATCTAATTTTACACCTAACGAAGGTATTGTCCAACTATGTAAAACATCAGTAGCTGTAACAATTAAACGTATTTGAGTACGTGTTGGTAATACAATGCGTTTATCTACTTCTAATAAGCGAAAAGACCCTTTAACTAAATCTTCTTCCAAAACCATCGTACTATCAAATTTTTTAGCTGGAACAATTGGTCCTGTTTTTGAAAAAATACTATTATCACTATATTCATAAGACCAATACCATTGATGACCAATAGCTTTTAAAGTTAATTCTGGGTAAACGATTTCTTCCATAGCATATAATAACGAAAACGATGGAATAGCAATACCTAATAAAATACAAGCAGGTATAACTGTCCATACAACTTCCACAAATGTATTATGTGTACGAAAAAATGCGGGGCGATAAACTTTTGAAAAAGGTCTATATGGAAATAAAACAATAATACGTAATAAAAACCATAAAACTATAACACTAATTACAATTAATACTAACATAACATCATGATGAAAATCAATAATCCCCTCCATAATTGGTGTTGCTGGATCTTGAAAACCTATTTGATATGGTACAGGAGAATCGAAACCAACTATAACTGGAACAAAACGTGGTACATAATAATATAACATATTCGGAGATAATCCTGGTTTATTTGATGGATATTTAGGTGTTTCATATTTTGCATTTTGTATCATCGCATCAAAAACTAATGTGAAAAAAAAAATTAACGATAATACAGAAATATTTGATCCAATGGAAGCAATTTGATTCCAAAATAAAAAAGCATCCGGATAATCAGGAATTCGACGAGGCATACCTGCTAATCCTAAAAAATGCATTGGAAAAAAAGTTACATTGACACCTATAAAAAATAACCAAAAATGAACTCTTCCTAACCAAGTACGATATAAAATACCGGAAACTTTCGAAAACCAAAAATAAATTCCTGCAAAAATAGCAAAAACTGCCCCCATAGATAAAACATAATGGAAATGAGCAACTACATAATATGTATCATGTAATGCAATATCTAAACCGGCATTTGATAACATAATTCCTGTTAATCCACCAACAGTAAATAAAAAAATAAAACCTAAAGCAAAATTTAATGCTGGATGATCTAACTGTAAACGTCCGCCCCATAATGTTGCTAACCAACTAAAAATTTTAACCCCAGTTGGTACAGCAATAATCATTGTTGCTGCGGTAAAATATGCGCGTGCATCCACATCTAAACCTACGGTATACATATGATGTGCCCATACTAAAAATCCTAAAAACCCAATTGAACACATAGCATAAACCATTCCCAAATACCCAAAAATTTGGTTTTTTCCTGATAAGCGAGTTACTACATGACTAATAATACCAAAACCCGGTAAAATTAAAATATAAACTTCGGGATGACCAAAAAACCAAAATAAATGTTGATACAATACCGGATCACCACCCATTTTAGCTTCAAAAAACGAGGTATTAAAATTACGATCTGTTAACAACATTGTAATTGCCGCAGCAAAAGTTGGTAAAGAAAGTAATAATAAAAAAGCAGTAATTAAAACTGACCACACAAACAAAGGAACACGTACCATTGTCATACCATTACAACGCATATTATAAATTGTAACAATAAAATTAATGGCACCTAAAATAGATGAAATACCAGCTAAATGCAAACTAAAAATAGCTAAATCTACAGAAGGACCTGGATGTCCAATAATTCCACTTAAAGGTGGATATACTGTCCAACCAGTACCCGCTCCAATATCAGTTAATGCCGAACACAATAACAATGCGAACGATGGGGGCAATAACCAAAAACTCATATTATTCATACGAGGAAAAGCCATATCCGGTGCACCTATTTCTAAAGGAACAAAAAAATTTCCAAAAAATCCAATTAATAAGGGCATTACAGAAAAAAAAATCATAATAAAAGCGTGCCCTGTAATAATTGAATTATATAGTTGATTGTTTCCTAATAAAACTAAATTTCCGGGATAAGCCAATTCCGCACGAATAACAAATGAAAAAGCTGTACCAACAACAGCAGCAAAAGATCCAAAAAATAAATATAAAATTGCAATTTCTTTATGATTAGTTGAACAAAACCAGCGTAAATAAGGCCGTGATGCGATCCATTGTAAACGACGTTTTAATTTTTCTTTCGAAATAATTTCTGTCATAATTAAAATAACTTTTTTTTCCAGCCGCATAAAATAATTTTTTCTCACTACAAAAGGGTTTGCCAGCTATAAAACATAAAATAATTTTCTCTCACTAAAAAAGGGTTTGCCAGCTATAAAACGTTAAAGACTTTCATTTACTTTTTACTTTTATCATCATCATCATCCTCAGGAAGCGGTATAAAAATCAAGACTACAAGTAAAAAAAAAAAAGTATGTAAATGAAACTCCAACGTAGCCTCATAAATAGAAGTTAAATAAAGTAAATAAATAAACGCAATAATCGATCGAAATTTACGATGACGGTCAGGTAAGCGATATTTCTTCTTTTTATTATTATTATTATTATCTTTATTTTTCATAATACTTACAAAGCAAAAAAAAATCCCAGTTTGTTAAAAAAGTCCACGTTTCCCGTTAAAGTATGTATGGAATATTATTATATTACAGGCCGAATACGACACTGGGATCGGGTAATATAAAATAATATTTTTATAAAATAATAATACTTTTTACGAGACTTGAACTCGTATTGATGCCGTGAAAGGGCATAGTCCTAACCTTTAGACGAAAAAAGTTAAAATAATAAAGGTAATAACGTACCCTTAAAAGGACTTGAACCTTTAAAATTTAGTTTCTAAGACTAATGTGTCTACCATTTCACCATAAGGGTTTATTTATTATTTTTTTGTACTTGTTCCATAATTTGATAAAAATCAAAAATTTGTTTTTCCTTTTTATCAAAAAACTCATTATTAATATACTCAAAACCCACATCTTGACTTAAAGACATTCTATTTTGAAATAAAATAGAAGAATGTTTTCTCAACCAATATGTATCAAATGTAGAAAATCGTGGATTTTTACTAAAATGACTTGATCCTTGTAATATTCCGTAAACATTCCAATGTTTATAAGTACGACCCCAATACCACCAATTCCAAGGGTGTAACTTATAACCACTTTTTACTGTAGTAAAATTTTTAACAACTTTCGCTGTTCGGGGAAAGTAAGAAGGTTGCAAATAATTAAAATATTCTAAACGGCAATATCCACCAACAGGTAATTTCGTAAACCCCCATTTTGTATAAAGCTGTTCTGTCATATGAAGGAGCGTTTTATATAATAAAATATTTTGCGAAGCTGCTGTTCGGTATGATAAAACCCAAGTTTCGGGTATACCGCAAATAAATAAAAAAACAAATAAAAAACAATTTAAAACGGCCCAAAACGATATAGTATAATAACAAAAAGCAATTAAAAACCAATTTGGCGAATTATATTCATTTCCAGAACCAGGCTCGTCATAAATTTCATCAGAATTTCCGTATAAACTAAAATCATGACCTTCTGCATAAAGAATATCAAAATCTGGATCTTCATCAGTATCAATAAAATCTTCATCCCCGGCATCTGCCTCATGAATATAATCAGAAATATCCTCATAATCCGAAAAAATATTATCAAATAATTCTGGAAAACCTGAATTATACCAAGGTTGTGATGTGGGTAATCGTAAAACATCAAGATTTAAATGAGTTTTTGTCCAAAGACGTTTTTCGACTGTTTGATAACTTGAAAAATTTTGCAGATTATCTTTTACTACATTTTGATTTTTAATATCTCGTTGAGCCTTTAAATATTTATATAGTAAAGGAACTTTTTGATATTGGTATTTTAAATCTAAAGATATATCTTGTAATTGAAAAAATTCGGGAAAATTCTTTCGCAATAATAACATATCCAAATCATCTTCATTTTCATTATCATCATCGCGCAATAATTTTAATGATGGTAAATCTTGTTTATGCCAACGTTTTTCATTTTGTAACAAAGAATACATGGAATAATTATAAGTACGATCAAAAGCATAACCAAAACTATTATTATCAATCCAGTCATCTTCAGCATCTTCCTGTTCAAAATCAAAATCAGCAAAATCATCTGCACTAAAATCTTCTGACATTTCCAATTCCTCATCTTCTTCTCCTGTAGAATCTTCCATATTATCTTGCTCTTCATCAACCCAATTATCATAAAAGTCATCCGAAAAAAAAAAAAAATTTTTTGGATTTGTGTTTAAATAATTATATTCAAAACCTAAAAAAGTAGATAAAGTTTGATTCGGCATTTTTGTTATTTTTTTCAATAAAAATGAATTTGTTACACCGGACAAAGTATAATATTCAACAAAAATAGGCATACCCCAAACTAGAGCAATAAACAGCTGAGGAAAAAAAAAACATAAAAACATTAATAAAATTAATAAAAGGCCAATTTTTTTTACCATAGTGGAGCTTTTACTCAAAAAGGTTTTCAATGATAAACCTTGTTCAATTAATAAAACGGCGCGGAATTCTTTAGGTAACGAAAAACAAATTTTTAAACTATGTAAAGACGTTAATAAACTAATACTCAAAATCCAAAAACTTAAAGATATTGGTTTATACCATAACACAAATTTAGATGAAGGTATTAATAACCATACTAAAGAGACTCCAAAAACAACAAAAGTACTCTGTAATAAAGCATAACCTAAAACAAATAAGCTAATTAAAGTTAACCAATTTTGAAAAAAAGTTGATGTTGGATTTAGTGGTGCTAATAATCGTCTATAATGTCTAAATAAACTAACTTGAAAAACTGAGCTAAGATTTGAAATTTTTTTTATTTTATAATACATTTTTACGTTTAAACAAACAATAAGTTACAAAAACAAATAAATTAAATAGCAAATAAAAATAAAAATGCCATCATTAATCCAAATAAAGCAATTGCCTCTGTTAAAGCAAAACCTAAAATTGCATAAGTAAACAATTGTTTTGTTAAATGTGGATTACGTGATACAGCAACCATTAAACCTGAAAAAACAATACCAATCCCAACACCTGTACCAGCTAATGAAACAGTAGCTAAACCTGACCCGATTACTTTTGCGCTTTCTAACATATTAATTTTTATTTATTAATGATTTGCTGGTAATGTCCAATTTAAAGCACCGCGTAACCATTCAAAGATAAAACCAACCATTAATAGTAATAAAAAAACTAAAACAGTGGTATATCCAAAAATGCCTACTTTTGAACAAGTAATTACCCAGGGAATTAAAACAACAATTTCCAAATCAAAAATTAAATATAAAATTGCAATTACAGAAAAAGTAACATCAAAACGAATTCGAGAACTTGTAAAAGGTTCGAAACCGCACTCATATGCAGATAATTTTTCTGCTTCTAATCGGAATGGAGCAAAAAAACGCGCTAAAAGTATCATCAAGGTCGCTACAATTGTACTAAACAAAAAATAACAAAATAAATTTAAATATTCTTTAAGAAAAATAACCATTATTTTAATTAATGTAATTGTAAAACGTCATTTAAATATAAACATAATAAAGTTAAAAATACATAAGCTTGTAAAATACTAATAAAAAATTCTAACACCCATAATGCAGAAATTATTACAAAACTTACACTACTAATTAACACAATATCTAAAACCATCCAAGTCAACCAACTTAAAATTTTAACTAAAATATGACCCGCTGTAATATTAGCAAATAAACGAATAGCTAAACTAAAAACTCTTGCGATATACGAAATAAATTCAATTAACACAAGTAATGGGACAATAAAAATTGGTGTCCCAGAAGGATAAAATAAATTTAAAAAACTAAAACCATGTAAAACAATTCCAGTTAAATTTAAAGTAATAAAAAAAATAAAAGCTAAACCAAATGTAAAAAAAAATTGGCTTGTTAATACAAATGTATATGGAATTAAACCAAAAACATTTATAATATTAATTAAAATAAAAACAAAAGAAAAAAAAATAAAATAATAATTTTTTCCAATTGGGTGTGATACTAAATCACTAATAATTGTTTTAATCGTAGCAAAATAGTTATTAATTCCACTTTGCCATGGAAAAGCTATTAACGTATAATTATAAAAAACAACATGAACAAAAATGGTCATTAATATAATTAATAATAAACTTGTTAAAAAAGCATTTGACGTTGTTATTGTAAAAAAAAAAAATTGAGTAAATTTCCAAAGAGAATTGAAATTGTACACTTGTGAAAAACTCGGTGATTGTACAACAGGATAAATTTCAAATTGCTCTAAAGGACTATTAATATCAAACATAAATAATTCATAACTTTTTTAGGAAATATTGGACTTGAACCAATAACCTTCTCGTTGTAAGCAAGTTGCTCTAACCAAATTGAGCTAATCTCCTGATAAATTTTTTTTCTTTTTTAGTTTTAGGATTTCTAAATCTTCATATTTTACAATATTACAAATTAAAACCTATAACAAGTAATGATCTTTTACACTAATCAAAAAATTTGTTTTAAGAAAGTCTTCCTACTTGAGATGCTTTCAGTAGTTATACTAACGTGGCGTGACTTAGTAACAATGCTTTTTATAAAACAATTACAAAATTATTGGCCACTCTTACCCGGTCCTCTCGTACTAGGGGCAGAATCTTTCAATTTTTTACACCTATAGTAGATAGGGACCGAACTGTCTTGCGACGTTCTAAACCCAGCTCACGTACCACTTTAATAGGCGAACAGCCTAACCCTTGGAACCTCCTACAGCTCCAGGATGTGATGAGCCGACATCGAGGTGCCAAACAACTCCATCGATAAGAGCTCTAAAGAGTTATCAGCCTGTTATCCCTGGCGTACCTTTAATCCGTTAATCGATAACTTTTCCACAAAAAATTACCGGGTCACTATGATCGACATATTTAAATGTCCCTGATTGATTTGTTAATCTTTCAGTCAAGCAAATTTATGCCATTATACTCAAAATTTTAATATTTTTATTAAAATGAATTTACTTTTATACACCCCCGTTACTTTTTAGGAGGTTACCTTCCCAGTCAAACTACCAACCATACATGTTTTAAAAATTTTTAAATTCTTATTTTAAAAATAGGCACTTTCTAATAAACTTTAAACCGACTGTCCAGAAATAAATAATACAAATAAAAACAAACAGAGTCTTACGTCTGACTATTTTTATTTCTACTGATTACTATAAACAGTAAATTTTGATAAACTAAATTATGTTCTATTTTTCTACCAATGTAAAATTTTTAAAGAGTAATTTTTCATTTTTACTTAAAAATATTACTAAAAAGTTAATATTTTACAATGAGTTGCTACATATTCTACACATTAAAAAAATGACACCAATATAAAGTTATAGTGAAGGTGCACAGGGTCTTTCCGTCTAGCTATAGAATTTCTGCATCTTCACAGAAATTTCAATTTCACTAAGTCAATATTAGAGACAGTGGGGCAGTCGTTACGCCATTCATGCAGGTCAGAACTTACCTGACAAGGGACTTCGCTACCTTAGGACCGTCAGAGTTACGGCCGCCGTTTACTGAAGATTCAATTAAAAGCTTGCACAATTAAAATTCACTACGCAGCACCGGGCAGGCGTCAGACCCTATACCTCATTTTACAATTTAGCAGAGTCTTGTGTTTTTACTAAACAGTCGCTACCCCCAATTTTTATAAATTTTTTTATTTTAAATAAAAAAATTACTCTTTTTCCCTAAGTTACAGAGTTAATTTGCCGAGTTCCTTTAATATTGTTATCTTAACCATTTTAATATTTTATCAACGAACCAGTGTCGGTTTAAAGTACGGTTACTTGTAAAAAAAAATTGTTTTCTTGACATTAACCTTATTTTATGATTTTCTGACTAAATAAAATCAAAAAATAAAAACAACGCGTCCAAATTTTCAATATTTTTTGAATATAACAAAATATTCATTAATTTTTATTTTCATACATATCTTAGAAACCGAATAACTTAACGACGATTATCATTGCGTTAAAAACAATTCGCTTTCAATGACTATGTTTTATATTCACATAGTTTACGTTACTCATATCAACATTATTTTTTTTAATTTTATTTATTTAATTTACATTAAATATTATTCAAAATATAAAATATTCTACTACCATAATTATAATCATAATTATTTAAAATTTCGGTAAACAAATTTAATCTCACTACATTTACAATATTTTAAAATTTTAACACAAATGGTCTTTTACGCTATCCATATAGAATGACTGCTTCTAAGTCTACCTCTAAATAGTTAAAACCAAAAAATTCTTTTGTATACTAAATTGTTTTTAAAGACCTTAATTTTTAATCTGGGCTGTTTCCCTCTTGACTATGAACCTTATCACCCAAAGTCCGACTATATTTATTTAATTTAATTATTCGGAGTTTCCCCAATTTCGGTAAAGCTTACGAAGAACCCTATAAAGAGAAGTTGCTCTAACATTTAAATTAATTTTTAAATATGTTCTACTAAAATAGATTTCGTAGAAAACCAGATATAACTAAATTTGATAAGCCTTTCACCCCTAACTACAATTCATCCCAATATTTTGCCACATATACGAGTTCAGTCTTCAATACATTAATCTTCTCAATGATGTCAACTTGATCATAGTTAGCTCATTTAGTTTCGGGTTTAATTAAAAAAACTTTAATTTGCTAATGAAAACTTGATTTCTCTTTATCTTATTTTTATTTAAATTTGCTATTTTAATTAACTAGTTAATCCATTATACACGAGGTATATTGATAAGAACTAATCTATCAACTGCTTGTAAATAAAATATTGTAAGTCTTTTCAAAACAGTTTTTCTGCGTCTTTTCATCTTTCCTTCACAGTACTAAATACGCTATCGATCATTAAAAATTTTTTTTATTAGAAGGTGGATCTTCCGTTTTCAAACATATATAATTACGTTTTACTCTTTTTAAATTTTGTTTACTACCTACAGGGCTTTCACCTATTGTGCTTAAGTTTCAAACAAAAATTCGGTTATATGCAAAACTTAAACTCTTTGAAAAATCTATTCAACAATCTTTACCTTTACTATCCTTCATACGCCAAATACCTTAATTACCACAAAATATTAATCCATATACCCAGTTATTACAAATAATAACACTAATAATTGCTTTTTCAATTTAAAGATTCTTAACTAAGTTTCGTATTCGCTCGCCACTACTAACGAAATCTCTATTGATTTTTTAAAAAGGGTACTAAGATGTTTCAATTCCCCCCTTTTTTTTTATAAAATTTCTTCTTTGGGTATTTGTTAATCAGTATCTCTACTTATATCCATTTACTAACAAGTTACAGGAGTTTAATCCGCCCAAAAATATTTAATGCCTAGATCGTTATAATTTATTTTTATATTTAATGAAAAATATATAGATTTTTTTTTAACACCCTTAAAAACATTTAAAGCTCCAAAATAAGACTAGGTAGACTTGAACCACCAACTTTACACTTATCAAATGTATACTCTACCCTTGAGTTATAGTCTCGCTGTTGTATAAACTATTCGAGAATGGAATTGAACCATCGACCCAAGAATTTTCAATTCTTTGCTCTAACCAACTGAGCTACCCGAATTTATTTGTTTATATATTAAAAAAAAAACCATTTATAAATAAATTTTGATTTAAATAAACGAAAAAATTTATAATCTTCCGATAATTGTAAAACATAAAACAATGGATTTCGATTCGATTTATCTTCTAATAAAGGCATTCCCCAATATAAAACCATTTGTTTTGACGTATCAACTTCATTAAAAGCAAAATGCTCTAAAGAGGAAACCGATTGTGATAATGGTAAAATATAATCATTATTTTCTAAAAGTGTTTTATGTGGTAATTGATCAACAACAGATTGAGGTAAATTACTATAATAATTATGTTTTGGATACTTATTATGAAAATCCTTATACGATTGAAATGTTTGATATGATTTAGTATTTTCATAAACATCTGATTCTAAACAAATATTTGCATAATGTTCATATAACCTATATTCTAAAATAAAAAATTTTTGTAAATATTTGTAAGGATCATCTACTAATGCATAATATGGAGAAACATCCATTTCAACAGTAACATCTTGTTTTATTAATTTATCGACTTTGTCAATATTATACTCAAAAATTCTACTCATAATATCTAATTGGGGATTTTTAATTAAGTGACGATATCTATTTATTTCGAATATACTGTAACAATATGATGTGAAGTTATTTAACATTGCTTTATTTATACAGTACCTTGTATAAAAAAAAAAGATTAAACTTAAAAATGTAAAACAAAACGTTACAAAAAATTGAGTAACAAAAAAATAACTTACGATTACTAAAAAAAAACAACGAAAAAAAAAAGAAAAAAGCCATAAATTATAATTTGATCGTATTAGTAATTGCTCAGTTTGATAAATATGACTAGCTAAAAAACTTTGATTAAAACAAAAATAATCCACCTGCTTCATTTTATATTTTTCCAATAAAAATATATGATAAAATATATTTTTTTTAGTATTAAAATTTAAATTATTATAAAAAAGATCAATAATTTGTTTATCAAAACTACGTAACGATTGTAATGTAGATAACAATGTTACACTTGTAAAATGATTAAAAAACAAAAACATTGGAATTAAATTTTGATTTAATTTTTTTAATTCGTGTTTTTTTGTTTGCGCATTTTCAATGTTATTATAATTAACTAAACTCAAAAGCGTTGATTTTTCTTCTATCGAAAAAAAAGACCATAATAAAAAAGTTAAAGAACGATACTTTGGAAATTGAAAAATATTATCAGTTTCTATTTGATTTGTATTAATTTTAATCAATTCTTTTTGAGTAGAATATTCTCCTATTTCGTAAGCAGTAAATAAACTATACCAAAATTCTGTCAATGGTTCTTCAAACATTTTAATTAAATCAAAAAAAAAATATAATTTATTTAAAAAATTAGATAAATGATAATTTGTTTTTTTCCTGTCATGCAAAGATATCTGTAATAAATGAATAAAATATTGCAAATCTTTTGTTGTTTGAAATTTAATTAATAACGTTCGTAAAAATTGTAAATTATCAAATAAATTATTATTTTTTGTTTTTTGTGATAATAAAGAAAATAAATTTTTAGATGACAATTTTTTTAATAATAAATAATTTAAATTCAATTCTTGAAAGTTAAAATTTTTTGTAGAAATTAAATTAAAAAAAATTAAAAAAACAAAATATTCTGTATCAGTTTTTAACCAATTGGAAATTGATAACTTATTTCTCTGATTTAAAAAAAGCAAAAAATTTGAATAAAAATAGCCTGTTGGAACAAATCGTTGCAAAAAACGATCAAAAACTAATTTATTAAAATGAAAAGAACTTTTATTATTTAACAGTTCGGAGCTATCAGGTAAAGAAAATTCAGTTTCATTTATTACGTGTTCTTTTAAAAAATTATTAAAAAAATTTTGACGTATTTCCAAAAGATTTGGATTTAACCATAACGGAGAAACATAAGATAAAGGCCTATCCTCTAAACAAAACAAAAAATCCGAATTCAAACAAAGGTTCTTAAATTCAGTTTTTTTCTTAATGGCGTGTTCCTGTGCTAGTTGTTGATATTTATGCAAACTTATACGACTAGGTTGAGCCTTATATTGAAAAATTTCGGGGTTTGTTAAAACTTCATAATAACTAGATTTTAAAGAAAAACTAGAAGGTAATTCATTACCCCTATTTGTCAATCTATATTTTTTTAATTTTGAATAAAAATGAACAAGTTTATTTTCATAACTATAAAACAATTTACTATTATCTTGAGCTTTTAAAAACTCTTTAAAACGTTCTTCATCATTATAAAAATTACGCCACATATCTGGATCAAAACCAAAAAATAAATCCTTTTCAGTGGGTCCGTATTGAAAATAACGAGGTGTTTCCTCATGAAATTCTACTCCATATTCATTTAATAAAATAGGAGAAGTGTTATACACTTCTGTATCCAAACGTCTTTCTTTATTAAACTCCCCAAAAGGCAAAAAAGTATTATCAATAGTATCCATAGTCATAGGCCAAAACTGGCCAATATTTTTTGGTAAAACTTTTTTACCATATTTTGTTTGCTTTAAATGTGCTATTCTAGTATCTGTTTTCCCTAAAAATTCCAAATCTTTCCACCAAGAAACAGATGGGCTTTGAGGAGCTTTTATTAAAGGTATATAATCTTGCCAACGAGCATCTGAAAAATGTAAAAAAGAATAGTCATATAATTCTGTTGAATTTTCCCAAAATTTACGTACATTTTGCATAGAATAATGCTCTAATGTTTCCGAGGTACTAATGGCTTTTTTTAAAAAAAATAATGGATAATTAGCTTGAAGTTCATTATAATCAAATAAATTTAAGCGTGAAAAACGTTTTGTTAAAAAATCTTCGGAAAAATCTACTTTTTCTAAAAACAAATCTAAAATTACATCGTGTTTTATTTCATTAACTAACGATTGTGTTGTATTAAAAGTCCAAAAATTTTTTAAATTTGTAAGAAATTTGTTTTTTTTTGTATTAAATTGATTTAAATACAAATAATTAATTAACAATTTCTTAAAAAAAAATTTATACATAATTTGATGGTACTCATTTAAAAAAGGATGCGAAAAAAAATGTATTTTGTAGGTAAGAAGTTCGTAAAAAGAAATTGACCAATTCATCCAAGTTGTGGAATTTAATAATGTTAAATCTTGCAAAATTTCAAATGTGGTTTCATTTAATATAGTTTTGTTAGTGTTATTAAAATCTACTAACTGTAATTGCGGGTAAAAATCATTTTTATTTGTAAATTGTACTAAGTTGATAGTCGACTGAGTAAATGGTGTATTATCTATTTCTGTTTCCGAATCTTTTCCAATTATATGATTTAATTGATTATCTAAAGATATATTAAAAGGAATAATTTCCGAATTTTTATTATTTTCTACAAAAACGTTTTTTATAGATTGTACATTTGTTCGTAAAGAAAATAATTGTTCTAAATAATTATTTTCATTGAAAATGGTTGCTTCGACAAAAGTAAAAGGAATCGGATCAAAAACTAATGCGTTTAATTTATAATAATTTGGGTTTTTATAAAAATTTTGTAAAATTTTTGGCGATAAATAAAAATTTTTTGTAAATAAACGAAAATTTTTTAATTTAGACTTTGCTTTTTTCCGTAAATTTTTTTTTAATTTTGAAAATTTTAATAAATTAAAATCGTTTTCAAAAAAATTTATATTATGGAAATTAGAATATGTTAATAAAGTTTTCCAACGCCAGTTAACAACTGATTCAGTATCAATAAAATATTCTTTGCTGTCAACAAGTTGTAATTTGTCTAAAATATTTTCTTGAAACAAATCAAAATCCGAAGACGAATCTATCGAAAATCCATGAAACTCTGGCTCTAACGTTGGTTGATAAGGTTCTTCAAAATTTTCGTTGATTAAATCAACACCAAAAAAAGTATCTTCAACCATGTTCGAATGGTAATCCGCATTATCAAAAGTATTTTCCTCTTCATACTCTTCAAAACTATCTTCAACATAAGGATCAGTATAATAAACATCGTCATACAACGATTTTGAAAAATCATTAAACAAAAATTTAGGTATATATGGCCATTGTTCATAAATATATTCTACAATACGATCGCGTTCAAAAAAAATACCAAATTCTAATTCTTCCTCTTCTGTATATTCATGTAATTCCAAATCTAAAACTTTATCTTCTTTTTTTTTATGATAATAATCCTCCGCACCATCCGGAATATAATCATCTGGATAATCTCCCGAATCATAATCGGACATATGATAAGTTAAATCCATTTCATCTGAAAAATCATCATTAAAACCTGGAAGACTACTTTCCAAATCTTCATCATTATAAGAATCATCAATATCATAATCAGCCGGCAAAATAAAAGTATCATAAGTAAATAAACTTAAAATAATATCTTCTTCTGAAGGGTCTTCTATTTCTTGAACACCTTTTTTAAAATTTGCAAACCAATTTTTTTCCCATGTTGGACAAAATGTTACATGTGGAATAAAAAATTCAAGAAGTTCTTTATCTATAATAGATGAACCTATTTTTGTTGTATAAATATCTTGATTATCCGCTGCAAATGTATTTATATTCACGTCACTGTTTTGTGTTAAAAATTGTACAAATAAACGTTGGCGTATTTGCTTTTTATTTAATATATGAAATAATAAATGACCTTGATTTTTTTGAAAAAGAAACAAAACAAAGTTTTTAATTAATAAAGTATCTTCATCTTGATTTAAATTAAACGAACGTAAATTTTTTTCTGTTAATAAAAACGAACTTGTTTTTAAACTATTCAATAAAATATTCCAAATAAAAGATCCAGAAAAAAAAAACGATGGATTTAAAGTATTTTTAAAGAATTTTTTTAGTAAAACATTTTGTTTTAACTTAAAAAAAGGTTCAATTCCTTTATATTGTATAGTTGAACCAAGTAAAATTTTTTTTTTTTTTTTAGGGTAAAAAATACGATAATAATCTAAAGTAAACTTCATTACTTTAAAATTTAATCGTAATTTATACTGCTTTTGC
>VFQO010007459.1_pt1 | contig 40820 bp, 72 predicted proteins | sample 3512331 | NCBI WGS metagenome assembly VFQO01 (sample SAMN10412371, study PRJNA504923) | tailings metagenome | isolation source: Replicate 3 from Balatoc abandoned mine | place: Philippines: Itogon, Benguet | collected 2017-08-28 | reverse complement strand
GCCAAGTACGCCTCCGCCTTCTACGGCCCCTTCCGGTGAGTCAGAGCAGGGCTGAAGTTTGAGCAGGGCAGAAGGGGAGGGCGGGCGGGCAGGGGAGACGATGCACGAAAGGGTGCGCTTCCGTGCGATGCGGTGGGAACACTCAGCTTGCAGTGTGGCGCAGGATCCTGCTGCTGCTAGCCACCCCGTGATTCGCTGCTCCCCTGCACCCTCTGCCGCTCGCCCTCTCTCTGCTCATGCATGCCTGCTTGCCGCTTTCTCTGCTCATGCTTGCCTGCTTGCCCCTCCGCCTGCCCTGCCGCAGGGACGCGCTGGCGTCGGCCCCCAAGCCCGGCCAAGCGCACCGCCGCATCCCGCCCAACAAGAAGACGTACCAGCAGGACCCCGCCAACTACCGCGAGGTGAGGCTTTGGTTTGGTTGGTGCCCTGGTTGGCACTGCTTCAGGCTTGTGCATCCCGGGTTTTGCTGGTGCCTCCGGCTGCCGGCCATTCCAGCCCCTGGCGCTCAGTCCGGCAATCATACCTGCCATGGCCACACACTGCCATGCCTTGACCTGTGATACATCGCCCCTGCCCTCCGCACTGCACTGAGTCGCCACTGCCTTGCACTAATACAATCTGCACTTTCATGCCCTGCCTGCAGGCGCTGCGCGAGGCGATCCTTGATGAGCAGGAGGGCGCCGACATTATGATGGTCAAGCCCGGTGGGTGGCTCTCTTGGTTTGTTGGCTGATTTCAACTTCATCGGCTTTCGGGCTGCCCAAACGGACGCAGTTGCCTCTGGCTGTGTGAGCCTTTGACCCGAATGATGGATTGCATGTGAACTCACGTGCTGTTCATGTTGCATGTATCCCCCTCCCCCCGCCGCAGGCCTGCCGTACCTGGACGTGATCCGCCTGCTGCGCGACAACTCGCCGCTGCCCATCGCCGCCTACCACGTGTCGGGTGCGTGCAGAGGGCTGAAGAGAGTAGAGCTGCACAGTGCGGCGTGGGTGCTGTACAGCCTCGGGCAGCGCGGCTTGTGTCCATCCAGTGCGGGGCGTTCCTCCTGCTGTACATGTTCTCCCCTCTTCCCCTGCCGCACCCACTCTCCTCCTCATTCCCCTCCTCCCTCCCCCCAGGCGAGTACGCGATGCTCAAGGCGGCCGCAGAGCGCGGCTGGCTGAACGAGAAGGACGCGGTGCTGGAGGCGCTGCTCTGCCTCAAGCGCGCCGGCTCGGGTGAGGGCTGTGGGTGGGTGCCCGCTTGGCGAATGTGATCGGGGATTGCCTGCCCGAGCTATGCTAGCCGAGGCAGTAGGGATGTGTGGTAGCCTTGCAAGCTGGCTTTGTGACAGAACACGGCCAGCTGCCCCCTGCTCGACCCCCACTTCCCCAACCCTGCATGGACCCTTCTCTCCCCGCCCCCTGCAGACCTCATCCTCACTTACTACGCCACCGAGGCGGCTAAGTGGATGGCGGCCGACAAGCCCAGCTGGCGGTAAACTGCCCAGCGGCATGGGCATTTCACTCAGCAGCTTGGCAACTACCTAGCAGCTGAGGTACTGCCCACCGGCTCCGCTGGATAGCTTGCCCCCTGTTTGCTTTGTGCGGGCTGCTGGCGTATTGTGCGGCGGCCCGCCTATTGGTCCCGCTTGTTTCTGTAGCTTGTTCCTTTGCACCCCCCCTCCTTTCATATTCCTGACCCCGCTGATTGGCGGCTCGCTGTAGTCTGTAATCTAGTCACATGGCGGCGATCTAAGATCACATGAAATGAACATCGCAAAGCACGGCGGGGCAGGCACTGGTGCACAGGGCAGGTCATGGCGAATGGGGCAGGCACTGATGCACAAGGGACTTCATGGGGAAATGAAATGCAAGGTGAGCTCAGCATCACACCTTTGCTGAAGGCGCCGCTCGTCAATCAACGCTGGCTGCCCGTTCCGGCAGCTTGTAATAAACTGTCGCTGCCCGTTCAGCGCCGGCCGGCGGCCCTGCTGGCGGAGCCGGCCTTGCGGCTGCCCTTCTTGGAGGCGGAGGGGGCCGGACCTGCAGCCGACATGGTCAAGTGTGTAGTGTGAGCACCATTTCAATCGTCTCCAACTACTTGTGTGGTTTTCATCCTGCAAGGATTACCCCACTTGCGCATGTGCCCCGCGCAGCATCCGACATTCTGCTCCTTGTAATCTCACGCATCTCACCGGATGAGTGATAATCCTTCTTCTGCTGCGCCTCAGCCGTGGCTGTGTCGACGACTGCCAGACTCATGCAAACTGCGGGACAGAAAAAAGGAGAATGTGGTCAGAATATGGGTGAAGTGGTTGAACAGCGAATGACCTACAGCTGGTGGGGTTCTCAGGATTCGTGAAATGACACCCTCTGCTCAATTAAAATCGTCTGCCATTTCACTCACCCGGGATGCCAACCTCATCGGCCGCCTTTGCAAAATTCGCAAACCAGCTGCAGCAACGGGGGGAGGAAGGGCGGGGCAGGGACGCATGTTTGTGAATGGGAGTTTTGGGGAAGTGTGGGAGGCCAGGGTGCAAGGCAGCATAAGAGGCTCAAAGGACCGAGCTCAGTACACGGGCAACAATATACCTCACTTCTGCAATGCTGTCCATTGCATGCATCAGTCTTTCCGAACCCAGCGCCCACCTGCCCACGGCATCCACGTTGGCGGGGTCGCCGGTGTTCACGACGTCAATGGCAGCGCCTGCAGAGCAGGGAGCGGGAGCGAAAGATAAACTTGGTTTCGTTGCAACATACATGATGCAGCACGCGCTGCATGCTGCACTGCCTGCTGCAACACCACCGCCGCTCCCACCGCACTCACCATAGGCGGTGCTTGCCGCCTCCTCATCGGGGCAGTCGGCCGAGAAGATGGCATACACCGCCACCTGTGCCTGGCTGCCGCCAGCCTGCACGGCAGTACGAATCTGGTCGCCCGCCTTCTCAGGGTCGGAGCAGATGAGCGAGGTCAGCTTCTGCACCTCGGCGGCGGGCGGCTGCGTCTTGCCAGTGGCGGCTGCACGGGGGAGGGTGGGGAGGGTGGGGGAGGGGTGGTGCGGGGTCAGTCGGTTTCGGGCGGGCGGGGGTGCCAGAGGCATGCACGCCTGCACTTGCAAGCCTGCCCCCGTTGGCACTGCAGCAGGGCCTCCATACTTCCATCAAACCTTCTTTGAAAGCAGCGTTCGCTCACTGAATTCGGTGGGGTTGCTGGGCCAGTCCCAGGTCATGGTGTCGGGGTCCCACTCCTGTGCGGAAATGCGGGGCAATGCATTGAGCGGCCACTGGTGAGCAACCCACAGGCGGTAAAAGCGTTGCAGCAGTGCAAGCAAGGTGTAGGGAGGACGGCAGTGATGCGCAGGCTGCCTGTCAAACGCTCGCCTGGCTTCCATGCACGCCCGTGCCTGGCACGAACGAGCACAAACCGCTGCCCTTCACGCGACGTTCCGCACTGCCTTTTGCCTCGCACCTTGCAAGCGACCACCTGATCCCCAAACGCCACCGTAGTAATGACCAGAAGGTCGCCAGAAGAGGAAGAGGAACCCTTGGCCGCAGACAGGCGGCGGCCATGGTACTTCTGCATCAGGTAAGGGCACATAGGGAACATTCGGCGGTCGGGCGGGAGGGAAGCCCAGCAGGCACACTTGCACAAGTGAATGCAATGGCATGCTGTTCCCGTCCCCAAGCTCACGTTCAGCAGGCCGCCGGCGGCCAGAGCGCCATCGGCGAGCAGGAGGCAGGCAAGGGCCAGCGCAAAGGCGGCCTTCATGACGGCGTGAGCGAGCGGTGGAGCGGGCGGCGCGAGGCAGGCAGGCAGGTCTTAAAGTTGCTTGTTGTGTTGAGCTGTTCGCGCGTGAGGTGAAGAGTGGTGTGGGCGGCTGGGAGACGGCATTTGTGCGAGGGCGGGGGCAGCCTTCATTGAGCGTTCTGGAGGTCGGCACCTCTCCGCTTCCCTTCGGCTTCCCAGGCACCTTGCACGGCCGTGCTGCATGCCATGCCTGCCCAGGAAGGCCCAACGGAAGGCTCAGGGCCCAGGGTGCCACTGAGTGCCACTGGCCGTGCCCCCTGCGCTTCTCCAGCCCCATCTGCGGACCTGCCGAGACATTGCAGGGCATGCAGGCTGTGACGCGAAGTCTGCTCGTTCTGGCCTGCCTGGCGGCATGGGCGGCTGCCGCTGCCGCCGCTGTGCCGGCGGGCGGGGTGAGCTTTTGCAGCGCAGGAGTGCAGCATGGCCTGCCAGCTGGTCTAATCCACGACACCACTTTCACAGACTGAGGTCCGTCCCGGTTGCACCCGCCTGAACAGGCTGAACGTTCTTTGAATGCACAGCTGGGCACTGCAGACGGCGCAACGATCCAGTCCAGTGCAGGTGGGGGCGCAGTGCAATGCAAGGCCAATCAACCTACGCTTCCAGACACTGACGAACTGTGTGGCTCACTTAAGCGGCCACTGCCTCCTCCTCACCTGTTCCCGCAGCCCCAGCCCCTGAAGGTTCCGCCCTCCTCCTGACCGTCGCTTTTGCCCACGGCGGCAAGACTGGAGTGCCAGACGTCCCCTGCCCCACCTGGGATGCAGACAGCGGGTCGTGGACAGTACCGCAGGATGCTCTCAGGCACGGTGAGTGTGCCATGCAGGTGTCCGGTACCGCATCAGCTGCCACATGCACAGTTGCTTTTGCTGGTTAAGGATGCGGCATAGTTGGGTCAACTTTGCTGCCACGGCTGCCCCGCAGGTGCCACCGGCGGCCCGCTCCCTCGCCGAGGCATGATCGATGTGCGTGGATTGTGGGCGAATGCTTTGCCTGCTATGCTTGCTGTGCTGCAGCTTGTAAGGCGACGGTTGGGCAGTTTCAACCTGTGCGTTGAGCAGATGAAACGCTGCAAGCTTCGCACCTGTTGCCTCTCTCCTCACTTGCAGGGCATCAGTTATGCCATCTGCTACGACGCCACTGGAGAGCCATCAGGGAAGGAAGTGCGGGACGCTGTGCAAAAGGGAGGGGCAGACGCACAGGCGGCCGCCTTTGCCATGCTGCGTGATGTCGAGCGCGCCTGCGGCACCAGCAACCCTGGGGCAGCTGACAGGACGTACCATGCCGCCATTGCGCCGCTGATTGCCGACCCTGCCGACGTTGAAGCTGCCAAGCAGTGAGTGGTGGCCTGGCTTGGGTGGTGGATGCTGTGCCATCTGGCACAATTGTAAGTGTTTTGCAGGTCCATGGAGGCCCTCACGCTCAGCATTGGCAACACACACAATGCGCTGGGTTCGCACACTATTGACTCTGCGACTGCGGTGCTGCAGGTGGCTGTCCAACTTGGTGGCGGGTGCTGATGCGGTAGGCATACCCGCATGTGCCAGCCTGGTGCTGGTTGACAAGGCGAGCGGACAAGTCACAGAGCAGGCGCAGATCCACACTGGTGCCAGCTGAGGAGGGCAGCCAGCATGGCATGCTGACTTTTTGTGCGGGGACTGCAGCAGCCAGAGGTGCTACATACACTTGAGCAGCTGCAAGAGGGCCCGGGTGATGGCATGTTTTGCTGCTGTTCTGCTTGGGTCACGTGCATGTAAGCTTTCGAAGCACGAATCATTGGCAAGGCAGGTTAAAGCAGCCTTTACAGACACGTTCACACACCGAATACTGAGCCTGGCATGAATGGAGGTTGATCAAAATGGCTGCATTCTAACTGGCATGGACTGCACGAGCTACTTTCAGCTGCAAATAAGCTGCTCTGCCCTACAGCTCTGCCTGAGCGCTGTCATCACCAGCCAGCGGGCTGCCTGGGACTGCAGGGGACTTGTCACCCGATGCGCCGCTGCCGCTGCCATTGGCGCTGCCGGGCCGCGGCGGCGGCGGGCCGTCAAACGCCAGGCTGGCCAGTGCGCGCGCCTCGTCCCGCTCTTTCCTTGCGTCGATCAGGTCCCTGCATACGAAACACGGAAACCGCACGTTGGCAAAAGTAACCGAGCACTTGCATGCGCCGCAGCAGCAGCTGGTAGGTGGCCAGAAGCGGGCACAAGCAAGGCATCGAGCAAGGCAAGGGCCCAGGGCTGGCCTCCAGCTGGTAGGAGCAAGCGACTGCCGGCAGGCTGGCAGCAAGATGGCTATCAAAACAAAGGTCAAGACCAGCCCCTCACTTCTTCAGCGTCTCGATCTTGTTGCGCGCCGACTGAAGCAGGCGCGCGTTGCCACCTCGCAGCTTCTCTGCATCCTCCGTGGCCTGCAGGGCAGGCAGGGGAGCAGGAGGAACCATCATCCACTGCGGAACGAAAAACACTTACTGTAGGGGTATAATGGGGTGTGTGTGAAGGGGCTCAGGCATTTAGCGGCACACCATCCCGCCCCACAACCAGCCCTCTGCCCACCCACCCACCAGACCCACCTTTGCCGCGGCCTGCTGCGCCGCCTGCAGCTGCTGCTTCAGCACGCCAATCACTTCAGCCGCGGCGGCTGCCTCCTCCTCATCCTCCTCGCCGCCGCCCTGCTGCGCCTGCTGCGCCGCCTTCAGCACTGCAACTTCCGCCTCCAGTCGCTTGCGGTCAGCAGCTGCGGCGGCCAGCTGCTCTGCCCGGCGCTCCAGCTGCAGACAATCGTGCGCAGCAGGGGTGCGTTGAGAGGTACGTCAGCAGATAGCATAGCCGCAGTGGCCTAGCAGAGCCCGAGGAGTGCCAGGCCTGTGCGTCATGGTTTGATGGTGAGCCATTTGTTGGGTCGGCGAACAACCTGAGGGTGGGGCGGAAAGGGTGCCACCCGCAGGCTAAGCGGCCGAGCCTTTGCGCCGAGTGCGTGAGTGCATGGGTGGCTGCTGTAGCAGCTTGACGGGCGCGGCCGGGCGGCACAGGCAGCAGGGGCGCTGCCGCAGCCCGGCCAGTGTGCCCGCCAGTGCTGCATTGGCTGGAATTATCAAGCACAACTCGATAACCAAAACTCACGGCACATATTCCTCCATCTCACGTCTGCCAAACCAGCACCCTAGGATACAGCATAGCAGCCCGCCCGCCTGCCACCCACAACCCCACGAGCCCACACCGCCGCCATGCCCACCTGTGCCTGTGCCTCGCGCAGCTGGTCACGCAGAGCCGCCGCCGCATGCACCAGGTGCTGCGGCGCCTCCTCCTGTTCCTCTTCCTTCTCCTTGCCGTCTGCCGCCTCGCGCTGCGCCGCCGCCTCCCGCTGGCTCTCCTCCAGCTGCTGCTCCAGCGCCTTGTGCTCCGCACTGCATGGAAGGATAAACAGTGTAAGTTGAGTTCAGGCCGCTGCTCCAGAGCTTTGTGCTCCGCATTTGCAGCAGAGTGAGCAGCGTGGGTTGCAAAGATGACGGTGAGTGCAGGGGGATGCAGGCGGCACGCACAACAGCAGGAGGAGGGTTGGGGCGGCAGGCGGCCAGCAGTCTGGCGTTTGCGATGGCGGCATCCTTGGACCCCTGACCATGCCACCGGGATCCGCAACCGACAATGCAAGAGCGAACGCAGAAAGCGGGCGCACCTTAGGTCCTCAAACTTGTCGCGCAGCTCTGCCAGCTCGGCCCGTGCACTTGACAGCTGGGCCTGCACTTGATATATGGGGGATCAGGCGGGCAGGCAGGGTGAGTCGGTGAGCATGGGGCAGCATTGGGCGGTGCACATGCTGGCTACCGGGTAGTCCAGGCAGGCCAAGCGCCAGCGTCTGTCGTGCAGATCCAGCGGCCGCTCCCCAGCAAGCGTGCATCAGCAGCTAAATTGCAAAGTGCACTTGTAGCAGCATACATGCCATTAAATCTCCAGCAGCTGGCAGCCCACCTGCGCTGCCTCCTGCTCGGCGCGCAGCCGGGCCTGCTCCGCCTGCGCCGCGGTCATGGAGAGCCGGTCCTCCTGCAGGGTGGCACGTACAAAGCAGTACAGTGGGTGATGCAGTAATGGCAGTGCAGATTCATGGTGCTGACGGGTCCTGGCACCAGTCCTGCTGCCGTCAATGGCCCAGCAGAAGGGCATTGTCTGCCCTCCATTAGCATGCGCAGCAGCTACGCTCTCTGCCCCAAACACAAACAACGCCCAGGCCCGGAGCGCCTCTGACGCCCAGCCCCAGCCGCACCTGCAGCAGCCGGATGCTCTCCTGTGCCTGCTGCGCTTCCTTCAGCGCCGTCGCAAGTTGCTCCCTCAGACCATCCGCCTCCTCACTGGCACCAGCCGCCTCCTTCTGTGCCGCGGCCGCCGCTGCTGCCGCCTCGCGCGCTGCAGCAGCCTCCTCCACGGCCGCCGCTGCCTCCGCCTGTGCAGCAGCAGTCGCCGCTTCGGCTGCTGCCAGGCGCTCCTGAAGTGCGGCCAGCTCAGCAGTAGGCCCCTGGGCCGCCTCTGCAGCCGCCTGCGCCGCAGCCAGCTGCTCCTTCAGGGCAGCGGTTTCCTTGGCGGCCGCTGCCGCAGCCTCCTGTGCAGCAGCCTTGGCGGCCTGCAGGCGCTCCTGCAGTTTTGCTGCCTCTGCCTTGGCTGCATCAGCAGACTCGGCTGCTGCTGCAGCCTTGGCCTCGGCTGCTTCAGCAGCCGCCTCGGCCTCTGCTGCCGAGGCCTTGAGGGCAGACACCTGAGCAATCATTGCTGAGCCTGCGTTGGGCATGATGGAGAGAGGGACTGATTGGCTGTGTGGGTTCGTGCCTTGGTGGCTCAGGGAAACGGAAACGTGCATGCCTCTTCAGGATCTTGCACGGCGCACACTGAGCAGCACTGCTGAAGCCCAACGTGTGTGCCAGGCAAACTCTCATTGCGCCAGCGCCATGCCTCGCACCCGTCTGGTCAGCGGCGGACAGCCGGCGCTGCGCCGCCGCCTCCCGCTCTGCCGCCGCATCGAGCTCGGCCTGCAGCCGCCGCTGCTCCTGCAGCACCCGAGGCGGCACAAAAGGGCAGCGCACAGCAGCGTTACCACACGCGGCAGCCTGCAGCTCAGAGCTCTCGCCCTATGCATCACGAAGCAGTGCAGGCAGGTGATTGCGGCTGCAAGCCACAGCGTTCATGCAAATTAGTCCTCCCACCCCACCCGCACCTCAGCGGCCGCCTCCAACTCCTGGGCCTGCTGGTCTGCCGCCTCCCCAGCCGCCTTGAGCTCGCGGTGCAGGCCCTCAACATCTGCCTGCAGCTGGTCTCGGTCAGCCTTCACAACATCCAGCTGCGCCTGTGCATCTGCTGCGGCCGCCTGGGCGTCAGAGGCGGCAGCCGCCAGCTCACTCTCTAGCTGGCCCACCCGCTGCTGCGCGGCCTGCTGCGCCGCCTCGGCAGCGGCGGTGGTCGCCGCCGCCGCCGCCAGCTGCGCCTTGAGCGCATCGGCCTCGCTGCGAGCCTCTGCCAGCTGGCGTTCCAGCTCCTGCTGCGCCTGCTGCGCCTGCTCCGCCTGCTCTGCGCGCTGCGCCTCTGCCGCCTGCTGCGCCTGCTGCGCCTCCTCCTTGGATGCCTCCAGCGCCTGCTCCAGCTCAGCCTTCTCTCCATCCACCCGTGCCAGCTCAGCCTGCACCTGCGCCTTCTCCTGCTGCAGCCCCGCAGCCCGCTCCTCAGCTGCCGCCTGCTTCCCAGCCGCCTCCCCAGCCTCCTTGCGAGCAGCTGCCGCCGCCGCCTCCGCCTGCTGCTGCGCCTCGGCGGCAGCCGCTGCCGCGTTCTCAGCGTCCGCGCGAGCCGCCTGGGCAGCCACTGCTGCTGCCTCTGCCTCCGCACGCCGCTGCTCAGCCTGAGCGGCCGCCTCACGAACGGCTTCGTTCTCGGAGGCTGCCGCCTCCACCTGGCTCTTGAGGGCAAGGAAGCGGTCCCGTTCCTCAATGGCCTGCATGAGGGGGCCAGCCACAGCAGAAGCAGGCGGTGAGAGGCATCGCGAGTGCTGGGACGGGGTGTTGGCATGAGCGATCACCAGCAATCCATGCGCCATGCACTGCACAAGCACAGCCATCTTCACACGCACGCCGCAAAGGGAGGCAGGACTAGAACACATGAGCTGAACTGAAAGTGTGATATCTGCGCACCTCCTGGCGCTCGCGCTCAGCTGCCTCCTTTGCGGCCACCGCTTCGTCCCGCTCGGCCAGTGCGGCGGCACGGTCCTCCTCTGCTAGGTGCCGCAGCTTGTCGGCTTCCTGCATTGAGCAGCGGCCAGAGGGAGCGGCAAACCTTCAGCAGCGTGACGATTGGGGCCAGCGAGAGATGCGATGGGGGCCAGCAGAGACAAGACGGCGGCAGGGCCAGCCCCACAAGGCTTGGCGAGCTTCTGGCCCCAAATGCTGTTGGATCCAAACCAAAAGCCGACCTGGGAGGTCTTGTGGTAGCCAGCCACGCTGCCCAGCTGTGCACCCAAGTGCTGCTGTACACTCGAAACGGACCTGGGAGGTCTTGTGGTAGCCAGCCACGCTGCCCAGCGCCCGCTTGGCATCCAGCTCAGCCTGGGCCAGCGCCTTACCAGCCTCCTCCTTCTCCCGCCTGCAACAGATCCAGGCAGCACGGCGGAACAGTTCCCTGAGCAGTCCGCTTGTGGGCAGGTGGCGGCCAAACTCAGGGGGCTGAATTCTCAACCGTGGGTTCACGTGAGGCGTGCATCAGCTGGCAAGTGGTGCTCACCGCAGCGCATCAAGCTGCTCTTGCAGGGCCGCGATGCGGGCATCCTTCTCCTTTCGGCTGGCCGAGTGTGCATCAACCGCCTCCTCTAGCTTGGCCTACAGGTCACAAGAATGGCAATGATAAGCTTAGTTACAAGAAGGAAGCAGCCGAGTGGGCGTCAACCGCCTCCTCTAGCTTGGCCTGCGGGAGCGACTCATCCAGCGTCCTCGCATCACATTTCAATGCAACACGCGGGCGGCACCGCAAACTCCAGCGCCCAGCTGGCTTCACAGGTGCCTACCCTGGAAGTCCCGCCTGTGACTTCTCAAGTTCCAACCCAGCCATGAGGACATGTGGACTGGGCAAGGCAGAGCACAGAGCAGCAGCAGGCGGTGCAAACTTGCCTCATTGTCCTGCAGGGCGCGGAGCTGCGCTTGGGCCTCCCTCGCGCGCGACACCGCCACCCCTTCAGCCTCACGCAGCTGCTGCGCCTCACGCCGCAGCTGCCGGGCCTCGCTGCAGGGCAGGGATTGACAAGGACGACAGAGAGGGGAGTTGGTGAGCATGGCGGATGTGATCGACTGATGGCAGCCAGTGGCGGCGGCGGCGGCGACGGCAGGCCAGCTGCTGCACACAGCCGCGAGATTCCTGCGGCACTGTGCTCTTGGCATTGCGCAAGCATGGCCACATTGCGGCAGAGCGGGCAGGACGCACAGAGGAGGCGGGTCGGGGGCCGGGGCGCCAGCAGAGGCGCCCCAGGCGGCTGCAGCTAATCGTAACGGGATTTTTGGATTGAGTAAAGCGTCGAGCGCACCTCTCGGTGTCGAAAAGCTTCCACACCAGTGCACAAACTGCGAGTACAAGCGCCAGGACGAGCATTCTGGCCGCACGACTGCTGTAATAAGGTCAGGACCTATGTCGGTATGGGATGTGATGGAGGATGCGCGTACAAAGCACGAGGTCGCCTGCATGGTGGTGGCGGCGGGCGCATGCGGCCCGCCGGCGCGAGTGCCGTGCTCAGTTCTGGCTGGGCTGCTGACCTGCGTGCAGCTGAATGAAACCGTCATGTCTCTGCCTGGCGAACGAAGCACACAATCTTGAAAGCAGTGCCTCCACGCTGCAGCTATGTGAACCAAACTGGCGGCGGCAACATTGCTCGAAGCCGACAGGCGTGGCGCAACGGCCTGAGAAAATGCATGTCAGCGCACCCTGGGCCTTCAGCTTGATACAGTCGACGTACTGATGAAGGATGGGTGCTACAGATGAGTAGCTGCACACACAACTCGTTCTGGGAAATCAAATCGCGGGTTGCATGTTCCCGCCGCGCACGAGGGGCGTGGCGGCGGGCGGAGGGGGTACATGTGCGCGCGCCCTGCCGGGCCGCCCGCCGCCCCTGCGCCGAGGTCCGTGCGCTGAGGGCTCTGCGTGCCTCCTGGAGAGGCTGGAGCGGTGGACCTTTCAGCTCGGCCTTTGGGTCGCTTACCGCCGCGCCTCGCGGGGGCCAGCCATGCGGCCACACCTCTTGGCACTGGCAGTCTGCGCCATAGCAGCGGTTGCCAGCCTCGCCGCGGCGCAGGAGAGCGACGGTGAGCCTCCCAGCGCCGCTGGGCGCCGCCTCCGGGCCGCCCCCCAGCGCTGTGGGCTCGGGCTTGACAGCGCGGCCTTGCCTGCCGCTCGGGGCCCGCCGCCGCGCCAGCTGCAGGGGATACCGCCGCCGTCGACGCCAGCGGTCCCACACAGCTGCTGCTGGCTTACGCCCCCCGCCCCCTGACGCCCGCCCCTTTCTTTGCAGCCGATCTGCTGCTGGCCCTGCCTGATGCCTGCTACGAGAACTGGGACAACGCCACTGCCGGGCTGGCCGGGGCGCCTTGGGTGGAAGGCACGCCGCCTTGCGGCGGCGGGACCGCACAGCCGTGGCGCGGCGTGACGTGCAATGCGCAGGGCCAAGTCGTCAAGCTGTGAGCAGCGGAAGGGCGGACTTCTGCTGCAGTGTGCCTCTGTTTGTGTTGCAGACACATGGACTGCAACTGCCGTGTGCCTGCACGCTGTCGAGGCCGCCCACCCAATGTGCCTTGCACTGCACGCCTCCCTTTGCTGCCCCATGCAGCGCCGTCACGGGCGGGCGCCTGCGCTGCACACACCTGCCCGGCGAGCTGGCGCACTTGCCCGCGCTGCAGTTCCTGGATCTCAAGTGCAACGCGCTCAACAGCTCTGTGCCAGCAGAGTGGCGGGCGGCGGGCAGCTTCCCTGTGCTGCAGACCCTGAACCTGGGTGAGACATTCGCCTGCCGATCGGTTCATCCCAGCCGCCGCCGCTGAGGCAAACTGCCGCTGCTGCCCGCTGCCCTTCCAGCCTGCCAACGCCCCTGCCGCCGCCCGTGCGCTCACTGCCTGTGCAGCCGACAACCTGTTGACGGGCGCTCTGTCCGACTACACCAAAGCGGATGGCGGGCCGCTGGCCTCTGTTGTGTTCAACGTGTCGCGCAACCTGCTCAGCGACAGCCCGCTGCCTGCCAGCTGGCACTCATCCACACTGAAAGTCATGGATGTGTCGTACAATCGCGTGCCAGGCAGCCTGCCGGCGCAGTGGGCCGCCCCCGTCGCCGGCCAGCGCTCGGCCTTTCCGCAGCTGCACACGCTGATGGTGCAGGGCAACGCACTGGAGGGGGCCTATCCCTACGGCAACGGCTCAGCGTTTGCCTCCAACTTTTCCATCACCGCCCGCCCCGGCAACGGGATGCTGGAGGGCGCCCCTGCCGCCGCCCCTGCTGCCGGCACATCCAGCAGCAGCAGCGGCGGGCTGTCGGGCGGCGCAATTGCCGGCATTGTCATCGGCTGCGTGGCCGCCGCAGGTGTGTGGCTGCTGGGCATGCTTGTTAGGGATTACAAGCGTTGGCGTTGTGGCTGCTTGCTGCGCACGGCTGCAGTGTGCGGGGCGTGCTGGGCGCGCTGTGTTGCTCATGCACAGCTCACCACATACTGCATGCCACATTCCACCCGCTTGCCCGCAGCTCTGGTGGCCGTGCTGGCTGCGTACGTGCTGCACCGCCGCCGGCAGCGGAGTGTGTCGTCCGGTGCTGCGACCACAGCAGCAGATGCATCTGCCGCTGGCAAGCTTGGCTGGGACAAAGACGTTGAGACTGGGCCTGGCAGCAACTCCCCTCCAGGCGGCAGTGCTTGGGGCTCGCTGGGCAGTGCTCCGCCGCCGTCTGGCGAGGCTGCCAGCCTGCGCGACAGCGCCATGGGCTCCCGAGCCACCGCCAGCAGCAGCCCTGGCGGCGAGGGCAGCGGGCACGGCGTGGGCAGCGTGGGCGGCAGTGGCGCCCGCGAGGGCAGCGGCGCAACGCAGCTGAGCGAGGGCGCGGCGGGAGACACGGATGTTCGGCGGCTGCCTGGCGGCTGGGCAACCATTGATTTCTCAGAGCTGGAGCTGTCCACCGTGCTGGGTGAGGGGGATAAGAGGTTGCAGGGAGGATGGCAAGGCAGATTTTCATGCAGACCGAAGCGGTGCTTGTGGGTTGTCGCTTTGCATGGACGAGGCGCTAGGAGCGCATGCCAGCGCGGATGCCTTATCTGCTGCCCCACTCAATCACACTTGTGCCCCGCTCAATCCCTGCTGCAGGCCAGGGCAGCTTTGGCTGTGTCCGCCTGGCCAAGTGGTGCCAGACCACCGGTAAGCAGCGGGGTGCTGGTCAGGGGGTTTGCTTTCACAACACATGTGCCCTGCGTTGCACGACGCAAGTGTACCATTCAGACCCCCATTGCCTGGCTCAAAGAGCAGCCATGCAGTGCAGTCAAACCTCATTTAAACTGCCCTGCCGCAGTGGCGGTCAAGATGCTGACGCTCGGCAGTAGCCAGGCAGGCGGTGCTGAGGAGGAGGAGCAGCAGGCCAAGCTGCTGCGGCAGCTGGAGAAGGAAGGTGCGCCTGGCCGGCTGGCTTGTTTGTTTGCCATTTCCAGGCACAGTGGTGTGTCATGCTCGGGAGCTTTTGGCATCTGATTGTGTGTCTCGGCACCCAGGTGGCATGACGTTTTATGAGGACACTGCTGGGCCTTGCCCTGCCCCTGCCCTGCCCTGCGCACCCGCCCACACCACATGCACCGCCCTTCCGTTGACCCTGCAGCCGCGGTGATGAGCAAGCTGCACCACCCCAATGTCTGCCACCTGCTGGCCATCACTCGCCAGCCCGCCTGCCTTGTCATGGAGTATGCTTCCCGCCGCTCCGTTGACAAGCTGCTGGTCGCCGGGCACAGGGATGCCAAGGTGTGCTTGGTGTGCTCTGCTCATGCCATGCTGTGATGCACCAGGTAGCTGCAGCTTGCTTGATAAATGCGCTGCTCTGCCGCCTGGCGTCAGCAACACTGTCTCCCTGGCTGCCCCCGCCGCTGCGCAGGTTGCCAAGCAGCTGAGCTGGCCGCGCCTGCTGGGCATGGCGCTGGATGCCGCCAGGGGTGCGCCCGCCCGCTTTTTTTCTCGCTGCTGAACATGCTGGGATGGGCCTGTATGCCAGTATGCTGAGGGGCACACCGGCGGGGCTAGGCTCTGCTGTGGGCGCTGCGCTTCGGGTTGCAATTGCAACACATGCAACCCCCCTTTCTTCCCTCTTTTGCAGGCATGCTGTACCTGCACAGCCGGGATGTTTGTCATCGTGATCTCAAGTCCGCAAACCTGCTGGTGACCGCTGCCTGGCAGGTCAAGGTGCGCTGCGCGGCCGGGCTGCTGTTAACAACGAGGCAGGCAATCGTGTTGTTATGTTCAGGAGTGCTGCACGTTGTTGAACTGCCCACACTTTACATCTTACAAGTGGCAAATCAGTTTCAAGTTGCCAGCAGCTCTCAGCCATCCAATTTCCCCTAATGTTTGACCGCGCAGGTGGCCGATTTCAACCTGTCGCGAGGCGCCGACTCCCAAGGCCTGAGCACCGTAGTCGTCCAGAACCCGCGCTGGCTGGCGCCTGAGCGGCTGGCTGGCGGTGCAGGCGGGCTGCCCTCTGATGTCTGGGCCTTTGGCACGGTGAGCGGGGGAGGCAACATACAGGCATGGACGTCGTTAAGTGCAACAGTTTGCGCCGTAACTGGTGGAGCGGTTGCAAGCGGCGCCGCACAACTGCCGTGCCGCTCGCAGCGTGTGCTTGCCACTGCTCTCCAGCCCAGCCTTATCACCCCTGCCCTTTATTGCCGCAGGTGCTTTGGGAGCTGCTGACGTGGCGTCACCCGCACGACGACCAGAACGCGTACCAGGTGCGTGCACCGCAGGCGGGGCCAGTGGTTGTACCATGCGGCCTGGTCTTGGTCTTCCTGTTGGCGTTCGAACTCTCGTTGCAATTGACCTCCGGTTAATGCAGCTCTTCCTCTCAGCTGCATGCTCTCTTATACACTGCTCTGCCCTGCCTGCCTCCCCGCCCCGCAGATCATCCACACCGTCCAGGCAGCAGCCAGTGGGTCGGGCCTGGCTGTGCCGCCGCCCGATGCGCTGCCCGCGGGGCCGCTGGCTCAGGTGAGGGCCCATGCAGGCTGCAGGCAAACTGCTGCTGCTGCGCTTGCTGGTAGCTTTCAGGTGGCAGGCAGGCAGGAAAGGCACTGCAAATGGAGTACTGGATCATTCAAGCCGGCGGGCCCAAGGCGTGCCGCCATTGCGCCAGCCAGCACGCGCCCACCGCGGCAACTGACTGCTCACTTTCTGCCCACACAACTTCCCCATTCCAATCGGCAGTATGGCGAGTACGTGGCTCTGATGGAGGCCTGCTGGGCGCGTGACCCCGCTCAGCGCCCTACAATGGAGGCTGTGGCCACGCGCCTGCGCAACATCCTGGCCGCAGGTGGGCTGCGCTGGATGATGCTGCACAGCCCGGCTGGCTGCTGTGCAGTGGGTGTGATCAAGTTGGGCGGTTTGCTGGGGCGCACAATATGTCCATGCAGTTTTGCAGCTGACGCCCTTTCACCGATCCCTCCTCATGTCCGTGTCTGCAGAGGTTGGCCGGCCGCTGACGGGCTCGACTGCCAGCGAGATGCCCAGCCCTCAGGTCTCAGGCCCCGTGGAGCTTGCCCCCGGTCTTGCCGCCCAAGTGGCAGCCGCCAGCGGCTGCCAGGCTGCGCTGGGCAGCAGCGCTGGCCACAACAGCGGCAGCGGGGCGTCGCCGTTCGAGGCTGCCGCCGAGGCGTCCCCGTTTGCAGCTGCACCAGTGCGGCAGCCCAGCGACGCCGCTGCTGCGTCGCCATTCGCCGCTGCGCCGGTGCGGCAGCCCAGCAATGCTGCTGCCGCCTCCCCCTTCGCCGCTGCACCAGTGCGGCAGCCCAGCGACGCTGCCGGCGCATCGCCCTTTGCTGCAGCAGCACCGATGCGGCAGCCCAGCATGGGCCCTTCGCCCTTCGCCGCTGCTCCCGCCCAGCAGCCGGGCGGCGCTGCTGACGCCTCGCCGTTTGCTGCGGCAGGCATGGCGCGCCAGCCGAGCACAGCGGCCGGCCCCTCACCGTTTGCGGCTGCAGCAAGCATGGCGCGCCAGCCCAGCACGGCTCCGCAGTCGCCGCCCAACTGCACGGCCAGCGCCGCCCGGCAGGCCAGCACTGCCGTGCCAGGCGCCGGCGCCGCCGGCTTTGATTCGGGCGTCGATTCGGTGCTGGCTTCGTTTGCTCGCATGGAGCAGGTGCAGCGCCAGCTGTCCAAGTCGGCTTCCAACTCTGGAAAGTCGTCCAGCGCGCCATCCCGCACAGCCAGCGGGCTCATGCCTGCAGCCGGCACGCCACAGCGGGTGCGCAGCGGCAGCCGGCGGGGCGCCGCACCGCCTGGGGATGCCGGCGTGTGAGGCGGGGTAACTGCCCGCCGCCGCGCCACGTGGTTGTTGTTTTCCATTCTGGTTCACAGTGTTGCCAAGAAATCGCTTGATTATCTATCGTGCTTTGGAAGACCGTTTGCATTCACAGCTGCTGCGCCGCAGCAGTGTTGCCGTATTCACCCCTGTCTCTTCCCCGGCCCCTCCGCCCCACCCTCGGTTGCACTCCGCCCCCCAACCTGTCATCACTCAGCACCCCTCGATATTCCTGCATCTTCACTCTTCTGCCAAGCCTCCGCACCATCGACCTTCCTGGACTTATGGCAAGGCCCGAACCCCCCCCCTGCTGTGCGGGCTCGGACCCTTCCCACCCAATCCCTTCCCCCACTCCCTCACTTGCAATTCCCCTGGTGCCATCTCACAGTGCGCGTTGTTGTTAATATTTATCTGGGACTCGGGTTTCCGAGTTTATTATGTAATCCGTTTCCATGCTTGGACATGAGACATGCTAGCAGTGGGGTTGATGGTGGTACGCAAAGCGGAAGGCTGGGGCCGCAGCGTCGCTAGCGGCTGCCGCCGCCCCTGGCTGACCCTGCCCGCAAGCCTGCGCTTATACCCGCTGCTTTCAATGGGTCGCCGATTCCTCAGTATGCGGTTAAGCGCACTGTCGACACTCAAGCTGCCCTCCCTGCGTCCCGCGTTTCTAGCCCGCGCCAGCAGCAGCTCCAGCGCCGCCAGCGGGCCGCGACAGCCACCCCGGAGCATGGATCCGCTCGATCGTCAAACAGCAGACCGCCTGGCCTCTGGCGCCCAAGCCTCGCCCAGCCGCAGCGGCGAGGCGGCGGCGGCAGGGACGAGGGTGGCGGTGGCACAGATGACAAGCAGTAACAGCACCGAGGGCAACTTCAAGACAGTCAGCCGCCTGGCGCAGGTGAGCATTCGGGGTTGGGGATGCAAACATGTACACAGCCCTGCTGCAGCATTCGCCACCACATGTCCTGGCGCTCCATGCACCCCTGCTGCAGGAAGCGGTGGCGCGTGGCTGCAAAATGCTCTTCCTGCCCGAGAATGTGTCGTTCCTGGGCACCAGCTTTACCGAGGTGCGCGTTTTGACAGCTCACATTGGCAGTCCTTTTGAACTGGCCGCCGCCCAAGCTGCAATCTTGCCTTTTGCTTGTAGGGTTGTTCCCGACAATTCTCCTGGCTCTGTCTCCATCAGGCCAAACCGCTTGCTCCCTCACTGACACGCAGTCGCTGGCGATAGCAGAGCCGCTGGACGGCCCCCTCATGCAGCGCTACCGCCAGCTGGCAGCTTCCCTGGGCCTCTGGCTCTCGGTGGGCGGCTTCCAAGAGAAGGGCCCAGACCCAGAGCATTTGTACAACTGCCATGTGGTGATCGACGACCAGGGCAGCATCGTGGTCAGCTACAGAAAGGTGTGGCGGCCTGGGTTGGATGCCAGCTGGCTGGCTGCTTTGCTTGCTGCTGGCATGCTGCACCGTTGTGCTGGGTACAGCATGCCAGCGGACGACCCCCTCGGTGTGGCAGCGTGCGTGAACTGTGCCTGCAAACTGCTCTGCACAACTGCTCATGCACTGCCTCCTTATTTTTTTGCCACCTCCCCCTGATTGTATTTCGCAGATCCACCTGTTCAATGTGGATGTGCCGGGCGGGCCCGTGCTGATGGAGAGCAGGTGCCCCACGCATGACTCTGCATCTGCACTGACTGCTGCCATGCCTGAATGCTGCTGCTGGTGCCACTGCTGCTCATCCTCATGCTCTGCGGTTCAGAAAGTTTCTTCCCATTTGCTTCCAATGAAGCTGCAGCCGGCAGCGGGTGATGTAGCCCAGCTCGCATGCCTGCAAGCTTGCACAACCTGCCTTGCCCCGCATGCCCCGCAGGTTTACCGCAGCTGGCGACCGGCTTGCAGCCTGCGACAGCCCTGCCGGGCGGCTGGGGGTCTCGGTGTGCTACGACCTGCGCTTCCCTGAGCTGTACCAGCGGCTGGCTTGGGACATGGGCGCCCAGGTGAGGACAGTTTGGAGCGGTTGCCCAGGGAGATCTTACTGACTGGTGGAGGATAGAGGTTGGCGGGAGGATAGCTGGGGCTGGCCGGTTGCTTGAGCAGCGCAGCAACAGCATGTCACCTGTTGATCATGGCAAGTCGCTGTTGCTTCTTGCAGGTGCTGCTGGTGCCGTCTGCATTCACGGTGGCGACAGGTGAGGGGCTGCTGACGGTCTTAGCTAAGGCTTACCTGTAGGGTGGCGGGGCGACACAGGGCGATCTGCTGTGTGGTTGGGCAGGAGGGCAGTGTTTGTATACTGCTGTCATTGCGGCACCTCAGAACTGCTGCTCGCCCAATGCCGCAGGGAAGGCGCACTGGGAGGTGCTGCTGCGAGCGCGGGCCATCGAAACGCAGTGCTATGTCATCGCAGCAGCGCAGGTGAGCTGCAGAACGGTAGTTTTGCCTGCACTTTTCCTTCAATGCCCAATCCATGCCCAGCTCAAGCATGTTTGCTCAATCAGCGCTCTGCCTATACTGCTGCCGTCCCTGCCTCAACCGCCACCACAGCTGCCCCATTTCTCGCAGGCGGGGAGGCACAACGAGAAGCGGGAGTCGTATGGGCACTCTCTTGTGGTCGACCCATGGGGTGTGGTTGTGGGCCGGCTGGAGGACCCCCTGGCAACCGGGATAGCAGTGGCAGACATCGACCTAGCGCAGCTGGCAGGCATTCGGGAGCGGATGCCGGTGCAGGAGCACCGCCGCCTCGGGCGGCCGGCGGTGCTGGCCGGCGGCAGCAGCAGCGGTAGCGGCGAAGGTGGCGGCGGCGAAGGTGGCGGCAGCGCGGCCGGCAGAGGATGAACAACCGTGTACCCTTGCTTTTGTGCTGCTATTCAGTATATTGCTGTGTCTTGCACCCCAACATCTGTATTGCAGTCATTGACTGCTGCCGCGTGGCGCCGCCGCCTTGTGTGTGAACGCTGCTTCGCACGCTCCGAGAGGGCGCACTTGACTGGGCAATGCAGGCACCACCGCGTCTGCACACCCCCTTTCCCTGCTGCTCCGACCTTCCTTTATCCTCGAGCAGCAGAGGAGGGCGGCAGAAGCAGCCGAGCAGCAGCCCCTGCACCAGCTTGAGACAGCGCCCAGGCCTGCCAGCTCGCTGCATTCTATTCCCACCACCCAGCTGCACGCTCGGGCACGCACGCGCGCCTCTAAACAGCGCCATGCGAGCCGCTCACTTGCTAGGCTTGCTGGCCGCCCTGTGCTGCTTGGCAGCCCCTGCTGCAGCCGCCGCGCGCAAGGTGAGCAAGGGGCAGGGGGTTGGGCAGAGCAGGGGGCACGCCCGCCTGTTGTGGAGGCTTTCTTGAACGTGCCTGCCTGCGGGCTTGGCTTGCAGCAGCCAGCAGCCTTGCTCAAAAGCTGCAGCAGCCACCTGCAGTGCGATCTGCCCCCGGCCAGCTCGCCGGCCGCGCCCCGCCCCGACTCCCGCCAGCCACCCGCCCAACTCCCCGCCGCTCTTCCCCCCTGCGCGTCGCGCAGCTTGCCGCTGAGGCCGCCGCTCCCGTGGACCCAAGCTCCGAGTTCTTTGTGCGCATCCAGGATGGCGAGTTTGTGGCCGGCTGCGAGCGCTTCCTGCTGGTGAGCGGTCGAGCAGCTGCCTGCGTGCTTCAGCGGCAGCGGGCCGGCGGCGGGGGTGCCCGCTCAGCCGCCGCTGCCGCGCCGCCCCAGAACTGGCACAGCGCTGCATGCAGGTGCTGCACAGGCTGGCGATCCACCTGCTGAAGAGCGAAGCTTATCAATACTGTGTTGCAGGCTGGCTGGAACCAGTGGGAGGTGGTGGAGGCGGCTGCTGGCGCGCCCGCCCTCTCCGGCGCTTCCATTCCCGTCAACATGACCGGCCCTGAGGTGCGCTTGCAGAGAGCAGTGTTTGGCAGGCGCCCCCGCTGGGTTGCATTGGTAGCAAGTTGCTCCTCCGATGCAGCGCTTTCTGGAGGTCCAGCAGGCTTGAGCAAGCAATACTGCGCACACGTTGCCGCTACGTGCACCGAGTGCCACCTTTGCCCTCGACGCGCCAGCCCTCCTGCCCCCCTCGGCTGCTGTTCACACCTCGTACACCTGGCCCATCTGAACCTCACCCTGCCTCTCCCGTTCGCTTGCCTCTCCGCTCCTCGTTTCTGCCCCGCAGCTAGTGCGCGACCTGCTGCACAAGGGCAAGCAGAACGGCTTCAACGTGATGCGCACGTGGGTGCACACCGTGAACCCGCAGTTTGCGATGCAGGTGCGCAGGGCAGCTGGTGGTGGAGGGTGTGTGGCCGCAGGCGGGTGTGGCTGGCTCCCTGGGCTTTCCACTGGGTGGCAGCCCTGCGGCACTCCTGGTTGGCGCCTTCAGATCCTCCCCATAGTGCTCATCGCGTTTGATCCACCTTGGCCTCTTCTCCTTACCATTCCACCCCTTGCAGACCGCGCCCGGCCGCTACAACGAGGCCGCGCTGCGCAGTCTGAACCATCATGCAACTTGCTAAAAATGCGCTCTTCTCCTCTCCTAGCAGACCGCCCCCGGCCGCTACAACGAAGCCGCGCTGCGTGGCCTGGACTATCTGCTGGACGAGGCGCGCAAGGCGGGCGTCAAGGTGAGTGCTTCCTGTTGGAGGGAGTTTCAGGCCAGCCAGCACTGACCATCAAACGTGAGGTGCCGAAAGTGTTGGACGAGGCCCGCAAGGCGGGCGTCAAGGTGGGCGGATCCGTCGAGGGCTGGGTCGGCGCGGTGTGCGGGCTGCCGTGCTTGCTTGCCTGGTGACCATGCAACACACCACCTGCCATGCACACTCCGCACTGCCCTCTGCCCTCCCTCCCCTCAGCTCATCCTGGCCTTCACCTCCAACCGGACCCCTCTTCCGCCTGCTGCTTTACATCAATGCTGCTCATGCTCCCCTCACCTGTGCTCCCCCTCCTCTCCAGCTCATCCTGGCCTTCACCTCCAACTGGACGCCCACAGGCGGCGTGCCCGAGTACCTGAAGTGGTGCGGCAGCACCGACCAGGCAAGCCTTGTAGTTGAGGGCAGTTGCTGTTATGCTGTAGCGGGCCGTGCCCGTGCACCTGCTTGCTTGTTTGCCGCTGGGCAGCCAGGTGCACTGGAGCAGGGCAGGCAGCGAGCAGCCAGCGGCAAGCACCTGTATTGATGCCGAGCCAGCCCTCTGGCTGACTGGTACTTGTGCCACCACTGGACTGCACCCCCTGGCAGGTCGACTTTTTCACCAAGAAGGAGTGCGTGGACATGTACCAGGGTGAGGGGGCGGCAGGGGCAGACAAGTCTGTCCAGGCGCCAGCGTGTGAGGGGGGGACAAAAGTCGGCACACCAGGCATGCACACGCAGCACCAGCTGACCGCTTCTACGCCCTCCCCCCGCCGCTCGCCCTTCCTTGAGCAGGCTTTGTGAAGACGATCCTGAACCGCGTCAACACCATCAACGGGCGCACCGTGAAGATCGACCCCACCATCATGGCCTGGGTGAGATGGCGCTGCTGCTGCCCTTTCTCTGTGCTGCTCTTTCCATGCGGATTTGCACTGCTATTTTTTGCCTGAGATATCAACGACCCCACCATCATGGCCTGGGTGAGATGGCGCTGCTTCTGCTCTTCCTTGCTGTGGGTTCCAACAACCACTTTTTTGGGTTTGGTGGCTGCGGTCTGATGGGCGGACACGTTTGAGCATCTGGGGCTGCGGCAGCCGTACCCTATCTCGAGCTCGCCGTCGCGCGGCTGCCCAGCACACCCGTACGCAGTGTTCCCTCATAGGCACTCTACCAATCTGCCCCTCCGCCCTTGTTCCACGCTACAGAACTTGTTGAACGAGCCGCGCTGCAAGGGCTGCCCGCCCGGGACCGTGGCCAAGTGGATGGACGAGCAGGCCCGCTACGTGAAGAGCGTGAGTGGGATGCGGGGGCTGTGTTGCGACTCTACCGCATTGCAGCGTGGAAAGCTTGAAGTGGAGAGTGCATTGGCAGTGCATGGAGCCCAGAGCTAGCTGCCTCATGGACAGCATCCATGTTGCTCACACTTGAGCGGGCGGCCTTCCTTTTTTTCTCTTTTCCCCGCAGATTGACGCCAACCACCTGGTGACCACCGGCGAGGAGGGCTTCTTCGGCTGCTGCAAGAACGCCGCAAACCCCGGCCAGCCGTACAGTGAGTGAACAGTGCACAGAGGGTTGCCGCAAAATGCGCTGAGCAGCAAAGTGCAGTGGGCTGTGTGTTCGGCGAGGAGTGCCGCGCTTCCATGTGCCTTCCGCTGTCCACGCCTTTCTTGCCAGCCACAGCCACGCCGCATCCATGTGCTGCCTCTCCCTCTGTGCCACCTGCCCGCAGCCGAGTGGGCTGCGGAGGAGGGCCAGGACTTCATCCAGGACCACTCCAGCCCCGCCATCGACTACGCCGCCATCCACGCTTGGGTGAGATACCACTCTAGAGCCAGGAGACGGGCAGGGGCAGGCAGGCTGACTCAGTTCGGAACAGTGACCATTTGATCGAGCGGGGCTGCTGCTGTTGGTTGTGCATGCCGTGTTGTGCAGGGCTGTTTTGCACACGCGCATTGCTAGCGAGCATAGCTGCACACCCTTGCTAAGTCCCTCCTTGTCTCCCCCTCCCATCCCTGCAGCCCGACAACTGGCAGCAGCTGGACCCCGCGTGGCTGGCCACCTGGGTGTCGTCCCACGCTTCGGCCGCACTGAAGGAGCTGAAGAAGCCGCTGGTGCTGGAGGAGGTGAGAGGCACTTCTCCCTAGGAATTGCGACTATTCTGGTGTTTGCAAGGTTTCGCTAGTGTAGCTTTGAAGGAGCTGCGAAGAAGCCGCTCGTGCTGGAGAAGGTGAGGGTTTTTTTTTGAGAACTTGACTCTCGAAAGGTTTAGCTGAAGGCCGCGCTAAGAGAAGCTGAAGAAGCCGCTGGTGCTTGAAGAGTTTCAATGGACTGGGAAGTGTTGGCCCTTGCGGGGGCTTGCTCTGTGTATGTGCCGCACATGCTGCGCACCCCAGCCTGCGCTCAGCCAGCCCTTGTAAGCGCTCAGCACCCCATCTTTGCCTGCCTGTTGCGCTGCAGTTCGGCAAGGTGGTTTCGCCCAACTTTACCGTGGGCGGCAAGTCGTACACCTACACCCTGGAGGAGCGCAACGCATTCCTCAAGGCGCGCAACGCCGCGCCGCGCCGCGCCGCGCCGCGCTGCGCTGTGCTGTGCTGTGCTATGCTGTGCTGCGCTGCGCTGCCGTTGTCTGTGCTGTGCTGTGCTATGCTGTGCTGCGCTGCGCTGCCGTTGTCTGTGCTGTGCTGCATGGCTCCACCGCGCAGCTGTGCCGACTCTGCGTGCAGTCGCAGCCGCAGCCGGCAGCAGCCGGCAACCTCCCTATTTGCCTTGCATTCAACCATGCTCTCTCCTATGCCGCAGGCTGCCTACGCCGACATCAACAAGATGCTGCAGGACAATGCCTCCGGCCTGAAGGGTGGGTGGGCAGGGTGCAGGCTCGACGTGCCAGCGCATGGTTGGAAAGCAGAAGCTGTTGTCCAGTTTTGCAGCGGCGCAAGCTGGCATGGCTGGCGTGTGCGCCATGAGTTGCCCAGCAGCAATGCCCCTCCTTCCTCAATGTCTCTCCCTGCTACCAACCAACCCACCCTGCTTCACCCCTCCTCTTCCCATAGGCGCGCTGTTCTGGCAATGGTTCAACGATGGACAGGAGGCAGGCACCACCGAGGGCGGCGGCCGCGGCCTGTACGGTGCGATGCCGTGCGGGCGCTGCGCGGTGTGGTGGCGAAGCTGTCTTTCCATCATTCCAGCAAAGCGCGGCTGGCTTGAGCGGCCTGCATGGGTGTATGTCAAGTGGCAGACAGTTTGGCAAGCACTCAGTCCCCTGCCTCACCTGTCCCTCAACTTGCAGGCATCTACTCGGGTGACGCCGCCTCCCAGCCCATCCTGCAAAATGCCACCCATGGGACCCATCCTTCGGCCTTTCTGACCTGGCATTGCCCTGCTTCACCTGCCCCTCAACTTGCAGGCATCTACTCTGGTGATGACGCTTTCAAGCCCATCCTGGAGAACGCGCAGCTGGTGGGCAAGCTCAACGCGCAGCCCGTGGCGGCCTGCGTGCCCGCGCAGCACAAGGTGGCCTCCCTGGTGCCGGTGCCCGACTGCAAGGAAACCTGGGTGGACGGCCGGGCAGGCACCGGTGAGCTGCGGGAAGAGGGGCGCCTGCCTGGTCCACGGGAGCGGCAGGCGGCAGCAACTTGCTTGGAAATTCTGCATTGCTTGAAGCCGAGCGGAGGTTTCTTCCCTAGCCTCCAGGCATACCTGGGTGCGCATGCTCAAAGCTATGTGGCTATGTCCCTCTGCACCGCCACAGGCATGGAGGGCCCCGACTGTGACGTGCCCATCAACGAGTGCGTGCGCGGCACCGCCTCCTGCTCCCCCCGCGCCACCTGCATCGACACCAAGGCGGGCTACGAGTGCCGCTGCTTCTGGTGAGTGCGTGGGCTGTTTTAAAGTGATGCTTTCCATGTGATGCTGGGTCAGCCAAGGCACTATGGGTCCGGCACTACTGGTGCAGGAGGAAGGCTGTCCTGGTTCGCCCCTGCTCTTGAAGCTCTGTGTAGCGCAGGGCTTCTGCGCCAAACCCTCGCCTCTCCCTCCCTTCCCACCCGCCCCGCCACTGCAGGGGCTACCAGGGCGACGGCAAGAGCTGCGCGCCCAACACGCAGGCGCTGAGGGAGCTGCAGCAGCTGTACTGGAGCGAGGACGGCATGCAGGTGCGGCGTTGTAATACATCCTGTGGGCTGCGTTTTTGTGTATGGGAGTGAAGTGCATCAAAGCAGCTGTACTGGAGCGAGGACGGCATGCAGGTGCGGCATGGAGAGAAGGGAATTGTGGCAGCCGCGGTCTGTGCTGCTTACTTTCGGCAAGCCCCCCTTAAGGAGGCTGTGCGTGCGTTGGCAACATGCGCTCTGCCCCGCAGCAGGTTCAAACCTCCCCCGACCCAACCTGCCCACCCTGCTGTGCAGGCGTGCGACGCTGGTTACGACGTGGCCTGGCCCGCCACCGCCCCTGGTGAGCTTTGTGCTTCAGCAAGGTTGTCCTGAGGAAGCTGTTAGATTGACAGCTGCTCGTCTGCTTGCAAGTGTCGCCTACACGTTGCGAGTAACCAACAGGCGCATGCTACACATCATTCTTTCCTTCCTGCAGGCTACGTGCAGGACCCGCTGGACTCGTTCGCCTTCTTCCGCGCCGCCGGCGCCGGCGCCTTTGGCTCCCGCGCCAACGTGACGCTGCAGGTGTGGTTCAGGGCAGAAAGGCTGGCCGGCTGGCTGGCTGTTTGGCGTGCATGTACGGACCTGCCTACCCGGCAGATGTAGCAAGTTGCTCGTCAACAAGCAGGGCAGCAGAGCATGCCTTTCGGAAGCCGCCCACCCAGACCAGCTCTTTCAAGTGACTGCTCCTCCCCACCTTTCTTCCCACCCAAACAGGACTGCATGATTGCGTGCCAGGAGGCCGACGACTGCGAGAGCTTCACCTACAACGCCGTGCTCATGCAGTGCTTCCTCAAGCGCGAGCAGGCGAGCGGCAGAGTGTGTGTTTGTGCAGCACATGGGGTTGGTATCAAAATAAGCTGTGGAGCGGGTGCACCTGCTTCTGAAGCATGCGCAAGAGAACTGAAATTCAGCCTCTGAATTCTGACACCTCCCACCTGCCGCCAGTCATCCATTGCTTCCGTTGCTATTAGCTGTTGCCACTGCTAACACCCCCTGGCCCATCTCCACCCCATTTCCACGCAGTGCCCCCTGACCGCCTCCTGCCCCAGCCAGCCGGTGCTGTGCAACTCCACCAACGACCGCGGTGAGAGCTTCTCCTTCCCCTGCGGCACCTGGACCTCCTTCTACCGGTGAGCCTCTTTCATCCCAATTGCAACACCCAGCGATTGTGCCTGCGGGCAGCAGCGCGCGAATCCTGTGCTCCTGCCGCTTTGCACGTTCATGTTGCGTGCGATGGGCTGGGGTGGGTTGTGCTGCATCAACCACCTAGCCAGGGCCAAACACTTCACCTCCAATTTGTTATGTGCAGTCTGGACATGGACGTGGAGAGGGCGTGCGCCAACAACACCAGCGAGCTGCCCGAGACGCCGGGCGTGGCCCAGATCTTTGCCCAGTTTGAGGCGGGCTACACCGCGCGCACCGGCGGCACGATGCGCCGCATCACGCCCGGTGAGCTATCACTGTTTCGGCCTGGCTGGCCGGGGGGTGCTTTCCATTCAATCCAGCCGAGGTGGCTGGACTGGGGCGGGGCATTATCGAGCGCGGGCACGCAGCTGCAGGTTTGCTGGGCACTTATGCCCCCACACCTGCTGTGGGTGGGCGCCGCCCGTGCCTGCTTGCCCAACTTCTGCGCCCGTGCTTGCTTGCCCAACCTCTGCGCCTGCCTCCCAACTCGCTCCCACCCTCCTCTCGCCCTCGCTCCACAGGCGCCGAGCCCGCTGTCGAGACCGCCGCCGCGGCCCGCCCAGCCAGCGCCGCCGCTGCCAACCCATCACTGGAACTCATTCCCTCTGCGGCCGCCCAGCCCGCCGCCGAGCCTGCTCCCGTCAGCACTGCTCCCAGCAGCAGCGGCCCAACTGTCACACTGGTGGAGCCGGCTCCCCGCGTGCAGGCGGCCTCCTCTGGCCGGCCCTGAGTGCTCTGAGTGCTCGGGCACCTCTTGAGTGCAGCCTCATGGCTGAGCTCGCCCTAGTGATCCGCAGAGTGATTGCTGCAACCTCACAAGTTAGGCCTGCATGCACCCCCAACAAGTTAGCCTCCCATCTGTTTGCTCGTTCCTTGCGTTGCCTTGCTCTTCTCTTGGGTGTCTGCACATGCACGTGGCACTGCTGACAGGATTCCTCCATCTGTTTGTGCGCTGTCGCGCCCAGGCTGCCGTTTAAGAAGCTCCCCCCTCGTTCCATTCGTTGGGGAGCTCGTATCGCATTCACTGATTGCCAAGCCACAATCTAGCGCCGATTGGTCGGCCGCCCACGCGGTCGCCAGCAGCACTCTTTCCGTTTTTTCCACCTCTTTTTCCACCCTGCACAGTTGCTTGTCCGTATGGCTGTCAGTGTAGCCGCATTAAGGGAACGACACAAGGGTGGCAGGCGAGGGGCAAGAGAAGGCGCAACGCTGACGGGCCGGCAGCGGCGCACTTGCGTCAACCGCGCCGGTATGTCATGGGAGCGATCACTCCCTGCGTCCCCCTCTTTTGACAACAATGTGGGGACGTGTGGCTGCTGCTGCGCTCTTGCTGGCGCTGCTGGCCGTGGAAGGCCGCTCGGCCGAAGGCCTTCGGCAGGTAGGCGGCTGAACTTTGCCAGGGGGGCTTCTTGTACCCCTACATGGGCTCCAGCAAGCTGCAGCAAGCACGTAGAGCAGGCCGGGCAGGGGTGGGTTGGGCGGCTGCCGGCCGGCGCCGCCCGCCGCCGCCGCCACGGACAAGTCGATCGTAGCGGCCCGACTCACGCTCGCCAGCTTGCCCCCTTGCTGTCTCATCTGTAATCTCCCTGCAGCTGCGCCAGTCAAGCTCCTATGGTAGCAGCGGCGGGCAGGGCGGCCGCTACCCAGACCCCTCGCTCAAAGATTCATTTGTCCAAGTTGTGGGCGGCGACTTTGTGCTGGGCTGCCGCAAATTTCCAGTGTCCGGCCTGAATGCGTGAGTGGGCGCGGAGAGAACAGCAGGGGCGTGTGCGGCACCAGTCAGGGTGAGGACTGGTGGGCGGAGCACCGGCCCACCCCGTCCGGTGTGGGTGCCTGCCCGGCTTCCGCTGCCGGCGCGCCCATCTGTCTGGCTTGGCCCTCCTGCTTGATGCATATTGCCCTCCTCTTTTATCTTCCTCTATTTTCAGCTGGGAGCTGATGGAGGCGGCCGCGGGCGCCCCCCAGCTGACAGGCAGCGTGCTGCCTGCCGGCATGACCGGGCCCGCCATGGTCCGCGCTCTGCTGGACGAGGCGGCGGGCGCCGGGCTGACGGTGGTGCGCGCGTGGTGAGCCATCTTGAGGAGCCAGGCCTGCCTGGATTGATGCACCTGCGCACCTGCTCCATCGCTACAGGTTTACCTTAAACAGTAATGCGCATCGCCTGCAGAGGCAGCACCCGCACTCCACACACTGCTGAACGGCACGCTTGAGCAACGGCAAGCTCGTGTCCTGGTTTTTGTTTCCCTCCAGGGCGCACGGCGTGTCCCCCTCCTACCCAGTCATGCTGGACGGCCAGGGCTCGTACAGCGAGGGCATGCTGCGGGGGCTGGACTACCTGCTGGCTGAAGCGGGGACCCGAGGGCGCAAGGTGAGGCAGTACTGGTGTTGCGCAGTATTTATTAAGCGCCCTGCACTGCGGCTGGCGGCCGCCTCAGCGTGTCCTCGGTAGACATCAGCACCGTGCCGCGCGCAGCACTCCTACAAGGGGGCAGCACACTGTTCCTGACTCTCGCCTGTGGCCTCCATCCTCCTCTTCTTCCTCCTCCCGCATCCCTCCCCAAACGCAGGTCATTCTGTCCTTCACCTCCAACTGGACGCCCGCCGGCGGCGTGGACCAGTTTGCCAACCTGACGGGCGGCTCCCACAACGACTTCTTCTCAAAGCAGGCCCCCAAAGCGCTGTTCAAGGACTTCATCAGGTGCGGAATGGGCTGTCATAATTGGCTTTAATTGCACGTTGCTGTGAAAGGTGCAGACCAGCCGGCTGCGGTGCAGCAGGCACTTGCCTGCCTCCAGCTTGCGGCACTGCTTTTCTTGCATGCACTCCAGCTCAGCTGTGGAAGACAAAGGCAATGCGCGTCTTGATCAGTTCTGCCCACCACCTCTCCACCGCAGGACCGTAATCACCCGCACCAACACCATCACGGGGCGGCGCTACAGCGAGGACCCAACAGTCATGGCCTGGGACCTGATTAACGAGCCGGTGAGCAGCGCATCTTGCTTACACAGGTGTAAGCATCTGCAATCGGTCTCATCTGCAATCGGTGTAAGCTTGCAGATCCAGCCGCTTGACAAGGCTTGCTGCTTTGGGACAGGCCCAGATTTAGCCTGCCAGGGATTGTGTGTTTGCAGGTATTGTCAGGTAGCGGCGCCGTGGCGGCGTTGAAACGCTGCTAACCAGTGTGCTTTCGTCCTCCTGCCCCTCGTGTGTGCAGGTCTGCCGGGGCTGCGCGCCAGGTGAGCGCGCCAGCTGCAACTCTGTCCAGCACACCTTCAGCATTGCCCTCAGTGCAGTCAGGGCTAGGGCGTTGCTTCCTGCAGCAGGTGCTGGCAGCAGGTGCAATATCAAAGTATCTTAACCCTTTCTTGTGCGTTCCTGCGTCACAGCCGTCGCCCTGGGCGTCCACCCCTTGCCCGCAGGCACCATTGCATCCTGGGTCATGGAAATGGCTGCCCATGTGAAGAGCCTGGACAGTAATCACCTGCTCACGGTGAGCGGCTCCGGCTGCCCAGCAAGGCATTGCAGCATGCCCTGAGGGACGCAGTGCCAGGCGCTCGGTTGCGGCATCTGGGTGCACCGTAGTGGGGCTGGGTAGGAGCAACAGTTTACTGTTTGCAAAAGAGAAACCCTCTCATGCTGACTAGTTTGTGTCTGCAGGTTGGCGAGGAGGGCTTCTACTCCACCACCCAGTGAGCTGCATCGCACTTGCTTGCTGCTGCACTGACCTCAGCTGCCCTTCCGCCTACAAGCCTGCCCAGCCGTCCTGCCGCTGGTGGCCCATCTGCAGTGCAACGTGTGCCGCTGGTGCAAACTGTCGGATTTAGCAGGCGAAGCTGCCTCTCTTGCCTGCAGGGCGTCGATCCCCTTCAACCCAGGCTACCCAGACACCTCGTGGGCCACAGAATGGAACCAGGACTTCGTTGCGGACCACTCCGACCCCAACATCGATTTCACTGCCATTCATATCTGGCCAGGTAGGTGCAAGTGGCCAGCTGCTTGGCGTGCAAACCGGCAGCCGCTGTGCAGTGCATGTGCCCAGTGACCTGCGATTTGCCTTCTTGCTTTGATGCCGTGCTGAGGCTGACCACACTTGTGTCTGCTCATGACCTAATTTTGGTACCTCCTGCAGACCTGTGGAAGTGCCAGTCCTGCACGTCCGCCCTGCCCGTCGACTTTGTGCAGCGCTACATCGAGCAGCACGCCAAGGGTGAGCTTTCCAAGGTGGCGCAGGTGTTGAGCAAGTTAAGCGCAGACAGCAGCCACCAAGCAAGGCCATATGCCCGTTGGCAGCCCTGCGGGCCGATCCAACCAAACGGAGCGTCGGCGTGACGCTGAGCCGCTCGGCGCCCCTGCCCACTCTCCCTGCAGACTCCAAGGCGCTGGGCAAGCCGATGATTGTTGAGGAGTTTGGGGCGCAGACCAACCGAGATGCCATCTTCAAGTGAGCCCAGCGTGAGCACTTGCTCAGCCTGGAGCCACCTGTGCGCACTTGTCTGGCAATCCCTGCCGGCAGCTGCAACCATTCATGTCTCATGAGCTGGTGCACTGCGCCTTGCACTCACAACCGCGCAATTGCCATCGTTGGTGTCACTCTCGGTGTCGCAAACCCAAACTGCCTGCAGGGCTGTGTACGATGCCGTGGAGGCCAGCCTGCGCAGCGGAGGGGCGCTCAAGGGTGCCATGTTCTGGCAGGCATACGTGCCGGGCCAGGTGAGCGCTTTGGAGCCGGGAGTTGGCAACTTGGCATGGTGCTTGACAGTTGTATCCTTGAAGCCATTGGAGGCTGTTTCGCTCGGATCCCTTGGAACTCACAAAGCTCATAAACTCGTCCAAACTCGTCCCGCCTCATGCAGACCGCCAGCCGGGGCGAGGGCGGCGGCGCCGGCAAGTTTGGCGTCTATCCCGGCAGCTCCACCTTCGACCTGGTCAAAGCAAATGCTGCTGCCGTGCAGCAGCTGGCTTCCGGACCAGCCAGCAGCTGCAGCAAGGAGGGGCCGGCGGCGGCGGGCCCGTGCGCGGACAAAGGGTGCGGCGGCTGTGCTTGGGCTATGTCGCCTTGTGCATGTTTGTGCGATGCGCTCGTTGCAGCACATCTCCACCTAACCTTCGCATGAAGCATCTGCTTGCCCGTGCTGCCTGCTTCTGACTGCAGGTTTGAGGGGCCGGGCTGCGACATCGATATCAATGAGTGCGTGCGGGCCACAGCTGGCTGCGGCCAGGGAGCAGTCTGCCTGAACAAGCAGGTGAGCGGTGACAGGGCGCAGCAATCTCAGGCGGTATAACGTTGCCACCCGGTGCCATGCATGCGCAGTGTGCCAGACTAGGCTGGTCGCCCAGCAGCATTTGCTCGGGATATTCTGCCCTGCCCTCCTAGCGAATAGCGCCTGGCGAGCCATTCTTGTGACTGCCTGCGATCGCACTGCCCCTGCCGCCTCTTTCCTGCCTCACAGGGCGGCTTCAGCTGCGAGTGCCCGCTGGGCTACTCGGGCGACGGCAAGGCGGGCTGCGCCAACGACACCGCCGCCGCCAGGTGCGCAGCTGCTGTGACATTGTAGTGTGCAGGACGGTTGCATCCTTCCTCCAGGCTGAGCTTGGTGGTTAATGAGGCGTCGAATCTGTCCTGCTACTGCAACGTCCTGCTGCACTGCATGTGTTACCGCCATCGCAGATGCCTCCCTCCCTTGCTCTCCTTTTGCCCTGCAGCGCTGCCCTGGCCGCCTTCTTCAACGACCCCAAGGGCCAGGCCTGCGACAAGGGACGCGACATCCCCTTCCCTCAGGTGGGCGACTCCCTAGTGGCAGGCTTTGTCCCTGCTGTTCAGGTGCCACTGCTCATCATTCCGGCAGGCATGCTGCCACGCTGGCCACACTGGGAGTTTCATCAGCTGTCACTCTGCAATAAGCACTCACTATGGACCCACTCTTTACGTATTGCTTGCACCGCAGAACGCAATTGGCTGGGCGGACGACCCCACAGGCGGCTTTGACCGCAATGAGGCCTTCAAGGTGGGCACTTGTCCTGAGAGCGTTTGTGACTCAGCTTCTGTGCAACAGTCTCCTGCGCCATGCCACCGGCGACATATGTATTCGACACAGCTTCCCTGAGGGCTGAACAGCAGCGCCAGCTGCCCTGGGACGTCCTGTGCATTCCTCACCCGCCATCCCACCCCAACTGCTCCCCCTGCAGGGCGGGTTCGGCTCCCGTGTGCCCTTCTCCCTGCAGCAGTGCGCCCTTGCCTGCCAGGGCGCCCGCGGCTGCGACATGTTCACCTACAACTCGGTGCAGCAGGGGTGCTTCCTCAAGACGGGGCAGTGCCCGATGCGCAACAACTGCCAGGTCAGGGGACAGCCAAGGGAACTCAGCAGGCTGCACAGGAGGCGGGCTGGACTGTTGCTGCTGTTGGTTTCGGACTTGCCTGCATCTGGGGGTCTGCATGTCGCCCCTTCCATGCGGGTGCCCCCAGAGCAAGCATCACGAGGTTGTGCGAGCGGCATAATTTGTCCGCAGGACCCCGAGCTCATCTGCTCCTCGGTGAACGACCTGAGCCAGACCATCCGAGTGTCCTGCGGCACCTGGTCCACCTGGTGGCGCCAGGCAAGCCTTCCTTGCACATTCTTTGCACTGCGACCTTTGTTTGTTACAAACACAGTGCAACGGACTCAGTCCACCTGGTGGCGCCAGGCAAGCCTTCCTTGTTGGCTGTTTGCCCGTGCATGGCTTGATGGCGCTGCCTAAACGATAGTACCCACGTTGATTCAGTCCACCTGGTGGCGCCAGGCACACCTGGCTCGAGTTGTATGCTTGCTTGTTGGCTTTAGTTTCGCAGCACAGCTGCAGACAGGCACTGCATTAACGCCCAGCCCTGCGCATGGAGCTCGCACTTACTTTCTGTTGCCTCTTGGCGGTGTTGCCTAAGCAGGAGGTTTGGAGCGCCAAGGAGCAGTACTGCCAAGGCCTGCCCGCCAACAGCATCAATGGAACTGGCGGCAACACCACCCAGCGCACTGAGCCCGGTTCGGCTGTGGAAGCGTTCGGCGGCAGCGGCGGCGGCCGCAAGTGAAGCAAAGCACTGCTCTTTGAGCAACAACAACTTTACTACTACCAACCATGCAGTTCGTGCACGTTGATTGATGCGCTCCTTCTGCCTGCCTGCCGCACACTTTACGCATCGTTTGTTGGCAAGCCCCGCGACGGCAGCACAATGTGAACAGCAACATGTTCATGTTGGCACTGGCAGCAGTCACACGGGAATGCATTCATTGCAGGAAGAGATTGATGGAGAGAAGGTTGTACACTGCACAAAGATGCTACGCCAATTCACGTGTGGGCAATTGTGCGCAGCCGGGCAAGCACTTCGCTGCAGCTGGGCCGCTGTGCTGGATCCGGCGCCCAACAATCCCTGCATTTGTGGGCAGGTGTGCAGGAGTGCAATTATGTGGTGCAGTGACTGTGGCTGGCGCCAGTTCAGGGTGCGCTCTCTCAGTTGGAACCCGCCCCAACTCACCGCATCAGGTCGCAGTAAGCGTCCAGCCCCAGCCAATGTGAGGTGTCTGGGCCGGGTAGCGCCCTACGCGGCGGCACTTCTGGCCGCCGGCCCTCCAGCACCCATCGTCGTACCTGCAAACAGAAAGCAGCAGGCGTGAGGCACCAGTTTGACAGTTAAAATGCAGCGCACCCATGCAGCAGGCATCGATCAGGCTGGGCAGATGATAAGGCATCGCTCAGGAAATAAGGCGCCATTCAGACCTGAAAGGGTGAGGTGCCTCGCCAGGGCAGCCGCCAGGTCAGCAGCTCATACAGCACAAGGCCGTAGGAGTACACATCCGAGGCCATTGTTGCGCCGCCCCCTTCCCGCAGAAGCTCAGGCGCCTGCATGGAGGCACGCAAAAGGGAGCAGCCACTGTCGAGCGACTGGAGAGCGCATCAGGCGCTACTGCGCCTTACAACATGGGGGCATGCACTGCTGCTGGCAACTAGACGTATTTCCCTGCTGCCCCAACCCCCTCGCACCATCCAGATTGGATTGGTGGCGCCTCCCTCGGTAGGTTGGGGCTCATGCTGCCGCAGAATTGCCGAGAGGTTGAAGTCGCAGAGCTTGGCCTCCCAACTGGCCGTCAGTAAAATATTGGGTGACTTGATCTGCAAGCAATAAACCGTAACACGTCAGTGCAGGCGGCAGCCGCAATCCAGCCAGCTGTGGCAAACCGCACCCATGTTCCCCAGCAACGTATGCAAGCCCATCGAACCCAGCGCACATCGCCGTGTACGATGGGCTCTGCCGAGAGCTGCAAGTACAACAGGCCACGCGCCGCGCCAATGGCAATGTCCAGCCGCCGCTGACAGCCCAGCTCAGCAGCGGCAGCAGGCGAGCTGGCACCCTGCTTCAACACGTCATACAGGCTGCCGCGTGCGCAGTACTCTGCATCAAGTAGGAGCCGGTGCATATGAGGGGGCAGCGAACGGCCCAGAGTAACCGCACAGTGTAATGGCACAGAGTATCCGCCCTGGACAGTGCCCAGACAGCACTGCTGCTTCTCCCTCGACAGCAAAGCTGCCCACCTGTCAGGATGCACGGAGGTAGTGTGCAAAGGCCCAGGAAGGACACGAGGTGTGGGTGCCGCATGCGGCACATCACTCCTGCCTCCTGCAGGGCACCAGAAGCAGCATGCGCAGGGAGGTGATTGGGCCACGCGGATCTGGCACGGCTTACAAGTCAAGGCCGCAAACTTCCGCAACCAGGGAGTAGCCAGCTGCAGTACCTACCTCCTGCAACTGCCGCATCATCGCCTCTGGGAGCTCCAGGTCATTCGGTAGTTGGGAATCAGAGCCAATCAGAACCTGCGGCAGGGCATGGCGCAGGCCAGTCTGCATGCGCGAGGGGCCCAATAGACTGTGGTACCGGGGCTCCACCACGCCACAAAAGTGCCTGCCTGTTTGGAGACTCGGCAGCCCCCTCGCTCACCTTGACTGCCACTGGGGTCTCTCGCCAGGTCGCCAGATAAACCTTGCCAAACGAGCCGCGTCCAACAGCTCTAATCAGGGCCAGCTCCTCCCACTGCACCTCCCACTGCTGCACCGCTGCCGACAGCTGCAGCCGCCGGCTGTCCGAATCAGCAGCGCTGCTGGGTGAGGATGCTGAACGGGAAGCGGAGGGTGCGGCCGTGCCACGCTCCTGCTGGCTGGCCAGCCGGGTTGAGATGAGGCTCAGCAGCGGGTCATTGTCAAGGCTGTAGGCAGGGAGGCAGAGGGAGAGGATGACTGTTGTGTGGGGGCAGGCGTGCCGGACTTAATACAAAACAGTCTCAGCAGCCAGCTGCAAGCAGTCCTCAGAACGTGCCTGGGTAAGTCAGGCGTGTCGCCGGCCACGCGGCCAGTTGATAGGTAGCTCAGTGGCAGGTCTGCGGCGCCATTGTGCGGCTCGCTGGCCGCAGTGAGGGTGGCTGGGTCCAGAGTTGGGGACAGGGGCGCCCGGCTGCTTGGGCCGCATCCAGAGCCGCTTTCCAAAGAAGACACAGTGCTGGTGAGCAAGCTGCCTGTGGCCGCCTGCTGCGTGGAGCCAGCAGCGGTGTGTGCAGCTGTGTGCGGCCAGCTGCTTCTGTACCGCATGGCAAAGAAGGCTGCCGCCGCCAGTACAACTGCGCAGTGTGGGGCGGCACCAGGGCATGGGCTGCGTCCAACAAGCCTCCTTGAGGGTGGGCTGGCGCAGACATTTTGCAGGGCAGCCTCTGACCCAAAAACGCCTACAGATGTGTGCATGCAACCTTGCTCACCAATGCCACCGATGATGCCTCCCACGATGGCACCTACAGGCACCGAGGATGAAGACGTGCCGCCAGCTGTCTCGCCCACGGGCTGGGGAGACGGCGCTGCCACAGCCAGCGGGGACTGGCACATGAGCGTGCTGTTGGGATGGCACTGGTTTGGCAAAGGGTCTAGAGCGGCCTCCGGTTTTGTAGCCTGGCACACCTGCACACAAGTCTGGATCAAGATGGAATGCACAACACAGCCTGACAGCAGTGCGCCAGCTGCATCACAACCGTCTGCGCACCGCAGCAGTGAGGTCGCCGGGCACGGGGCCGCACAGGTGAGAGTTGTTTGCCACGCCTCTGCAGCAAAACCAGCGCAATATCACAGTTAACTACTCCCAGGTCGCGCTGCTCACACCTGCTGTGCAGGCAAGCATAGATAAGGTGGTGCAACTTACAGGTATTTGAGCGCTGGGAATGCCTCAGCCGTGCCCCAAGAGGCTGGAATGGATCCAGTCAGATTGTTGCCTCTCAGTGTGAGCATGTTCAGGGCGGGCCAGCTGGCAGCAGTGGCCCACGATTCTGGAAGCGTACCTGCACTACGGTGGGCAGATCTCATCAAACTCAGCAGGCAGATCAACTGGGCAGCTGCCGGTAGCGAGCTGGGAGCTGGCTTATGCAGCGAATGCCGCTCACCGGACAGCAAGTTGTTACCGAGCTCCAGCATTTCAAGAGAACGACAGCCCTCCTGGCCTGCCCACTGGTTGGGCAGCGTGCCTGCAGGCAGGCACAGCATGTTGACAAGGAGCGGCAGTTGAACACGGCAGCACGCCCGGCAGCACTAACTACCGGCGTGCATCCCTTTGCAGAAGCTTACCGTTAGCGCCTATGGAGTTGAATATCCTGCGGGCAAACAAACAGCCAGAAGTCAGTTGCTGGTATTGAGAAGCATCTCGCATTGGGCTTGCACCACAGAACTGCCCTGTCTCCACTCCAGTGGTGACTCACATCTCTTGCAAAGCAGGAAAGCTGCCTGCCTGGCACCATGTGGCAGGCAGCGTCCCACGCAGGCCCTGGTTGCCGCCCACGCTCCTGCAAACCAACGGGCAGCAATCGGTCACTAGCGACAACTGGGCTGCTGCATGCCGACCGAACGCGCGAAACGTGTGGTACACCGTTCCACGCAAAAATTTCACTCACAGGAATGTCAGTTGTGGAAAGGCTCCCGGCATGCCCCACTGTTGGGGCAAGGAGCCTGCAGGAGGGCGGGCGGCATTGTGCTACAGACATGCTCGAGACCCTACTCAGCCTCTACGCTATTAAATGCAGCTGTAGCTCACCAGAGAATGCATGGTTGGAAAGGTCCAGAAGTGTCAGGCCCCTGCATTGTCATGACAGGAGTGATGCTTGGATGAGTACGTGCATGCGCCGCTGCGAGCGAGTTTCAGGTCTCCCTCAGTGGCAGCTCACGTTTTGCCCAATTCTGGGGAGAGTGCGCCTTGCGCAGTTGCCTTGCAGACAGTGCCGGCTTCAGGGTCGCTGCACCCCCAGTCCCTGCAAGGAAGTCCGTGAGCCAGGGCGGCATGTGACAACTGCAGGGAGCATTCTCGACGGTGGCGCTCGGCTCCCTTCTCCTCTTTTTCAAATATCTCAGCCATCCCACTCACAATCTGAAAGTTGAGTCGTCACAGGATACACCTGTCCATGAACATACGTTCGCAAGGGTTTCGTTCGACCAGCCCACTATACGGTTGGCTTGCGAAAACTCGGCCCAATTGGTGATCAGCTGCTTCTGAGCCAAGAGTGCCTCTGCAGCACGCAGTACGAGGGCTCACAGCAGCAGCTCATCACAACATGCCCAAATCTGCAACATAGAAAGCGCCTCTGCACCCCTAGCATCTGAGTTCACTTACCAGCATCGCTGCGCTGGCACCGAAGCGTGGTATTGCCCGGGTAACATTGGTTCGAAACATCAATGTCCCCGTCCCCAGCCTGATCGTAAGCTCCACACACCTGTGATAAGCAAAGTGCAGCGGGGGGTCAACGCTTGGGCAGCATTACTGTTTCAGGTCAGCTAGCTGTGCCGCAGCAGCAAGCGGGGCCCACCAGTGAGGAGCACTCTGCAGCTGTTGGTGTCACTCACAACACTGGGAAGCCTGCCGGGCACCGGTCCACACAGCGAAGGGTTGGGGTACACGGACCTGCCAAGGCGAGAGGGCACTGGATGCGGTGGATTTATGCGTTCAAGTTGCATAGCAGCCGACAGGACAAACGGGTTCAAGCACCACTTACAAGAGCTGGAGTGCAGGAAAAACGCCTTCGCCGCCCCAGGATGCAGGAATGGTGCCTGCACGATCAGCCCGATTTGAAAAACATTTCAGAAGTTGGCAAAGACTGGTTTCCTGGCAGGCGCACTTGCTGACTGTTGCTTTCTTATCACATGACAAGCAGCAGTGCACACGGAACCCACCTGTAAGATCGTTTTGATCCAGGAACAGCTGCCGCAGGCTTGGAAACCCGCCTGGGCTGCCCCAGCTAGCTGGCAGCTCTCCCATTAGCCTGCATCGGCTAAATGACAGGTGCTGCAGAGCGGGGAAGCTTGCGCTGCCAGCAGCTCCCCAGCTGCCGGGCAAAGGTCCAGTTATGGCAGAGTTGGCGTCTATGTTCCTGCAGGCAAGACGTGCAAAGGGCTGCTGTGGTCCAGGTGAGCTGCCATGCCGAAACAATGCTGGTCGTTCAAAGCCTGACACCAACTGCTCACATCCACGCGAGTTTTGGGAAGGAGCCAGGCATGCCCCATGCGTCAGGGAGCGCCCCCAAAAAGTCCTGCTGAGACAGCAGCAGCGCCTCCAGGGAACTGCAGGCACGTGGGCGCACATCAGACATGGCGCAGTTGTGACGTCAGAATCCTGTGATGCCAGCACACGCATGCAAGCAAGTGTGCCAGGTTTGCCGGCGCACGGGGACCTTACGTGAGGTTGGCAAGCTGGGGTGCCAGACGCCCTGACGCCATAAACTTGCAGGGCAGGACGGGCTTGTCCAGCAGGTTGCCTTTGTACTCCATGCAGCCAAAGTTGCTGCGGGAGGAGCAGGCAGCGGCAGATGGCGCTCAGCGCATCTGCATGGCTGCATCTTTACACGACTGCTCAGCGTGCCGCAAACCTCCACCTGCCATGTCCGCTATAGTTTGCTCACAGTTTGGACACCTCGCCGGCGGCATTGCAGCTGATGCCCGTCCAGCGGCACACGTCCGCTGCAGCCTCAACAGTCCAGCCAGAAATATTATTTGCTGCAGCAAATTGCGCCCAGTTTGTTATCGCATTCCGCTGCGCCAGCAGGGCGGTGACTGCATAAGCAAAATGATACATGGAAACAACTTTGTCACATTTCTGCTCCAGTGCAAGAACGCAAGCAAACTGCCAACTTAACCAAACCGCTGGGCGGCACGCAAAGCAGCCTTACCATCCCTTGATAGCGCTTGGGCATCCACAGCAGCGGACAGGCTGAGAGCGACGACCACAGCAGTCAGCACGTGCACGGCGCGTATGGGGAGCATCACATCTGCGGCACGACACATTCAGAAAGAGAAAGTATGCAAGCATTCGTTGCGAGACGTGCGCCCGCACATCAACGCTTGAGGCAGCCAGGCCTGAGCCTCAAGCACTGGACGAGGCAGCGTGCACAGTGGCCGACATTCTCTTGCTTAGATGAGCCCTACCCCTGGCTGCGGCCCAGTGCGCATGTAAAAATGCAGCGCAACCGCTTAGCTGCTAATGCACTCTACTTGGCATTGCATTTGTCATCGAGCAAC
>VFQO010000511.1_pt1 | contig 40833 bp, 31 predicted proteins | sample 3512331 | NCBI WGS metagenome assembly VFQO01 (sample SAMN10412371, study PRJNA504923) | tailings metagenome | isolation source: Replicate 3 from Balatoc abandoned mine | place: Philippines: Itogon, Benguet | collected 2017-08-28 | reverse complement strand
CGCGTGAATGTCGGCATGGTCGGCATCAACGTGCCGATCCCGGTGCCGGTCGCCTATCACTCCTTCGGCGGGTGGAAGCGTTCGGGCTTCGGCGATATCGACCAGTACGGCACCGAAGGCCTCAGGTTCTGGACCAAGAACAAGAAGATCACCCAGCGCTGGCCCGATGGCTCGCAGGATGGGTCGAACGCCTTCGTCATCCCGACCATGGGGTGATGGAGGTGCGCCGCCTTCCCTTGATCGCCCTGACCCTGATGGTGGCGGCCTGCGACAGCGGGGCCGATCCTGCGCCCGCCGAAACCCCGATCGCGAGTGAAACCGGCGGCATTAGCGATGGCGCAGACCAGCCGCTCGATCCGGCGATTGCCGCTGGCGAGATCCCTGCGCGTTTCCACGGCGTGTGGGACGCGCTGACGGGAACTTGCGATCCCGCCTCGGACATGCGGGTGGAAATCACAGCGCGGCGGATCGAGTATTACGAAAGCGTTGGTGACGTTTCCGGCATGGGGAACGAGGGCGATGATGCGATCGCCGATCTCGTGATGGAAGGTGAGGGCGAGACTTGGGTGCAACCCACGCGCCTAGCGATCGAAACTACGCCGGACGGCGAGCGGCTGCGGATTTCCGATGCGCTCAAGCCCGAGAGCCCGGACGATCCGCTGCGTAAACGCTGCCCGGCCTAGGTCGGCCCGTCCTCACCCTGCCACATTAGTTGCGCGCCGTGCGCCATCCATGCTTGGCGTGATGCGTCATTTGCGGCTAAGCACCGCCGCGCTATGGTAAACCTAACCCTGCCCTTCCCGGCGATACGTTAAGGCCTGACCCGGACACGCATGAAGCAGGTCTTCGCCAACATGGGCTGGCTCTTGGGTGGACGCGGGTTCAACGCGGTCCTGAGCCTCGTCTACCTCGCCATTGCCGCACGCACTCTGGGCACGGAAGGCTTCGGCCATTTCGCGCTGATCATCGCGCTGGGACAGGCGATCACCGGCTTTTCCAGCTTCCAGACCTGGCAATTCATCATTCGCTGGGGGGCCAACCCGGACGAGCCGGGTGTCGATCTCCAGCGCGCACGCGAGGCGACGGGGTTTGCGGTCGCGCTTGATGGGGTGTCGGTGGTGGTCGGCACGCTGGCGTCAGCGGTGCTGGTGCTGACTGCGCCGCTCTGGCTCGATGTGCCGGCGGAGCTGATGTGGCTGACCTTCGCCTATTGCGTCATCTCGCTGCTGACGATCCGCACCACGCCCACCGGAATGCTGCGGCTCCATTCCGAATATGGCCGCGCGACCTGGGCCGAAGCGGTGCAACCGGTGATCCGCGCGGGCGGCGCAGTGCTGGCGTGGTGGGCGATGCCCGATGTGACGGGCTTCATCCTCGCCTTTGCGCTGTCCGAAGTGGGCACGGCCATTGCCTTGTGGATCGTCGCTGCGCGGGTGCAGCCGGTGCCGCTATCCTCGATCAGCCTGCGGGCAATCCCCGCACGGCACAAGGACGCGTGGCGGTTCGTGTTGTCCACCAATATGTCGGGCAGTCTGGCCGTGGCGGGCAAGCAGGTGATGATCCTGTTGGTCGGCACCTTTGGCGGGGCATACCTCGCGGGCGGCTTCCGCATCGCCAACCAGCTGGGCGTGGCGCTGATTGCGCTGGCGCAGACGATCTCCAAGGCGATCCTGCCCGAACTGGTGCAATCGCGTGACGGCGCGGTCGAGATTGCGCGGCGGATGGCCAACATCGCGGCGATTGCCGGGGTGACGGCGGTGGTCACGGCGATCCTGTTCGGCCGCCCGGGCCTTGCCCTGATCGCGGGCGAGCAGTTCACCGGCTTCTACTGGGCGATGATCATCCTCAGCATTGCGGGCGCGGTCGAGCTGGTCGGCGCCAGCCTTGAATCCCTGCTGATTTCGGCGGGCAAGGCGCATGTCGCCTTTCTTGTCCGGCTGTTCCCGACGATTCTGGCGCTGGTGATGCTGGAGCTGGCGATCGGGTGGAAGGGTGCTCAGGGTGCGGGCTTCGCGGTGCTGGGGTCGAGCGTGCTGACCGTGGTCGGGTTTTATCTCGCCATCGTGAACCTGAAACAGTTCCGGCTGGTGGTGGACGAGCCGAACGCAGAAGGGGCGGACAATCCGCCCGCCCCTCCGAAATCATAGAGCATCTCGGTATAACCGGGAGGGTCTGAATTACCCCTCGTAAGCGAGCTTGGGCTTCCGCGCCGCGCCGGTTTCATCGAGCCGGCGGCGGGGTGCATAGTAAGGTGCCTGCTTCAGCGCCTCGTCACCCGCCAGAGCGCGGGTCACCACCGCGCGGAAGGCAGTGATGAACTGGTCGATTGCCGCCTTGCTTTCCGTCTCGGTCGGCTCAACCAGCATCGCGCCGTGGACCACCAGCGGGAAATAGACCGTCATCGGGTGATACCCTTCGTCGATCAGCCCCTTGGCCACATCCAGCGTCGACAACCCGCCGCCGAAATCTTTGTCGCCGAACAGCGCCTCATGCATGCACGGGCCACTTGTCGCGAAAGGCGCGTGGAGGATGTCTTCCATGCTGCGCAGGATGTAATTGGCGTTGAGCACCGCATCCTCGGCCACCTGCTTGAGGCCATCGGCGCCGTGGCTGAGCATATAGGTGAGCGCGCGGGTGAACATGCCCATCTGGCCGTGGAAGGCGGTCATGCGGCCAAAGGTCGGTCCGCGCTCCTCACGATCTTCTTCCTCGACGAGGTAGAACGTGCCTGCATCATCCTTGCGCACGAAAGGCAGCGGCGCATAGGGCGCCAGCGCCTCTGACAGCACCACTGGCCCCGAACCCGGCCCGCCGCCGCCGTGCGGGGTGGAGAATGTCTTGTGCAGGTTGATGTGCATCGCATCGACGCCGAGGTCGCCGGGGCGCACCTTGCCGACGATGGCGTTGAAGTTCGCCCCGTCGCAATAGACGTATCCACCCACCGCGTGGACCGCATCGGCGATTTCGCGGAAGTCCTTTTCAAACAACCCGCAGGTGTTGGGGTTGGTTATCATCACCGCCGCGACATCCGGCCCGAGGCGGGCCTTTAGCGCCGCCACATCGACCCTGCCCTCAGGGGTCGCGGGGATGTCCTCGACGCGGTAATTGGCGAAGGCGGCGGTGGCGGGGTTGGTGCCGTGAGCGCTTTCGGGAACCAGCACCACTTCACGCGCATCGCCGCGCGCTTCGTGCGCCGCGCGGATCGCGAGGATGCCGCACAGCTCGCCATGCGCGCCGGCCTTGGGGCTCATCGCCACCGCAGGCATCCCGGTCAGCGTGCACAGCCAGTGACCGAGCTGGTGAACCACTTCGAGCGCGCCCTGCACGGTGCTCTGGGGCGCGAGCGGGTGGATGTCGGCAAAGCCGGGGAGCCGCGCCATCTTCTCGTTTAGGCGCGGGTTGTGCTTCATCGTGCACGAACCGAGCGGGAAGAAGCCGAGGTCGATGCCGTAGTTCTGGCGGCTGAGGCGGGTGTAGTGGCGCACCGTTTCAGGCTCGGTCAGTCCAACGAGGCCGATGGGTTCGCTGCGCGCCAGCCCGCCGAGGCGGGTCGGGGCAGCAAGATCGATCGCAGGCAAATCAACACCGGTCACATCGACGCGGCCGATTTCGAACAGCAGCGGCTCTTCCAGCATCAGCGCGCGGTTGCCGGTGGTGGTGGCGGGGCCGTTGTGCATCCCGTCTTCGGAGAGTTCCATCGCGGGCTTCCAGCCGGATTGGTTGGGGGCGTTCATCACACGGTCTCCTTGATGCTGGCTTCCAGCTCCTGCGCAAGGCGCTCGATATCCTCTTCGGTGGTGGTCTCGGTCACGGCGACGAGCAGCGCGTGTTCCAGCGCTGCGACCCCCGGATAGAGCCGCCCGAGCGACACCCCGCCGAGCACGCCCCGGTCAGCCAAATCACGCACGATCTCCCGCGCGGGCTTGCCGCCGAGCATCAGAGTGAACTCGTTGAAGAAGGCGTTGTTGAGCACCTCCACCCCCGGCACCTTGGCGAGGCGATCAGCGGCGAGGCAGGCCAAGCGGTGGTTCTCTGCGGCCAGTTCGCGCAGGCCCTTTTCGCCCAGCAGCGTCATGTGGACGGTAAAGGCGAGCGCGCACAGCCCTGAATTGGTGCAGATATTGCTCGTCGCCTTCTCGCGGCGGATATGCTGTTCGCGGGTCGACAGCGTCAGCACAAAGGCGCGTTTGCCTTCGGCATCGGTCGTCTCGCCGCACAAACGGCCCGGCATCTGGCGCACGTGCTTGGGATCGCGCACGGCGAACAACCCGAGGTAGGGGCCGCCGAATTGCAGGCCGACGCCGAGCGACTGGCCTTCGCCCACCACGATGTCCGCGCCCATTTCGCCGGGCGAACGGATCGCGCCGAGCGCCACCGGTTCGGTGTTCACCACCACCAGCAGCGCGCCCTTGGCGTGCGCGGCTTCGGCCACCGGGGTGAGGTCGCTGATGCGGCCCAGAATGTCGGGATACTGCACCACGACGCAGGCGGTGTCCTCGTCGATCCGGGCGATCAACCCGTCCAGATCAGGCTCAGCGGTGATGGCAGGCATGGCGTCGGCGATCGTGTCACCGGTGAAGTGCGCCATGGTCTTCACGACCTGCGCGTAATGCGGGTGGAGCGCGCCCGACAGCACCGCGCGCTTGCGCTTGGTCGCGCGCGTCGCCATCGCTACCGCCTCCCAGCACGCGGTCGAGCCGTCATAAAGGGAGGCGTTGGCCACGGCGCAGCCATAAAGCCGCGCGACCTGCGTCTGGAATTCGAACAGTACCTGCAACGTGCCTTGCGCGATTTCGGGCTGGTAGGGCGTATAGGCCGTCAGGAACTCGCCGCGCTGGATGATGGTATCGACGCTGGCGGGGACATGGTGGCGATAGGCCCCCGCGCCGAGGAAGAACGGCACTTCGCCCGCCACGAGGTTCTTGGCCGCCAAGGCTTTCATATGGCGTTCGACCGCCATCTCGCTCGCATGCATCGGCAGGCCGTGGATCGGGCCATCGAGCCGGGCAACTTCGGGCACGTCCACGAACAGATCATCAACCGTGGCGGCGCCGATGGTCGCCAGCATCGCCTGCCGGTCGGTATCGGTAAGAGGGAGGTAGCGCATGGTGTTCAGCCTCGCGTGGAGAGGGGAGAGGTGGATTGTGTGGTCAGAGGCCTTCGACGAAGGCCTTGTAGCCATCTTCGTCCATCAGCCCGTCAAGCTCGCCTTCGTCGGCTATCGTCATCTTGAAGAACCAGCCGCCATCTTCGGGCGAGGTGTTGACCAGCGCGGGGTCTTCTTCCAGCGCCGGGTTCACTTCGGTGATCTCGCCGGTAATCGGGGCGTAAACGTCCGATGCAGCCTTGACGCTTTCGACCACAGCGGCGTCCTTGCCCTGCTCGATCAGTGCGCCGACTTCGGGCAGTTCGACGAAGACGATGTCGCCCAACTGGCCCTGAGCATATTCGGTGATGCCAACGGTGGCGATATCGCCTTCGACATCGATCCATTCGTGTTCGTCAGTGTAGTAACGCATGGGTCAGCTCCCTCTGAAATAGCGGTGGGGTACGAAAGGCGTGGGCGAAACGGTGGCAGCGAGGCGCTTGCCCCGCACTTCAACTTCGAGCGCGGTGCCGATGGCGGCGTGATCGCTTGCGACATAGGCCATGGCGATGGGCGCGCCCAAAGTGGGGGAGAAGCCGCCGCTGGTGACGGTTCCGATGTAGTCGGCCCCGTTGTAGACCTCCGCGCCTTCGCGGGCGGGCAGGCGGCCTGCAATGGTCAGACCGACCCACTTGCGGGCCGTGCCTTCATTGATCTCACGGATGATCCGGTCGGCACCGGGGAAGCCGCCTTCAGCACGGCGGCGCTTGTTGATGCCGAACACGAGACCGGCTTCGATGGGGCTGGTCTCGGGGGACATGTCGTGACCGTAGAGCGGCAGGCCCGCCTCCAGCCGCAGCGAGTCCCGCGCACCGAGGCCGATGGGCCTTACTTCGGGCTCGGCGCACAGCAGGTCGGCCACTTCGGCGGCAGCATCCGCGGGGAGCGAGATTTCGAACCCGTCCTCGCCGGTATAACCCGCCCGCGCGATGGTGACGTCATGGCCCGCGATCTGGAAGCGGCCGAACTTCATGAAGGTCAGCGCGCTCAGCGGATATTCGCCCATCGCATGGCGCGCCAGAGCGTCCGCCGCCTTGGGGCCTTGCAAGGCGAGCAGCGCGCGATCATCGAGATAGTTGAGCGTGATATCGTCCGGCAGGGCCTCGCGCAGCGTGCCCATATCATCCCACTTGGTCGCGCCGTTGACCACCAGATAGAGCGCATCGGGCCAGCGCGAGACCATCAGGTCATCCAGCACCCCGCCATCTTCATCCAGCAGCAGCGAATAGCGTTGCTGGCCGAGCTTCAGCGTCGACAGGTCGATCGGCAGGACGGCCTCGACCGCCGCATCGAGGTCGGGGCCGGAGAGCACCAGCTGGCCCATGTGCGACACATCGAACAGCCCCGCGCTTTCCCGCGTCCAACTATGCTCGGCAACGATGCCTTCATACTGAATCGGCATCTCGTATCCCGCGAACGGCACCATCCGCGCGCCGCGGGCACGGTGCCAGGCATCGAGCGGCAGCGCGTCCAATGGGATATCTTCGAGATGGTCTTCGCTATCGTGATCGGTCACTCGGATAATCCCCGGCAGAATACGGCAGTCCGGCAGCGCACGCGGCGCTGCTTCGTAACTGCCCCCTCTGTCGGGTGACCTGAGAGCTTCGGCGCATCAGCCAACGCGGCGGGACGCCTCCCCTTCGGTGGCCCCGGACATTCATCCGGGACGCTTTCCAGAGTGTCACGCAGCCGAGCGGTCCGGTGGCCTGAGAGTTTCCGGGGCGGTTGCTCCTTCGGCGCCTTTGCGCACACCGTGCGCATCGGGCTCTCCCGCTCGCCTGCCCGCCACAGAATCGCTTCTGCGGTGGAAGACACCCTCGCCCTGCTTGATTTGCTGCATCGCGTCAATCGCGCGAAACGCGCAGGCTTGGGGGAAAACGCATTTGCGCTTCCGTGCGAGGCTGAATAGACACGGCTCCGGGCATGAACCTCACCGAAATCTATCTGATCGCACTCACGATCATCTTTGCCGTGCCGTGGCTGGTGTGGCGCGTGCTGCGCACCGATTACTGGGCACCGCTGGTCGTGGTGCAGATCGTGGGCGGCATTCTGCTCGGCCCCGGTGTGCTCGGTGCGGTGTTCCCCGACTACTACGCATTCGTCTTTCGCCCCGATGTGATCATCGCCCTGAACGGGGTCGCATGGTGGGCGGTCATGCTGTTCGTCTGGATCGCGGGGATCGAGCTTGATCTGTCACAGGCATGGAAGCACCGGGGCGAGACAGGCCTCACGGCAGGGCTGGCGCTCGGCGCCCCGCTGATCGCTGGCACGCTGGCTGCGGCGGTGATTCTCCAATTCCCCGGCTGGCGCGGGCCGAACGGCCAATACTGGCAGGCGTTGCTGGGCATCGGCATGGCCTGCGCGGTGACGGCGCTCCCTATCCTTGTCCTCCTGATGGAGAAGCTCGGCATCCTGCGCGAACAGCTCGGCCAACGCATCCTGCGATACGCCAGCTTGGACGACATCGCGATCTGGGGCGTCTTGGCGATCATCCTGCTCGATTGGGAGCGGATCGGGCGGCAGGCGGTGTTCCTCGTCGGCTTCGCGCTGGCGGCGTGGGCGGTGCGCTGGCTGATGACGCGCTTGTCCGAGGCTGACCGCTGGCCGGTCGGGCTGATCTGGCTCGCGATCTGCGGGCTGGCGGGCGACTGGTCAGGGCTGCACTTCATGGTTGGCGCGTTCCTCGCCGGCGTGGTGCTGGACGCCAAATGGTTCGGCCATGAGGCGATGGACCGGTTCCGCAACGTGGTGCTGCTCACCGTGATGCCGGTGTTCTTCCTTTCCACCGGCCTCAGAACCCAGTGGGAGGGCGGCGGGCTTGCCGTGTTCGGCGTTGCCGCGCTGCTGCTGGTAGCGGCCGTGGGCGGCAAGCTCATCGGCGTCCACATCGCCGGACGGCTGCTCGACTGGAGCCGCACCGAGGCGAGCCTGATCGGCTGGCTGCTCCAGACCAAGGCGCTGATCATGATCATCTTCGCCAACATCCTGCTGGACAAGCAGGTGATCACGCCCACCACCTTCACCGCCCTGCTGCTGATGGCGGTCGGCAGCACGATGCTGACCAAGCCTTTCGCCACGCCCCTGATCGCCAAGCTGGGCGAGCGGGTGAAGGCGGAGGCCTGAGGCCACCCCTTTCGCCGCCGCCGTCTCGTGTTGGAGACACATGAGACACTGTCCAGGAACAGAAAAAAGTATCGTCGCACTCGCAGGAACATCGCGGGGCGGCAGTCAGAAGAGGGGATGCAGGGATTCATGCCCGCCGACCCTGTCAATCCATGTGCAGGTAGGAAAGCGCTTTAGCCTGCCATGCGTCCGCACCGGGGTCAGGCTGGGTGCGGCGGCGGCGATAGGGCGATAAGCCCTCGCCGCGACAGCGGCGCATCAGATGGGTTCGCGCCAAGCTGCCAAGTTGCCAAGGCGTCTTGAACGCCCGCAACCATGTGCACCTTCTTGGCCCCTTGGCAGCTTGGCGCGAACCAAATGGCGAGCGCGAAGCTACTTCCCCGCCAGCTCCAGCGCCCGCGCCATCAGCGCCTTCTCGCGCAAGGTGAATGTTCCCGTGTCCTCGCCACCCTGTGGAGGTGGGTTCTCGGTGAGGAAATAGGCAAAGCCGCCTCCTTCATCGGGGTCGAAAAACAGACCCGAGAGCAGGCCATAGGCCTCGCCGGAATGGCCGATATAGGGGACGCCGCGACCGAACAGCACGTCGTCGCAGCCCTCTCCCACGTCAACTTCGATCATCTGCATGGCAAGGCCATAGCGGCAGAATAATGCTTGTCCCGGGTTGCGCCCCGTAAACAAAGCGTCGGCCGCCGGGAGCATCGCCCGGCTCGAAGACAGGTCGGTCCAAGCGGCGGCGATGACCTGCCCGATCTTGGCCAGATCGACCATCCCTATCCTGACCCCGCCCTGTGGCGAGAAGATCGAGGCATTGGTGCCCGGCACGTAAGCTTCAAGATCGCACGCCTGCCCCTCAGCCACAGGAATGGTGCAGGCGGCCGACAGTCCGCCTGCACCGTCGGCTGCGACTTCGCCGGTGTGGCGGTAGAGCGTCACCGCGCGCGCCTGCATGTCCGGGCCGCAGCCGATCCAGTTGAGGCAGGCTTTCACGCCCAGCGGCGCGAACACCAGCCGTTCGACCAGCCGGTCATACCGCTCGCCGCTCGCCGCTTCGAGCGCGGTCGCGACCAACGGCGAGCCGAGGTTGGCATATTCGAATGCCGCTTCGCCCGGAGGCCCAACTTCGCGCCACGCCGCAGGGTCGGCAAGCTTGGCTTCAAGGCTCTCGCCCAAGGGGATGACATAGCCGCCTGCGTCCGACAGCCCCGCGCGGTGCATCAGCAGATGGGTAAGGGTGATAGGCGCATCGGGATGATGGGGCGAGCGCAGCTTCCACCCGAGATAGTCCGAGACGTCGCGGTCCAGATCGGCCTTGCCCTCGTCCATCAGCCGCAGCGCGGTCAGCGCCATGATCAGCTTCGAAATCGAGGCGATCCGCACCGGATCATTGGCTTCGAGCGCGCGACCCGACTCCTTGTTCGCCAGCCCTTCCACAATCAGCGGGGTGATGCTGTCGCGGTCGAAGGCGACCACCACCGTCGCGGGTGGAGGAGCGTCCTGCGCGGCTGCGGGGACGGCGATGAGCGCCAGAGCGGCGACAAGACGGCGGATCATGCCGCGTATCATCGCCGCTCTGCGCTGATCGTCAATCGAGATTCGGCCGAAGCCAGCGTTCCGCGGTCGCCATATCGACCCCGCGCCGGGCGGCATATTCCTCGACCTGATCCGGCCCCACGCGGGCAACGCCGAAATAGGCCGCTTCGGGGTGACCGAAATAGAAGCCTGAAACCGCTGCCGTCGGCCACATGGCGAAGCTTTCGGTCAGGGTGAGGCCGGTGTTGGTCGGCGCATCGAGCAGGTCGAACAGGATCGGCTTCAGCGAGTGATCGGGACAGGCGGGATAGCCCGGCGCCGGACGGATGCCGCGATATTCTTCCTTGATCAGCGCCTCGCAGGTCAGCTGTTCACCCGGCGCGTAGGCCCACAGCGTGGTGCGCACATGCTGGTGCAGCGCTTCGGCAAAGGCCTCGGCAAAGCGGTCAGCCAGCGCCTTGAGCAGGATGTCGGAATAATCATCCTTGTCCGCCTGGAACCGGGCCGAGTGGCTGTCGATCCCGTGGATGCCGACCGCAAAGCCGCCGATCCAGTCGCCATTGGGGTCGATGAAATCGGCGAGGCACATATTGGCCCGGTCACGCGATTTCTTCACCTGCTGGCGCAGCATCGGGAGGCGAATATCCTCCCCGGAACGGGGAGGGGGACCATCCGCAGGATGGTGGAGGGGCACGCTCGGCTGTTCGGAAAGCGTCGGTTGCCCCTCCACCGTCTTCGACGGTCCCCCTCCCCCGTTGGGGGAGGATTTGATAACGATGTCATCCCCGTCGCGCCCGCACGGCCACAGGCCTGCGACACCGCGCGCGGTCAGCCACTTTTCGGCGATGATCTGGTCGAGCATCGCATTGGCATCGGCGAACAGCTGGGTTGCGGTTTCGCCCACCACTTCGTCGGTCAGGATCGCGGGGTAATTGCCGTGAAGTTCCCAAGCGCGGAAGAACGGGGTCCAGTCGATAAAGCCGCGCAGGTGCTCAAGGCTCCAGTCGGGGAAGACATGCACCCCCGGCTGGGCAGGCGCGGCGGGCTTGGCCGCCATGTCGGCAGGGAAGGCATTGGCGCGCGCATCGGCGAGGCTGAGCAGCGCGCTCACCGTCTTGCCAGCGCGGGCATCACGCACGGCGATGTATTCATCCTCGACCTCGGCGACATAGCTGTCGCGCTGGGTGTCGGACAGCAGCTTGGAGGCCACCCCGACCGCGCGGCTCGCGTCGAGCACGTGGATAACCGGGCCTTCGTAAGCCGGATCGATCTTGAGCGCGGTGTGCACCTTCGATGTGGTCGCTCCGCCGATCAGCAGCGGCATGGTCATGCCAGCGCGCTGCATTTCCTCGGCGACGGTCACCATCTCGTCGAGTGATGGCGTGATCAGGCCGGACAGCCCGATCATGTCGGCCTTGTTGTCATTCGCACTGGCAAGGATCGTCGGCCAGGGCACCATCACGCCAAGGTCGATCACGTCATAGCCGTTGCACTGCAACACCACGCCGACGATGTTCTTGCCGATGTCGTGAACATCGCCCTTCACCGTCGCCATGATGATCTTGCCCTTGGCCTTGCGTTCCTCTTCGGGGAGCAGGTCCTTCTCGGCCTCGATGAAGGGGATGAGGTGGGCGACGGCCTTCTTCATCACGCGGGCGGATTTCACCACCTGCGGGAGGAACATCTTGCCGCTGCCGAACAGGTCGCCGACGACGTTCATGCCGTCCATCAGCGGGCCTTCGATCACCTCGATCGGGCGACCACCTTTCGCCGCGATGGCGGCGCGCATCTGTTCGGTGTCGTCGACGATATGCGCGTCGATGCCCTTGACCAGCGCGTGTTCGAGCCGCTTTTCGACCGCCCAGCCGCGCCATTCCTCGGCGGCCTTTTCGTCCGAGGCGGACTTGCCCTTGAAGCTTTCGGCGAGGGTGATGAGGCGTTCCGTCGCGTCCGGGTCGCGGTTGAGGATCACGTCCTCGCAGGCCTCGCGCAGGGCGGGGTCGATCTGGTCGTAAACGTCCAATTGCCCCGCATTGACGATCGCCATGTCGAGCCCGGCGGGGATCGCGTGGTAGAGGAACACCGAATGCATCGCGCGGCGCACCGGTTCATTGCCGCGGAAGCTGAAGCTGAGGTTGGAGAGCCCGCCGGAGTAATGGGCGTAGGGGCACAGTTCGCGCAGTTCCTTCACCGCTTCGATGAAGTCGACGCCGTAATTGTTGTGCTCTTCAATCCCGGTAGCCACCGCGAAGATGTTGGGATCGAAGATGATGTCTTCGGGCGGGAAGCCTTCGGCCACCAGCAGATCATAGGCGCGCTTGCAGATCTCGACCTTGCGCTGTCTGGTGTCGGCCTGACCGACTGTGTCGAAGGCCATGACCACTACCGCCGCGCCGTAATCCATGCAGATGCGGGCGTGTTCGAGGAAGGCTTCCTCGCCTTCCTTCATCGAAATCGAGTTCACAATCGGCTTGCCGCTGACGCACTTCAGCCCCGCCTCGATCACGTGGAATTTCGAACTGTCGATCATCACCGGCACGCGGGCGATGTCCGGTTCCGCGGCGATCAGTTTCAGGAACGTCGTCATGGCGTGGACCGCATCGAGCAGCCCTTCGTCCATATTGACGTCAATCACCTGCGCGCCGTTCTCGACCTGCTGGCGCGCGACTTCCACGGCCGCCGCGTAATCGCCCGCCATGATCAGCTTCTTGAACGCCGCCGAGCCGGTGACGTTGGTGCGTTCACCGATATTGATGAAGCGCGCGGAGGAGGGTTGGGTCATGGTTTCATCTTTTTCTTCGTCACCCCCGCGCAGGCGGAGGTCCAACTCGCTTTTCGACGGTCAGCTGGATCCCCGCCTGCGCGGGGATGACGGGTGAGGTTCATGGGTTCACGCAGCAATAAACGCCTCAAGCCCGGCCAGCCGCATCGCAGGCTCAGGGTGCGGCACAACGCGCGGCTTGGAGGTCGCCACCGCGCGCGCAATCGCCGCGATATGGTCCGGCGTCGAACCACAGCAGCCGCCGAGCAGATTGACCTGCCCGTGATCGGCCCAGTCGGCCACCAGCCCCGCGGTCGTCTCGGGCGCTTCGTCATATTCGCCGAGTTCATTGGGAAGCCCGGCGTTGGGGTAGATCATCAGCAGCGTATCGGCGATCTGGGAGAGCACCTTCACATGCGGGCGCAGCTGCTCCGCGCCGAAGCTGCAATTGAGCCCGATAGTCAGCGGCTTGGCGTGGCGCACCGCGTACCAGAACGCCTCGACCGTATGGCCCGACAGGTTGCGGCCCGACAGGTCCGTCAGCGTCATCGAGATCATCAGCGGAATGTCCCGCCCGCTCTCGCGCTCCAGCTGCTTGACCGCCATGATCCCGGCCTTGGCGTTGAGGGTGTCGAACACCGTCTCGATCAGGATGAAGTCCACCCCGCCTTCCACCAGTGCGGCGGCCTGTTCCTTGTAGACCGCGACGAGTTCATCGAAGTCGATCTCGCGATAGCCGGGGTCTTCGACATCGGGGCTGAGGGAGAGAGTCTTGTTCGTCGGCCCGATCGCGCCTGCGACGAACCGGGGCTTGCCGTCCTTGGCTGCGTATTCATCGGCCAGCGCCCGGGCGAGTTTGCCGCTCGCCACGTTGATGTCCCGCACCAGACCTTCGGCCGCGTAATCGGCCTGGCTGATGCGGTTGGCCGAGAAGGTGTTGGTCGAGACCACATCCGATCCCGCATCCAGATAGGCGCGGGTGATGTCGCCGATCACATCCGGGCGGGTCAGCGCCAGAATGTCGTTATTGCCCTTCTGATCGGCGGCGAGGCCGAGGTCGCCAGCGTAGTCCGCTTCGGTCAGCTTGCGATTCTGGATCTGCGTCCCGAACGCGCCATCGAAGATCAGCACGCGCTCAGCCGCAGCAGCGAGCAGTTGGTCACGCGCGCTCATGCGTCGTCTCCCACAGGGCGCTTCCCGAGCATGTGGCAGATCGCATAGGCAAGCTCGGGGCGGTTCAAGGTGTAGAAGTGGAAATCGCGCACCCCGCCCGCATAGAGCCGGCGGCACAATTCGGCGGCGACCGTTGCGGCGACCAGCTGGCGCGCGGCGGGCTTTTCGTCGAGGCCTTCGAACAAGCCGTCCATCCATGCCGGGATTGACGCCCCACAAGCGGCAGCGAACTTACGCGCCTGCGCGACATTGGTGACAGGCAGGATACCGGGGAGGATCGGGGCATCGATGCCGGACGCGGCGCAAGCATCGCGAAAACGGAAGAAGGCTTCGGGCGAGAAGAAGAACTGGCTGATCGCGCGGGTCGCGCCTGCGTCCAGCTTGCGCTTCAGATTGTCGATATCGTCCTGCGGGCTGACCGCATCGGGGTGCGTTTCGGGATAGGCGGCGACCGAGATTTCAAACGGCGCAATGGCCTTGAGCCCGATGACCAGCTCCGCCGCGCTGGCGTAGCCTTCAGGGTGCGGGGTGAAAGGCGCGCCGGGTTCACCTGCATCGCCGCGCAGCGCGACAATGTGGCGCACGCCTGCTTCCCAGTAATGTTCGGCGACCTCGCGGATTTCGGCCTTCGACGCCGCAACGCAAGTGAGGTGCGCTGCTGCGGGCAGCTTCGCCTCGCCGATGATCCGCGCCACTGTGGCGTGGGTGCGCTCCCGGGTCGAACCGCCCGCGCCGTAAGTGACCGAGACGAAGCTCGGAGCCAGCGGCTTCAGCTGCGTCACCGCATCCCACAGCTGTTCTTCCATCTTCTCGCTCTTGGGCGGGAAAAATTCGAAGCTCACCGCCACATCCCCCGGCAGGCCAGAAAACAGCGGCATGTCGGTGGCGGTGCGATATTCGTGGAGCTGGTCGAGGGTCGGGGTCATCAGACGGTTTCCGTGAGGCTGGCAGGGGTCTTCAACGTGGGGGCGGAACGGCGCTTGGCCGTCCAGATCTTGACCACCAGTGGCCCACCTTCAAGCGCGAGCGGAGCGGTGACGCTGAACCCGGCGCCGCGCAGCAATTCGGCCATCTGGCGATCGGTAAAGCCGAGCCGGACGTGTTGGTGGCGCGTGCGCAGTTCCTCGTGATCGTGGCTCGCGAAGTCGACAATCGCGATCCGCCCACCGCTGCGCAGCACCCGCGCCGCCTCGGCCAGCGCCGGGGCAGGATCGGCGGCGAAGTGCAGCACCTGATGCAGCACCACGGTATCGAAGCTAGCGTCGGGGAATGGCAGATCGGCAAAGTCGCCCTGCACCAGCTCGATCTGCGCGGTCGGCAGATGTTGCAGCTTGGCGCGGGCGACGCGCAGCATTTCGAGGTTCTTGTCGAGCGCGACGATGCGTTCGGCATGGGGCGCAAACAGTTCGGCCATGCGCCCGGTGCCGGTGCCGATATCCAGCAGCGCGCCCAGCGGCGCATCGGCGAGCGCTTCGGCCAGGCCGCGTTCGACATCGGCATCGGCGCTGTGGAGCGCACGCAGCTCGTCCCATTCCCCGGCGTGGCGGGCGAAATAGGTCTCCGCCGCAGCTTCGCGCGCATTGCGGATCGCGGCGAGTTTCCGGCGGTCGGCTTCGCATAGCGCAGCAAAGGCGGGTTCTTCGGTTTCGGCCAACGCGAGCAGGCGCTGCACCGCTTCGATCACCGGGGCGCTCGATTCGCTCTGGCGCAGGAACACCCAGCTGCCTTCGCGGCGGCGTTCGGCGAGGCCCGCATCGCACAGGATGCCAACATGGCGCGACACGCGCGGCTGGCTTTGGCCGAGCACCTGTGCCAACTCGCCCACGGCCAGTTCCATCGTCCCGAGCAAGCGGGCGATGCGCAGCCGAGTCGGATCGCCCAGCGCCTTGAAGATGTCCTCGATCACCATTGTGCGGACATCATATAAAGATATTTTTATATCTGTAAATCGTCCGCTGACGATGGGCGTGTGCAATCTGCCGCCAAGGTGGACCCCGGACGCGCTTGCTCAACCCAGCATGATCGGCGCAGCCCCCCTCGCCGGGCGGAATGTCTCGGCCCGCGCGGGCAGATCGGCGGCGACATTGTAGCGCGCGACCGCCTCGTCGATGGCGATGCCCGCATCATGGGTGCTGACCGCGACAAGGCAGCCGCCAAAGCCAGCGCCGGTCAACCGCACGCCGCCCGCATCGCCCAGCGCCTCGCCGATCAGCCCGGCCAGCCGGTCGATCGGCGCCAGCGAAACCTCGAAATCAGCGGACAACGAGAGGTGCGCTTCGCGCATCACTTCAGACAACAGCGCGGTATCGCCCTGAGTCAGCGCCACAGCCACCGGCTCAACCCGCTCGATCTCGCCGACCACATGGCGGGCGCGGCGGTAGAGCGTCCGGTCGAGGCTGGTCTGGGCCGCTTCCAGCGTGGCGAAGTCTAGGTCGCGCAAGGCCGTCAGCCCGAAATGCGCCGCTGCCGCCTCGCACTGCGCGCGCCGTTCGTTAAAGGCGCTTTCGGTGAGATTGCGGCGCAGGCCCGTGTCGATCACCGTGATGGCAAGGCTCGCATGGATCGGGATCGGCATGTGCTGCAAGCTGCGGCAATCGAGCAGCAGCGCATTGTCCGCGACGCTGGCGGCAGAGGCCATCTGGTCCATGATGCCGCAGGCACAGCCGACAAAATCGTTCTCGGCGCGCTGCGCCACCAGGGCGAGGGTTTCCACCGATAGGTCCAGCCCCGAATAGTCCGAACAGGCCAGCGCTACCGCCACGCCGAACGCGGCTGAGGATGAAAGGCCCGCGCCGATGGGAACGTCCCCGGCGATCGCGATCCGCGCCGGTTTGATCCGGTGGCCATCCCGACCCAGCGCCTGCACCACGCCGCGCACATGGTTCTGCCAGTTGTTTGCCCCCGGCACGATCGGGCTTGCGAGATCAAAGCTGTCGCGCGCACTCGCCATCTCGCCCATGTCGAGCGCGACCGCCTCAAACAGAGGGACATTGGCGTCCTTGTCCGCCGGGCCGAGTGCGACAATCGCCTCGCGGTCAATCGCGCAGGGCAGGACGAAGCCATCATTGTAATCGACATGTTCGCCGATCAAGTTGACCCGGCCGGGGGCGGCGAAGAAGCGTGTCGGCTCGGCCCCGTAGGCGAGCCGGTAGCCCTGCCGGGCGCGGGCGATCAGTCTCTCGCGGCGATCCATGCTGCATTCCCTTCGTTAGGCGCGGTAATGCACCAGACCGCTGACCGCGCGCAACATCTCTGCGGCACGCTCCGGGGTAAGGTCGCGCTGGGGTTCGGCCAGCAGTTCATAGCCGACCATGAACTTGCGCACCTCTGCCGAGCGCAGCAGCGGCGGGTAGAAATGCGCGTGAAGCTGCCAGTGGTCGATATCAGGAATCCCGTAAGGCGCCTGATGCCAGCCCATCGAATAGGGAAAGCTGGTCTGAAACAGGTTGTCATAGCGCGTGGTCAGCGCCTTGATGATGCTGGCGAGGCTGGCGCGCTGATCGCCGGTCAGCTGCGGCATCCGCTGCACGGCAAAGCGCGGCAACAGCAGAGTCTCGAACGGCCATGCCGCCCAGAAGGGGACAATGGCGAGCCAGTCGTCATTGATCTCGACCACGCGCTCGCTGGTGGCTTCACGGGTCGAAGTGTCGAGTAGTAGCGACCTTCCGTGCTCGGCGAAGTAAGCGCGCTGGTGGGCGTCCTCGACGGCGAGTTCCTGGGGCAAGTGCGCCGTCGCCCAGACCTGCCCGTGGGGATGGGGGTTGGAGCACCCCATCATCGCGCCCTTGTTTTCGAACACCTGCACATTGGCGAAGCGTTGGCCCAGTTCAGCGGTCTGATCGGCCCACACGTCAACCACGGCGCGCAGTTGTTCGGGCGCGAGCAGCGGTAGCGACTTACCGTGATCAGGGGAGAAGCAGATCACCCGGCACACGCCCGCCGAAGCCTCGGCGCGCAGCAGCGGGTCGTGATCCGCTGCGCTCGGCTGACCCTCGGCCAGCGCCGGGAAGTCGTTGTCGAAGACATGGACGCCCTCGTAAGCCGGGTTCACATCGCCGCCGACGCGGGGGTTGCCGGGGCACAGGTAGCAGGCGGGATCGTATGGAGGCGGCGGCGGATCGGGCGGGCTCACCTCGCCCTGCCACGGCCGCCCCATGCGCTGCGGGGACACCTGCACCCACCCGCCGGTCAACGGGTTGTAACGCCGGTGCGGGCGGACGAAATCGACCGCCATCAGCCCGCTCTGGCCACCCGCTGCGCAAAGGCCGAACGCGGGGCGAATGTCGCCCGCCCGCCCAGTACAAAGCGGTTGAAGGCCAGCGCTGCAATAATGCTCGTCACCAGCGTCACCACCATCATGTCGATGTAATGCAGCGTGACCGCGCCCATCGGCAGGGCGACGAAGGTATAGGCCGCATAGAAGGCAAAGCCCCACAGCACGCCAACAATTGCCGCGCGCGATTCCACCCCGGTGAACAGCAGCCCGACCGCAAAGGCCGAGAGGATCGGCATCGAACTGAGCCCATTCAATTGCTGGAGCAGGTTGATGATGCTCTTGGCCGAGGCGAACACCGGCACCAGCGCGATTGAGGTGATTGTCAGCAGTGCAGTGACAATGCTCGACAGCCGCCAGTGGCTCTCGACCTTGGCGACGAACTTCTCGTGGAAATCGACTGCATAGAGCCCAACTGCGGCATTCATCACCGCCGCCGTATGCGCGATCACCGCAGCGGCGATGGCGGCGGCGAATATGCCCGACAGCCACGGCGGCAGCACGGCGCCGACCAGCCGGCCATAGGCGGCATCGTCGATATCGCCGAACAGTTGGTAGGCGACCACGCCGGGGATCACGACGATCGCGGGGATGATCAGGATGCGGACCACGGCCGCGGCCAGCACGCCCTTCTGCGCTTCTCGCACATTGGGCGCGGCCATCGCCTTCTGGGTGATCGGCTGGTTGGTCGACCAGTAATAGATCTGGATGAAGATCATGCCGGTGAAGAGGGTGTGGAACGGGATCGGGGAGTCGCTGGCGCCCACCATCGTCAGCCGCTCTGCCGGGACGCCGCGGGCGATGTCCCAATCGACCGCGTTCAAGGCCAGCACCACGATCAGCACCGCAATTGCCAGCACGCCGATCCCCGCATAGGTCTCCATCACCGCCACCGCCCGCAACCCGCCCGCCATGGTATAGGCCGCCGCGACGACGCCGAGGAACCCCGCCAGCACCAGCAATGGCAGGTCAATCCCAGCGGTCTTGAGGAACAGCGCCCCGGAATAGAGCCCAGCGGGCAGATAGATCAGCACCATCCCGAACAGGAACAGCGCCGAAACGAGCGTGCGGATGCCGCCGCCGCCGTAGCGTTGCTCCAGCAGCTCGGTCACGGTCGTCACCCCGGAGCGGTAATAGATCGGCACGAACACGAAGGCGAGGATCAGCAAGCCGACGAACCCGCTGATCTCCCACCAGGCCAGCAGCAGCATCTGGTTGCCGTTCATCCCCACCAGCTGATCGGTGGACAGGTTGGTGAGCGTGATCGCACCGGCCACGAACAGCCAGCTGAGCTTGCCCCCCGCCAGATAGACATCCTTGCGCGATCCATCATGCTTTTCGCGTCGGATGGTGAGCCATGTCACCAGCCCGATGACCGCCGTCACGCCGAGGCAGACGGCAATCTGGATCAGGCTGTTGCCTGTCCCCCCGGACATCACAGCTTGCGACATTGTGCGCTTTCCCCTCTCTTGCTGGGCGGTTACAGCGCATTGGCGGGTGCCGGACAAGCCTTGGGGCGATAATCATCACCGGCAGGGGAGAGGGAATTGCGCGCTAGTCCGGTATTTGCACGGCTCGACGGGGATCGCACCAGTGTGGTCTGGATGGCCTGCGGGGATGCGCTCGATTGCCTCTATCTCGGCCCGCCGCTTGCAGCGGACGAAGATCTCGTCGCGCTATCCAATGCCGCCTCGCGCGGGCGGCACGAAAACCAGCCCGATATTCCCCCGACAGGAGGCCTGCTGCCCGATCCGCGCACCGGCTGGCGCGGGCCGCTGCTGGCGGAATTCGCACAAGACCGCGCGCCCGTGATCCCGCGCTGGACGGGGCTGAAGATTGAGACCTCACCCGACCGTCAAACCATCGGTGCCGGCTGGCGGGACGAGGACCTCGCCCTGACCTTGTCGGTCAGCTGGACGATAGGCGCAGGCGACGTCATCACCACGCGCACGCAGTTCCTGAACGCCGAAGATCGCGGGCTCCGCGCCACCCGCTGCGCATCACTGCTGCTGCCATTGCCGCGCGGGTTCGATCACGTCACCCACTTCGCCGGGCGCTGGGCGGACGATATGCGGGCCGAGCGCGTTCGCCTGACCCGTGCCGGTCTCGGCTGGGCCTCTCGCGGGGGCAAACCGGGCTTCGCAGGCGGAGACTGGCTGGTGTTCGACGACGCGGGGAGCGGCGCGCAGCTCGGCTTCCACATCGCTGCGACCGGCGATCACGAAGTGCGGATCGAGCGCAATGACGATGGCGATGCCACGCTGGTCGCCGAAACGCCGATCCCTGCACCGGGCGCGTCGATGTTCACTACGCCCGACGCGCTGATCGCCTGGGCGCCTGATCCGGACACCCTTACCCACGCTTTCCACATCAACGCCCGCGAGCGCCTCACACGGCAGTACCCCAACCCGCCGCGCGAACGGCGGGTCCACTTCAACACCTGGGAAGCCTGCGCCTTCGACTTCGACGAAGCCCGCCTGATGCGGCTTGCCGAGGATGCCGCCGCCATCGGTGCGGAACGCTTTGTGCTGGATGACGGCTGGTTCAAGGGCCGCAGCTCAGACCGCGCCGGGCTGGGCGACTGGACGCCCGATCCCGTCCGCTTTCCGAATGGCCTCGGCCCGCTGATTGCGCGGGTCAAGGCGCTCGGCATGGATTTCGGCCTGTGGGTCGAGCCGGAGATGGTCTCGCCCGACAGCGACCTCTATCGCGCCCATCCCGACTGGTGCCTGCACGAACCTGGGCTGCCCCACCCCACCGAGCGCAATCAGCTGGTGCTCGATTTCACCAAGCCCGAAGTCGCAGCGCACATCCGGGAATGCATCGCCCGGCTGCTGCGTGAAAACGACATCGCCTACCTCAAGTGGGACCACAACCGCCGACTGTTCCCCGCCGCGCCGGATCGTTCGCAGATCAGCCAGCTCCACGACATTTGGTTCGCCCTACGCCGCGAGTTTCCGGCGACAATGATCGAAAGCTGTTCGAGCGGCGGTGGGCGGGTCGATATGGCCATGCTCGGGCCAATCGAGCGGGTCTGGCCATCGGACAACAACGACGCGATCGAGCGCGTGCGGATCATGCGTGAATGGAGCCGCTTTCTACCCTTGGAAGTGCTGGGCAATCATGTCGGCCCCTCGCCCAATCCGATTACGGGACGGCGGGTCGGAATCGACTTCCGCGCCAAGGTGGCGGTGTTCGGGCACATGGGCGTCGAGGCCGATCCCGCGCGGATGACTGACAAGGAACGCGCCACGCTCGCCGCGCATATCGCGCTCTACAAGGAGTGGCGGGGGGTGCTGCACGCAGGGCGGCTGCACCACCTTGCGCATGCTGACGCGAACGTCACCGGCATGATCATGGTGGATGGCGACACGGCGCTAGCGCTCGCCGCGCAGACTAGTTTCTCGCCCGTGTTCGACGCCGCGCCTGTGCGCCTTGCCGGGCTGGAGCCAGAGGCGCGCTACCGTGTCACCTTGCCCGAGCCTTGGCCACCGAGAGCAAAGCACTCCCTCGCCAATCCCGACGCGTGGCGCGACGGCCTGACCCTGTCCGGCGCGGCGCTGATCGGCCAAGGCCTCTCGCTTCCCCTCACCCATCCCGAAACCGCGTGGCTGATCGCGCTGGAGAGACTGCCCGCATGAAACTCGGCTGCTGCTACTATCCCGAACATTGGCCCGAGGCGATCTGGGCCGAAGACGCGCAGCGCATGGTGGCAATGGGCTTGCGGCTAGTGCGGATCGGCGAATTCGCCTGGAGCCGGATTGAGCCTGAACCCAGCCGCTACGATTGGGGCTGGCTCGACCGGGCGATTGAAACGCTGCACGCGGCGGGACTGCAAGTGATCCTCGGCACCCCCACCGCGACCCCGCCCAAGTGGCTGGTCGATCAGATGCCCGATATGGTCGCCATCGACGAACAAGGCCGCCCGCGCGGCTTCGGTTCGCGGCGGCACTACTGTTTCAGCCACGAAGGCTATCGCGCGGAGTGCCGCCGCATCACGACTGCGCTGGCGGAACGTTATGGCGCCCACCCAGCCATCGTCATGTGGCAAACCGACAACGAATATGGCTGTCACGATACGGTGCTGAGCTTCTCGGACGCCGCTGCCGCGTCGTTCCGGGGCTGGCTGGCGGCGCGTTACGGCACGGTCGAAGCGCTCAACACCGCGTGGGGCAATGTCTTCTGGAGCATGGAATACCGCTCCTTCGCCGAAGTCGATCCGCCGCATCTGACGGTGACCGAAGCGAACCCGGCGCATTGGCTCGATTACCGCCGCTTTGCTTCGGACCAAGTGGCGAGCTTCAACCGCGAACAGGTCGATATCATCCGCGCCCATGCGCTAGGCGTGGACATCACCCACAACTTCATGGGCTTCTTCACCGAGTTCGATCACCACGCCGTGGGCCGTGATATCGATGTGGCGACGTGGGATTCCTATCCGCTCGGGTTCCTCGAACAGTTCTGGTTCTCAGCCGAGGAGAAGCGCGCCTACCTGCGGCAGGGCCACCCCGACATCGCCGCCTTCCACCATGATCTCTATCGCGGCTGCTCAAACGGCCGCTGGGGAGTGATGGAGCAGCAGCCGGGGCCGGTGAACTGGGCGCGCTTCAACCCCGCTCCGCTGCCGGGGATGGTGCTGCTGTGGACGCTGGAGGCTGCCGCGCACGGGGCCGAGCTCACCAGCTATTTCCGCTGGCGGCAGGCGCCGTTCGCGCAGGAGCAGATGCACGCGGGCCTGCTGCGTCCAGACAGCACTGAGGCCGAGGCCGCGCCCGAAGTGCGGCAGGCAGCAGAGGTGCTCACCGCCATCGGCCCGCAGCAGACCGCGCAGGCTCCGGCCGCGCTGGTGTTCTCTTACGAGGCGGCATGGGTGATCGGGATCCAGCCGCAGGGGCAGAGCTTCCGCTATCTGGAACTGGTGTTCACTTGGTATTCGGCGCTGCGGGCGTGCGGGCTGGATGTCGATATCGTGTCGCCTGAAGCTGACCTGTCGGGATACCGGATGGTGGTGGTGCCGACGCTCCCCATCCTGCCAAAGGGCTTTGCCGATAAGCTGACGGCGCTCACCTGTCCGGTACTGCTTGGGCCGCGCTCAGGCAGCAAGACGGACAGCTTCTGCATCCCCGAAGGCCTTGCGCCGGGCACATTGCGCGAAGTGATCCCGCTGACTGTCACCCGCGTGGAGTCCTTACGCGATGGCATCTCCGAACCGGCCGAGGATTTCGCCGTTACCCGCTGGCGCGAAGATGTGGCGAGCGATCTTGCGCCGGAATGGGCTGATGCCGAGGGTCGCGGTGTGGTCTATGCGAACGCCAATATCCGCTACTGCGCCGTCTGGCCCGACGCCAAGCTGCTCGGACTGCTGGTGGAACGTATGGCGGGCGAGGCTGGTGTGTCGCTCACCCCCTTGCCCGAAGGCATCCGGATACGCCGCACACGCACCCATATTTTCACATTCAATTACAGTGCCGCGCCGGTGTTCGTGCCCCATCTTGGCCTGACCCTCGGCCCCGCCAGCTGGCACCTAGACCCCCATTAGCAACCGCTCGTAATGCGCGCCCAGGGTCTCGCTGCCGTATTCGGGGGTGAGGTCGGCGGAATATTCGCCGGTCGCCGGATCGCGCACCAGCATCGACTCGGTCGCATAGTAACGCGCGATCCGGGCATATTCGGCTTTCTCGGCGAACCAATCGGAAAGGCCTGCGCCAAGGCCTAGCGCCCGCTCGGCATAGGTGAAGATCTGGGGCGAGACCGATTTGAACCGCGGCGGTTTGCCTGCGGCTCCAAACAGCATCTCGCCCGCCTCGCGCAAGGAGATTGCCGGGCCGGGGCCGCCGATGGGGAGGATGCGGTTCACTGCCTCAGGATTGTCGATGGCCAAGGCGATGAACCGCGCCAGATCGCCGTCGCTGATCGGCTTGCAGCGAGTGAGATTGCCGTCACCGAAGATCAGGAACGGCTTGCCCGCCTTCACGCGCTTTACCTGCCCGGACAAGGACTTGAAGAAGGCCGTGGGGCGGATGATGGTGTGGGTCATCGCGCTCGCGGTCAGGTGCGCTTCGAACTTGAGCTTGGCGTGCTGGAAGGCGAGCAGCGGCTTCTGCACGCAGATTGCGGACAGCAGGATGAAGTGCCCCGCACCCGCCACTTCGGCCGCCTCAAGCAGTGCGAGGTTGGCGCGGTAATCCACCGCCTCGGCATCCTTGGGCGCGCCGCTACGGGAGGCGATGCAGGAGATCACGACCTCTGGCTGCGCTGCCGCCATAACCGCTGCCAACGCCGCCCCGTCAGCCAACGCAGCGCGCGGCACAGCGGTGACCGCGTGCCCCTCAGCCGCCAGCTGTGCCGCCACCGCTGAACCAATGGTGCCGCTTGCTCCGGCAAGGACGATACGGCGGGGCGTGGGACGGTCTGGGTTCATGCAATCACTCTAACGCGCGACGACCGAGCACAAAAGTGCGAGTTGCCGGATTGCCCCCCGCTCGGGCAGCGCTAGGGTGGGGCCTGAGAGGGAGCGTGAGGCAATGGCTGAGGCCGATTATGATCTGGTGATCCGCGGCGGCACAATTGCCGATGGCAGCGGGGGCGATCTCATCAAGGGCGACATCGCGATTGCCGCCGGGCGCATCGCTGCCATCGGGGAGGTGAGCGGCAGCGGGCGTGAGGAGATAAACGCGCGCGGGCGGATCGTCACCCCCGGCTTCATCGACGTTCACACCCATTACGATGGCCAATGCATCTGGGCCGAGGAGCTTTCGCCCTCCTCCTCACACGGTGTCACCACGGCGGTGATGGGCAATTGCGGGGTCGGTTTCGCGCCCTGCCGCCGCGCCGATCACGAAATGCTCATCAACGTCATGGAAGGGGTCGAGGACATCCCCGGCATCGTCATGACCGAAGGGCTGGACTGGGACTGGGAGACCTTCCCCGAATATCTCGACAAGGTCGCCGCCGGGAAGCGCGATATCGATGTCGCGGCCTATCTGCCGCATTCCCCTTTGCGGGTCTATGCGATGGGCGAGCGCGGCGCAGCGCGCGAGGTCGCGACCGACAACGACTTGGCGATGATGCGGCAACTGACCGCCGACGCCATGCGCGCAGGCGCCATCGGGTTCGCCACCTCGCGCCTCTCGATCCACAAGACCGCGAGCGGCGATGCGATACCGACCTTTGACACCGATATTGCCGAACTCGAAGCCATCACCAGCGGCATGAAGGATGCCGGCGCGGGGACGTTTCAGGTGGTGCTTGATGCCTTCGTCGGGTGGGACAAGGAATACAAGGTGATCGAGCGGGTGATCGCCGCCTCGGGCCGCCCGGCGACCTTCACGCTCGCCTCCGGCAATGACGCGCCGCCGCGCTGGCGGCGGGTGCTGGAGATGCTGGAGGCCACCAATGCCGCAGGCGGGGTCGCCAATGCGCAGGTGATGCCGCGCCCGATTGGCCTCATCGCGGGGCTGGAGCTGACGGTGCACCCCTTCGTGCTCTGCCCAAGCTGGGCGAAGATTGCGCACCTTGCGATCCCCGAACAGGTCGCCGCGATGCGCGATCCAGGTTTACGCGCGGCGCTCCTCACCGAGGATTTCGCCCCCGGCCACCCCTTCAACGAACTCGCCCGCAATTGGCGCTGGCTGTTCCCGCTCGACGATCCGCCGAACTACGCCCCGCCTGCTTCGATGAGCATGGCAGGCCAGGCGGAAGCGCGCGGCTGCACGCCGCAGGAGGTCGCCTATGACCGCCTGCTGGCGACCGAGGGGCGCGGGCTGTTCCTCGCCGCGCTCGGCAATTACGAAAACGCCACGCTCGACTCTGCTCACGAGATGCTGCGCCACCCCTACTGCATCCCAGGCCTCGGCGATGGCGGCGCGCATTATGGCGCGATCTGCGATGCGAGCTATTCGACTTACCTGCTCACTCAGTTCGTGCAGCAGGAAGGCCCGCTGCAATTGGGTCTGGCCGAGGCGGTGCACATGCTCAGCGCCAAGGCGGCGCGCGCGGTGGGCTTTACCGATCGCGGCACGCTACACGTGGGCGGCAGGGCAGACCTCAACGTGATCGATCTCGACGGCCTGCGTCTCCATTTGCCCGAAGTCGTGCGCGATCTGCCCGCGGGTGGCCGCCGCTTGCACCAACGCGCAACGGGCTATGAGGCGACGATCGTCGCCGGGGAAGTGATCCGCCGGTTCGACCAATCGACCGGCGCGCGCCCGGGCCAGCTGGTGCGCGGCGCAGGTTACCGCGCGGCCTAGTCCTGAGGCTCGATGGCATAAAGCAGCCCGGCACCGCCGTAAGGCACCGGCACCAGACCGTCAGGAACGGCGACCGGCTGCGAAAATTCGCCGACGATCCAGACATGAGTGAAAGCGCCCAGCGGCAGCTTCGCCAGTGATTGCGACAGCTTCGGGCGGATGCGGTGGCTGCAATCCTCACGCTGCACCAAGTGTGAAGGATCGCGGTAGAACGGCCCCGCCGCGGGATAGTGCACCCGCATCGGGTTGACGCCCGGCTGCTGCCACTGATCATTGACGAAGGCATTGCGCCGGGCAATCCCCGCGCCGACCACATGGTCAAGCACCGGCATCGCCCAGGGGTTCCAGCATGGTTTGACCACGAAGAAGGCGATGCGCGCGCCCATCGGCATCGGCTCAAGTGCGGTCAGTTCGGCCTGCGCCCTGCGGTCCTGCTGGATGTAGGCGGCACCGGTCACCGCCATGCGTCCGACAAACAGAGCCAGCGCAATAGCACCCGCCGCCTGCAAGACCTTCGCCCCCAGCCTGAGCGGGCCGATGGCCACCAGCGCCAGCGCGAAGGCGTAGGGCACCAGCCGCATGTCGGCAAAGGCCGATCCGAACACCCGGCTCGGCATGATGGCGTAGCAGATGAAGCACAGCAGCGCCGCCACCCCGACGCTGCGATCATACCGCACCGTCTTGCTGAACAGCGCCCAGCCCATCAGCGCGCCGATCACCGCCAGCGCGCCCACGTCGAGATTGTACCACTGCGTCCTGAACGCCGAAATCAGCCAGAACAGCTTGAACTCAAGCGACCAGTCCCCCATCGCGGCGCCGGTCGATTCCGCGCGCCAGATCACCATTGGGATGATCGGCAGCAGCAGCGGCCAGCACGCGCCCAGAATGCGCAGCACCGCCGCGACCGGGCGACTGCGTGCGGCGAAGACCTCGCACAGCATCGCCGATCCGGCCATCAGCCCGAGGAACGCCCAGCCATAGGTGTGGCATACCCAGATCGCGGCCCCCGCCACGCCCAGCCACAGCCGCGCCGCAACCTCGCGCTCACCCCGATGCAGCCGCAGCCACAGCACGAAGGCCAGCATCGCCAGCGCCATGCTCAAGGCATAGTTGATGAATCCGTAGTTGAACGGGTAGCCATACAGCAATGGGATCGCCGCCACCGCGAAGGGCGTGACGCGGCCATGCAATTCGCGCGCGATCAGCAGCAGGCCAAGCGCGCCGAGCAACTGCGTCAGGATCACGACGAAGTGCACCGAGGCTTCCAGCCCTAGCAGGCCGTGCAGCGCCTGCACCAGAATGTCGGCCCCCAGATTGCCGATCAGCTTCCATTCGTAGGTGTAGAAGGCTTGCAGCTCGGGCCGGTTCGCCAGATCAGTCTGCACCGCATAGCGCCCCAGATGGCCGTAAAGATCCACCAGCGGCGGGAAGTCGACCAGCAGCAGCGGGGTGATCGCGGCAAGGCAGACAAGCAGGATGACCGGCCAGCGATCCAGCCAGCCGAACGCCTGCGCCGTGCCGCCGAGCGGCACGCTCTCAATGGTATTTGAAGGGGTCATTCCGAAGCTGCTGGCCTGAAGACAAAGCGTTGGGAGAGGAGGAAGAAGATCACCACATAGGCCCCGATCGCCGGGATTTGTGCCAGCGCGCTATCCGCGCCCAGCACTGATTGCGCGGCGAGCAGCACCGCGACATTGACCCCATAGGCAAAGGCGAAAGCCGCCAGAAACCGCAGGACTTCGCGGGCAGAAACCGCGCCTCTGACGCCAAACACGTAGTGGCGGTTCAGCGTGAAGGACACCACCAGCCCCACCGCATAGCCCGCCGCATTGGCCGCCAATCCGCTCATCCCGGCCCATAAGCCGGCAAAGATCACCGCCCAGCCGACAGCGGAATTGGCAAAGCCGGTCAGCAAAAAACGGCCAAGGCGCTGGAGCATGATCTCAGCGCGCAACCAGAACGTATTGCGCGCCCAGCGGCAGCCAGCCGAGCCCGCGTTCGAGCGGGCGCAGCGGGGCGAGCAGCGCGGGGAAGAACAGCGTCCAGCGCAGGGCCACATCGGCAAAGCCCGCCGCCCGCAAGCGGCGGCGCATCTCCGGCCCGCTGATCAGCACCGCGTTGGCATCGAACGGGCAGGTGCGCACCGCGTGCTGGGTCGCCGGGTTCCAGGGGTTGTGCTCGAACAGCACGAATCGCCCGTGCGGGGTCAGCGTGCGGCGGATTTCGCTCAGCAGGCGGATGTGATCCTCGGCCGGGATGTGATGGAACACACAGGCCGTGAACACGAGGTCGAAGGTTCCGGCATCGAACGGCAGGGTCTGGCCGTCATAGCACACCGCATCGATCGGGCGGATCGCCCGCGCCTCGCAATGGCTGAGCGAGCGTGACGAGACATCGAGCGCGGTCAGCGCCGCATCCGGAAATTCGCGCTGTAAGTGCGCAATGCAATTGCCCCGCCCGGCGCCGAAATCCATGATCCGCCGGGGGGCGGTCCCCGCCGCCGCCATGATCCGCGCCGCTTCGGTTGCCTTGTAGACTGCGAAGAAATCGGGATCCTCGCCGCTCAGCCTGACCGAGGCGGCGTGCTGCGCGTCATATTCATCGACGTAAGCGTCAAATTCAGCCTGCGACACGGAGGCCCTCATTAGGTTCGGTGGGGGTCACGGTGGCGGCGGCTTCGTCACTCATTCTTGCATCAAGGCTAACCGGATGGCGGCGCACCTCGGCGATGATGAACAGCGGACGCTGTTTGGCTTCCATGTACATCCGGCCGAGATATTCGCCGAACACGCCCAGCACCAGCAGCTGGACGCTGCCCATGATGAGGATCAGCGCAGCAAGGCTCGCCCAGCCCTCCACTGTGCCGCCCTGCATCCACACCCAGACAATCCCGATCAGCGAGACGAGGCCCGCCAGCCCGAACAGCATCCCCAAATGCGAGGCAAACCGCAGCGGCACGGTCGAAAAGCTGGTGACGGCATCCACCGCCAGAGCAATCATCTTGCGCAGCGGGTAATTGGTTTCCCCGGCGAAGCGGGGATCGCGCTCATAAGGGAAGGCGATCTGGTTGAAGCCGACGAAACTCACCAGCCCGCGAATGAAGCGGTAGCGCTCCGGCATGGCATTGAGCTGATCGACCACCCGGCGGGTCATCAGGCGGAAATCGCCGGTGTCGCGCGGGATGTGGGTATCGACCATGCTGCCGAGCATCCGGTAGAACAGCGAAGCGGTGCCGCGCTTGAACGCGGTTTCACCGTGGCGCTTGCTCCGCTGACCATAGACCACGTCATAGCCCTTGCGTAGCTGCTCCAGCATCGGACCGAGCAGTTCAGGCGGGTCTTGCAGATCGGCATCGAGCACGAACACCAACTGCCCGCGCACATGGTTGAGCCCGGCGGTCAGCGCGAGCTGGTGGCCGTGATTGCGCGACAGGTTGATCGCCACGATCCGCGGATCACGCTCGGCATGTTTGCAGATCACATCCCAGCTGGCGTCCCTTGATCCGTCATTGACCAGGACAAGCTCGAACCGGTCGGCAAAGATCGCTTCGGCCGCAGGGATCACCCGCGCGATCAGCGCGTCGAGCCCGGCCTGCTCGTTATAGACCGGGATCACCACGGAAAGCTCGCAGGAGCCTGAGAATGATTGCGAAACCTGCAAGTCTCCGGCCCTCCTGAAGCCAACGGCGATGATCACGGAAAAATGGCGGGTTGGGGTCAACGGGCCCGCATGACCCACGCGCCCGCGCTGGCCGCTGCTATATCCAGCATGACCGGCCGAATTTCAAGCATAGAGCACGCGGCGGCTGCCCATGGCCTGACGCGGCACTGTTGCAAAATGATTACAGAAGGTAAGATGTATGCGCTAGGTGCTGAGTTCGGGTTGTCGTCAGCATGAGCATTCCGGTCACGGGCAATCAGGCCAACCTGTCGGTCAACAACTACTTCCTGCCGTTCTCGTCCTTCTCGCCCTTCGGGTTTAACGGGCGGTTCCTCTACGGGCGGTTGAGCTTCGCCTTCTAAACCGGCGGCAAGCGCGCCATTGATACGGGCGGTGGAGAGCGGGTCAGACCGGCTCTCCGCCGCCCGTTCTTATGGGGACGGGCGAGCGAGCCAGCGGCGCTCACCAAGCCACAGCAATCCGCTGGCCAGCAACCAGGCGAGGACATAGGGCCAGGCCGGGCCGCGCCGTTCGGGGGTATCGCGGGCCGCAGGGGCGGTCTGTTCGGAAGCCCAGCGGCGGGTTGCCTCGCCTAGTTCTTTCGCCTTGGCGACCTTCAGCGCCGCCTTGGGCAGGACCAGCAAGGCGAACTCCTGAAGGCCATCGCGCCCCGGCTGTACGATCCGGTGAACGCCCGCGCTGGCAGGCCAATACGCTGCGCATCCCTGCGCCCCGGCCAAGGGATCGATGGCGAGCGCGGTTGCGGTTGAATCCGGGCCAACCACTCGCGCCGACCCCGAGCCCCCGCAGATCGCTATGCGCTCGCCCGCCAGGGACAGAGCCGGCACACCGGGGCGGAAGGTGCTATCAGGCCGAGACACCGCGCTCACCGTGTCGCTCCACCATTGATAATAGCGATCCGCCTGCCCGTTGAGCACCAGCGCGAAGCTGTTGGCGACAGTCCACAGGGCGACACGGCCCTGACCACGCTGCTGCCAACCGGACAGCACGCCGCCATCCGCATCGGTGACAGCGGGCACGAAGGCAGGGCCAGCGCGCACGGTCCATCGCCCGAGATCGGGAGCGGGATCATCGACCGTATTGATGCTCGCAGGAACATCCACCGACCCCGGCCCGCGCAGCGATGTCAGTGTTTCCGCATCCGGCGCGAGCGGGGGGAGCACTACCGGCGCGGCCTCGCTTCCGCCCTCAACCGCAAGGCCAAGCGCCCGCCAATTGCCGCGCGCGGCGGCGCTGGCCGGGGCCGTCATTCTGACAACCACGCCAAGGCCGCCAGCAACCGCTTGGGCAAGAACGGCGCGCGATCCGCTGCCGAGCGATTGGTCGTCGATGATCACCACATCGACGTCGCGCAACGTGGCCACAGTCAGAGACACGCTCTCACCGCCCAGATTGACGCCGCCGCCCGCCTCGAGCCTGCTTTGCAATGCGATGCCCGAATCCTCGGCCCAGCGGCGCAGATATTTCGCTTCCGGCGAAGGGGCTCCGATCAGGAGCGCGCGCAGGGGCGGCTGGGCGATCGTCCGCAGCGGCACCGGCGTGTCCGAGACGATCTTACCATCCCGCCCGCGCAGGCGGAGCGTGAAGGTGGCAAGACCGGGCGCACGCGCGGTGCCGCCCATCGCGAAAGCGCCATCTGTGCCGATGACCCGGCGGTCCACCCGGCGTCCGGCGGGATCGAGCAGTTCGGCCGCGCCGCCCTCCATTCCGTTCGCCTCGCCCGCGACGGTAAAGATCGCTCCGGCCGGCGTATCGGCCGGCGGATCCAGCCGGATGAGGCCGCGCGGGACGGGCATCGGCGTAAAGTCGATCGGCAAGCCCGCAGCGGCATCGCGGTCACGCGGGGTGAGGCCCCGCCCGATGATCCGCACGCGCTGCGCCTGTTCATGCCGCCGCAGCGCCGTCGCCAGATCGGGCACGCGCTCGGCGCCGTTGATGGCAGGTGCCTCGGGCAGAGCGATCAGGCGCTCGCCCGGCTGAGCCTTTGCTGTCAGCGGAGCCTCGGCAGTCGCAACCACCAGCGTCTCTCCCCCGACCGGAAGACGCGGCGGGAACAGGGCGAAATAGAGCAGCAGGCCGCTCACCAGCGTCAGCGCCGCCAGCACACCCGCCCGCCAGTCGCGCCGCCGCCACAGCAGGCCGATAGCCCCACCCAGCGCACCAGCTGCGATCAGCACCGCCGTCAATGTCTGAAGAGACAACATTCAGCGCAGGCCCTGCATATAGCGCCGCCCGACAGAGCCGCCATCATGGCGCCGCCGCACTTGGGCTGGCGGGCGCGTCAACACAGTCCACAGCTGCTGGCGCAGCTTCTCGCGCAAGGCACCGGAGGCAGGATCACCGCGCAGCGCATCAATCGCAGCGAGCACGGCCAGCGGGTCGCGGATGCGGGCGCTGTTGGTGCGCACCCAGCGATCCAGCCCGCCCAGGTCAATCTCTTGCGGGGCCGATAGCGCGCGCCACGCCGTGGCGGGGACAGCATCCTCAATCGCAAAGGGCGTCAAACTCGCCCCGCCCGCCACGATGCCCTCGCGCTTGCCCGCCATCCGCCGCGCCATATCAAGCGGGGGCTGGATCGAGCCGATCCGGGGGAGGTATATGCGGCTCGCCTGCTGAACCCGCTTGATAAAATCGAGCGCCTTCAGCTCGAACGGCAGTGCCTTTTCCGGCTGGCCCGAGCGCAGGTTGAGCTCGGCCTCCCACATCGCATCAAGCGCGCTTTTCAGCAGTTCGCGCGTGTCGGGATCGAGCAAAGTCGCCGCTTCGCTCTCGTCATGGACGTGGCCATATTCGGCCGTGATATTGCCGAGCCCGCCGAACACCGGCGATTCCGGCGCGTTGCCGTGATCATGGCCGTCGCCATCATGATGCTCGTCCTCGGCCTCACCGGCGGGCGCGTCCTTCTCGGCGACCGGGAGCGGCGGGCGGCGCGGTGCCTCTTCTGCTTCCATGCCGACGAACTGGCCGTAGCGCAGGCGCAGTAACCGTTGATCGACGCCGATTGTGTCGGAGCGCACCATGAAGTCGTCGGCATTCACCTTGCCGCGCTCCTTGATCAACGCTTCGGTGTCGATGATGACCTGCCGCTGGCTGCGGAAATAAGCGGGCATGGTCTGCTTCGCCATCAGCTCGAGCCCGTCGGCAGAGGCAGGCACGGCGCCGGGCCAGCGCAGAATGACGCCGGGGCCGCGCACCACCTGCGGGCCGGGTGCGCGCGTGTCGGCCACGGTCAGCTGTGCCACCAGATCGCTGCCCGGTTGCAGCCCAAAGGCGGCAAGGTCGAGATCAACGACGAAGCGGCGGCGCTTCGGATCGCCCGTGCCGGAAACCATGCGGCTGCGCTCGGAGAAGCTGACATTCTCACCTTCACCAATCGCGGTGGTGAGTGTGAGACGGGCCATTGGATCGACGGCGTAATCATCGCTCGCCTCGAACACCACGCGCCAGCGGCGCTGTCCGGGCTGGATCATTACCAGACCCGAAGCCGGTTCGATCACCTGCACCTGCGGCGGTTCGTCGGTGATGGGTTCAAGCCGGTGCGCCGTCCGCGACATCCGGGTTCCTTCGGCGGTGACATGATAGAGCGAGGGGATGTCGAGCCGCAGCGATCCCGACCACCCCTCCTCGCCCAGCGTCAGGGGCAGGCTCTGCCCGCCGACCAGTTGCAGCGCGGCGGATTTGGCTTGCGGGGTAAAGGCCAGCGTCCATTCGATCCGCGAGCCCATCGGCGCACGAATGTCGAGGCTCTGGGCATAGCGCGCAGGCAGGCCGGTATAGGCAGGCGGCATGATCCGCACGCGCTGACCGGTAAGGCGGGGTTGGCCCGGCGCGGTCGGTTCGGTCTGTGATGACGCAGCAAGCCGCGGCGCTGACGCTTGGGCAGGCCAGAGGATGATCGCCGCAAGCGCCACGGCTCCGAGTAACCACGCGGCGATGATGGGCCGCTGCGACCAGCCATCGGCGAGGGTTTCGGGGTCGATGGCTTCGATCCGGGCTGCGATCCGCTCGGCCTGCAATTGTTCGAGCGGGGCAAGATCGGTGGCGGCAAAGACCAACCCAGCACTATCCTCAAGCCGCGCCTCACGCGCGTTGAGGCGCCGGACGAGCCAGCCTTGGTCATAGCGGCTCGCAAGGTGTCTGGCGGCCCATCCAAGTGCGAGGCCGCCGAGCGCCAGTACGCCTACCGCAAGCTCAATTCCGACCAGCCGCCAGCATAGGCCTGCGAGCACCAGCACCACCGGGCTCCACACCAGCACGGCGTTGATGGCCGCGCGCTGACGCGCTGGGGCGACCCATTGGTTCGGGTTGAGCTCCCGGCTCACGGGACGAATCTCCGCCGCCTGCTCGCCAGCAGGCGTTCGGCGAGAAAGACGAGCGCGATCAGGATGCCCAGCCACGCGGACAGCTCACGCGGCGGCAGCGGGAACGGCGGAGTGCCTGCCTTGGGCGCAAAGGCGCTGGACACCACGCGGGAAGGCGGCGGCGCTGCGGGAGCGATCAGATCACGCAGGCGGGCGGCGAAGTCGGCTTGGAGCAGGGCGGGCATCGCGGCAGGCTCCAGCGGGCGCGTAAAGCGCAGCAATCGGCCTGCGCCCAGCGGCCCACCTTCGACCAACGTCTCTCCCACATCGTCGCGCCACAACGCCGTGGTGGTATCGGGCATGGCGACCTCAGCGGCATTGCTGAGCAATGCGGTGCCGCCTGCGCTTACCCAGTTCACGACGGCTTGAGGCACCCGACCGGGCGCGAGCCAGACCAGCACCTGATCGCGCGGCGGCAGTTCGGTGCCTGCGCGAGCCTCAAACCGCGGTTCGTCACGCCACGCCGCTGCCGCCGCGCGGAAGTATCGCACCGGCCCTTCCCCGCCGGGTGCATAGCGGATCGCCAAGGCCGGGCTTTCAGCGGGGACGGGCTCACCTGCCTTCCGGCTACCATTGACGACGCGCCATTTGACCGCGCGTGTCAGCTTGAGCGGCTCGGCATCGACCCCGTTCAGCACCGGCGGCACGAGGATCGTCAATGGCACATCCGGCGCAAGCTCGGCATCGAATTGGCGGATGAGACTGGTTACAGGGGACTGCGGCGGCGACGGCGTATCGATGGAAGGAAAGCCCGGCGCAATCCATCGCAGGTCAGCCTCCGGCCCTGCACTTTCGCGGGCGGTAGCGGGCTCGACACCGGGCGCGACAAGGATCGGCGCGGTATCATCGTGCCACCCCAGCACCGCGGGCCGCGCCAGCAGCAGCGCCAGCAATGCGACCAGCAGCAGCCGCAAGGCGAGCAGCAACAGCTCGTCAAAGCGCAGCTTGCTGCGCGGACGGGGCAGCGTATCGAGCCAGCGCAGCGCGGCAAAATCGACCGGCACTTCCTCCGTCCGCCGTCGCAGGTGGATCAGCAGCGGTACGATCAGCGCGGCCAGCGCCGCAAGGCCAAGCGGGGCCAGCAGCAACGGCGTCACGTCGGCGCTACCCCTGTCCCGAACAAGACGTGCAAGGGCCGGTCGATTGGCTCGTCGATCACGACAGTGGCATGGCGGATGCCCGCCTTGTCGAGCCGCTCGTCAAGCGCAACCCGTGCAGCGGCAAACCGGCTAAGGAAGGTTTCGCGCAATGCCGCACCGTCACTGATCAGCTCCGCGCCGCTTTCCTGATCGCGGAACCTGAAGCCGCCATCGAAGGGGAAATCCCGCTCCTCGGTGGTAAGCAGTTGGATCGCCACCACTTCGCGGCCCGCCTTGGCCAGCCGCTCGATCAGCGCGATCCCGCCTTCGTCGAAACAGTCGCTCACGAACAGCACCAAGTCGCGCGCGCCAATCCGCTCCCACAGCGGCGCAAGGGTCGCGTCATCGGGAAATGTGCCAGCAGCCTCGAGGCGGCTGAAATCGATTTGCATCCGGCCCGCCTGAGCGCGCCCGGCGCGCGGATCGGCGACACCGAGCGCGGCCTCCTGCAAGGCGATCCAGCCGAACCGGTCGCCTTGCTGCATCGCAAGTTCGGCAATGCACAGGCCGAGCAGTTTGGCTGCATCGAACCGCGACCACTCTGGTCTCGCCCGGTCGGCCTGCGCCATCGATGCGCTGGCATCGAGCAGGATCCAGATCGCAATCGGGCTTTCCTCCTCAGCCTCGCGCACAAAGAACTTGTCGGAGCGCGCGAACAGCTTCCAGTCGATCCGGCGCGGCTCATCGCCCGGCTCGTAGGCGCGATACTGCGCGAATTCGAGGCCGGCGCCCTTGCTGCGGCTGGCGTGCATCCCAAAGCCGCGGGTGCCGGAGATGCGCCGTGTCCTGAGCGAGAGCCGCTTCAAACGGCCCCGGATTTCGGGGGGGATCGTCAGCGGCGTGCGCGCCATGGCTCAGCCCGCCGGGGGAGGGATGCGGGCCAGCAGCGCAGCCACCACATCATCCGCGCTCTTGCCCTCGGCCTCGGCTGCGAAGGACAGGAGCAGGCGGTGGCGCATCACCGGCGCGGCCAGCACGGCAATATCCTCACGCGTGGCGGCGAACCGGCCGCTCAGCAAGGCGCGGGCCTTGGCGCACAGCACCAGCGCCTGACCGGCGCGCGGCCCCGCGCCCCAGCGCACATAGCTTTCGACTTCAGGCGGGGCAGCGGCATCGCCGGGTCGGGTGGCGCGCACGAGGGTCGTGATCCAGCTCAGCAGATCATCGCTGAGGTAAACCTCGCGCACATTCGCCTGCAACGCCAGCACATCACCGGCTTCCATGACCCGCGGCACGGCTTCGCCCGCGCGGCCCGTGGTGAGCGCCAAGATGTCGCGTTCTTCGCTGGCGGTCGGATAGCCAACCCGGATTTGCAGCAGAAACCGGTCAAGCTGCGCTTCGGGCAAGGGATAGGTGCCCGCCTGCTCCAGCGGGTTTTGGGTCGCCAGAACGAAGAAGGGCTTGGGCAGCTGATAGGTCTGCCCGCCGTAGCTGACAGTCTTTTCCTGCATCGCCTCAAGCAGCGCAGCCTGGGTCTTGGGCGGGGTGCGGTTGAGTTCGTCCGCTAGTAACAGGTTGGTGAACACCGGGCCTTGCTGGAAACGGAAGCTGCGATGGCCGGTGCCGTGATCCTCTTCGAGCAGTTCGGTGCCGAGGATATCGCTCGGCATCAGATCGGGCGTGAACTGGACGCGCCGGAAATCAAGCTCCAGCGCATCGCCCAGCGTGCGCACCAGCAGCGTCTTGCCCAGCCCGGGCACGCCTTCGAGCAGGCAATGCCCACCCGCCAGCAGCCCGATCAGCAGTTGATCGACGACATCGTTCTGCCCGACGATCGCAGTCGCGATGGCGCGCTTCAGGTCCCCGAGCTTGGCCATCCGACGCTCAAGATCCGCCGCGCTTACCGGAGCCTGCTGTGACACGTGTTCAAACCCTTCAATTGCTGCCGCTCAATTGGAGAGCGCGTACATGATGATATTGACCCCGAAGCGGGTATTGTCCTCGGCGAGAAAGCGCTTGTTGCGCCAGTCATAATCCCATTCGCAGCCGTAATCCTTGTTGCTGTAAAGCACGCCAAGACGGCCGTTGATGGTGATACCCTTGAGGTAATCGTGGATCAGGTCATCGCCCCAGCCGTTGAGTTCAAAGCTGGTGGCAGGCGGCCCGGCGAACTTGAAGAAGCTCGAATAAAGCGGGTGATTGTTCGGCAGCTTCTTCATCGCCTCGCCGCCGAAGATTCCGGCCATCTGCGCTTCGAACGACTTGGCGAACAGGCCGTCGATATCGTGGTTGCAATCGTCCACGAACACAAAGCCGCCATTGCGCACGTAACGCTCGAAGTTGCGGCGCTCGATTTCCGAGAATTCGACCGCCTTGTGCCCCGCGAGGTAGCAGAACGGGGCCGAGAGCATTCTCGGATCGCTGAGCGCCACCACGTGTTCCTCGGGATCGATGCGCAAGGTGGTGTAATCGACCAGCGACGTCAGCAGGTTGGCGGGCATCCGCTGGTCGACATCCCAGTCGCCCGAATTGTATTTGAGCCGGGTGAACCAGAAATCGAACCCGCCCGTGGCCGCGCCGCCCGCGCGCTGGGCTGCGGCAAGGCGGCTGCCCATCACCGCAGCGGCGAGCCCGCCTCCCAGCAACCGGAGGAAACGGGCGCGGTTCATCGCTGAATTGCTCACGTGACCCGCGCCCATTGTTTCTGCCGGGTCAGACGGCGTCCGACAGCGAGGTGAAGGTGAAGTCCCGAAGCTTCATTGGCGGTACCATCATATCTCCCTCCTCGACGCGGACCGACCGGCCCAGCTCGTCGATATTGTTGAGCATGATGACCGGGCTTTCGTTGAAGCGGAAGTTCTTGATCGGGTACATCAGCTGTCCGTTCTCGATATAGAACGTGCCGTCGCGGGTCAGGCCCGTGAGCAGCACCGTCTGCGGATCGACCATGCGGATGTACCAGGTGCGGGTGACGAGGATACCGCGCTCAGTGCTGGCGATCAGTTCGGCGGTCGACTTGGTGCCGCCCTCCATGATCGTGTTGCCCCAACCCGCGGTTTCGGGCTTGCCCTGCTTGGACGCCCAGTAACGCGAATACTGAAGGTTCGCGACCTTGCCCGCATCGATGATCTTGGTCCGCTGGCGCGGCAGGCCATCACCGTCCCACGGCATGGCCGGGACCGTCGGGTTGGCCGGATCGGTGTAAATGTTGACGCGCGGATCCATGATCTGCTCGCCGATCTTGTTGCCGCCGCCCTGCTTGCTGAGGAAGCTGCGCCCTTCATCCGCCGAACGCGCATCGAAGAAGTTCATCATGAAGCTGATGAGGCCAGAGGCGGCCGCAGGCTCGAGGATGACGGTGTATTTGCCGGGCTCAAGCGCCTTTGCGTCAACGGAGGCCGCAGCTTTGCGCATCGCAATCTGGATGTCGGTGCCCGCATCCAATTCCGCCACGTCCTTGACGTTGCTGGCAACCCAGCCCGACCCGCGCCCGTCCTCGGTGCGCACGGTGCAGGTGTAATCCGCGATCGTGGAGCGCTGATAGCCGAAATTGCCGTTAGAATTGGCGTGGGCAAAGAAGGTGTGCCCGTCCTCCAGGAAGCCCGCTGCGATCAGGCCACGCTCGCGGCAGGGCAGGATCGAGGCTTCGGCGATCTTGGCGCGAGCCTCCGCCGTCAGCGCCGCGGTCGCTTCGCTGAAGGTGTCGGTCGCGGCGTAGGTCTGCTTGCCGACCGGCGGCATGTATTCGGGGTTCTCCGGCGCAAGCTTGGCCAGATCCTCGGCCCGGCGCACAACCCGTTCGAGCGAGGCATCGTCGAACTGGTTGATCGAGGCCGTGCCCACGCGCTGGCCGAACGCGACCTCAACCGCGAGCTGGACATCATCAACGATGCCCGAAGTGGAGATGTCGTTGCGCGCAAACCGGACATTGCCGCCGATCCCGCCGCTCAGCACGGCGCTGGCGTTGTCGGCGGTGGAAAAGGCGATCACCTTGTCGAGGATCGCCTTGGCCTGCGCTTCTGAAAGAATGCTCATTGCTGCTTCTCCTGCGCGCGGTTCAGCCCAGCGACCGGGCGGTGTTGATGACGTTGATGCCGTCGAAACGGGTGGTCGACGAACCGTGGCTGACCGCCGAGACCTGGCTTGGCTGCCCCTTCCCGTCGAAGAACGATCCGAACATGCGATAGTCGCTTTCGTCGCAGATCGCCGAGCACGAGCCCCAGAATTCCGGCGTGCGCATCTGGTAGGCGACGTCCTCGATCATGGGGCCAAGCTTGCCGTTCTTGATCTCGTAGAACACCGTCCCGCCGAACTGCGCGTTGTACCGCTGCTGATCGATCGAGAATGACCCACGCCCGGCGATGTAGATGCCGTTATCGACGCCTGCGATCATGTCGGCGGTGCTCATCTTCGCTTTGCCCGGGGCGAGGCTAACGTTCGCCATGCGCTGGAACTGAACACTCGACCAGCTGTCGGCATAGCAGCAGCCGTCCGACTCGTCCTTGCCCACGATGTGGGCCTGATCGCGGATGGTCTGGTAATCGACAAGGATGCCGTCCTTGACCAGATCCCAGCGCTTGCACTTCACGCCTTCATCATCGTAGCCGACCGCGCCGAGCGAGCCCACCTGCGTCTTGTCAGCGAACAGATTGACGATCTCGCTGCCGTATTTGAAGCCTTCGTCACGCTTGTCCATCGTGGCGAAGCTGGTGCCTGCGTAATTGGCTTCGTAGCCCAGCACACGGTCGAGTTCGAGCGGGTGGCCGACCGATTCATGGATGGTCAGGCCGAGATGGTTCGGATCGAGCACGAGGTCATACTTGCCCGGCTTGACCGACGGGGCCTTGAGCTTCGCCTGCGCATCTTGCGCCGCAGCGATGGCATCCTCCTTCATGTCATAGGATTTGCCGTAAGTGGTCAGGCCGTTGGACAGCACGAACTTGTCCTCCGCGCGGCCGTCCATGTATTCATAACCGAGGCCCATCGGCGCCGAGAGGCCTTCGCGCGAACGGAACTTCCCAGTGGTTGTGTCAACGGCGGTCACCGTCAGCGGCGCCCAGATACGGTGGACGTCCTGATCGATGTAGGACCCATCGGTCGAAGCGAAATACTTCTGCTCGTTTACGAGGAACAGCAGCGAATTGACGAAGCTCGCCCCCGCCCCCAGTGCGGCGTCGTTGACCGACATCAGCAGATTGACCTTGTCCGCGATCGGCACCTCCATCGCGTTCTTCTGGATCGGGGTGCGCCAGCTGACTTCGCCAACACCTGGCGTCGGCGCGAGCTGCACCGGCGCGGTCTGGATGCGGGCATTGGCCTTGGCGATCGCGGTTGCCTGACGCGCGGCATTGGCCACGGCGTCCTCGGTCATCTCATTGGTGGCCGCAAAGCCCCACGAGCCATCGGCGATCACGCGCACGCCAGTGCCGGTCGATTCCGTGTTGACGATGTTTTCGA
>VFQO010007458.1_pt1 | contig 40868 bp, 83 predicted proteins | sample 3512331 | NCBI WGS metagenome assembly VFQO01 (sample SAMN10412371, study PRJNA504923) | tailings metagenome | isolation source: Replicate 3 from Balatoc abandoned mine | place: Philippines: Itogon, Benguet | collected 2017-08-28 | reverse complement strand
CTGTAGGGGAGGCAGGGAGGGGGCGGGTGGGCGGCGGGGTCAGCACAGCAGAGTGGGGGGCAGGCTTGGGCACACTGGCATGCATGACTTGCGCTGCACACAGAAATGCATGCCTTTGAACTACGAATCAGATCGCAACACCCTCAGGGATCCCTGCCAGCACTTGGAACAGCACACGTTCAACGTCAGCCGCCAACAGCAAGCTCACCGCGCAGATGGTCTGCAGCACCATCCACCAGTTGACGCCCTTGCGGCCCTCAAACAGGCCCACCGCCACGGCCGCAAACACGCAGATGTGGGAGGTGGACACGGGGATACTGCACAGGCGGGGGAAGCGAGGGGCGGTGAAATGCAGCACAAACACAACTCTCTGCTGTACTGCCCTCCGGCCCTGCAAGACACACATGCCATGTTACGCCATGCTGTGCTCACCCGAAGCGGGCCGCCACGATGACCACCATGGCGGTGGCCAGCTCGATGCAGAAGCCGCGGGAGTTGGAAATCATGACCGACTTCACGCCTGAATGATATTTAAGAGGGGGTGGGAGATATGGGGTGGGGTTTGCGTCAGGCGCGGTGCGGGGGCAGGCTTGCCGCCGGGGCGAGACACGTGGAGCGCAGCTGGCTTGAATATGTAGAGCCCCCGCCGCCTTCCACAACTCCAACACACAACCAAGCACAGCCAGAACTCACCGTACAGGCCCATGATGTGCCAGCCGTAGGTGGCCAGGCCGGTGACGATACCGGCGCCGCCGAACACCAGGATCCAGGTGGGCACCGGCACCTTCTTGCCGGGCACCGCCGCGTGCTGCCAAACGTAGTAGACCGCAGAGAAGGGGCCCATGGCGTTGGCCTGCACGTGGGGGAAGGGGAGTGGCGGGAGGGCCGGTGAGAGGGGAGCGGCGGGTGCACAGGTTAACACTGCTGGCAGATGGCATGGAACCAAGGAGCACACGGGCAAGTGACAAGCGGTGTGCTGCATGGCCCGTCTGTTCTATGCAAATGTTTGAACACTCACCACATCGTTGGCGCCGTGGGCGAAGGACATGGTGCAGGCCTGGAGTTGGGGCAGGGGAAACGCAACCAGGGTCAGTCAGTCAGCACGGCCTTAACGCCTCATCCTCACGCACACTCAGCACTCCACACAATCTGCACACAAGCTTCTGTTCCACTCACCGTGAAGACCTGGATGTACTTGAACACGGTCTCAGCGCGCCAGTCAAACACCTCGGCGTTGGCCCAGATGTCCTGCGCAATCTGGTTGTGCTTCTCGCTGTCCACGTCCAGCACCTGGTGCATGTCGTAGGTAATGCCTGCAGGAAAGGTTGAGAGGGGCGGTGGGGATGGTGAGGCGAGGTTGCACGGAGTGAACGGGTCAGTGCACGCGCCCATGATCAGGACCAGCTGGGTCATGCAGTGAAGCCGCCAGTGGGCCAGCCCTCAACATTGCCCAGACTTGTGGACTCCAGTCGTCCCTCACCGTAGGTCAGCCACTTGAAGATGCGGTTGCGGGCGATGGCCTGGCCGGCCTTGGAGTTCTTGATCGAGTCGGCGGCCATGGACATCTGCAGCAGATGATACAGTATGGCGGGTGGGCAGCAGGCGAGGTTAGAAGTGCGCGCATGTGTGCACGCATGCCAGTTGGTGTGCAGGGGCTGTGAGTTGCTGACATGCGGGCTGCACCGCTCGCCTCAAGCGAGCATCTTGTTCAGTTCAACTCCCTTCCCCACCCACCTGGGAGGCGGTGCGCTTGAGCGCGCCCACCACGCGGCCAGAGGCGGTACGGGCCAGGGGCTTGCCAGAGGCGGTACGCTCGGGGTGCTCCCCCTCCTCAGACGAGCCCTTGGCGCCATCGTGGGCCTTGCCGGCCTCGGCGGCCAGCTCCTCCTCGGCGGCGCTGCAAGGGAGAGGAGGGTGGGAGGGCGGGTGGAGGCGTGAGCGAGCGCGAGGGCAGCGGGAGCGGGTTGGGTGTGTGCGTGCGCCGCCGTTGCATGCGCATTTGGGGTGCAAGTGCAGCACGTGGCCACAAGGCCCACAAGGCGTGCTGTCCCCAACAATACATGTCTCGACCCCCTCCCTTGCTCACCGCTGCGCCTCCAGCTCCAGGATGTGGGAGCGGGTCAGGGGGATGAAGATCAAGCCGGCAATGGCGGCCAGGCCGGTGGCCACCACGACAGAGATCCAGCTCATCGTGCCGTTGGACACAGTGTCCCAGGTGTTGTTCTTGTTGCCGGTCTGGAGAGAAGGATTGGAACGGAGGGCGGCAGAATGAGCGCATTTGCCTCAAGTGCACCAGCCAAGCGGGCAGGCGTGGACGACGGGCGCATCTGGTGCACCCAATCTGTAAGGGACGGCACTTTTTCATGCAACTCAAACAACCGAACACACGTACCTGGATGACGGTGAAGGTGATGACGAAGATGGTCAGCCAGACGGCCATGGGCATGACCCACAGGGCGCGCTGCGGGGCAGGAAACGAGGGGCAGGGGAGGCAGGCGGAGGCGTAAGGCTGAGCAAGCTGAAGTGTTTGATGTGGATGGGGTTGTGGCAGGCCAGAATGCCATGCAAGGTTTGCTAACACCGCGCTAACTACGGCAAACATCAAGCCAGGGGCTATACACACCTGGTAGGCGCGGTCGGAGTGCATGACAAAGGTGCGGACGAGGAAGAAGAGGATGCCTGCGGCCAGCATGGCCAGCACGGGGGAAGTGCCCCAACCGATGAACAGCGCGCTCACACCCCTGCGAGTAAGGGCGGGGGAGGAGGGAGTGGTTGGGTGGGTCAGGTGCTGGGCGGGTGGGCTGGGCAGGTAGCAAGCAGTTGGCGCCGCCACTGCCGGGCCCGCATGTGCAGGCCACCCCCTGCTCTGCAAGCCCTCTCAATCAACGTTTCTCACTTGACGTAGGGGAAGGTGGTGCTGGACTTGCTCCAGATGACGGCATCGGAGCCATAGGTAGCCAGGGCCATGCCGATCAGGGCGCCGGCGGTGGTGTGGGTGGTCGACACCTGCAGCTCCAGCGTGCAGCTGCGGGGGTGGGGCGGGCAGCGGGTGGGAGGGAGGGCCAGTGAGCCGGGGCAGCGCAGCGTGCAACAGAGCTTGCACTGCGCTGCTGGTCAGGGCAAGGTGCAGCGGGCATGCGAATGGGAAAAAGCTTGCAAGCCCATGCAATGCATGAAATGCCACCCTGCTTGCCCCCCACACACCTGAAGATGTCCCAGAAGGCGGCCGCGATCATGACGCAGAGCATGCCGTACATGAGGATCTCAGGACGGTCCTTGAAGGCATTGGGGTCGGCCACACCAGCTTTCTGCAGGGCGGTTGAGGAGGGGGGGCAGGGAACGTAAGCGAGCCGGGCTGGCTGATGGGCCATCGGGGCAGGGGCAGCAGGCATGGTAAACGCTGCCTGATTACACGGGCAAAACACTCTGCTCACCATGGTGTCGGTGTTGTTGGCACCTGATGACCAAAGGGAGGGAGGAAACGAGCAGAGAGTGGTGAGCACGCAGGCTGGGGTGACCGGCAGCTGGCGGCGGCGTGTGTGCACACCACAGCAGGGCCAGGGCAGGCTGGTAGCTATAGCATGCAGCGTTGCATGCGCAGCGCTCACCCAGCAGCACGGCGCCCAGGAACTCGAACACTGATGCTACTAATACTGCTTGCCAATACTTGAGCGCCTTGGCCGACACCGAAGTGCCGAACGCGTTGGCCTGCACACACGAGGTGGGAGCAGCGGGGGTGAGCGGGGGAGGCCGCCACTTGCAAGCTAGCGTGACACAGTAAAGCCACTGTTCCCAGTGCACCGCTGGCAGGCTCAGGTGCGGGCGCAAGTGTGTGATGGCGAAATGTGTGGACAGGTTGCATGCATGCGTCCCGGAGGCCGTGGCGCGGGAATCTAGCCGCCGCCGGTTTGGCATCCCGCAACGCGCGGCGGCTGTGGGGCTCACCAGGTCATTGGCACCAATGCCGTACGACTCAAAGAAGCCAACGATCACCGCCACAGCGAAAATCCATGTGTACTGCGGGTGGTAGGGTGGGGGGACGGTGATGGCATCAGCAGCCGCCGCAAAAGCACCTTTGGGCAGGGCGGCGGCTTACGCAATACCCCGCGACGTGCGTCACGGCTGGGGTGCTGGCGCGCCTGCCGCAGCCTGTTGGCTGCTCTAGAGGCTGGCAAGGCTGGTGCCAGCACCAGGCGGCGCCTGGGGCCGGCGGCGAGCGTGCATGCAAGCGCGCCGGGCGACGGCTGCGGCGGCGGCTGGAGGGCGCCAGACACCCTGCGCGGGCGGGCGGCGCAATGCGCGGGCCGGCAACAGCGCAGACTCACCGGGCTGAACACCATGGCGCCCCGGTTTCAAAGCGAGCGGGGACGAGCCACGGGAAAGGTGTGGGGAGGTCGGCCTTGCGAGTTGGAGGGACTTGCACGCGGGCAGCGGGCGGTGTGCAAGCCTTGAAAGCTCCAAACGGCGAGAAAAATTAGCGGCCGAGTGGGCGGAGCGGTGCTATACAAGAGAACATCCCTTCATCAGATGCCGGGTTTTGGAATTTCTTCGGCTCGTGGTTCTTGATTCTTGCGGGCCATGAGGGATGCCTTGAGAATGGCGGCGATCACTGGATTAGGAGGAGGAAGCTATCGCAGAGCGGGCCGGCAGCAGACCCATCTTGCGCCGGCGCCCGCCTCGCCGACGCCGTCGCCACCTCTCATCTCCACCACGCCGCGGTGGATCAAGATCGTTCATCTGTTGGAGGATTTCATACAGAGGGCCCCTCGAACCGTCAGCAAGAGCTATGAACCCTGGGGAGTGTGTGTGGGGATGGGCAGGCAGATGGGCTCAACCGGCACGTGGCGCATGTGCACTAGTGCAGCAGCACATGGGCGGAGCGGTCCGACCGCTACATGCGCAGAAGGGAGTTGCTCATTCAAATCCTCACACGGTGCGTTTGCATGCAGCCGCTCCATGTGCCCCCGCTGGCTTGGGCCTGGCTCAGCAGCTTGCCCTTTGCACGGTGCATGCGCACCACTAGCGCACCACTGCACATCGTCACCATGCACAGCTGTTGGTGGGTTTACACCAGTCATGTTCACAGGAGGGTGTCAGGTCAGGAAACGTAAAGAGTTTGGGGAAATGAAATGAAACCACGGCTAGGCGGCCCCGTGTGGGAACAAAAGGGGGCGTGCGCTCGGCTGCCGCACAGGAAAGAGCAGGTGTTGAGTTTCGGTTGGGCCACTGCTGCGCTTGCTGGTGCTGCGTGCAGGCAATGACGGCCTGCGTTACTGCACTGCTGCAATGGTGCGCTGCTGCAGTGCGCATCCATTGGTCTGCACTTCATACTAAAGTACTAAAGTGACTTTAGTCCTTCTTCTTCTCAGCTTCCTTCTCAGCCGCCAGCCGCTTCAGCGCGCGCCGCGCCTGCATGAGCGTCTTGCCGGCGCGCACGCCCTTGAACGCGCTGAACAGGCAGATGACCTCTGCGCCGCGCTCCAGGGACTGCACGCACAGGGCGGGGGCGGCAGGCGGCGGTTGGAAAGGTGAGAGGGAGGGCAGGCGAATGCGATAGTGCTGCATGGGGGCGAGCCCAGGCGGGATGGATGCGTGGGCAACGTGCACGCGTGGGGCATGGGCAAGGGCTGGCCAGCTGTCACAATGCGTGGCACACGTGTGGCAATGCAGTGACACACAACCAGCCTCCTGGCAAATGCTGACCTGCGCGAATGCTGCAACGGTGCGGCCCTCCAGCCCGCTGAGCACCTGCTCCGGCAGGCGTGCGCGCAGCAAAGCGGGGACGCCCCACGGGCGGTTGGGGCTGCGCCAGGGGGGGGGGGGGGGGAGGTGTTTGGTGAGGCGCAGGCGAGGGTGTCAGCAAATAATGCGCCAGAGGTGCACTCTACCAGCGCATGCTGTTGACCACGCATGGCGGCAGAAAACAGGTCGGCCTGCCGGCATGTGCTGTCCCGTTTTCTGTGCAGGCGCCCTCACCTGAAGTGCCGCCACAGCGTGGGCTGGAAGTGGTAGATGTAGGCATCCAGCACGCACTGCGCAGGAACAAACATGGACAGCAAATTACAGGTGTGTTTGAAGAATGGAGCATGCGCACGGGTATTAGTTGCAAGGGCGAGGCAGTTCAGCATGCTGTGCCAAGCACTGGGGTCGCAGCGAGGCAGGCATTCACTCCTCTCTGATGCCCTCCTCGCGCGCTGAAGCTGCCACCCTCACCTTGCCGACCACAAACATGGCCACCAGGTTGTAGATGTAGAGCATCCAGAGGCGCTCGCGCCGCTTGCCGCCCAGGCCGCCACCCGCCCAGTAGAGCAAAAAGTTGAGGGACTGCACCGCCGCCAGCTCCCAGGCCAGGGGCACAAAGGGTTGCGCTGCGGGGGTGGGGCGGGGTGGGCGGGCGCGGGAGGCAGGTGATGAGGTGCGGGATGGCGGCAGGGAGGTGGGTGCAAGCAAGGTGCAATGAAGCAGGAGGGAGGGTGGGCAGCAGGTCAGGCGCTCCTCCTCAGAGCACCGCGCCACCCCGCTGTGTTCAGACATAATCATGCACAACAACAGTGCATGCATGTGTAATGTGTGGGGAGCCCCCCTGCGCCAGCAGGAAAGCGTGCATGGCCATGAGCGCTCACCTCCCAGCAGCATGGGGATGCCGACGTGCCACAGGGCACGCAGGCCCGTGAACAGCAGCAGCAGCACCGCCATTTCGCGTGTGAAGGAAGTCATCTCCTCCATTGATTGCTGCACCTTGTCCTGCTGCGATTCGGGGGCCGCATCTGCGCATGAGGGGGGCGCAGGCGGCAGGGTGGGAGTGAGCGGCGGCAGGCGGCAGGCGGCAGCGGCGGCGGCGGCAGGCAGGTGCAGCGGGCGCCTCCTGTTCGCTGTCAGGCTACATGTACAGCATCATGCAAGTACGCAGGTGGCAGCGCGGGGCGTGCAAACGGTGTCTCCCACCTGCGGGCTGCTTGGCGACCACCGCCTTCTTGGAGCGCGCCGGAGTCTTGGCCATTGTTGGGATGGTGCAGTGGGTTCTGCCAGTGCAGAAATTTAGTTCCAAATGAGGCGGCGCAGGGCGGGAATCCTGTTTTGCAAGTGTTCCTGTGGGAAAAAGCATCTGTCTTTTTGCAGCGGGAAGCAAGCAAACAGGGCCCGTGATCAACAGGGGTACAATAGACTGCTTGGAAAGGGCACCCAAGGCGACGGCCCATCGCACAGGGGCAAGCAAAGCCCTGGCCCATCGCAGGTGGCCCCAGGGCGGCTCAGCAGGCAAGTGCGGGCTGCCATTCGCCCTTCAGTCGCTTGCCGTTGATGAAAAGCCAGCTTGCAAGCCCGCTTGCAAGCCATCGGCGGGGCGGCGGTGGTGCCGGCACCTATGCTCGGGAGAAGTCCCTTGCCTGACCAGCCCAGTGCGTTCAATTTGCTGGTGTCCTCGCTTCAGCGCTACTGCCGCCACGCAAGCCAGCAATGCCGTAGCCGCCGCCGCTGCCGCAGCCGCCGCTTGCAGCCGCCGCCCAGCCGCCATCCCAGCCCTGCACCACACAGGACCTTTGCCAATTTGCAGCTGGCAGGCAGGAGCGTGGGTTCACGATGAAGGAGGCGGCAATAGTCAAGGAGGCAGCCCGCCGCGCTGTGCGCGAGGCTCGCGTGCAGAGCCTGCAGGTAGGCCTCTGCCGCCGCTCGCCATTTTCCGTCAGCCAAGGCCCTTGCATGGCAGACAGGAGTTGGGCCAATGGCCCATGCAATGCATGCAGGTCGTCAGTTGCTTAGCCGAGCAATCCGGCGCATGTGCTTACAGCGCCAACCACACATCCCCACCCCATGCACCCACCTGCCATCCACAGGACTCGCGCAGTGCGGCGGCAGCAGCGGCGGCGGCCATTGCACGTGGCGGCGCAGCATACGACGGCCCAAGTGACATCGAGGCCCCGCTGCTGGGCAACCGCCAGGCAGCACCAGCGGCAGAGGCCAACGGATGCTCACCAGGGCTGCCTGGCTCGCCATTTGACAAGGACAAGTCGGACACGGGCAGCGTGCGGGGCGGGGCACAGCATGCCCAGCGGCGAGACCCAAAGAAGCTGTGGGCCCTCGTGCGCAACTCCCTAGGTGGGCTGGCATGAGTGGCGCGTGTGTGGGTGGCAGGGATGGAGGTAAGACGAGGTGGGGAGTGCATGCGTGCGGATGGCAGCTTGCAGGCAGTTGCGTGCGGTAACACTGCAACCCCAGAGCGCGCTTGGTTGCCAAAATGTGCAGGCCTGACCCTGCGGCATCACGATGCTGATGAGCGATACGGCGGCTATGTGGAGCGAGTGGGGGCGGGAGCCATGCAGCCGGCGCCCTCTTGGCACAACCTGCACGGCCGCCGCCCAGACACGGTGAGGGTGAGCATGCTGTGTGCTTTGGTCAGGGATGCCCGGCTGGGTGGGCAGGGGCGCACAGCACAGCACGATATGTGCCATTTTGGCAGTGGGAGGGTGCTGGGCACTCCCTGCAGCACAGCAGCCCATCTCACTATGTTCGTCCTCTCAACCCACAGATCGTGGACGCGTTTGTGGGCCTGATCAACACACATCTTGGCCAATCAATCAGCCCTGCTCTTGCTGCACATCACCCTGCGCTCTCCCTCTTTTCCCTCTTGCCACCAGATTGTGGACGCGTTTGTGGGCCTGTTCAACGGCACCGGACTGGGCACGGGCCTCGCTCTGCGCTCCGACAGCAGCCTGCTCGTGCGCCACGCATCCCCAGGTGACAGCCACAGACTTGCACATTGATTGGCACTGGCTCAAGTGCTAGCAACTTGCGAATGAAAGTCAGTGGGCAGCCATCGGTGGCACCATACCTGCCGAGGCGCCATCCACGATGCTGCAACTCAGCTGCCCCCTGGTCCTGACTGCGTGCAGGCACGTGGGCGCCCAGGAGTGATGCGCACGCCATGGGAAACATGCTGACCAGCAGGTGCGTTCGTTGCTTGATTTTCAAACCTGTTGGCAGGCCTCTGTGCATGCCTGGCGGGCCTGCGCCTGGCATTGCTGCTGCACCCACTTGTGTGTACGGCTGCCACCCACTGTCTGAATGCTCCTCCGGCTCCATCTTCCATGCCACAGCTACCTCAACATCCTGCTGCTGTGCCTGCCGATTGGCATCTGGGCGGGGCTGGCCGGCAAGGGAGCCCTCCTGGTCTTCTCCATGGTGCGTTGCAACTGCTTTTTCAAAACTGGTTCCAGGCTGGTTTCGGGCTGGTTCAGGCCCCTGAGTTCATCATGGCGAGAAGTGGCGAGCCGCTGATCCCGTGTTTGGGTTGGGTGGAGCCGTGGTGTGGCTCTCACACATCCGCCTGGCGTTCGCACCTTCCAACCCATCAGACCGCTCCTCACGCCTGCTCTCACCCTGCCAACAGAACTTCTTGGCGCTCATTCTGCTTTTTGGATAGATAAATTGAGCTGCGCTACGTCAGATGTCTCTCTCACTTCACAACTTCCCTCACACACCTGGCATTGCCTACGAAATGCAGAACTTCCTGGCACTCATCCCGCTGGCCCTGTTCCTGGGAGAGGTGACCGAGGACTTGGCGGTTCGCTTTGGGGACATCATTGGCGGCCTGCTCAACGCCACCTTTGGCAACGTGGTCGAGCTGTGAGTGCTGCAGAGGCGTTGATGTCGATATGCCAAGGGTTGGTCAGGCAGGGAGGCTGGGGCAGGGGGAGGCTGGGGCAGAACGATGGGTTGCCGTGCCTGTTCACCCATGTGCCGGCGGCCCATGTGCTGCGCTTACACCTCACTCGCTGATTATGCAACACTCCCCACCCTACCCTCCCGCAACAGGCTGCTGGCCATCGCTGCGCTGCACCACGAGCTTTACTCGGTTGTGGCGGCCACACTGCTGGGCTCCATTCTGTCAAACCTGCTGCTGGTCATGGGCACCTCCTTCTTTGTTGGTGAGCATACCCGCCATTCCTTGCTCCGTGCGGTACAGTAGAGCGCAACCACAGCTGCATGGTCACAGGCGCAGCGCATCTTACCATGCCAGCTGTGGTGCGCTGAGCCGGCCTCCTGGAACTGCCGCCTCTGAAACCAACTCATGGGCCCTGGCTGCAGGCGGCCTCAAATACAAGGAGCAGCGGTTCAGGTAGGCTGGGCAGCTTGTGGAGTCACAACAATGCACTTTCAGCATCCGTGCGGCCCGCTTGGAGTTGTGCTGGGGCGCTTGGGCTGCATGGACTTTTGCCTGCCGGCGCGCCGCCCGGCCTGCCACATTTCTTAATTCAACAACTTCCCGCCCCGATTGCAGCACCATGGCCAACAAGGTCAGCTCCTCGCTCCTCTTCCTGGCATGCATCGGAATAATGATCCCCAGCACCGGCCGCATCGTTTGTGAGTACTTTTTGTGGCCTGTGGATCGGTGCTGCCCGGCACACGACCTGCACAGCCAGCTGATCAGTCCTCCTGCACCCAACGATATGCGTCCTTGTCCGTGCACGCGGAAAATAAGTCGCGCTGCCGTTGCAGTGCTGCATAGTTACTCCCATTCAACAACCATTGTTCTCTCGCCCTTCCCATCACCCATTCCGCAGACGGCAAGCACGTGATTAGCAAGGGGGTGATGACGCAGCTGTCGCACGTCATCGCAATCGTGCTGCTGGCCATCTGTGAGCGTGCTGTGCTATCCTGCATACCTGCTTGTTTAGAGCACTGCTGCAGCATGCCGGCCAGTTTGGGTTTCGGGCCATCGGTGCCAACAGCAACCGATCAATCAATCAACCGAGAAACCCGCACGTGAGACAAGCCCTGCGCCTCCACTTCGCGCAGACATCGGCTACCTGTTTTTCCAGATGAAGACCCATGCCGACTGCTTCACCGAGGAGGGGAATGACAAGCTGAACCCGCCTTTTCTTCTGTGCAGACATCGGCTACCTGTTTTTCCAGCTCAAGACACACGCCGACTGCTTCATCGAGGAGGGGGGCGAGGACGGCGGCAGCGAGGAGGGCTCCGCGCTCAGCCTGTCGGGAGCCTTCTTCCTGCTCACGCTCATTACCATTACCGTGGCCATCTGCTCAGGTGGGGCTGGGGTTTGGATACACGGGTTGCTGTGAAGGAGTTGGATGAGTGCTTGCTTCTTCCTGCTCACGCTCATTACGATTACTGTGGCAATTTGCTCAGGTGGGCTTTCTGAGTCTAGCCGCCATGTGACTGCCACGCATTTACTGTTTGGAGGGTGGTCCACCACCTGAAACCGGATTCAAGCGCAGAATGCGCAGTTGTAACCGCCATCCAACAGATCAGCGCTCTGTTTGCTCCACTTCCTCCCTCCCAGAAATGCTGACGGGCGCCATCCAGGAGGTATCCAACCAGCTGAACATCAACGAAGGTTTCCTGGGCCTCATCGTGCTGCCCATCGCCGGCAACGTCACAGAGCACCTCACGGTGGGTTGCCACTTAGCGGGTTGTAAGATATCAGCAGCTTAGCTCAGGATTCAATTACGGGGCAGGTCGATGCGCAAGTAATACAAGCCGGATGGTGCAGCTACGTTAAAACGGGTGGTTCCACACCAACCACCTGCACGCGGCATTTCTGTATGCAGGCGGTGTTTGTGGCGGCCAAGAACAAGATGACACCCTCTTTTGTTTTTACCTTTTACCTTCTGCAACTCAATGCAGGCGGTGTTTGTGGCGGCCAAGAACAAGATGGACCTGTCCATCGGCATTGCTCTGGGCAGCTCGATCCAGGTGTGTGTGCTGCGCATGCTATGCCTGCTGTGCATGCCGTGCCATGGTGCATCAGACGGCAGCTGCGTGCTTGGAAGCTCCACCAGGTTCGTGTGCTGTGCCATGCTTCACATGCTGTGCCACTCGCTCAGCCCATCTGCTGTTCCGAATCAATGCTGCCTCCTACGCACCCTCTTCTACCCATCCCCGCATCGCAGGTGGCCCTGGGCATCCTACCGCTCACTGTGATTGCCAGCTGGCTCATGGGCAAGGCTTTCATCCTGGACTTCGACCAGTTCAGCGTGAGTTGAACAAGCTACTTGCTGAGCGTGGACGCTGGCCCGGCCAGCCAGAAAGTTGCACACGTGTGCTGCTGCCGCATAATCTGCAGCAGCAGCTGCCCTGTGACTCCCGTACCGCCTCCGCCCTACCCGCCCTGCCCGTGCTGCAGATCATCTGTTTGGCGGCCTCCGTCATCCTGGCATACTTTGTGTGCTCGGATGGCACCACCAACTGGCTGATGGGCCTGCAGCTGATTGCCACCTACTGCCTCATTGCCTTCATTTACGCGCTAAAAAAGGAGCCGCTGCCGCCCGGACCGGTGCCCTCCCCCTCCCCGGTGCCGGTGCCGCCGCCCAGCCCCCATCATTGGTAGGCGCCCTACTGCATGTGCTAGGAAGCTGCATTGCAAGTTTCTTTTCGGCATGCGCCTTCCATCTGGACAGCGCCCTCATGTATAGCGAGCGCAATACCCCGCTTTTCCCCGTGTGTTGATCTCCATTAGAGCGTGCCGCGACAGTGGCAGAGTGAGCGAGATACTTCTTGCACCCCTTTCTTCCCGGCCCTGCTGGCCCCAATTATCATGGCCCATTTTGCCTGTTCCTTTTGGTCCCCCCCGCCAAAACCATGTGGCCCCCAGCACGGTTGCTGACGCACCAGACGTTCCACCAAACCTGCCATTGTTTCAGCTGGCTCAAGGCGCACTTTGATCAGTGCCAAGCAGCTAACATGTAATGCGTCACTTACGACAGCAGGAACATTAGTAAGAGAGAGGTTCAGGTCAACACAAATGGGCACAGAAGCACCCACGTGGAAGAAACATGACGTCAGATTTGCGCAAACATGGCATGCAAAGTGGCAGTGGCAAAATGAAGCCAGATAAAAACGGCCTGCGAGCACGGAACACACGGTGAGGTTCTTGTGCCGTTGCACCTTTGGTCATGCAAGCACTGCTGAGCACCGAGCGGGGGCGAAGCCCGGAGCTCCGCTGCGCATTGGCCCAGCCTAAGTGTGCCGTTCAGCGTCCTTGGCTGCCGCAAGGCGCGGCGGGGGCGGCAGGGGCGGCGTCTGCGGCGTCTCAAAGGATACCCTGCGCTGACCTGCTGCCGGCTGCTGCCGCATGTGCGGGGACTGCACCCGCGGCCCGCACTGCTGCTGCTGCGCCTGCTGTGCCTGCTGTGCCTGCTGCGCCTGCTGCATTTGTCGGGGCGGCGACTGCTGCTGGGCAAAGGGGCTGATGTGGCCTGGCCCACCTGACATCTCCCAGGACTGCCTAAGGTAGTCGGACAGCCGGCTGTACGAGCCGGGCGTTCCTGCCGCCTGGCTGCTTTGCGTGCTGAGAGGCAGCTGCTGCGAGCCGCGCGGCGGGCTAGCTGAAGCTGCAGTTGCTGCTGGCTGCTGCGCTGCGGTGGCGGCAAACGGGCTGACTGCTGCTCCTGCGGAAGCAGGCGGCGAGGCCTGCTGCGCTGCCGCGGCGAATGGGCTCACTGTTGCAGCACCAGCCTGCTGCGCTGCTGGTTCGGCAAACGGGCTAATCGCTGGTGGCGTTGGCCGGTGCTGCAGCGCAGCGGCTGCAAAGGGGCTCGGTTCGGCTGGCGCCTCTGCCTGCTGTGCAGAGGGTGTGGCCCAATCCGGCTGGCCTGAGGCAGGCGCTGGAGCCTCCGGCTGCTGCGCTGCGGCTGCTGCAAAGGGGCTGACCCAATCCGCCGCGCCCGCAGCTGACGCCTCGGGCTGCTGCACCTCAGGCTGTGCAAAGGGGCTGGCAAAGCGAGGGGACGCAGCCCTGTTGGCCTCTGCAAACAGGTAGCTGGAGACTTGGGCAAACGGAGAGACAGGCGGGGGTCCGCTCTGCACCTGCACAGCCTGCAGAGGGGTGCCTAGTGCTGGCGCCTGCGCCTGCGCCTGCTGCCGAGGGCTCTCTCGCTGCTGCTGCGCCTGCTGCTGCTGTTGCTGCTGTTGCTGCTGCTGCTGCTGCAGCTCATGCGCCTCTCCCAGCTGCTGCTGCTGCTGCGCTTGGGAGTCGTGCATTTCGTGCATCTCGTGGTGGTGCCGCGCCTCCATCTTCAGCTGCTGGCTGCGGTGCCGCACCGCCATTCGCTGCTGGGCTGTATGATGCGCTGCATCCAGCGCCGCCTGCTCACCGTTTTGCTGAGCGCTGAGCACTGCCTGCTCGTGATGCTGGAACTCGGCCAGGTGGCCGCTAACTGAGGCAGAAGAGGAGCGAACGGTGCCGCCACCTGATGTGGATTCAAGGGAGGCCCTGAGAGGCGCCTGCTCGCCTCCCCCCTCCCACTGCACACCCGCCTGCTGCGGCGGCGGCAGCGGCGGCAACGACAGCTGCCGGACTGGCACAGGCGGCGACGGCGAGCCGTGCTGCCGCTGCCCGCTCTGCAGCCTGCCCTGCAGCCGTGCCAGCTCTCCAGCCAGTGAGGGTCCGACTGAAGGGCCGGCAGTGCTGGGCGGCTGGCCAGGCGCGGCTGGCGGCAGCGCTGCACCCTCCAGCTGCTGCTGCTGCTCCTGCTGCTGCGGTAGTGGTGCTGGCAGCCCCTGTGGGCCTAGCATTGCGGACTGCTCGCCCTGTCCCAGCGGCGGCAGCAGCTGGCTGACCCTCAGCTGGTAGGGCAACTGCTCCTGCAGCGCCGGCTGCCGCTGCTGAGCTTGCTGCAGGCGGCGCTGCCACTGCTCGGCGGTGGCGGCGGCGCCTGCCGGCCCCAGCAGTGCGCGCTGAAGCTCTGCGGCGGGACAATTGCACGGTATTGAGGCATTTGAGGCGGGAGCTTGAAGTAGATTACTTGATGTGGACTCAAGGTAGCACAAGCTGTGGTGGTGGCTCGAAGCGGCACAGCACAACGGCCACACTGCCAGACAATCTCCTCAGGACATGCATCTGCACAACTCTGCCTAGGAAGCACCCCTTGAAGAACCTCACCTGCCAGCTGGGTGGCGGGGTCGTCCAGGGACGCCTGCCGCGCAATGGAGAGAGGCACAGAAGGCGCCGGCCGCGGCGGACGGGGCACCCGCAGCGCTGCCGCCGCATGGCTCCCTTGCCGCTGCACAGCTGCTGCTACTGGCCCCAGCGGAGGTTCAGGCAGGGAACCGGGTGGGCTGCTGCTGGCGCTCATCAAGCGCTGGGCTGACGTTGGAGGCTGCAGGGATGTGGCCGAGGAGGGCAGTGCACCAGGGACCATTGAGCCTGCTCGCCGCCCCGCCAGCGCCATGCTGCTGCTGCGGGTGCCGCCTGCCGCGGAGTTTGCGGCCGCCTGGAGCCATTGTGTGGCCAGGGCCAGTCCGCCGGTGGCAGGGCTGGCATAGGCGGCAGGCAGGCCGTACGCTGGGGAGCCAGCCGCCGCCTCGATAGAGCGAAGCGAGGAGTCGCTTTCGGAGGACCGCCGAGGGACTGCTGGCCGCCCAGCTGGGAGGCGGGCAGGCGCTAGAGCGTGCGCTGGCACGCCAGCAGGCTGCTGCCGCCCGTCTGCCGCCCCAGCAACCCCTGCCGCTGGCTGCTCCATCTCTGCAACTGCCCGTGCCCCTGGCCCAGGCGGCGGCAGCGCACCGCTGCGCCGCCGCCCGCCCAGCCGGCTGCGCTGGCTGCCGCCGGCTGCACCGGCGGCAGCGGAGGGAGGCGGGCCCGGCATGGCTCGAAGGCACTCAACGATTTCCTTGGCCGTGGGGCGGTTGCGAGGGTTGGTGGCCAGGCAGTCGAGGATCAGCTCGCGCACCTGCATTTCATGAGAGTGGCATGGACAGCATTAGCGCCATGTGGAGGACTCCTTGCATGTGACATGCAAGGCATGCACGAGGCAGCTCCAGATGACTTATGATCTGCATGCTTGCACGTATTGCACACTCTGCGGCCCGCGATATGCATGCTGCCGTACTGCGAAGTGGCAGCAGCAAGTTAGCAGGAGCAACAAACCTCAGCGGGGCACTCCTCGGGCACATGCACGTCTCGCAGCTGGCCTCGCACGGGCGTCTGGGCGGTGCAAATCTCCTGCAGGGGAGGCAGGGCATTGCATGCAAAATATCACTCCAGCTGGCCTGAAGGCAAGTGCATGTTAGTTGACCAGCAGAGCAGACTGCATGTGATGCACAGCTGACCATTGCCGGGTTCAGCATGCACTGCCAAGTGGGCGAGGCCCACACCGATGATGGAACTGCCACATCCACCCGAGGCTGTTTGGCAGCGCTTACCCAGAGGACCACGCCGTAGGCATAGCTGCATCAACGCAGGAAGGGAACCAGCAGAAATTCTATAAGATGTGGCAAAACTCCGACCACTTGTGCACTCGTCATGGCTGCTGCAGTCAGCTGACCGGCTTGTGTCAGCGGCAAAACCTGCGCAGCCCAGCTCGACAGCAGGCATCGTTGTTCCTGCAGCAGCACACCGGTGACAAGACTGCTACAGTGCACCGCGCCTCACTCACATGTCTGCTTTCTCGGTGCAGCGAGCGCCCAGCAGCATCTCGGGGGCGGCCTGCGCACAAGGAACAAAGAAAAGCTGTTGCAGCCTCATGTGCATGCAGGACAGGCCACCTGCGAAGTTTGCTTGGCACAGCCGTGCTCGATCCCTGGCTTGAGCTATGCACGCAGCACAGCTCCCAGCCTCACCCAGGCCAGGGTGCCCACATTGCCGGTGATGCCGCTGAACTCCTGAGCCATGATCTGCAGTCGCAGAGACCTTGCATGGTGGCGGTCGAGGCTGCTGAACAGTTGAAAGGCCAAAGCCATGCCTGCCTGCCATGCATGTATGCCAAGACCCGCGCTGAGCATGCGGCATTCATTGGCAGAGCTGGCAAGCCGGAGGCAGCCATGCATGCTCAGCAGTCTGTCACTTGCCTTGGCCATGCCGACATCGCTGATCTTGGCGGTGCCGTCCCTGCGGCATCGGCAAAGAGAGGTTGAACCGCAAACTTGAGAACACTATTGAGTTTGAGCTTCAACTCATGCAACCACCATGTGCCAAGTCCGCTCTGGCAGCAGTCGCATGGCATATCCTGGCCAATTCAAACGACGCCAGTCTCCATGCATCAGCCTCTTTTTCCACACGCCTACCTCGCGAGCAAGACGTTAGGGGATTTTAAGTCAAAGTGTACAATTCGCTTGGCATGCAGGTCTGCAGAGTGGGAAGCAGACGGCCTCCCCAAGCAGTCACTGGTGCACAGCATCAGCAGCAGCAACGGGCAGGCACAGCTCGCATGCAAGCATAGCCAGTGCAGCGTAGCAGGCTCAGCACATTCTGCTTCCCACTGATCCAGCCCGTGCGGCTGCTGGTGAGCACTTACAGGTCAGCCCGCGAGCTATGTCCAATGCGATCTGCAGTTACGGAAAGCCCCCATTGATTGAGGGTTGTGTTGCAGCCAGCAGTGCCAGTGAGCTTCTGATCTCCAGTGCCTCTCAGGCCTTGGCGTTGTATTACCGAATCTGTAACTGCAGCACCACATTGAGCAACAGGGTTGCTCGGCTAGTCACCAACAGCAAGCCCATGCCTCTTCACCTTCTTGCCGCGCCGGTACCAGGTCACCCGCCCCGCCATCAGGTTGCGCGTCAGGTTGCCGCCATCGCAATCTGCAGTGCCGGTGCAGTCAAGGGTGCACATGCCATGCATGTGGCTGAGGGGCAGCCAACTGCGAACCAATCGCAAGCGCATGCTGCGCAGGGCACAACACATGTTTGGTGCCGGACCACAGCCGACGCATGTTGATGTTTGGCTGCTCCTGTTGATGACAGTCTGTCTAACTAGCGACTCACACTCAGTGACCAGCATGGTGCGGTGTTGTTGGATGCAGGCCCCCTGCAAACGACACAGTACAATGGAACCCTCCCTTGCAATGACAGAGCGTTGGTCGTGCAAGGGCGAGACGTATGCAGGGCAGCCAGCCGCCGGCACTGCAGCATGCACCACAGCTCCGAATGCATTGCTAACATGCATTGCACCCCCTGTGCACACGTGGCCGCCGCCAACGCCTCACCAGAAACGCCACGACGTTTGGGTCCCGGCAGGCCCGCAGCAGCGCAATCTCCCGCACGAACGCTTCCTCTTGGGACTGGTAGCGCGCCTCGCCCACCGCCTGCATGGCAATGGGGTTGTGGAACTTATATAAACTGCTCAAGTCTGCAACTTAGTACCTCATGCAAGTGTGCTAGCTGTGTGCCATAGCTGAAGCAGAGGGCTTTGTGCACTTACCGCCAGGACCTTAATCGCCACAGGCTGCGCGCCGTGGCGCAGCGCCTTGTACACCTGCAGGAGAGGCATGAAAAATGCAGTCCGCAACGATTGCAGGCAGCTGACATGCATCCATCGCTGGGTTGCGGCTGTGCGGTGGGGCGGTGGGCCCTGCCTCCTGCCCGGGGCGCATGCCCAGGGAAGCAAGTAAGCCCCGCTCAATGCGCACAACTGCTGCGCCGCCCACCTTGCCAAAGCCGCCTGAGCCAAGCTCCCAGTCACTGCCGTCCGGCCGCTTGCAGATCTCGATCTCTGCAAAAACAAGTGGGCGGCAGCAGGTTGGTTGGGTGGCCGGGGTGCAAAGCCGGCAGGCAAGCATGCGCGTCCAGAACGGCACACATGCAGGCAGACGGCAGGCATAGCACAGCTCTTGCCCATGTTGTCCGCTTCCGCCACCCAACAATTTCATTCAACCTCAACCCCCTTCCCCGCGCCTTACCGTCCGGCGTGATCTGCCAGTCGCTGAACGGGTCCAACCGTGGCAGGCTTTCCTCGAGCGGCACGAGAGTGGCGCTGCCGCCGCCGCTGCTGACTTTGGAGGCCGCCCGCCGCAGCGCGCCCGTGGTACTGCCCGAGGCGGTACCGGCCGTGCTGGCCACGCTGCGTGTGAAGGCCGCATCCACGAGCGGAGAGAGCGGCGGCCGGGGCTGAAGGGATGCCATCTCGACTGCACAGGGGTTTGTATAGCAGGAGCAAGTGGATGCATGGCGTGTATATTACTGAGGTGGGTGAAGGTGCAGTGCAGCGCAACAGTCGGGAATGCAACTGCCCAGGGCCCACGAGACTCACTGGAAAAGTGGCGGTCGATCTCGGCATCCAGCGCATGGTCGACGTCTACACAGGGAGTGGAAGGGCATGGCGGTATTTGGCTCGCGCGTGGAGCGGGGTTGCGCGCCCAGGCTGCCCTACGCTGGGCAGGTCGACAGCAGAAGCTGCAGAGTTGTATGTCAAACCCCACAGCCTGCACCGCCCCGCACCTGCGCCACCAGCCCCGAGCAGCTTGCTTGCCAGGCTTCCCACGGAGGCGCTCTTGTGGAACGGCCGCCGCCGCTCCCCTATGCCTCCCATGGCTGGCTCGCTGCTGCTGTGAGCGGGCGAAGGCTCCAGCTCAGCTGCAAGGGCCGCAAACGGAGAGGGCAGCAGCGGCTGCGGCGGCCCGCCGCCGGCGCCGTTGGTGGCTGGAGTGAGCGGCCCAGCTGGCGGCAGGCTGTAAATGAACTTGTCCTGCGCAAGAGTGGGATGATGGGGATCGGCAGTAGGGCATTCTCGGCATGTCGGCAGAGCCACGGCCTTCAGAAACCAGCTGCATGCCACTTCAAGCAAACAAAGTAGCCAGGGATGTGGAGCGCTGGAGACATTCGGCAGCCTGCACGCTGTGCTTTTGCCGCTCACCTCTGGTACAGAGAGGGGCAGCATCCGCTCCTTTCGCCGCCTGCGCCGCCGCCGCCGCCATACCAGCAGCACCGCCAGCGCTGCTGTAGCTGCCGCCACTCCGCCCACCACTCCGCCTACAATAGCGCCAGTGCTGCTGCCGCCGGTGTCGCCGCTGCTGCCGGCTGCTGCGGCTGTGCTGCTGCCATTGCAATTGGGCGAGATGCCGGCTGCTGCGACTTGCGGCTCGTCTGCTGGGCAGGGCGGCAGTTTGGCTTCATTGCGGCAGTCTGAACCGCCGGAGGTGTCACACAGCCTGCGGGAGGCAGCGCAGGCGGAAGGCAGTTTGCTGCAAGCGATGACCAATCCTGCCAACCCTTTGAGGCGTGCTGCTGAGGAGAATTTGCAGCAGCACAACGGCTGGTCCTATACCACGGCTCATCCAAGGCTCATCCAAGGCCCAGCCGCCAGGCAAGCTTGCCTGAACGGGAAGTCCGCCTGCGGCGGCACGCACAGCAGCGGGTTTCCCGGCTGCACAAACACTGACTGAAGGCTGGCGGGGGCGGTGGCCCAGTTGGGCGGGACAGGGCCCGAAAGATTGTTGCCGTCCTGGAAGTGGAAGGAGGAGGAGATCGGGGTGGGTGGCTGTGCTGTCACAGCAAGCTACAGCACAGTGCAAAATTGGCAATAGCGAGAAGTCAACAGCGCCTGCCGAATGCACGGCCCAGCTGCAAGGACCGCGAGTCTTTGCGCACTTGAGGACAGATGCCGCCAACCCCAGTGGGTCTCACCAGCCAGAGCGATTGCAGGGAGTGCAGGCCGCAGCGGCTGACCTCCATGCAGTCCCATGAAGCGGGCAGCGTGCCCTGCAGGCTGATGTTACTCAGCGCGCTGCGGGCACAGGGGGCGGGCGGCAGGACACCCCTACCGCTCAGTGCAACTCAAATGGCTCTTGGCTGGTCATGCAGGCAACGTGCACATGCAACGCCGGGCACCAGGCCTGTTTGCAAGCTGAGGGCAGGAAGGGATTCCTGTCGCATGCATGCCAAGAAGCGCGCAAGCATCTCACAGCGTGCGAAGCGAGGGGAACGAGTGCTGCTGGCTCCACTCGTAGGGCAGCGTGCCTCCTGCAGGTCAGACCGGCAGCGATACAGGCAGTGAGAACGAAGCATGCACAGCTCAATGGCGCGGCTGGATTGAAGCAAGGGAACACAGCTGCACAATGACGACAGCCCTGTCATCTTGGCCTACAGTTGCGCACCGAGGGGGTTGTTGGAGAGATTGAGCACCCGCAGGGCGGGCAGCCCCTCCTCGCCCCAGCCGCCCCACAGCGGCGGCAGCCCGCCTGTGAGCTGGTTGTCCTGCACATGCAGCAGGGCAGGAGGCGCATGGATGTTGGCGGCGGCTGCTCATGCAAGCCATATGCGCCTGGCACAGCTCAGAAGTATATGGGGGCAATTAGACAATGTAGACAATACACCATCCGAGCGTCGGGCGGCATATACTGTAAGTTATCATCTGCTGCTCACCTGCAGGTGCAGCTCCTCAAGCTCCATGAGCGTGCCCGCCTCGGCCCACTCCTGTGGCAGCGGTCCTGCACAATGAATGGGCATTTGTTGGCCAGCAAGCCATGCAATCAATAAACTGATTTTGGAAAAGCGGAATGCGGCATGTGTGCTGTAGCACCGGCCTGAATGCTGCAACTCCTTGTGCACAGCTGCCCAGTCTGCACCGCACGCTCGCCGCTCAGTTTGTTGCCCTGCAGGCTGGCCACCCGCAGGTGCGGCATGCTGCTGTTGGTGCCCCAGGACGGCGGCAGCGTGCCGGTCAGCTGATTGTTGTGCAGGCGACTGCAACGCATGGGAGGGCATGAGAGAATACAGATTGATTGAACAGGGGCGCCAAACAGATTGCATGCGCCGCCGCTGCACAAGCTGCCCGTACGCCGCTCGCTCTTAACATGCTATGCACATCCGCTCAGCGCCGGCAGCAACATCGTTTCATGCAGGTCCTGTGTGATGGCAGCAATGCTACACAGAATGGCGATGCTACAGAAGCGCAAGGCTCACAGGATGAGGAGGGAGGGCAGGGCCAGCTGCGCCGGCAGCTCTCCAGTCAGGCGGTTGAACCCCAGAGCCAGCAGCGAGAGTGCAGGGAGCGCCCCGGGTCCGCCCCATTCCGCCGGCAGCGTGCCTGCGTGCAATTGCAGCGGAGGTCTCGCATGGCGCTTGCAGCGGCAGCCTGAATGCTGCACATGCGGCGCAAAATCCATGTGCAACTGGTGCCGGTGCCGCAGCAAACACAGCCATAGCCTGCTGGCCAGCGGCAGAGGTTGCGCAATGCTCCGCCCGCCGCCTACCCGACAGCTGGTTGTTGCTCAGTACCAGATTGAGCAAGCGGGGCAGCGCCCCCTCCTCGCCATACGCCGCTGGCAGGGAGCCGTTGAGCTGGTTGTTTTGCATGTTGAGGGCGGTGAGGGTGGACAGCCCTGCCACCTCACCAGCTAAGTGCCCCTGCGCCTTCACGGCACAGCCAGGGCACTGGAGTGACCTGCACGGCAGAAAGGTTGTGGCGGTGCAGCAAATCATGACGCGCAGCAGGCGCTGGTTTGCGGATGATTAGGTGCAGCAAGCCATGGCCCAGCTGCCGTTGAAGTTCAACTTCTGCACGAGGCGCTGCGCTGTCCGGCAGCAGCGGCGGCGCGGGCAGAGCTTGGTGACGGCAACTGCAGGCCGCCTGCCATGCATGTGCCATCCCACCAGCAGCTTACACTGAGCTGAGGCGCCCGTCTGCATCGCACGTCACACCCGTGTACAGGCAGGGTGGAATGGACGGGTCTGCCCCCCAGCCGCTGAGGTTGTTGGCGGCGGAAAACTCCGGCCAGTTGGTGATGGAGTCCCGGATGGCGCGCAGTCCCACTTCTGCGACAAGGACTGACAGTTGCAAACAACATTAGGCTGCACCATGTCGGCAATGAAGGCTGGGGGCTGAAGAAAGCCTCATTGTCGACATGCCGCGCACCGAGCGACAGCGGCGCCTGCACCACCGCCTGGCCAGCGGCGCGCGGGCACAGCAGCAGCAGCGCCGTGATCGCCAGGAGCTGCTCGATGTGCCACCTCGGCCGCATGCCTCGGGTGCGCTTTCAGCCGCGGGGGAGCGAGGGTCGGGGGCGGGTCATCACAACAGCATGCAGGGTGCTTCCAAGGCCGAACTGCTGGGTCGGGCTGTGAAAAGAGTCGCTGGGGAGGCAAAAGCCGAGCGAAGGTCTCATGCCGAGCAGCGGGGCGAAGGTGCCTGTGTGGCCCAGGTGGGCGGTGCCGCCAGCCCATGCCGGAGCCGTGCCTGCCCGCCTGCCTTTCAGTTGCTTGCCCACATGCTCGCTCAGCAACTTCAATGAGCTTATGGACAGCATTTGGAGCCAATTCCATCACGAATGAGCAGGTCAGGCAGCTCAAAAAATGTCCATCCTGGCAGCAGTGCACGGGCGCCCAGCCCGGCCGCCCGGCGCTCAGCCGATGCGCATGATGCCGCAGTTGGGCAGGCCGTGCTGCCGGTGCTGGCCCAGCGGCGTGCCCAGCGCCGCTGCTGCCAGGATGGACAGCGCGTCGCCGTGAGACACAAGCACGATGTGCTGCCCTGCATGCTGCGCTTCCAGCCGCTGCAGCAGGCCCAGCGTCCGAGCCGCCACATCGTCCACGCTCTCCCCTCCCTCTCCTGATGGCCTGTGGGGCATGGAGGGCGGGCAGGCGGCATGGCAGGCGGCGGCTGAGCGGCATCTTGTCACAATGCGGGCGGCATGAGAGACGCTGCCGACACCAACGCATGTTGTGAACATGGCTGGGGGCCAGCACAACCCAAGCATGCCCACCCCATGCCTGCTCCGATCCTGTCTCTGCTCAGATGGGCATGTATTTTGGAGCTGCTGTCAAAGCTGCGCACACCCAAAGATAGCTAGCGACACACACGTCTGCATGCATGGCTGCAGGCTGCAGCCTCCATGCAGCTCACCGGATGGCGGTCGACTTGGCGTCCTCCTCCCACACTTTCTCGTAGTTGCTGCAGCTGGTCATCTCATAGTCGCCAAAATTCCGCTCCCGCAGCGCATGCTCCACCTGCAGTGCGGTGGCGGGGGCAGCACAGCCATCATTCATGCCTCGGCGGCAGGAGCATGGAGGACGCAGTGGGCATGGAGTGCGGAGTGAAGCCTGCCACGCATGCTGCTATGTACACCGCCCCGCCTGCTGCCGCCCTGCTTCCTGCCGAGCCCTGCCCCCTCGCTCTCTCCGCGCCAAGCCCAACGCACCTGCAGCTGTGGGGTGCCATGACTTGTGCCCAGCGCTTTGCTTGCGCCATGCGCCGTCTCAAGGGCGCGGCTGAAAGGCGAGGCAAGGAAGAGCAGCGTACCCGCTCCATGGCCGCCGCCGGGAGCTGCCCCATTCTCGCCACTGCCGCCGCCATTTCTGCTGCTGGCGTTGGCTTCGCTGCCACCACCATTGACGCTGCCTGTGCTGCCGTTGGCTGCAGCTAGCAGTGCCCGCAGCTGCTCGCCAGCGGCCGCGGCTTGGGCACGCCCCTCCTCCGTCAAGCCCCATTCTGGCTGCTCGCCATTGGCTAGATGCGACACAATCAGGTCCCTCTCGTTTGCCGTGCTGCGGCCGTGGCGCAGCAGCCAGTAGGTGTTGCGCCAGGCGCGCGGGCGGGTGGGCTCGGCCATCTTGGGAGGCGGCGGCGAGCGGCGTCGGCGTCGGCGGCCGGTGCAAGCTGTCCGCTGATGCCCGATAGGCGGTGTGCAGGTTGAGGCGATGCTGCTGCGGGGAATGGGCGCCTGCACTGTCCTCTGGTGCTCAGGGGTGGCCAGGCTACCGTAGCAGCGCTTGGAGCCTCCGGCTTGGTTTAAAGCGGTGTGCAGTCCACTGGAGCGGTGATCGGCGATGCGATGGAGCCATCTGGTGAGCAGAGTGGCCACCTGATTTCCCCCATGCCGGCGGAACCTGCTCATTTGCCATCCAATGTGCATCAAATTTAGTTCATTGGTCCCTGTTCTCCAATGGAGACCGGCAGCCCGGCAGCAGGGGGCCCGGCTTCCCGCTGGGCGACCGTGCCCGACACTGCGGTGCAGGAGGCCTTCAGCGAGACGTCTCGGGACGCAGCCGACACGCTGTCAGCGCTCAGGGCGAGCCGGGCCGCCGCTGCGCTGCGCCGTCAAAAACCTTGACCGCCGTCGCCGCCACCCACCGCCTGCACCGCTCGCAACCCAGCAATGCGGCCCTCCCTCCTTCTTTGCTGCAGCTGGTTCCGGGGCAGCACATCCTTCGCGAGGACGTGCCCGAGGTGCTGGCCCGTGCGGCGGGGCGAGCGCTGTCTGGCGCTGATGCCGCCGCCGTGCTGCGCTGCTTCGCCTTGGATGCCGGCGCCGCCATTGCCGCCTCAGAGTTCTGGGCCAGCTGGCGGGCGCTGCAGCAGCTGGGGGCAACCACTGCAGCAACACATGCAGGGCGAGGCGCTGTCAGTCGCAACCCGGGGGCGGCACGGCAGCCGGCGCTCGCCACCCAGGTGGGTGCTCAACGCAGGGCGGAGCAAAGTGGTGCACTTCTTGCTGCTGCTCCACTTTGAGCACCCCCTGACATGCACCCGCACTTGCATCTCCCCCCAACCAAACTGCAGCCAGTGACGGCTGCGGCGGAGGTGGGCTGGCTGCACGCCGCCGCGCCGCTGCCGGTGCGCCAGCGCTGCGAGGAGGTGGGTGGGCGGTACGTGCCGCTGCGCACCACGGATGTGACCAAGGGCGGCGAGGGGCGCAGCAGCAGCAACCAGTTTGGCATGTACCTGTGAAGCGCTGGAGCAGTGCAGTCAGCCCGTGCTGTGCAGTCCACTTGCCAACCTATGCTGTTGCACTGCCAGCTGCCCTGCCTGGCATGCCTTCCTGCAGCAATATCCAAAACTGCTCCTTCCTTGCTGCCACCGCCTCACTGCCCGCTCGCTGCTCGATTCAGCAAGTCAGTGTTACCGAGATCTAGGATCTAAGGACAGGCGCGGGCCCACACCACCCGCTGCACAACGCCTAACGAAAGCAAATGGAAGAGGGAATCTATCGCAAGCACATCGGGGGGACACAATGGTGACCACGGGTAGAAAAGAAAGGGGATGCAGTTCAGTTGGGGCAGAGGGTTAGGGTGGGTGAGCTGCCGGGCCTGGTGGGAGTGGGAGGGGATGGGAGCTGGGTACATGCGCGCGGGCTAGCAGCCCACACGCATGCAGAGGGTTCCTGAAGGGGATGCGTCTATGTTCGTTTTGAGATCAGAGTGGGACGGCGGGGGACGTAATGGCGGCGGCATCAAGTGCGGACCGATAGTGGAAAAGAATCCAGGGGGAGCAGCAAAAGCAGCAAAGAGAAGTCAGGGCCGGCCGCGGCGGCCCGCGGAACCATGTGTGGCAGCTCAACATGTATCGCTGCGCACGCATGGTGCCGTGGTGCTCAACAGTCAGGCCCAGTCGGCGGCCAGCCACTACACAGCGCTCGCTCAGCGCTCGCACTTGCTCTGAGGTGGAGGGGCTGGCTGATGGCCGAGAGCGGCCATTTACGCCTCTGCAGGCGGAGAGCAGCAGGGTGCGTTGGTTAGCAGTAGCAAAGCCAGAAATACGCAAGCCAGAGAAGCTCAATGCTGCTGCTGTAGTCATGCATGCCACAACACGCCAACACCAGTTGCGGCGACATGAGTGCTGACGCACCAGGGGCGGGGGCGGGGGCAGCAGTCTCCAGCTCCAGCAGAGCCAGCTCCTCAGGAGTCAGCTCAAAGCCGGCCTCCATGGCGGCGCGCATCACAGCGGCGCCCTCAATCAGAGCGTCCTCAGTGGCAGGAGCGGGGGCGGGGGCGGCCTCCTCCTCCAGCAGGCGGCGCATGGCCATGGGCTCAGCCTCTGCATGAGTGGCGGTTTGTTCTGGTTAGCAGTGATTGCAGCACGTTGGCAGGAATGCTGTTTGGCATCACCCGTCAGCAATGGCTGGTCACATGCCTGCCGTTCCAGGCTGCCAGATCGGTGGCCATTGGCTCTCACCAGGGGCGGGGGCGGGGGCAGCAGTCTCCAGCTCCAGCAGAGCCAGCTCCTCAGGAGTCAGCTCAAAGCCGGCCTCCATGGCGGCGCGCATCACGGCGGCACCCTCAATCAGAGCATCCTCGGTGGCAGGGGCGGGGGCGGGGGCGGCAACGGCCTCCTCATGGGCGTGGTCGTGGCCCTCGCCCAGCAGGCGGCGGGCGGGGATCTCCTCGGAAGCTGCCAACGAGGGGCAGGTGGAGGGATGAGGGTCGGTCAGGGGCCGTAGTGGAAGGTGAGACCAAGATTGCAACAGCGCGCTACGGGTCAGTGACGGCCTCTCGTTTGAATGTGGTGGTCAGCACAGGCAAAGGCAAACAGAAGTCTGGTTATTCTGGTCAGTCAGTCGACAGGGCTGCAATCCTGGATGCCACTGGTCTGCAGGCACGCCGATGAGCAGCTCGCGTGCGGATGGCTTTGCTCACCAGGGGCGGGGGCGGGGGTGGCAGCCGTCTCCAGCTCCAGCAGAGCAAGCTCCTCAGGGGTCAGCTCATAGCCGGCCTCCATGGCGGCGCGCATGATGGCGGCACCCTCCAGCAGGCCCTCCTCAGCGGTGGCGGGAGCGGGGGCAGGGGCGGCCACGCCGTGGCGGGCCTTGCGGGCGGCGGCGGGGCCCGCCACCGCCAGCAGCAGCAGGGCGCACAGGGCAAACGTGCGGGCGGCCTGCGGCATTGTCAATTGAGAACGTAGATTCTTCAGGGCCCCGGAATTCAAACGGACAAGCTTCTGGACCTAGGGGGGCTGACACAAGGCGGCACTGGCAGGGGCGGGAAGGCGGCGGGCGATCGCCGCTGGCCGCCACCCCGCCCTCTCTTGCGTTCCAGGTGCAGGCCAGCGCGCACGGTGCAGCGGGGACCGCCGCTGCTCGGCCAGGGCACTGTGCATGTGAGGTGCGCCTGCTCGCGGACCGACCCTGTGCCCTGCGCACCTTCATGGTGCTTGTGGTGGTCTAGAAGGCGGCCTGGGGATCGGGGAGGGGGAGGGGGTGCCGGCGCAGGCTCAGTTCCGCCCCGTCGCTGCACGGCGGCGTGCAAGCAAGGTACAGGCACCACAGGGCCTCACCTGACCGTGTCTGTGGGGCTGCTGCTGCCTGGCAGGGGAAGGGTTGCCAATGCGTGCTCAGAAACGGCACCTTGAACTGCTCCTGCTGGGCCGGCGCAGCAGGTGAGCAACACGGGATGATTGGCAGCCTTAACGGGCCTCAGGCGCTGACCTGATCACACCCAGGTGCCCGCCCCGCAGCGAACACCCTTGCACGGGGCAGCCCTGGCAACGCGGCAGTCTTACCGCCCCCCGCGGCGCTTGCAGAGGGCGGGGCACGCCGATCGGATCACAGCAAGGCAGATGGGATTGCGGGCAGCTATGCAAGGGGCCCTGCGGTGCGTCTGTGGCAGCCGGGGGCGGGCGGCGGCGGCCTGGCGCGCCGCCCGTCTTCGCGCAGCCAGTGCACGCGCCTGTGCAGCCCACACCCGCATGGGCACCTGAACCAGGCAGTCTTTGGCGCATCAGTGGCTGCTTGGATGCCGTCTGCGCAAGCGTGAGGTGACCGCACTACAAAAGCGCCGCTGGCTCACTACAGGACCTTTGGTGCGGGGGCGCGAGGGCTGTGGGCCCCTTCGCAACAGGTCAGCACCCGGCGGATCGCAGGAACAGGCAGAACAGCAACGCTGCACGCCTTCCAGTCATAATGCGGGCCGCCCCTTTGGTGTTCCGACGCTCAGCCTCTGCTGCTGCGCGGTGGCGCGCCTGCCAGGCATTATGGGCCAATTGCTCCAGCACAGCAATAAACAGGTCGTGTTCCAGCAAACTGCAGTGCGTGAGAAATCCGATGAACTGATACACCGCGTCAGCGGCGCCGCTGCCGTTGATGCCAGCAGGCAGGCCTGCCGCTCTGGGGCAGCTCGTGGAGCTGTCATGCCGCATCGTTCACGGCAGGCTCGGCGCCGAATGCCATGTGTATCCGGGTCACATCCAGCGACACAATCTCAGCCTGGCAGCCCAGCAGGCCTCCCAGGCTGGGCCGCGTGCGCCCTAGGTCGCCTGCAACAGAAACAGCCGAGCGAGGCGGAGCAGCGGTCAGCCTGCGCACAAACCCGCAGGTTGCGGGAGGCTTCTGATGCATGGATGGGGCAGGGCAAACGCATGGCTTTCGCACCCAGAGGCAGCAACAGGCGATGGGCGGCCCGGAAGAAAGAATCCACTGACCCACCGTGCACAAATTCCTTGATGTAGGTGCCCGCCTGTGTGCGCAGGTGCAGCGCAAAGTAGCCGGGCGGCGGGCCCTCCAGCGCCTCCGCCCGCAGCTCATGAATGACCTGCAAACAGTGTTCACCAGGGAAGCGTGATTGACTGTGTGCCTGGAGTCGGTCATAAACAGCAGTGTTGCGCCAGCAGCCAGCCCGATAGCTCACCTTGGGACGGCACAGGTTGGCGCGGCGGTGCAGCACCTGCGGGGCGGGTGGGAGCAGGCAGCAGGAGGTTAGACAGGGCCTTTGAGCACTAAACCGTAGCCACCAGCTCAGAGGCTCTCTGCCAGCTGCCCGGCCCACCCGAATGGGCGTTTCCTGCTGCACTTCTAGGTCGCGGGTGCCTGCCAGCAGCGCCACATCAGCTTCGCTCAGCGGGCACGGCAGCCAGCACACCTGCATGGGGAGGGTGAACCAGCTGTCAACCATCAGCCGGTCAATCAGCAGCCGGCCAGCCAGCATTCAAAGCAGGTTAGCAGGCAAGCCCAGCAAGCCAGCCAAGCAATTGTGCAAATCACGCAAGCAGCTCAAGCTGTACAGCACCCACCGCGACATAGCTCTTCTGCTTCTCCTGCTCCCCTTGCTTGAGCAGCGCCAGCTGGCTGGGGCTGGCCGCAAACAAGCCACGCACCGCCACGCCGCCCTGGCTGGCCTGCAGGCACAGAGGCAGGGGAGGAGCAGCGGGGATGCAGGACCGGGCAACCCCAGAGCTCCATGGTTGCTGCGCAGCTAATGCGCAGCCGGCAGGTGCCCCATGCATGCGACGCCCTCAGAGTGGCAAGATGCACTTGCCCACTCCCTCACCCACTTGCCCACTCCCTGGTGACGGCTCCGCCCTAGCTCCTCTGCCCCGTGCCAAAATAGTCCCTCCCAAGCCACCTACCTCTGCCACGCGGGCCTCCAGATGCTGCAGTTGCTGCGGCGGGGGCACCCGCCGCCGAGCGTTGTGGATCTCCAGAATAAAGGGCCGCCCCTCTCCCAGCATGCGCACATCAATGTCCTCCCGGCCTGCATGGGAAAAACCAAGGCCGACAGCAGCAGGAGACAGGGCTAACAAAAGAGCTGAGGTCCTCGCAGCACAGACCACTCAACAGCAGCGCCGTCTCAACCGGCACAGCCACTGCAGTGGATATTACCCTCGCCTAGCTCAACAACCAGCGGCAGTCAGGTTCCCACCTGCTGAGACCAGGGTGTAGCTGTCTGCCTGCAAGCTGGGAAGCACGCCTTGCTCGATGGCTTCCTGCAAGCGTGGAGCATCAGCAGGGAGGCATGCTGGTCAGCTGCACAACCCAGCGGGTGCTCCCAAGGACATCGGCATTAAGGCAGGTTGCTGCTCAGCTCTGCTCTCAGCAAGCAATCCCCAGTCAGCCCCATAAGGCAGACACAACTCAAGCCAGCAACGTGAGGGCCACCCACCGTTACTGAGCCCTCGCCCTTGCGAGCGCCATCGATGAACCAAGGAGACTGCGGGATGCCCCTGCGCAACTTTAGGTACCGCCCGCCAATGTGCACCGGCTGGCGCCGCCCTTGCAGCTGTACAGTGGCGGGGGCTGCAGGAACCGCCAGCTGGGCGGCTGCCTGCGGGCAGCCGGCGGCAAACTCGGCTTGGAGCATGCCTGCGAGCCGCTGCACTACTGCATCTGTTAGCGCCGGCAGCTCTTGCTCCCCTTGCTGCTGCTGCTGCTGCTGCTTGGGCTGCTGCCGCTGCTGCTTGCCATGCCGGCCCCAGCCGCGCCGCTGCCGCCCGGCGCTGCTGTTGGTTGTTGCAAGCCAACTGGACTCGCCCGCCGCATCTGGGTGGCTGATGCTGAGCGCGATGCGCATATCCGATTTTGGATCATGCGGCTTGCCAACTCCCGCCTCGAGCGCTGATGCAAAGCAGAGCCGGGCCGCCTCTTTCACATCTGCACATGGCAAAGCTGGGGTGGATTTGGTGGTCTGCCTTGGCCGGCAGCTGTGGCATGTTGCAGGCATGATGCATGCAGGACCTAGGCCACTCCGCACAACGCATCCTGATGGGTGCATTCAACCGACTTCATGGAGCCTAATTGCCCGGTGCACCCTCACCTAGTGCCTTGCGCAGCTGCGCTGCCGCAGCCTCGCCCACAGGTGTGCCGAGCTGCCGCAGGCGCCACGCAAGCGCCTGCTGCCGCACCGCCAGGCTGGCAGGCAGGGAGACTTCTAGTGCAAAGCTGTCCAGCTCGAATTGCGCTGCAATGCCGGCTGCTGCTGCTGCCAGGCTGGGGACCTCCGCCGCCTGGCGCTGCACAGCAATCGTGCCTGTGCCGGGAGGTGCCCCTCCCTCTGCCTCCCCCTCTGCTGGCGCTGCCGCTGCTGCTGGGGCGGCGCCTGCCACCGGGCCATCTGCTGCTGCTGCTGCTGCCGAGGTGCCCCAGTTGAGTGAGGTGTAGCGTGCTGGGTCGTTCAGGGCTGACACTGTGGTAATGAGTTGCAGCTGGGCGTCGTTGCTGCCGCTCAGAGCGCTGCCACCGCAGGCAAGCTCCGGCAGCTGCAGCAGGCCGAGGCACAACGGGCAGACTGCCGGTGTGCACACTTGCTGCTGCTGCACTGCTTCTGCCGCAGCTGAGCCATCAGCAACACCTGCAGAGGCTGCTGCTGCATCCAGCTCCCGGCCTTCGGATGGCTCCACCCGCCGCCGCTTGCTGGGACCGCCGTCTGTGTCTACGTCTGCTGTGTCGCATCCCTGTGCATTCCCACGCAGTGCAGCCAGCACTTCCGCTCCGCTGTTGGGCAGGCTGCGGGCCGAGTATGCGTCTGCGCTGCGTACGCCTGCCAGCCGGAGGCAGCACCGCCCGCAAGCCTGCGGCGGCAGCAGCGGCGGCGGCGGCAGGCGTGGGCGGTGACCAAACGAGACAGCGGCATGCGGCATGACGTCTTGATTGTACCGAGACTCACATGGAGGTCGGCAGCCTCCTCCAGCAGCGTTTGCAGGGCAGCGCCCGAGCGCACCGCCGCCAGCAGCGGCTCCATAGCGGCACTGATGTGATAAAGATGTTGCGACACCGATCAAGAATGCATCAATTGCTGAAATTCACCGGCAAAAGGCCTGTTGCTGCATGGCCGTCTCGTAGGGTGGCCGCATGGCTGCCGTCGCTTCGTTGCCTTGCCATCCGCGCCTTCTCCCGCATCTGCACGACTGTCGAGGTTAAAGGGCAGCCCAGCCAGCCGTCCAGGCGCCCAGCCCCCACTGACCGCCCTCTGTCGCGCGCCTTTGAAAGCCTGCAAAGTTTGGACAGCTGCATATGCTGCCACGTGCGCTGTGCACAAACGGCAGCAGCTGCAGCAGCCTGAGGGCGGCGGCCGCCTCGCGCTCGCGCTTGCGGGCTGCCTTGGCGGCCCCAGTGCGGCGCCTCCTGGGCCTGGGCAGCGGCAGCAGCACATGGCAGTGCGGCAGCGAGCGGCTGGGCGTGGCAGTGGCGGCGCAGCAGCGGCGGCCCGCCGCCAGCGCACTCGAGGCGGTGGCGGAGGCGGATGGTGCATCCGAGGCGCTGCGGCCGCCGCCCATCCCGCGGCCCCAGCTGCGGCACCCCGGCAGCCACCTGCACCTGGCGGCGCAGCCGCGCCCGCTGGCAGCAGACCACCCGCACCCAGGCATCGAGATCTTCCTTGGGCCCATGTTTGCGGGCAAGAGCACCGCTCTGCTGCGGCGTGTGGCTGAGCTGGAGGCAAAAGGCTTCAACGTGGCGGTGGTGAAGAGCAGCAAGGACGACCGCTACTGCAGCTCGTCAGTGGTCACCCACAACGGCCTGAAGCGGGTGCGTGGCGGATGGGATGGAGGTTGGCAAGGACAGTTTGGTTGCGGGCTCCTGGTGGCACGTGGCATGCGTAGCGCCTCCCAGCAGTGCTGCGTGATGTGCACCGTGTGGCACGTGCGCTGCCTGGATACACGGCACCGACCATGCCTGCAAGCCAGGCCAGCATCCTCAACTCGCTATGCTGCTCGCCCTGCTGCCACAGCCGTGCTTTGCGGCGCCCACGCTGCGTGCGTTCCGAGAGGCGGCAGGCGCCGACTATGCCTCCTTCCAAGTCATCGCGGTGGATGAGGCCCAGTTCTTCCCAGGTGAGATTCTGTGCGCACATGTGCTTTCACACTTTCAAGCTCCCTGCTGCAGCCGGGCCATCAGCAGCTGCAGGCAAAGCTTGCCGTTGCTCCAGCCTGCGGGCACAGCACAGCGCTCCCCGTGCACTGCCTCAACTCATGACGCGTGCGTTTCAACACATCTTTTCATTCTTTGCACTGCCTGCAGACCTGCACGACTTTTGCAGCCACGCGGCAGACCACGAAGACAAGCGGCTGGTGCTGGCGGGGCTGGACGGCGACTTCCAGCGCAGGCGCTTTGGCCAGGTGGGTGGTGGCTGCTGAACAGGTGGGGAATACGAGCTATGGGAGGGCGTATACGGCGACTTCCAGCGCAGGCGCTTTGGCCAAGTGGTGTTGGGTGGGTGTTGCTGGGCGAGCGGAGCTGTTTGAACGCCGCTGGTTGCTCCCTGGTTGTCGGCTATGCGCCATGGCGTGGGCTTGGGCCAAACACTATTGCATGTTTCCCCTCACGTTTCCTGTCCGCAGGTGCTGGACCTGCTGCCCATGGCTGACAGTGTGGTCAAGCTGACTGCCCACTGCAAGTTCTGCAAGCAGGTGGGTGGGTGGGGCTGTTGGCGTGCTGCTGCATCGGCCCACCTGTTGGAAAACGGACACTCCTGCGTGGCTTCTGCCCGCCGTGCCAATTGTGGCTTGGGCGCCTCAGTGTCAATCAACTCTTCCCGACTGCCCGTCTTTCACTCTACCCTGCAGGAGCACAAGCACGTCCCCGCGCTCTTCTCACTGCGCATCGCGGCCGACAGCCGGCAAGAGCTGGTGGGAGGGGCAGACACGTATGCACCAGTCTGCCGGCGGCACTATGTGCAGCTTGCACGGCTGCGGCAGCCAGATGAGCAGGCGCATGGCAGCGGCAGCGGCGAGGCGGCGTAAGCAGCGGCAGCGGTCACCCCCTCGTAATGTGGCCGCTTTGTCGCTGTGCTGCAATGGCAGTGCAGCCTTGGCTGGCTTCAGCAGCTGTGCCCTCATGTAGTTTTTTTTTCAGACAGGCAACCCAATAGCCTCTCTCTGCGCATATCAATCAGCCAGTTTTCCTCTGACCTTCTTGAACTGTATATCAACACTTGGCCGCTCCTGCTGTACCATTTGCCTACTTCTGTGTAACTTATTCGGCTTACAAACGCACAAGGCGCACAGCAATGCTCATAATTGGAGCTGAATTCAGAAACGGACGGGGCAAGGTCATGAAAGGCGGGCAGCAGCAGCGCAGCACGGGCATCAGGCGCTGGCACAGGGGGTTCAGCCGGCGGCAGGGCAGCTGCCGTTGCGCCGCCGGCGTCATGTGGCCAGCCACCTGCTCCCGACACAGCGCTGCTGCATTCCTAGGCCAAATCAGGCTGTCAAGCACAGGCAGGTGGGTCGGCCGATGGAGATCAGCCACGGCGAAGGTGCCGGCCCGCCAACTTGGCTTTTTTGTGTGTCGGTCCATTGGGAGCCAACCACACCAACAGCCAAAGGCAATGTGGTCCTTGCGAGTGGCACGTGAGCCAGGCCTAGCCTCTTCCTTCTCACAGGCCCTTTGTGGCCTCAGCCAGCAGCAGCTGGAGGTCCACATGGGCCGAGGTCGCCACATCATAGTGGGCGAAAAGCAGGCGGCGGCCGGCAAAGATGACCGCGCCGCCCTACAACAAAGGTTGGGGGTGGGAAGCCGACTTGCGGCTAAGTGAGAGCCGCAGTAGCACGGTTGGCGGCGCTGGGCTAGGCTGGCTGCGCCCGGCGCAGTGGCTGGTTTGGATCACAACAAATGGCTGCACTACTCCAAACTGCAAACTGCTGTTTGCCATGTCTGTGCACAGCCCGCTTGCCTGCTGGAAGGCCTGGTCCTGCTTGGGCGGGATCCACAGCTCCTGCTTGGTCCACACCGACAGCACTGCAGGGGGCAGGCAGAAGCATGAAAGTGCGCAGCCGACAGGTCGGCCCCTGGGCATGCTCACGCATGCAACAGCATGGCGTTGCCGGGGTCAGGAGCGCAAGTTGTTGAAAGGAAACCTTCGCTCAGGCCGCTGCTGCTGACCCTTGCTTCCCAGGATGGCAAGCCGGTTCCCTACACTCCCGCCCGCGTGAGAACAGCTGTACACATTCCTGCACACCCTGCTTCAGGTCTTCCGTGTCACCGCTGGCATGCGGTGTTGTTGCATGTTCCCACTGGCTGCCACCCCATGGCATGGTGTGCGCACAGAAAACCTTGCAGCAGACTCCCTAACGCCCCGCGCACCCTGCTTCAAATGCTCCGCGTTGCTGCTGACACGCTATACCCACTGCGTGTCCCCACCTATGGCTGCCACCTCAGGGCACGCCCCCATCTAGCACCCTTCTGCGCACCCTGCTTCAGGTCTTCGGTGTTGCCGCTCTTGATGCGCTCCCACATGGCCAGCGGCGTCTGCGCAGCAAGTCGGTGAGATGCAGTCCATGAAATGCACGGTTTGCGCCCGTCCGCATGCTCCGCACAATTCCAGCCATTCAAAAGAGCAGGGTGGCAACAAACCCGGGCGGTGGTGTCACTGGCACATCGATCAAGCATCAACCACTGTCCCACACACGTTGTAGGAGGACCAAGGGCTCGCGCACGCCCTTTCCAAACTACAGCACCCAGGTCAGCACTCTAGCACACTAGCGCAACTCACATCATACGAGAAGAAGGTCTCGCGCACGCCCTTCTTGAACTCCAGCGCCGCGTACGTGGCGTTCTCGGGGTCGCACAGCAGCAGCTCCGGCGGGAAGCCTGCTTGGAAGAGAGCATTTCAAAAGAATGAGCAAGTCAGTGGGAGCCGGAGCTTGCTGCGTTCTCGGGGTCGCACAGCAGCAGCTCCGGCGGGAAGCCTGCTTGGAAAGAGCATGTGCGGGTGAGCAGTGAGTTGCCAGTGTAGCCTGTTGCGTTTTGCTTGTTTGGGGTCACACAGCAGCAGCTCTGGCGGGAAGCCTGCTTTAGGGAGACGATGAAAAATGTGCCATGAAGGGGTGATCTGCCGCGGCAGTGTCTTGCAGTGACGAAATTCCTAGCCAGCTGCCTGCCTGTAGTGTCATGCGCGCAGCTCACCGCTGACTCCCACCGGTATAGACACCCACCCTGGCAAGCAAAGCAAAGCTCCCACCCACCTGTCTTTTCGCAGAAGGCCACTCCACGCTCCGCGGTGCCGATGCTGATGAAGTAGAGCTTCACTCCCTGGGCCCTGAGAGCCGGCAGCAGGTCTCGGTTGACTTGCTTGGCCAGCTCCCCTGCAGGCGGCACAATCCAGAGGGAACCAAATGAAGATGATGCGGCCAGCTGCTCTATGTGTGACAGGTAACCAGGGTGGAGCAGCAAAGAGGCCTAGGCATTCCACCGCCGCATAGCACGCAGCTGCAGCACGCCGCGCATCGGCTTTCGGCCTTCCCAGCAGCCCCTGACCAGGCTCAGCAGCTGTGCATGCAGCAGCAACTCACAGCAGAAGGGTCATCCTGGGTCCGAATGGTTGCAGGGGGGAGACGGAGCCAGGAAGCAGCAAACACATGTCAGGACACGAGCGCGTGCATGGCATCGGCTGCACTAAGGCTGAAGGCGCATTGCAGCTATGGCATGGCGCACAAATGGACTGCTGCAAGTGCGCTCAAGAGGCATATGCTGCCGCCTCGCTGTGCTCACCCATGCTGCGCCCAAACACCAGCACCACTCTATCCTGCTCGCTCCAAAGGCTGGTTATGTGAATGGTTGAGGGCTCGCCAGCGAGGTAAACCTGGCACCCCTGCAGGGTTGTGTCAGCAGCAGCCGGCGGCGAAGGTTGGCGGGCGTGCAAGTAAAGCCGACGGAGCATGAGGCAGATTGGACCAGAAAAGACTGTGTGACTGTTTCTGATGGCTCCTGATCATTTCCCACTCCTGCATCAGCCTACCTGCAGAGCCTCGTATGCATCCTGCCGCAGGGCCATGATGCCGCCACTGCCGCCGCCGCCAGCCGCCGCTGCCACCTGCCGGCGCCCCGCGACGCGCGTTGGGCGGGCGTGCATCGATCCTCCGTGTGCACGAACGGCGCTCACGGCCGGTTGCGCCACGCCGGGTCGCAGCCCGGCGGGCGCGACGACAGCAGGCGCCACAGCGCCACACCGCGCTGCCAGCATTGCACAATCAGTCGCCTAGGGACTGTGGAGAGATGGTGGTGCAGGAGTTGAAATGGCGGTCGCGTCGGGCGGCGGCGCTGGCACAGCAGGCATGCCCAGGCACAGGTAGGGCGGTGACGATTCAGGGATGTTACTCTTCGTGAGCTGGTCAGCTTAGCCCACCCCTTCTCTGTGCACAGCTACACAGCCAGGGAGTGCTGCGACATCTGTTACATCTTGGATCTGCTCATCAAATGGAAACGAATGTGCATGAAAGGGTGCGTTTGTTGGGGATCAAGTTGGTTGACCAAAAGAATCGGAGGGGGGCAATGAAATGGCAGCGCTAACGAAACGAAATGCTCGGACATAGTGTGATGTCACTGAACGTTCAGATGGGTGGGCTCGAAGAATCAGGGCACCACTGGATCATCAGGGGGCGGCGCCTGGGCAAGGGGGGAGGGAGGGTATAGCCAAGGGGGATGGGGCATGGACTGCGTTTCGGCACCGCACTGGCTGGCGGCTCCGCACTGGGTGGTGGCTGGATGTTGCTGGGTGGTGCACCAGTTTGCTTTGGACGTCAAGAGTGACACTTTACTTCTCGTCCACGAACTTGCCGCTGCCGGGGTTGATGGCCTGCACAGACGATCAATAGCAGCGTGGGCGGTCAGCACAGCACAGCAGACGACTGGCGACGGGGACGCTGCAAGGCTTGACACCCTGCCCAGCCAAGCACCCTAATGCGCAGTCTGCATCCCCTACTTGCGACAGTCATAGACTCACCGCGAACAGCAGGAAGAAGATGAAGGCGCCCAGCAGCGGCTCAATCTCGTTGAGGGGCAGGCCGGTCTCCAGGCCCAGCTGGCCCAGGATGCCCTTGCCGGTGACGGCCTCACCAATCAGCGCTGCACAGGGACGGGTTGGTGAAAGTGGGACCAGACGTCAGTGTGGCTGTACTGAAGAGGCACTCGGGAGGCATTGGTTGAACCAAGTTGGTTCTTGCGCGTTCGTCCTGCCTGCCGCGCTGACCCGCCGCCTGCAGGCACCACCAGCCCTTGTGCTCACCAGAGGCAAAGCCCAGCTGCGCCACGCGGCCCACAAACAGCTCGTTCTCCTTGGAGAACTGGCCAAAGCCGGAGATGCCGAAGAACTGCAGCGAAGCGTGGAGGGGAGGGGAAGGATTGAGTGGGACCGCTTGGCGCAGGCCGGAGGACAGGCGCTGTGGTGCAGGCGGCCGAGGCTGGCGCTGCATATCGGTGCACCCGCGGGGAAACATGCGAGTCTCTAAATGCACAGCCACCCACCTTCTTGGGCTCCAGGATGGAGATGCGGGGGTCCTGCAGGGGGCCCTTGGGCCGCTCCTCCAGCTCCTCCTCGTCAGCCACAAACCGGCCCTTGGCGGGCAGGAAGGCCGCGATCTGTGTGGGGCAGGAAGGTGGCAGCGCTGCGCGTCAGACACATGCAGAGGTTGCCAGGTCGCCGTGGCTGGCTGCCCGGCACGGCGCGCTGCCTGCGCACTTCGAGTACTAGCATGTGAGGGCCTATCCATGTGCCCAGCACAGCTTTGATATCAAAGCACCGGCCGCATCGTTGACCCGAGCGCACCAGGTTGAAGGCGATGATGAACAGAATCTCGGCCTCGACATCGAACACGCTCTCGTGCAGCTGCAGCAGGTGGCAAGGTGCGGGAATGGAGTGAACACGAAGCAAGCTCACAAGAGTGCAAGCAGCGTGCTAGCAATGGCGGGGCACAAGGTGGACGACCATGGTGTGCAATGCTGGGATGGCTGCACGCGCCGGGTTTGAGTGCAAAGCAGCTGGTGCAGCCCTGCAGTACAAGCTGTCAGCCCCTGCAGTACGCCTTTCATGCAGTGCAGAGTTGGCCAGCTAGCTTTAAAAGCACCCTCCTCACCTCGTAACCCAGCTGGGCCAGGGGACCGGCGCCAGTCAGGATCTCGCCCACAATGGCAATGGCAACGCCCAGCATGGCGGCGCGGCCCACAAACAGCTCCTGTGGAAGGGAAGGAGGGGAGATGAAAGAGAGGGGCGGAGTGATGGAGTGCGCGGGGCGGCGAGAGAAGCTATCCAGCACTGAAGCCAGGTGCGCCCATGTGGGAGAGGGTGTGGCCGGGAGCTGGGCCGTCTGTCTTGCAATTTCTAGGGGGTTGCGCCACTCATTTGCTCACATTGCTCTTGGTGAAGCCCAGGGCGATGCGCTTCTTGGTGAAGCCCAGGTCGGCGGTGAACTGGGTGGCCTGCACAAACGTTGGAGGTTGGATGGCGAAGCATGCGGGACATTCGGGACATTCAGGACGAGCTGCCGGGTGTGCGCGGGGGTTGCAGCGGGCGCCAGGCTTTGGACCAGCCAGCCACTGTTTCACTTCTGCAATGCACGGCTAGACTGCAATGGTTCCACAGCCAGCAAGCCTGTGGACCAGGCCCAGCCAGTGTGACCTGTCCCGGCAGTCCCGCCTGCACGCGCGCACCCACTCCCAACATGCATGCATCAACCCCGGCCCGCCGCCGCACCTTGATGTCTTTGCCAGCGGTCAGCACCTTGCCAGAGGACTGCTTGGAGGCCTTCTTGGCGTTGCCCACGGTCTTGGCAGGGGTCTTGGCAGGCTGAAGAATAGGGGCGGGGAGGGAGTGTCCGCTCGGGCGGCAGCGCCAAGCGCACCGGGTGCCGCCGGGCGGCAGTCTGAACTGCGCCAGCCGATCTCCCATCTCCGCATCCCTGCCGCTTCATATGCCTCCCGCAAGGCAGTTTAGCGGCGCGGAGGCCCGGTCAAGCATGCTCGGGCCAAAACCACGTGGGGGCGTGCGGCGTACCGCCTCCACCCTCACCTTGGTGGCCGTGGAGGTCTTGAAGAACGATGCCTGCACATTGACGCGTGCGGCAGCCGCGCGGCGGGCTGCGGCGCGCGCAACCACGCCGGTGCCGGCAAAGGCAGAGTTGACAGAGGCCAGGGACTGCATGTTGAGGTGTTCGGGCGTGTGAGTTGAAGTTGTGCGTAGGTGAGAAGTGAAATGAATGGATGGAAGTGCTGGTGGAGGCGCGTGCGTGGACTTTGATGCCGCACGCTGCGCCGCCTTGCTGGCACAGCGCGGGGCACTGCCGCCAAACATTCTGGACTGTATGCGTGGACACGGCTTGCGACGAACTCCCCTGTCCATTGGCAGCGCTCACAATCGCTGTGCCACGCGAGGACGCAGCCCAGGTGGCGGTGCGCCAACAGTTGGCAGTCTGACTGTGTCTAATTGGGGCGGCGCAGCAGAGCTTGGGGCAGCCGCACAGCCCTTGTGTGCCAACTGTGGCTGCATCTGCCCGGTCACGACTACATGCTGCTGCCATCTGATGTTCGATTTGTTGTTACACCGTGGATCTGCTCATCAAGTGGAAAGGACAGTGTGCGCGACGGGTTCATTCGTTGGGATCAGGTTGGTTGGTTGCAAAAACTCCGGAGTAGGGGGTATGAAATAGCAGCGCTAACGAAATAGACGGACATGGAAGGGATGCCACCGGTTATTGAGACGGGTGGGCCACGCTACAGAAGGGCGCCGCTGGATCATCAGAGGGCGGCGCCCGGGCAAGGGGAAGTACAGGCAAGGGGGTAGGGGGTGGGGCATGAACCAAGCTGCTGCCACAGTCAGCGGGTGCGCATTCGGTGGTGATACAGAGCTTGGCTTCTTCCCATGCGTGACTCGTTTTGGAGGAGGGCGTTCACTTCTCGTCCACGAACTTGCCGCTGCCGGGGTTGATGGCCTGCACAGACGATCA
>VFQO010007457.1_pt1 | contig 40913 bp, 38 predicted proteins | sample 3512331 | NCBI WGS metagenome assembly VFQO01 (sample SAMN10412371, study PRJNA504923) | tailings metagenome | isolation source: Replicate 3 from Balatoc abandoned mine | place: Philippines: Itogon, Benguet | collected 2017-08-28 | reverse complement strand
GCCTGAGCGACCTGATGTTCGTGCTCGCGCGCGTGCTCAACCGCATGAACGGCGGTGACGACGTGTACTGGAAGAGCGAGCGCATGGCCCGGGCCGACGCATCATGACCACCACCTGGCTCGCCTGCGGCCTCGCCGCCGCGCTGCTCGCGGGGCCCGCCCTTGCCCAGGACAAGGCCGTGAAGAACAAGAAGGCGCAGGCGGGGGCCGAGGTGACCCTGACCTGCGAGGCGGTCTACCTGCCGGCGCGCACCACCTGGACGCGCACCGTGTCCATCGGCTACGACAGGAAGCGCGTGAACACCGTGCAGATCGACGGCGTGCCGGTCTACACCTTCACCATCAGCGGCACCACCATCCTCACCGCGATCGACAACGAGCGCATCCAGATCGACACCGCGGCCCAGACCTGGACCAGCGACTTCCGCGGGCAGGCCACCGGGGCGGGGCGCTGCGAGCGGCTCTGAGCCGATAGCGCTGGCGACACATGCCGCGAAGGGTCACCATGTACGAAGCCCGGCACCAGCCCCTTCTGCCCCGCGCGGGCTTCTACCAGCGCGTGGCCTTGCACGCCTTCATCGCCGTCGCGCTTCTGGGCCTGTCGCTCGGCATGGGCATGGTGGGCTACGTCACCACCGAGCACATGCCGTGGATGGACGCGTTCCTGAACACCGCCATGCTGCTGGGCGGCATGGGCCCGGTGAACCCGCCCATGACCAGCGGCGGCAAGCTCTTCGCGGGGCTGTTCGCGCTGTACGCCGGCCTGGTCTTCATCGTGTGCGCGGCGCTGGTGCTGACACCGGTGATCCACCGGGTGCTGCACCACTTCCACGTCGACGAGAAGACCGACTCAGACTGAGCGGTGCCGCAGCAGGCGCAGCCCGTTGAACACCACCAGCAGGCTGGCGCCCATGTCGGCGAACACGGCCATCCAGAGCGTGGCCTGGCCCATCACGGCGAGGGCGAGGAACACCACCTTGATGCCGATCGAGAACGTGATGTTCTGCCACAGCACCGCCTTCGTCGCGCGCGAGAGTTCGATGAAGCCGGCCAGCTTGCGCGGGTCGTCGTCCATCAGCGCGATGTCCGCGGTCTCGATCGCGGTGTCGGTGCCCGCCGCGCCCATCGCGAAGCCGATGTGTGCCTTCGCGAGGGCCGGCGCGTCGTTGATGCCATCGCCGACCATGCCCACCACCGCGCCATCGGCCGAGAGCGCCTCGATGGCCTTGAGCTTGTCCTCGGGCAGCAGTTCGCTGCGCACGTCCTCGATGCCGACCTGCCGGGCGATGGCGTCTGCGGTGTGCCGGTTGTCGCCGGTCAGCATGACCGGGTGCACGCCCAGCGCCTTGAGCCGCGCGATGGCCTCCGCACTTTCTGGCCGCACCTGATCGGCGATCGCGAAGATGCCGATGGCCGTCTGGCCGCGCACCAGCACCACGGCGGTCTTGCCCTGCGCCTCCAGCGCATCGAGCTTTGCTTCGAGTTCGGGTGTGCACGCGCCCGACTCTTCCAGCAGGCGGTGGTTGCCGAGCCGGTGGCGTTCGCTGTCGATCACGCCTTCGATGCCGCGCCCCTGCAGCGCCTTGAAGCCGGTGACTTCCAGCGTGCCGGTGGGTGCGCGCGCCGCGATGGCCTTGGACACGGGGTGGTCGCTGCGGCCCGACAGCGCGACGGCGCGCGCCAGCACCTCGTCCTCGCTGCCCTGCAGGGCGACCACGTCGGTCACCACGGGCTTGCCCTGCGTGAGGGTGCCGGTCTTGTCCAGCGCCAGCACCTTCAGCCGGTGGCCCTGCTCGAGGTACAGGCCACCCTTGACGAGGATGCCGCGCCGCGCGGCGGCGGTCAGGCCCGAGACCACCGAGATCGGCGTGGACAGCACCAGCGCGCAGGGGCAAGCGATCACGAGCAGCACCAGGGCGCGGTAGACCCAGGTCATCCAGTCGCCGCCCATGAAGAGCGGCGGCAGCACCGCAATGGCCACCGCGATGGCGAACACCGCGGGCGTGTAGTAGCGGGCGAACGTGTCCACGAAGCGCTGCGTGGGCGCACGCGTGGCCTGGGCTTCCTGCACGGCGCGGATGATGCGCGCCAGCGTCGAGTCGTCGGCCTTCGCGCTCACGCGGTATTGCAGCTCGCCGTTCTGGTTGATGGTGCCGGCGAACAGCTTGTCCCCCCCCACCTTGTCGACCGGCACGCTCTCGCCGGTGATGGCCGCCTGGTCCACGGCGGACGAGCCCGATTCCACCGTGCCGTCGAGCGCGATGCGTTCACCCGGCCGCACGCGCACCAGCGCGCCCAGGGCCACGCTGGCGGCGGGCACCTCCTGCCACGCCGTGCCCTGCTGCACGGTGGCCATGTCCGGCGCCATCGCCATCAGGCCTTCGACCGCGCGGCGCGCCCGGTCGAGCGACTTGTCCTCGATCATTTCCGCGATGGCGAACAGCACCATCACCATGGCCGCCTCGGGCCACTGGCCGAGGATCGCCGCGCCCGTCACCGCCACCGACATCAGCGCGTTGATGTTCAGGTTGAGGTGGCGCAGCGCGACCAGGCCCTTGCGGTACGTGTCCAGGCCCGCCAGCCCGATGGCTGCCAGCGCGAAGGCCACGGCCCCCCAGGACGAGTCGCCATAGCCCAGCGCCACCACCTCGGAGGCCAGCGCCAGCACGCCGGCCACGGCAAGCTTCCATGGGGACTCGCTGCCGTGCGCATGGTCGGCGTGGGAATGCAGGCCGGTGTCGGAATCCTCGTGCGGGTGTTCGTGCGCGTGGTCCTCATGCCCCGGGGCTGCCGCTGCCGGCGTGGCCGCCACCGCCTTCACGCCGATGGCGGCCAGGCCCTTGCCGCGCGGCGCCGCACCGCCCAGCCGCACCTCGAAACCGGAGCGCGCCGCCGCGGCGACCAGCTCGGGCTCGGGCACCGCGTCGTGTTGCACGCGCACCGAACGGCGGATGAAGTCCGGCGAGACCTCGCGCACGCCATCCAGGCGCCGCAGCTCCTTCTCCACCAGGTTGAATTCGGCTGCGCAGCACATGCTGGGCACCTGCAGCCAGGTCGAGCCGGTATCGCCGGGCTCGGAAGCGTTGTGTCTGGGGTCCATGGCTCCATTACAGAGCCTGGAGTCACTCCAGGGTCAAGCGGTGCGGCGCAAAGGCCATGGCGCCGGGTGCGGCTTTGTCAGCGCGGCGCCAGCACCGCCATGGTGATGCGCGAGACGCAGGTGAGCTCGCCCGCCTCGTTGCTCAGGTCGATCTGCCAGACCTGGGTCGTGCGGCCGATGTGCACCGGGCGCGCGACGCCGGTCACCCAGCCGCTGGTGGCGCCCCGCAGGTGGTTGGCGTTGATGTCCAGCCCCACCGCGCGGTGGCCTTCGGGGCAGCTGTAGGCCGCGCCACAGGAACCCAGGGTTTCGGCCAGCACCACGCTCACGCCGCCGTGCAGCAGGCCGTAGGGCTGTCTGGTGCGGGTGTCCACCGGCACGCGGGCGCGGATGAAGTCGGGGCCGACCTCGAGGAACTCGATGCCGAGCTGCTGCACCGCCGTGTCCTTGTGGATGGCGGCCAGTTCTTCTACCGAGATGGGTTTCTTCCAGATGGGCAAGGTCGGGCTCCTGTGTCGTTGAATCCCGCCACTATAGGGAAACGGAAACCGGGCTGGGCGACAGGCGGGGGTGCACTGCGCCGGCACGTGGAGGCGGCGTGCGCCTACAGACGCCGGCCCCCCGCCCGCGCACGATGTGGGCTGGAGTCGACCAATTTCATGACACACGCACGCCGCTGGGCCGTCGCCGCAGCTGCCCTGGGGGCGCTGCTGGCCGCCGCATGCCTGGCGTTGTGGATGTGGGTGCCGAGCGACGACGAACTCGCGCGCCGTGTCGAGGCGGCGTTCGAGGAGCGCATGGGCCAGAAACTCGTGGTCGGCGCGGTGCGCTGGCGCGTGCTGGGCCTGCCGATGGTGGAGGTGCAGGACGCGCGCACCGGACAAGCCGAAGCGCTCACGGTCAAGCGGATCGCCCTCTACCCGCAGCTCATGCCCCTGTGGCGCAAGCAGCTGGTCATCGACCGGGTGGAGGTGGACGGCGCCGTGGTGCCGCGCAACGCGCTGGCCGCGTACCGCGGCAAGACGCCGCAGGGGAGCAGCGGTGCCGTGGCGTTGGGCGCCGTGTCGTTCACCAACGTCACCTACATCTCGTACAGCGGCATCCCCGTGGTCTACGACGGCGAGATCGTGTTCGATGAGGATCGCCTGCCGCGGCGCGCGCGGCTGCTTCGCCCCGACGTGACGCCGCCCGCCTCGCTGGAGGCCACGCGCGACGGCCGCACCGACAGCGGCGCCGACGTCTACCGCCTGCGGCTGGAGGCCGCTGGCGGGTCGGCGCTCGGGCAGGCGCGGCTGGCCACCTCGGCCGAGGGCCGCATGACGCTGACGGGTGAACTGGTGCCGCGCGATGTCGACGTGGTCGCGCTGCTCGACGCCTTCCACCGCCGCTCGCCCATCGCCGGGCTCGCGTCGGGCGAGACCGAACTGCGCGCGCAGGGCGACACCCTGAGCGAGCTGTTCCGTTCGCTGCACACGCGCAGCGTGCTCAAGGTGGAGCGCGCGAAGATCCTGCGTTTCGACATGGAGAAGGCGGTCAAGTCGCTCGGCGAGGACCGCGCGGGCGAGACGCCACTGAACAGCCTCACCGGCGTGATGGACACGCAGAACACCGCGCAGGGCCTGAAGACCGTGTTCACCCGGGTGGAGGCGGCGGCGGGCAACTACACGGCTTCCGGCCAGGCCACGCTCCACCGAAGGCAGATCGATGCGCAGGGCCGTGTGGAGATCGGTGGCGGTGTGGTCGACGTGCCCTTCGCCGCACACGGGCCGACGCGCAAGCCCGAGTTCAGCATCGCCTGGGGCACCATCGCCGGCGCTGCGGTGGGCACGGCGGTTCTGCCGGGCATCGGCACCGTGCTGGGTGCCAAGATCGGTGGGGTGGTCAGCGGCCCGCCCAAGCCGCCCACCGAGCCGCCGCGCCACTGACAGGGCCGTGCCCTGCCAGCGACCTTCAGCGCTTGACGGGCGCCTTGCCGCGGTTGAGCAGCGCGTACAGGATGATCGCGCCGAAGGTGGCGGTTCCGATGCCGCCGAGCGCGAACTGGCCGAACTTCAGCGTGTAGTCGCCGGTGCCCAGGATCAGGGTGATCGCGGCCACCAGCAGGTTCTTGTTGTCGGAGAAGTCGACCCTGTTGTCGACCCAGATCTTCGCGCCGGCCACGGCGATCAGGCCGAACACCACGATGGACACGCCGCCCATCACGGCCAGCGGAATGGCCTGGATCAGCGCGCCGAACTTGGGGCTGAAGCCGAGCAGCACCGCCATGAGGCCGGCCACCAGGAAGATCGCGGTGGAGTAGATCTTGGTCGCGGCCATCACGCCGATGTTCTCGGCATAGGTGGTCACACCGGTGCCGCCCGCGCTGCCGGCCACCATGGTGGCCACGCCGTCGCCCATGAAGGCGCGGCCCATGTACTTGTCCAGGTCGCGGCCGGTCATGGCGGTCACGGCCTTGATGTGGCCGAGGTTCTCAGCCACCAGGATGATGGCCACCGGCGCGATCAGCAGCATGGCGTTCATCTCGAACACCGGCGTGCTGAAGTTGGGCATGCCGAACCACGCGGCGTTGGCGATGCCCGACAGATCCAGCGGCTTGCCCATGCCCAGCACGTTGGTGAGCAACGCGTAGATGAGGCTGGCGATGATCAGGCCCATGAGGATCAGCAGGCGCTGGATCATGCCGCTGGTGAACACCGCCACCAGCGCCACGCAGATGAAGGTGATGCCCTGCATCCAGGCGTCGAAGCCGGTGGGCGCCATGTTCTTGATGGGAATGCCGGCCAGGTTCAGGCCGATCACCGCCACCACCGCGCCGGTGACCACCGGCGGCATGAAGCGCTCGATCCAGCCCGTGCCCACGGCCTGCACGATCGCGCCGATGACGGTGTAGACCAGGCCGCAGGCGATGATGCCGCCCAGAGCCACACCGAGGTTGGCGTTCGGGCCCGGGCCCGCGTAACCGCTGGCCGCGATCACCACGCCGATGAAGGCGAAGCTCGAGCCCAGGTAGCTGGGCACCTTGCCGCCGGTGACGATGAAGAAGATCAGCGTGCCGATGCCGCTCATGAGGATGGCGACGTTGGGGTCGAAGCCCATCAGGATGGGGGCCAGCACGGTGGCGCCGAACATGGCGATCAAATGCTGCACGCCCATCACGCCCGTCTGAGGCCAGGGCAGGCGTTCGTCGGGTGCGATCACGCCGCCATTGGCCAGCGTCGATGCGGGTTTTTCGGTCCAGTTGAACATGCCCATCGCACGGTCTCCTTGTCGTTGTGTGGTGAAAAAAGGCGCCCTCGCGCCGGCTGGCATTGTGCTCGCAAAGTCGTTATGCGCATGCCCGGCGCCGCTGGCATTGTGGCCGCCCGCGACGCCAAAAAAAGCGGGTCAGCCCGGTAGATGCACATCTATCCGGTTAATAAGCTGGACTTGTTACGCCTGTCATGCATCCCAGCATGATGTGCTACGAGGTTGATCTCAAATACCTTTGTACACCCCGTGCGACTTTGTTTAACGACTCAGATTGTGGTTATCCTGCGTGTTGTCATTTAAATCAAAGTTTGGCTACAGGACCAGCATGTACTCCAATATATGGACAGTTAAGGCGCGGATTGCAGGCGATTTTTGTCTCACGCAAAATCAACAGTTGAGTGCCAAACTAATTCCTGGAATTCACCGTTTGAAGTTGTTCCCTGAGACGGATACGCAAGATCGACCGACCGGAGTCCACGGAATCGAACTGGAGCTGCTCGTCCCTTTGAAGGACGGTACTGTTTCACCAACAGATGTGTTGGACGCCGCCAAGGAAGCGTTGGCGTGTATCGCTGCAAGGATCGCAGTATCGTCTGGGAGAATGGTTGATGTCTCGGAAAACATAACCATCATTCAGTTCTCTGAGAACGATTCAAATCGCGGCCGTGCAATACAGTCAGCTACGGCTGTGCAGATCGCCCCTCCGTCTCCGGTGTCAGCGGAGTTTGTTGCTTCGGGGTCAGAGCCTTACCTGGAAAGAGCTATGTACTGGTGGGCACATTCGCTTCGAATTGCTGACCCCGCAGACAGCCTGCACGCCCTCTTCGTTGCCTTGGATTTAGTCGCAGCCCGGTTAGCGCCACCAACATCACGGGAGCGTCGGTGCAAGAGTTGCGGTGCGACCGAAGTCCTTCAACCAGGGCTAAAAGAGAAAATCACCCACCTTCTGACTGTTCACGGAAAGCTGAGCCTCGCTCTTGCCGAGGAAATCTACGATACAAGGAATGCCCTGACGCATGGAGGAATAACAGTGAATGAAGAAAAAAAGCGCGCTCTTCGAGGATATGCGAATGATCTCCGCAGGGTCGTTCGAGATGAGATTGCTTCAAGGATGAACTGCATGGTTCCGCCGCTTCAAGTCTTTCCTTTCGACCGTCATAGCGCTCATCTTGTATTGGAGTTCGACAATCGGCAGCCCTCAGTTCCCAAAAGCGTTGACTAGATGAGTGCGTTGCGGCGTAGCGAAGTTGCTTGAGAATGAGCTTATCGTGCGCCGGGAGTCGCTTGGCCAACTCGCAATCGCTGTCATACCTCTTTGGCCGGCCATTTCACCTCACCGCCGTCAGCACCTCACCCCGCTCTCGCCAAAGCCGATGCGCGCAGCGCCCGGCTTCTCGCACCAGCCGCGCAGGATCACCGTGTCGCCGTCTTCCAAAAAAGGCGGCTTCACGCCGGCAGATATGTGCCTCCAAAGCCCTTCAGTCGTCCGACACTTAACAGACTTAAGTCTCGAGCCCGAAACGCGGAAACTTTACGCAGAACCACGAATGACGGACGCCGTTTTTCGCTCCTAAAGTGCCTTCATCCTTCCCATCTGAACACCGGAGCGACCATGGAATTTCTCAGCACCCCCGACTTCTGGATCGGCCTGATGAAGATCGTCTGGATCAACATCATCCTGTCGGGCGACAACGCGGTGGTGATCGCGCTGGCGGCGCGCTCGCTGCCGCCGGAACAGCAACGCAAGGCCATCATGTTCGGCTCCGGCGCGGCCGTGGTGCTGCGCATCCTGCTCACGGTGGTGGCGGCCCGCCTGCTGGAGCTGTCGTTCCTGCAGGTCATCGGTGGCGTGCTGCTGCTGTGGATCGGCTACCAGCTGCTCAGCGGCGAGGACGACGCCGACGACCAGCACCACAAGGGCACCGGCACGATGATGGCCGCCATCCGCACCATCCTCATCGCCGACCTGGTGATGAGCCTGGACAACGTGATTGCCGTGGCGGCCACGGCGCAGGGCAACATGGTCCTGCTGATCCTCGGCCTGGCCATCAGCATCCCGCTGGTGATCTTCGGCTCCACGCTGATGATCAAGCTCATGGGGCGCTTCCCCATCATCGTCACGCTGGGCGCCGCGCTGATCGGCTGGGTCGGTGGTGAGACCGTCGTCAACGACACCCTGGTGCATGGCTACACCATGGCCCACCCCTGGCTGCACTACGTGGCGGCGGCCACGGGCGCGGTGCTGGTGGTGGGGCTGGGCAAGTTCATGCAGGCGCGCACGGCAAGCAAGGCGCAGACGGGGGCTTGAGCCCGACAATGCGGCCATGCAGACCGACGCCACCGAGCTTCAGATCATCCTGGTCCTGACGGACCCGCCACCCGGCGTGGTCTTCGCCGTGCAGCACGGCCGCGATGGCCTGCTGCCGCCGTGCGCATCGTCGGCCGAGGCCATGTCGTTTGCGCTCACCCTGCCGCTCGGGCCCACCCTGCCGGATGGTGGCTTCAACTACCGCGGCCCGTTCGCGCAAGGCACACCGGCCGAACGCTTCATCTACCTGAACTCGGGCACCTACGCGGGCCAGCAGGGCACGCCCTGGGCGCGCCGCGCGAAGATCCAGCTGGCTGGCATGCCACGCGATCTGGTGGCAGCCGCCGTAGGCAACCCCCACCGCGCGATGGAGGCCCGCCTGATCGGCACGATGCGGGATGGTGGGCCGGTGTGCGCGAGCGTTCCCCAGCACGCCATCAACTGGCGCCTGGTGACGCGTCCGGACCCTCAGCGGACAGCGACAGGCTGACGGCCTTTCAGGCCCCGTCGGGTGCTTTGCCCAGCGCCCTGCACAGCGCGCCCAGGTCGGGAACGATGCAGACCCGGGGATCGCGACGCTTGAGGTCGTCAAGGGTCACGGCATGGTCGGCTCGCACGAGCCAGACCGCCTGCATTCCCGCGCCCCACGCTCCCATGACATCCCGCAGGAAGTCGTCGCCAACGTGAAGCATCTCGGAGGGGCGCACGCCAACCTCCATGGCCGCCGCCAGGAAGATCGACGGGCACGGCTTGCGCTGGCCAGACGCCTGCGCGAACACGGCGCCCGTGAAAAACCCGGCCAGTCCGGCCGCCTCAAGACAGCTGTTGCCGTTGGACAGCGCCACCAGCGGAAAGCGCGCACTGAGCCACGCCAGGGCAGGATGCACGTCGCGATACGGTGTGACCTGTCGCCGCGCTTCGAGATACGCACCGTACGCCTCCTTGGCGATGTCTCCGGATGAGCCGGTCATCGCGAGAGCTGTCCGGATGGACTCGAGGCGCAACCGGGCCGGTTGTCGGGTAAGGTGCGGGTGGGTGCCGCTAAGGCGCTCGCGCAGCTCTCGCAGGTCGTCCGGGTTCGGGACGATGCTCGCCATACCCGGCACGCGTTCGACAAGCCAGCGATGCAAGCTCGCTTCAGCCTGTCGCACCGCGGGCTCGAACGGCCAGAGCGTGTCATCCAGATCCAGTGAGACGGCCCGGATCCGCCCGGGGTCCAGAAGAGCGGCGCGCAATGCGGCTACTGAACCTCGAGCAGCTCGCTGAGCAGCGAAGCCACGTGCCGGGCTTCGCGACCTGTGCCATCGGCAATCTGGTGACGGCAACTGGTGCCGTCGGCCACCACGATGGCATCCGGCTTGGCACGAACCGCTGGCAGCAGACTGGCTTCGGCCATCTGCATCGACACGTTGTAGTGCGATTTCTCGTAGCCGAAACTGCCCGCCATGCCACAGCAGGAACTCTCTATCAATTCCGGTTTCGCCTCCGGGATGAGTCGAAGGACTTCCAGAATCGGATTGACTGCATCAAACGCTTTCTGATGGCAGTGGCCATGCAGAAGGATGGGCGCGCTGGCGGCGCGGAACCTGGCCGAGAAGCGCCCGGCTCGGGCCTCCTTTGCAATGAATTCCTCGAGCAGGAAGGCGCTGCGAGAAACCACCTCGGCGGGTTCTCCGAGACCCATCACCAGTGCTTCGTCGCGCAGTGTCAACAGGCATGAAGGCTCGAGGCCAACGACAGGAATGCCCGCCTGCGCCAGCGGCGCCAGTGCCCCGACCAGGTCGCGCAGGCGAGAGCGTGCTTCTTCCACCATGCCCGAAGCGAGGTAGGTCCGGCCGCAGCAATGGTGACCGTCGTCCTTTGCCACAGCGTGCAATGCATAGCCCGCCGCGCGCAGCACACGGGCGGCCGCGAAAGCGTTCTCGCTTTCGAAGGTGCCGTTGAATGTGTCCACGAACAGCACAGCGGTTTTCTTCCCCTGGCGGGCCGCTTCGAGGATCTGATCCCGGTTGACGAAATGCCCGCTCGTCTGGATCGATGGCCAGAAAATGTCGCTGCGCCACAGGGGCAAAGACCGTTTCGCCGACAGCCCCAGCAACACCTCGCTGAGCCAGGCGGCGCCCGGCAGCTTGTCGCGCAGATTGAGCAGCCAATGGAAACGGCTGCCCAGGCGGGCGTATCGGGGCAAATGTGCAACCAGACGGTCTTTCAGCGTGTGACCGTGCTTCGCCTTGTAGTGCGCCAGGAACTCGACCTTCATCTTGGCCATGTCGACGCCCGTCGGGCAATCGCGCTTGCAGCCCTTGCAGCCCACGCAGAGGTCCATGGTCTCGTACATGGCATCGCTGGTGAACGCGTCAGGCCCGAGCTGCCCTGACACGGCCAGGCGCAAGGTGTTCGCACGGCCACGCGTGAGGTGTTTCTCGTCGCGCGTGACCCGATAGCTCGGACACATGGTTCCCGCGTCGAACTTGCGGCAGTGGCCGTTGTTGTTGCACATCTCGACGGCCTTGGCGAAGCCTTGCGAGACGTCGCCGCCCGTGCCGGGTGCCGTGGTCTCTTCGGTGACCGGGTCGGCATGCACGTTCCATGCGGACCAGTCGAGAACGGGCTGGATGGGAATCCGCTTGTAGGGCCTCGACGACTCCGGGGGTGCAAAGCGAAAGAGATTGCCATCGTCCATCCGCGGGGTGTCAATGATCTTCCCCGGGTTGTAAAGGTTGTCGGGGTCGAAGTGCTGCTTGATGGAGCGGAACGCGGAGTTGATTGCCGGACCGAACTGCCATTCGATCCATTCGCCCCGGCAGATGCCATCGCCGTGCTCGCCGCTGAAGGCGCCGCGGTATTTGCGCACGAGTGCGGAGGCCTCTTCCGCGATGGCGCGCATCTTTCTGCCACCGTCCACACGCATGTCGAGAATGGGGCGAACGTGCAGGGTGCCCACCGAGGCATGCGCATACCACGTGCCGCGGCTGCCGTGCCTGGCAAATACTTCGGTCAAGCCATCGGTGTACTCGGCCAGGTGCTCCAGCGGCACCGCGCAGTCCTCGATGAAGCTGACGGGCTTGCCGTCGCCCTTGAGGCTCATCATGATGTTCAGGCCCGCCTTGCGCACCTCCCAGAGGTTCTTCTGCCTGGCCTCGTCGACCATCTCCACCACGGAACCGGGCAGGCCCAGGTCGCCCATGAGCTCCACCAGCTGCTTCAGCTGCGGCAGCAGATCGGCCTTCTGCGCACCGGAGAACTCCACCAGCAGGATGGCCGCGGGCTTCCCGATCAGCGCGGTCTCCACCGTCGGGCGGAAGGCCGGGTTCGCCAGGCTCAGCTCGATCATCGTGCGGTCCACCAGCTCCACGGCGGTGGGGCCGAGCTTGACGATGTGCTGGGCCGAGTCCATGGCCGAATGGAAGGTCGGGAAGTTGATGACGCCCAGCACCTTGGCCTTGGGCAGCGTGCTGAGCTTGAGCTTGAGCGAGCGCGTGTATGCCAGCGTGCCTTCCGAACCGATCAGCAGGTGGGCCAGGTTGACGCTGCCGTCCCGGGTGTATGGCCGCTCGTTCTGGTTGTCGAAGATGTCGAGGTTGTAGCCCGCCACGCGCCGTAGCACCTTGGGCCATTGGTTCTGCAGTTCACTGCGATGCTGAATGGCCAGTTGGCGAACGAAGTCTGCGATCTCCCGCGTGCGACCAGTGGCTTCTGCCACGGGGCCGAACTGCAAGAGCTCGCCGTCGGCCATCCACGCGGTCGCGCCGAGCACGTTGTGCACCATGTTGCCGTACGCAATGGAGCGCGAGCCGCAAGAATTGTTGCCCGCCATCCCACCGAGGGTCGCTTGCGCACTGGTGGACACGTCCACCGGATACCAGAGCCCGTGCTTCTTCAGCTGCGCGTTCAGGTGGTCCAGCACCAGGCCGGGTTCGACGACAGCGGTGCCTGCATCGGGGTCCACCTCAAGGACCTTCCGGAAGTGCTTGGTGTTGTCGAGGACCAGTGCGGCGCCCGTGGTCTGACCACATTGGCTGGTTCCACCGCCGCGAGGCAGCACGGGGACTTTCAACTCCCTGGCGATCTGCAGCGCGATCTCGATGTCTCGTTCATTCGTGGGCACGAAAACGCCGACCGGCATGATCTGGTAAATCGACGCATCGGTCGCATAGCGTCCACGCGACGCCGCATCGAACAGCACTTCGCCCTGGGTTTCGGACCGCAGGCGAGAGGCCAGCGCCTCGCTGATGTCGTTGGCTGGAAGCGTGGTACCGGGGGCAGGGGCGAGGTGTTGTGGAGGGTCGATGCGCATGTGGGGGTCTACTTCTGTGACGAGACGGCGTAAACCTCGCCCGCCCGCAGCAAGGCGATCACCGTGTCCCGTTTGTTGTTGAGATGCTCAACCAGCACGCGCCGCATTTCCGGTGCGTCGCGCTCGGTGAGCGCTTCGATCATGGTTTCGTGTTCCTTGATGGCGCGCTTCCACTTGGCTGCGTCCTGGTTTGTGCGAAAACGCAAGGACTGCACGCGCGCATTGATGCTGGAGTAGGTCTTCACCAGCACCGGGTTCTTGGCCGCGGCGTTGATGGCGGCATGAATCAGCGCGTTGAGCCGGTAGTAGTTCGAGAGGTCGCTGCGCGCGTAGCTCGCCATCATCTCGAAGTGCAGGGCCCGCACCTCGGCCAGCTCCTCGTCCGTGATGCGTTCTGCGGCGAGCTCGCCGGACTGTCCTTCCAGGCCAGCCAACACCTCGAAGGTGTTGAGCACATCGGTCTCGTTGAGCCGGACTGCCACGGCGCCCCGGTTGGGCAACAGGTCGACCAGGCCTTCCGAACCCAGCAACTTGATCGCTTCGCGCAACGGCGTGCGAGAAACGCGCAGCTGTTCGCAGAGCTCTCTTTCATTCAGTTTGGCCCCGGGCTGGATGCGCCCTTCCACCAGCATGGTTCGCAGGCGTGCGGCCACCTGGTCATGCAGAGAGAGCCTTGAGATTTCGATGATTTGAGCCATGGCAAGTTGGTCCTGAGAATTTTGAATGCAATCATAACCAGAAGCCGTCACTATGAAGTAGCTATGTGATCAGGGTAATCACTGAGTCCATTTTGTGTTTTGAATGCAAAAATTTCGGCTCGAAAGGATCAACCATGCTCACACTCGACTTCCATCCCACCGGTCGCCACTTCCTTCAGATCCCCGGGCCGAGCCCGGTGCCCGACCGCATCCTGCGGGCCATGAGCCTGCCCACCATCGACCACCGCGGGCCCGAGTTCGCCGGGCTGGGCAAGAAGGTGCTGTCCGGCATCCAGCAGATCTTCAAGACCCGCCATCCGGTCGCGATCTACCCCGCCTCCGGCACAGGTGCCTGGGAAGCGGCGCTGGCCAACACGCTCAGCCCGGGCGACCACGTGCTCATGTACGAAACGGGTCACTTCGCCTCCCTGTGGGCGAAGATGGCCGTGCGCCTGCAGCTGCAGCCCGAGGTGCTGGCGCTGGAAGGGTCTGACCCGCACCTGCCGCATGCGCCGAGCTGGCGCCGCGGCGTTCAGGCGGACCTGATCGAAGCGCGCCTGCGCCGCGACACCGAGCGCAAGATCAAGGCCGTCTGCGTGGTGCACAACGAAACCTCGACCGGTGTCACCTCCGACATTGCATCCGTGCGCCGCGCCATCGATGCCGCAGGCCACCCCGCGCTGCTGCTGGTGGACACCATCTCCGGCCTGGCGAGCGCGGACTACCGCCATGACGAATGGGGCGTCGACGTCACGGTCAGCGGATCGCAGAAGGGGCTGATGCTGCCGCCCGGCATCAGCTTCAACGCGCTGTCACCGCGCGCCCTGGAGGCCAGCAAGCACGCGAAGTTGCCACGCGCCTTCTGGGCCTGGGACGAGATCGTCGAGATGAACAAGGACGGCTACTGGCCGTACACACCGAACACGAACCTGCTGTACGGCCTCTCGGAAGCCCTCGACATGATTCAGGGCGAAGGCCTGGACAACGTGTTTGCACGGCACCAGCGCTGGGCCGAAGGTGTGCGGTCTGCCGTGAACGCCTGGGGCCTTCCCATCCAGTGTGCCGACCCCGCGGTGTATTCCCCTGTTCTCACGGGCGTGATCACGCCCGAAGGCGTGGACGCCGACGAAGTGCGCCGGCTCATCCACAACCGTTTCGACCTCTCGCTCGGCACCGGGCTGGGCAAGTTGAAGGGGCGCATGTTCCGCATGGGCCACCTGGGCGACAGCAACGACCTGACGCTGGTGGCGATGGTGGCCGGCGTCGAAATGGGTCTGAAGCTCTCGGGCGTCAAGCTCGCCGACAGCGGCGTGCAGGCGATCCTGAACTACTTCGGCTCGCACCCTGCAACCAGCGACCTGCGCCGGGCCGCCTGATCCCTGCGATTCACACGCGCATCCCCACATCTACAAAGGAGACAGACATGAAAGCAGCTCGCATCTTCCTCGCCAGCGCGATGGCATTGGCGATTCCCCAGATGGCCATGGCCCAGTGGAAACCGACAAAGTCCATCGAACTCATCGTGCCCTTTTCCCCGGGTGGGGCATCCGACCAGATGGCGCGTGTGATCCAGGCCATCGTCACCAAGCACCAGTTGATCGACCAGCCCATCGTGATCCAGAACAAGGCCGGCGCCTCAGGCGCAGAAGGCATCCTGGACGTGAAGGGCTCCGCGCGTGAGCCCCACAAGCTGCTGGTGGCCTCCAGCGCCATCTTCACGCTGCCGATGGCGACGACGCTGCCGTTCAACTGGCGCGACCTCACGCCGATCGCCATGATTGCGCAGGACCAGTTCGTCCTGTGGGTGAACGCCGAAACGCCTTACAAGACGCCGGCCGAGTTTCTCAAGGCGGTGGCGGCGGAGCCGAACAAGTTCAAGATGGGCGGCACCAGCTCGAAGCGGGAAGACCAGATCATCACGGCCAACATCGAGCAGAGCGCCAAGGTGAAATTCACCTACATCCCGTACCGGGGTGGTGGCGAGGCCAGCACCCAGCTGGTGGGAAAGCACATTGATGCGAACGTGAACAACCCGAGCGAGTCGATCGCGCAGTGGCGAGCCGGCCAGGTGCGTGCGCTCTGTGTCTTCGATGACAAGCGCCTTGAGTTCAAGGAAAAGGTGACCGACGCACAGGCCTGGTCCGACATTCCGACGTGCAAGGAACAGGGCTTGAACGTCAAGTACACCATGTTGCGCGGATTCTTCCTCACGCCAGGTGCAACGCCGGAGCAGACCAGGTTCTACGCCGACGTGCTTCAGAAAGTGATCGCCACGCCCGAGTGGAAGGAGTACCTGGAGAAGAACGCGCTCAAGCCGGAGTTCAGCACAGGCGCCGCATTCAATGACTTCCTGGCCAAGGACGAAGCAGCCCACCGGAGCATCATGAAAGATGCGGGCTTCCTCGTGGGCGGCTCCAAGTAAGAGGCGGCCATGGCACACCCTCTGGAATACGTGCATCAGGCGCCTGTTCAGGCCGAGAAGGCCGCGGGCCTTCTCGGCACCGCGAACGCGGCCAACGACCACGTCCATCAATCGCCGTCAGAGTCCGAGGCGGGTCTGCTGACGCGCCACGTTGAATACGGCGTGGCTTTCATCCTCATGGTGCTCGCCGCGCTTGTGGTGTGGGACAACCTGCGCATTGGCGCAGGCTGGGGTGACTCCGGTCCGCAACCGGGTTACTTCCCGATGCGCATCGGCGCCATTCTCGGCATCTGCGGCGTCGCCATCCTGGTGCAGGCTTTCCGCCGGCAGGTGGACAGCATGTTCGTGACCTGGCTTCAACTCAAGCGCGTGGCGCAGGTCCTGATTCCCCTCGTCATTTACGTCGCGCTGATTGCACCACTCGGCATCTACCTCGCATCCACGCTGTTCATCACGGCGTTCATGGTGTTCGCTGGCGGCTATCCGTGGTGGAAATCGGCGGCACTCGCCGGTGCAACCAACCTGTTGCTGTTCTATGTTTTCGAGATCCAGTTCAGGGTTCCCCTCCCCAAAGGGCCGCTCGAGAGCTTGTTGGGTTTCTAGGAGCACGACATGGATGAACTTCAATCCTTGATGCATGGCTTCGGCCTTGTCATGACCGTGCACAACCTCGGCCTGATGATCTTCGGCATCCTGCTGGGGATCGTGGTCGGTGTGCTTCCCGGCCTGGGCGGTCCGAATGGCGTGGCCATTCTTCTGCCCCTGACTTTCGGCATGTCGCCGACCTCCGCCATCATCCTGCTCTCGTGCATTTACTGGGGCGCCTTGTTCGGTGGGGCCATCACGTCTGTGCTGTTCAACATCCCGGGCGAAGCCTGGTCGGTTGCCACCACGTTCGATGGTTATCCGATGGCCCAGCAAGGCAACGCGGGGGCGGCCCTGACCACGGCATTCACGGGTTCCTTCATCGGGGCCATCACCGGGGTGGTGCTCATCACGTTCATGGCGCCGGTGGTCGCCACCTTCGCGTTGAGGTTCGGTCCACCCGAGTTCTTTGCCGTCTTCTTCCTCACCTTCTGCTCGTTCATCGGCATGGGCAAGGAACCCAAGGCAAAGATCATTGCCGCCATGGGCATCGGTCTGCTGCTCGCAGCGGTGGGTATGGACACGATCTCGGGCGACCTCCGGATGACCTTCGGCTCAACCGAGTTGCTGCGCGGGTTTGACTTCCTCATCGTGGTGATCGGCCTGTTCGGCATCAGCGAAATCCTGATCACCATCGAAGAGGGGCTGGCCTTCAAGGGCAAGAAGGCGGCGATCGACCTGAAGGTGGTGCTCAAGACCTGGGCGAGCTTGCCGCGCTACTGGCTGACCACCATCCGCTCGGCCGTGGTGGGTTGCTGGATGGGTGTCACACCGGGTGGTGCGGTGGCGGCGAGCTTCATGGGCTACGGTCTGGCCAAGAAGTTCTCCCGCAACCCCGACAGTTTCGGCAAGGGCAATCCGGAAGGGGTGCTCGCACCGGAAACCGCGGCCCACGCGGCCGGCACGTCGGCGCTGCTGCCCATGCTGGCCCTGGGCATCCCGGGTTCGGCAACCGCTGCGGTGCTGCTGGGTGGCTTGATGATCTGGGGACTGCAACCCGGCCCCTTGCTGTTCACCGAGCAGAAGGACTTCGTCTGGGGCCTGATCGCCAGCATGTACCTCGGCAACATCGTGGGCCTCATCATCGTGATGTCCACGGTTCCCTTGTTCGCCGCGATCCTGCGGGTGCCGTTCTCGATCGTGGCCCCCATGATCCTGATGGTGTGCGCGATCGGTGCATTCACCGTCCACGGCTCCGGCTCGGACATCTGGTGGATGCTGCTCTTCGGCATCGTGGGCTACGTCTTCAAGAAGCTGGACTATCCCCTGGCCCCCATGGTGCTGGCCATCGTGCTGGGCGACCGGATGGAAGACGCTTTCCGCCAGAGCATGTTGTCCAGCCAGGGCAACGTGGGCATCTTCTGGCACAACGGTCTGGCGGGAACCATCACCACGCTGGCCTTGTTGATGCTGGTCTGGCCATTGATCGGCAAATTGAAGAACGTCTTGACCGGTGGTCGCCTGACCACGACGTAAACCTCTCAGGGGGGATGGGTGCCGGCTCGGTCGCCGGCGCCTCACAAAAGCCTTTGCTCGCCTGGTCCGGTCCGGCACAAGCCGCGACCGCGGGCGGGTCTTCGTGTGCGCCGGGCTGCGCAAGCTTGCCGGGTGCGCCTCAATGGTCAGAGCGTCAGAGCGTGCAAACCGACACGCCCCACAACGAAGGAGACAACGTGATTGCCCATTCCCAGCTCCCCTGCGGAACCCCCGTGCCCCGGCACGGTTCCCTTTGCCGCACCCACAGACTCCGCCGGCTCGCGGCGAAGCTTGCATTGCCCCTGATCCTGGCCGCCTGCGGTGGGGGCGGCAGTTCAAACGCCGAGTCGCCACCCCCACCCGTGCCTCTGGAAACCGGTGCCGGAACGATTCAGGGCTTTCAGAACTACTCGTACGAGAAGAACAGCGTCATCCTGCCCAGCCGAACCTCGGGGCAGGTGGCCTTCTTCGACGCCGTGCAACCCTTCGACACGACCTTGCGCTGGGAGTCGGTGGAACCGACCGTGCGGCACCGCCTGGACCACCCCACCCGCCTGATCGACGGCGTGCTCATGGTGTCGCTCGCCGACCTGCGCAAGATCTACGCGCCGTACTTCAGCTATGCCGTCAACGCCAACCTGAACACCTTCGAGGTGACCCACCACCGGTTTGGCCGTCGTGTGACCGCCGGTGCAGGCACCCGGGCACCGACCATGGAGTACACGAGGCAGGTGGCCACCGGCAGTTACAGCCTCAACGGCAGGGCCGCCACCACGGCATTGGCAACGCACGCCACCACCACCAGCATCAACCAGATCGACAGTTCGGCCGTGGCGTCCAGCACAGGTCCGCGCAACCTCACGCTGGCGGCCCAGCCACGCAGCTTCGACGGCAGGATCTTCGTGCCGGTGGCCAGCTTCATGGCGAGCCTGGGCAAGACCATCACGGACGACACGGCGGGCAGCGGCTATCTGGCGATCAGTGACGTGGCACCGGGCGACACCGCGGACGATCTGTTCAACCCGCTCTATGCCGGCACCTTCTCTTACCAGCCGCTCGGTGCGGGCCGTGTGGCATACATGGATGCCGTGCGCAGTGGCACCCGGACCCACGGCAACCTCTGGGAGTCGATCCATCTGGGCGACACCACGGTGTTCACAGGCAACTACGACGGCAGTGGCAACGACATCACCGAGACCCTCGCCGTGGACCGGGTGCTGCCTTATCGGGTCTATGTGCCCGCGGGCTACCAGGCGAGCGTGCCCAACCGTTTCACCTTCAACCTGCACGGTGCCACGGGCAACGAGAACGCGGTGTTCGAGCGCTACAACGACCACCTGGTGAACCAGCCGCCCACTATCAGCGGGGTGGTCACGCTGGAGGACCATGCCGACCACTACGGCTACATCATCGCCTCGCCCAACGGCTGGACGCGCAATCCCCAGTGGGGCCGCGGGCCGGCCGAGAAGTTCATGACCACCATCCATGAACGCGTGAAGGCCGAGTACAACATCGACGCCAGGAAGACCTTCATCTTCGGCAACTCACTGGGTGGTGCTGGAGCGATGAACTACGCGATCCGCCATCCCCAGCTGTTCCGCGCCATGGCACCCACCGCGCCCGCTCCGGGAAAGCCGGCCGCAAGCCAGATCGTCGGCCCCGTGCTCGACATGCCAACCTGGCTGGCCTGCTTCACGGAAGACATCACCGTGCCGTACGCGGGCGCATCCGGCAATTGCCAGCCCTGGTTCCAGGCGAACGTCGCCACCACGCTGCGCAACGTCACGTTCACCACGATCGAGAACGGCCACCACTCGTACGGGCCCTCGTCCACGTTCGAGATGATGTTCGACTTCTTCGAACGGGTGTTGCAGGGTTCGACGCCGAGAGACGTGGCTTCGGTGAGCTTCCAGGCCAACCAGCTCACGGCAACGCTGACCGACTCGGGCAATGCCGTGTCCAGCCAGACACTGCTCGATGCGCCCTACCTGCAAGCGGGGGTGCTGATGGTGTCGCTCAGGGATCTGGCCCGCGTCTACGGCGCCGCGGACTTCAAGTCCTACAACGTGCACGCCTACAACCAGGTGGTGGCCGACATGGTGTCCGTGAAGACCGTGGCGTTCAACAAGACGACCATCAACCTGAAGCCGGGCAGCAACTACATGCGCGTGGGCGGAACCGTGAAGGAGGGCGACACCACCGGCGCGTCCACGCGGGTGCCGGCGGGCTCGCCCACCATCGACACGCGCTCGCTGTCCGTGCCGGTGCAGGAGGTGGGTGGCGAAGTCTTCGTGCCAGTGACCGAAGTGATGCAGCTGTTCGGCAAGACGGCCGTGTCACTGTGATGGCTTGAAAGCGCCGGATCGGAAGGTCCGGCGTTTTCCGCATCGCACTGACCGGATCAGCCCACCGCCGGCAGCACCTCGCCCCGGCTCTCGCCGAACCCGATGCGCGCTGCGCCCGGCTTCTCGCACCAGCCGCGCAGGATCACCGTGTCGCCGTCTTCCAGGAAGCGCCGCTGCGCGCCGATGCCGGGCAGTGGCACGTCGCGCGTGCCGCCCGCGCTGAGTTCCACGATGGCGCCGGCTTCGCCGGCCGTGGGACCGGAGATGGTGCCGGTGCCGAGCAAATCGCCCGGCTGCAGGTTGCAGCCGCCCACGGTGTGCTGCGCCAGCATCTGCGCGATCGTCCAGTACTGGTGGCGGAAGCTGGTGGCCGAGAGGCGGTCGGGCGCGATGCCGCGTTCGCGGTGCTCATGCGATTCCAGCCGCACCTCCAGCTGCACGTCCACGCCGCCGCTGGCGGTGTTGGCCGGGCTGTCGAGGTAGGCCAGCGGCTGCGGCTCGTCGGCCGGGTGCGAGAACGGCGCGCGGTACGGCGCGAGCGCTTCCATCGTCACGATCCAGGGCGAGACGGTGGTGCAGAAGTTCTTGCCCAGGAAGGGGCCGAGTGGGTTCATTTCCCAGAACTGGTGGTCGCGCGCCGACCAGTCGTTGAGCAGGCACATGCCGAAGATGTGGTCTTCGGCCTCGGCCAGTGGAATGGGTGCGCCCAGCGCATTGCCCGGGCCGACGTAGAAGCCCATCTCGAGTTCGTAGTCGAGGCGGCGGCAGGGGCCGTACACCGGCGCGCTCGCGCCCGGCGCCATGGCCTGGCCCATGGGGCGCTTGAATGCGGTGCCGCTGATGACCACGCTGGAGGCGCGGCCGTGGTACGCGATCGGCAGCCACTGGAAGTTGGGCGAGAGCGGGTCGTCCGGGCGGATCACGCGGCCCACGTTGCGCGCGTGGTGGATGGAGGTGTAGAAGTCGGTGTAGTCGCCGATGCGCGTGGGCACGCGGTGCTCCACCTCGGACAGCGGCACCAGGCTGGCGCGCAGGGCGTTCACGCCGGGGCCGCTGGCGCCGGTCTTGAGCAGGTCGAACAGCGCGTGGCGCAGCGCGCGCCAGGCGGCCGGGCCCATGGCCAGGAAGTCGTTGAGCGCATCGCCCGCGCAGGCGTTCACGGCCTGCACCGCCGCCGGGCCCGAGACGGCGCCCGCGCTGGCGACGGCGGCGAGGTCGATCACCTGATCGCCGATCGCCACGCCACCGCGGAACGCTTCGCTCGATCCCTTGCGGCGGAACACACCGAAGGGCAGGTTCTGGATCGGGAAGTCGGTGCCCGGCGCGTTGGCCGATTCGAGCCAGCTGCGGGTGTTGACGTCGTGTGTGTGGTTCAGTTCCATGGTGTCAGGCGGTGGCTTGAAGGGCGTCGTCGAAGATGGCGACCGCGCGCGTCCAGCCCGCCGAGGCGCCGCGGATCTTGTGCGGGAAGCAGCTGATGAAGAAACCGTCGGCCGGCAGGGCCTCCAGGTTGTGCAGCTTCTCGATGTGGCAGTAGCCGATGTCGCGCCCGGCCTTGTGGCCTTCCCAGATCAGCGAGGCGTCTTTCGTTTCGCCGTATTTCTGCGCGGTGTGCACGAAGGGTGCGTCCCAGCTCCAGGCGTCGGTGCCGGTCAGGCGCACGCCGCGTTCCAGCAGGTACATGGTGGCCTCGTAGCCCATGCCGCAGCCGGCGCTCACGTAGTCGTTGTTGCCGTAGCGCGAACCGGCGCGCGTGTTCACCACCACGATCTCCAGCGGCTTGATGGTGTGGTTGATGCGCTTGAGCTCGGCCTCGACGTCGGCCGCGGTCACCACGTAGCCGTCGGCAAAGTGGCGGAAGTCCAGCTTCACGCCGGGCTGGAAGCACCACTCCAGCGGCACGTCGTGGATCGCGATCGCGGGCTTCTTGTCGCCCAGCGCCTTGTCCATCGTGGAGTGGAAGTGGTAGGGCGCGTCCAGGTGGGTGCCGTTGTGCGTGGAGAGCTGCACCAGCTCCACCGCCCAGCCCTCGCCGTCGGGCAGGTCTTCCTTCTTCAGGCCGGGAAAGAAGGGCTCGATCTGCTCGAACGTGTGCTCGTGCGTGAAGTACTGGATCTTGGGCGCGAACGCCGGCGGATCGCTCAGCACGTCGTTTTCAAGGTAGATGGACAGGTCGACGAATTGGCGGGGCATGGTCTTCTCCGGTGGGGCGATGTGGGGCAGTGGGGTGGTGGTGTTCAGGGGCGTTGCCAGCGCAACAGGGAGCGTTCGGCCAGCGCCAGCACCACGTTGCTGGCGAAGCCCATGGCCCCCAGCAGCACGATGCCGGCGAACAGCTCGCTGGCCTGGAACGAGCGCGCGGCCAGCAGGATGGCCTGGCCCAGCCCGGGTTGCGAGGCGATCATTTCGCCCACCACCGAGACGATGAGCGAGACCGTCATCGACAGCCGCATGCCGGACAGGATGTCGGGCATGGCGTTGGGCAGGCCGATCTTCAGCACGAAGGCGAGGTGGCTGAGTTCCAGCGAACGCGAGACCTCGCGCAGCTGCTTGTGCACATTGGCCAGACCGTGCAGCGTGGCCAGCAGCACCGGCCACATGGCGCCGAAAGCGACCACCGCCAGCACCATGCCGCCCGAGAGGCCGAACAGCGCGATGGCCAGCGGCATCACCGCCGAAGCGGGCAGCGGGCGGATGAATTCCAGCGTGGGCGCGATCCATTCGCGCGCCCGTTCGGAACTGCCGATGAGCGCGCCCAGCGCGATGCCCAGCGCACTCGCCAGCACCCAGCCGCTGAACATGCGGCTGAGCGTGGCCCAGGTGTAGGCGCCAAGCTCACCACCGGAGAGCCCTTGCACCAGGCTTTGCAGGGTGGCCTGCGGCGTGGGCAGGAAGGCGCGGTTGACCCAGCCGCTGGTGCTGGCCAGCCACCACAGGGCGATGAAGGCGCCCAGCACGAGCACCGAGCCCGAGGCGTTGCCCACGGCAGTGAGGGTTCGATAACTTTTCATGCGGCCTGCTCCCCCATGGCGCGCGCCACGCGGTGCTGCAGCGCGAGCGCGCCGGCGTTGATGAGGTAACCGACCACGCCGATCCACACCAGCCAGGCCAGCATGAGGGCGGGGTCCAGGCTCTGCTGCGCGATCATCATCGCGTAGCCCATGCCGTGCGGGTTGGCCGCGATCTCGACCGTGACGGCCACCACCAGCGCGATCGCCACGCCCAGCCGCAGGGCGACGAACAGGCGCGGCACGATGGCCGGGCCGATGATCCAGGCGAAGCGCTGCCAGGCCGTGAGCTCCAGCGCGCGCGACACCTCCAGCAGGCGCGGTTCCACCTGCTGCACCGCCGCCTGCGTCAGCACCAGCATGGGCCAGAGGCAGGCGAAGGCAACCACGCTGAGTTCCATGCGCAGGCCGAAGCCGAACACCAGCATGGCCAGCGGGATCAGCGCCACCGAGGGAATCGGGCGCGCCACTTCCACGCTCAGGAAGCCGAGCCGCGCGGCGCGGCGCGAGAGGCCGAGCAAGGTGCCCAGCAGCAGGCCGCCGAGCGCGCCGATCAGCAGGCCCAGCGCGGCCGTGCCCAACGTGAACGCCGTGGCTTCGAACAGCGAGCCGTCCATGGCCGCGCCCCAGAAGGCGCGCACGGCCGCGCTGGGTGGGGCGATCGCGTCGCTCCCCTGGCCGGTGGTGCGCGCCCAGACCTCCAGCGCGCCGATCAGCAGCGCGGGAAAGGCGAGGGATTTGAGCTTCATGTCAGTGGCCGAGATAGTGATAGAGCTCGCGGCGCAAGCGCAGGAACTCCGGGTGTTCCTTCGTGCTGAGCTGGTCGCGCGGTTGCGGCAGCGGCACGTCGATCAGCGCGGCCAGGCTGGGCAGCTCGGGCGTGGGGTTGCTGCGCAGTGCGATCACGCGGTCGCCCAGGTACAGCGCCTCTTCCAGGTCGTGCGTGACGAACATGACGGTCAGGCCCTCTTCACGCACCAGGCGGGCGAGTTCGTCCTGCAGCGTCTCGCGCGTCATCGCGTCGAGCGCGCCGAAGGGTTCGTCCATCAGCATCACGTCGGGCCGTTGCGCGAGGCAGCGCGCGATCTGCACGCGCTGCTGCATGCCGCCCGACAGCTGGGCCGGAAACTTCTGCGCGTGCGCCTGCAGGCCCACGGTCTTCAGCACATGCTCGATGCGCGCGGGCCGTTCGGCCGCCGGCACGTTCGCGGCTTCCAGCGCCAGGCTCACGTTGGCCTGCACCGTGCGCCAGGGCAGCAGGGCGCGCCCGTAGTCCTGGAACACGAAGGCCACCTCGCGGCTCGGACCGGTGATGGCCGCGCCCTTGCGCCGCACGCTGCCGCCACTGGGCGTGACGAAGCCGGCGGCCGCGCGCAGCAGCGTGGTCTTGCCGCAACCCGAAGGACCGATCACGCACACGAACTCGCCGCGCTTCACCGTGAGTTCGACGGGCGAGAGGATCTGCCGGCCGCCGAGCTCGATGGCGACGCGGTCGAAATGCAAAACGGAATCGGTCATGGCGGAATCGGGCGTGCTCGGTGGTGCGCTGGCATGGGGCGTGGCGTGCCTCACTTGGCGATCAGGCGCGCGACGTCCGGCACCGTCTTCAGCATGCCCTGGTCCTTCATCAGGTCGACCCAGTAGGTGAGCTGCTTCTCGGTGACGACCGGGCCGGGGGGCGAGATCTGCACCTTGGCGATGACTTCGGGCGGCAGCTTGATGTACTTGCCGATGGCGGTGCGCACGGCGGCGTCGTTCTTCGGCTGGTTCATGAAGGCCGCGGCCTCCTGCACCGCTTCGCGGAATGCTTTCGCCGCGGCGGGGTTCTTCGCCACCCAGTCGCGCCGCGCCACGTGGATGATGGTGGGCTGGTTCTCGGGCAGGAAGGTGGAGTAGTACGACGCCACGTAGCCCACGCCGGTGTCGGTGATGCGGCTCATGAACGGGTCGGCGCTCACCACCGCGTCGACCGAACCGCCACGCAGCAGGTCGCCGTGCTGCGGGAACGAGGCCTCGACGAAGTTCACCTTGGTGTAGTCCACACCCTGGCTCTTGAGCCAGGCGCGGAAGGTCACGTGCAGGAAGGCGCCCAGGCCGGGCACGCCGATCTTCTTGCCCACGCAGTCCTGCGCCTTGCGGATGCCGCTGCCGGCCTTGGCCACCAGGCCGAAGCCGGTGATGGTCTTGGAAGTGACGCCCGCGCCGGCCACCACCACGTGGTCCAGCCCGCCGTCCACCGACTGCAGGAACACGCTGGGCGTGGGGCCGCCGATCTGCAGCGAGTCGGCCTGCACCGCGGCCGGAATGGTGGAGTTGATCGGGATGAACTTGAGCTCGACGTCCAGCGCGCGCTTCTTGAAATAGCCGTTCTCGGCGGCGACGAACACCGAGGCGAAGTCGGTCACGGCGGTGTAGCCGAACACGATCCTGGTGGTGCTCTGCGCGAACGCTGGCAGGCTCATGGCGGCGGGGACGGAGGCCAGGGCGGCCAGGGCGGTGCGACGTTTCATGCTTGTCTCCTTCAGGGGTGGTGGGTCTGACGCTTTTTCGAACTCTTCTTGTCGGGCACGGGCACGGGCACGGGCAGGGCGGCGCGCAGGCCGCCCACAATGAAGCGCACCAGCCGCTCGGCGGCGGCGGGGTCGCTCGGTGTGTTGATGTGGTCGGACAGCCGCGCAATGCGGTCGTCCACAAGGTGGTGCAGCAGCGAACCCAGCGCGAACTGGTAGCCCCAGGCCGCCTCGGCGCGCGTGCCGTGCGGCAGCACCTCGTGCAGCGCGTCGATGAAGCGGTTGGCCATCGGGTCGAAAAAGTCGTGCAGCACGCGGTCGGCCTCTTCGCTGTTGTAGGCCAGCTCGCGGCCCACGAGCTGCGCGTAGAACTGGCCCTCGGGGCTGGAGCGCATGCGGATCACGGGGAACACGAAGGCTTCGACGATGCGCGTGAGCGTCTGCGGATCGGCCGGGTCTTTCGGCACCGCTTCCAGCGCGGCCAGGCGCTCGTCGATGGTGTGGCCCCAGTGCGCGAACACGGCGTGGAACAGGTCCTGCTTCGGCCCGTAGTAATAGGCCACCAGCGCGAGCGGCACGCCGGCCTCTTCGGCGATCTGGCGGATCGTCACCGCGTGGTAGCCGCGCTGTGCGAACAGCTTTTCGGCCGCGAGCAGGATGGCCTGCTGGCGGTCGGGCCGGGGCGCGGCCTCGCTCTTGCGGCGGGCGGGCGCGGGGGCGGGTTTGCGTGCGGGCATGGCGGTATTGAACAGGTGTTCAAACTTGTTGAACACCCGTACAAACCCTTTGCTTTCGTTTCACGTATGCACTACCAGTGCACCATCGGCAGGCCGGCCACCGGCGAGGTGAAGAAGGGTATGGTGGTGCCCATCAGGCTGCCGATGTAGACGGTGCGCAGGTCCGGCCCGCCGAAGGTGACGCTGGCCATCCACGGCGCCAGCGTGCCGCGCGCGCGCAGCATGTCCTCGGCGGTGAGCGTGCCGTCGTTCATGTGCTGCAACAGCACCTTCGACGCTTCGGGGTTGCCGTCGTCGAGCAGCAGGCGCCTGTCGCCCTGCGGTGTGAGCGCGATCAGCTGGTCGGTCATCACCAGCGTGCACCACAGGTTGCCGAAGGCGTCGAACGCGATGCCGTCGGGGAAGCCGCCCAGGTGCGACGGCCCGAACACCTCGCGGTCGCTCAGACCCACGCCCTGCGCCGACTCCACCACCCGCATGCGGCTGATGTGCGGGCCGGTCGTCTCCACGATGTAGAGCCACTCCTCGCGCGCGTCGAGCCGGACCTCGTTGGTGAAGTGAAAGCCGTCGGCCACCACGCGCAGGCCGCGCTCGTCCACCACGGCGATGTAGCCGTCGCGCACCCGGCTGCTGGCCGCCGTCGTCCAGGGGTTCACGCGCGTGGACACGGTGAGCCAGATGCGGTTCTTCGAGTCGCGCAGCACGAAGTTCACCTTGCCGATCGGCTGGCCGTCGATCGTGTCGTGCAGCGTGCGCGTCTGGCCGTCGCGCGTCATCACCTCCAGCCGGTCGGTGCCGAAGTTGGAGATCAGCACGTCGCCGTTGGCCGCGAACGCGAGGCCGTTGGGCAGCGTGCCCTGCGTGTACTTCGCCTCCATGTCACCGGCCGAGGCGTGCGCCGCGCTGGCGAAGCGGTCGTCGGCGCGCTGGCCGATGAAGCGCTGCGAGCCGTCGGCCGCGATGCGCGTGACGCCGCCGCGCGCATCGGCGGCCCAGAGCGTGCCGTCGCGCTCCGCGAGGATGCATTCGGGGCGCTGCAGGTCGTGGCCGATGGTGCGGATCGCGGCGCGGTCCACGGTGAAACCGTCCAGCGGATTGTTCGTCGAAGGCATGCGTGCTCCTGGCTGGGCCGCGGTTGCGGCGGTGCAGCGCATTGAACGGGCCACGCCGTTTCTTGTACAACCGTACAAACCCTAGGCGCAATGCGATGGCGCGCGGAATAAGCTCGCCGCATGACCGCCCCCTACGTGCCCCAGATCCGCCTTTATCAGCAGTGGCTCGCCGAGCATCGCGGCCAGCGCTTCGACAGCTACGACGACATGTGGCGCTGGTCGGTGACCGACCTCGACGGCTTCTGGCAGAGCATCTGGGACTACTTCGACCTGCAGTCCCCCACGCCGCACACGGCGGTGCTCGCGAAGAACGTGATGCCCGGCGCGCCGTGGTTCACCGGCGCGCGCATGAACTACGCGCAACAGGTGCTGCGCCACGTGCAGCCGGCGCACGCAGCGGGCTTTGCCGCCATCGTCAGCCGCAACGAGAAGGGCCGGCACGTTGAACTGGGCTGGCCCGAATTGCGCCGCCAGGTCGCCTCGCTCGCTCAGCATTTGCAGGCGCAGGGCGTGCAGCCGGGCGACCGCGTCGCCGCCTACCTGCCGAACATTCCCGAGGCCATGGTGGCCTTCCTCGCCACCGTGTCGCTCGGCGCGGTGTGGAGCATCTGCGCGCCCGACATGGGCACCAACGCCGTGCTCGACCGCTTCCGCCAGATCGACCCGGTGGTGCTCATCGCCTGCGACGGCGTGACCTACGCCGGGCGCGACCACGACCGCCTGGCCGTGGTGGCCGAGCTGCGCGCGGCGCTGCCCACGGTGCGGCACGTGGTGCTGCACACCAACCTGGCCGAGGGCGACGAGGCACAGGCCGAAGCGCTGCAGGCCGCCGCGCCCTGCACCAGCTTCGCCGCCGCCACCGCGCGCGACGACGCGGCCACCGCCGCCTTCGAACCCCTGTGGCTGCCGTTCGACCACCCGCTGTGGATCGTCTATTCCAGCGGCACCACCGGCCTGCCCAAACCCATCGTGCACGGCCACGGTGGCACGGTCATCGTGGGCATGGCGCTCAAGGTGCTGCACAACGACGTGGGCTGCAGCTACCAGCCCAACAGCTGGGGCGAACGCTTCCACTGGTACAGCTCCACCGGCTGGGTGATGTGGAACGCGCAGACCAGTGGCCTGCTCAACGGCACCACCTGCGTCATCTACGACGGCAACCCCGGCGGCAGCAAGGAACGGCCCGACTGGACCACGCTCTGGCGCTTCGCCGCCGAACAGGGCGTGACCTTCTTCGGCGCGGGCGCCGCGTTCTTCGCCAACTGCCTCAAGGCCGGCGTGGACCTGTCCACCTGCGGCGACCTCTCCCCCGTGCGCGCGCTCGGCACCACCGGCTCGCCGCTGTCCGAAGACGCGCAGCGCTGGGGCACGGAGCAGTTCCGCCGCATCGCGAAGAACGAGGCGCAGCGCGACATCTGGTGGTGCAACATCAGTGGCGGCACCGACTTCGCCGGCGCCTTCATCGGCGGCAACCGCGACCTGCCGCAAACCCCCGGCCGCATGCAGTGCCGCCTGCTGGGCTGCGCGGTCGAGTCGTGGAACGAGCAGGGCCAGCCGGTGATCGACGAGGTGGGCGAGCTGGTGTGCGCGCAGCCGATCCCGTCGATGCCGCTGTACTTCGTGGGCGACGTCGACCACAAGCGCCTGCTCGGCAGCTACTTCGACACCTATCCCGCCGGCAAGGGGCGCAAGCCCGGTGGCGGTGACCTCGGCCCCGAAGCCGGCGCGGTCTGGCGACACGGCGACTGGCTGCGCATCGGCACCGACGGCTCCTGCGTGATCTACGGCCGCTCCGACGCCACCATCAACCGCCACGGCCTGCGCATGGGCACCAGCGAGCTCTACAGCGCGGTGGAAGCCCTGCCCGAGGTGATGGACTCGATGGTGGTCGACCTCGAGTACCTCGGCCGCGAAAGCTACATGCCGCTGTTCGTGGTGCTGCGCGAGGGCATCGCGCTGGACGCGGCGCTCAGGGCGCGCATCAACGACAGCATCAAGACCGCGCTGTCGCCGCGCTTCGTGCCCAACGACGTGTTCCAGGTCGCCGAGATCCCGCGCACGCTGTCGGGCAAGAAGCAGGAACTGCCGATCAAGAAGCTGCTGCTCGGCCAGCCGCTTGAGAAGGTCATCAACCGCGAGGCGATGGCCAACCCGGGCTGCCTGGACTGGTACGTGAAGTTCGCGGCGTCGCGTTAGGCGCGCAGCGGGCGGAACGTGAACGGCGCGCCGTCGCCACCGTCGAAGGCGATGCGCATGCGCTGACCGACCTGCAGGTCCTGCAGCGTGGCGTTGCTGAGGTTGCTGAAGATCCGCGGGCCTTCGTCGAGCCGCACCAGGCCTTGCAGATACGGCAGCCTGTCGGTGAAGCCCGGCGCGGGAAAGTGCGTCAGCGTGAACGCCACCAGCGTGCCTTCGCCGCTGGCCTTGCGCCATTCCAGCGGCCCCTCGGTCCACAGGCTGAGCGCGCGCGGGTAGAACTGGAGGCGGCCCGAACGCGGGTCGTGCTGCAGCATCAGGCGCTGCTGCGCGATGCCGTCCCAGAAAGGGCGCGCGGTGTCGGTGACGATGCGTTTCGTGGGGGTGCTCATGCGCCGGCCTCCAGCACCAGGGCGCTGCTGCAGCCCCAGTTGCGTCCGTATTGAATGACGCCGATGCCCGTCACCAGCGCGTTGTCGGCGCGCGGCAGCTGGCGCGCACCGGCCGTGCCCATCAGCTGTTCCACCGCCTCGGCCAGGTTGACCCCGCCGCCCGAGAGTCCGGGCTGGCCGGCGGAGATCTGGCCACCGCCCGTGTTGACCGGCAGCCCGCCGTCGCGCCCCACGCCGGTGTCCAGGATGAAGCGCTCGGCCTGGCCGGTGGCACAGAAGCCGATCTGCTCGAGCTGCAGGATGAGCGCGATGAAGAAGTCGTCGTAGGGATGGAACGACTGGATCTGGCCGGCGGTGAGGCCGGCCGATTGCAGCGCGGCCGGGCCCACGTCCGAGAAGCCGGTGACGGTGATGTCGTCGATGTCCTGGCGTGCGTCGAAGTTGATGCGCTCGCGGTAGCCGATCGGGTGGACGAAGCGGGTGAATCCGAGCGAGCGCGCCCGCTCGGTGGACATGACGAGGAAGGCGTTGCCGCCGTCGCAGCGCATCACGCAGTCGAGCAGGCGCAGCGGGTCGGCGATCATGCGCGAGTCCAGGTAGCCCTGCTCGGTCAGTGGCGTGCGCAGCACATCCACCGCGTGGTCGTTCAGCAGGGCGCCCTCGCGCTGCGCGACCGCCAGCCGGGCCATGCCCTGTTCGGGCAGGCCATGCCGGGCGGCATAGGCGTTGCTCAGCAGCCCGAAGGCCACCGGCAGGCCATAGCCGAACGGGTCGAGGAACTCCTGCCGGTAGCCGCTCTGCACGGTGGAGAACTGGGTCGACGGCGCATCGGCCGCGAGGCAGAGCACCACGTTGGCCATGCCGCTGTGGATGGCGGCCGACGCGCGGGCGATGTTGCCCGTGACCGAGCAGCCACCAATGTCGGTGACCTGCGCCCAGCCGACGGACAGGCCCAGCGTCTCGCACATCACGCTGGTCCAGAAGGCGTTGCCCGCCTCCGAGTTCGCCAGCGTGGCCGCGAGGCCGTCGATCTGTGCCCGCTCCACGCCGGTGCGTGCAAGCAGGCGTGCCGTCACGTCCGCACCGAGTTCCAGGGCCGTTTTTCCGCTGCGCCGCACCGAAGGCAGCTGTGCGCAGCCGACGATGGCGATGCTGCGATCGCGAAGCCAGTCCATGCCGTTGTCCTTCCGCCGCTTCAGCTGCCGGCCTTGAGGCCGAGCTTGGTGACGATGGGGCGCCACTTCGCGATGTCGTTGCGGATCAGGGCGTCGAACTCCGCGGCGCTGCCCACCTTCACGGCCATGCCGCCGTCCTGCAGCTTCTGCTGGATCGCAGGGTCGGTCAGCGCCTTGCGGAAGTCGGCGTTCATCCGCGCCACCAGCGCGGGGTCCATCTTCGCGGGGCCCAGCACGCCGAACCAGTTGCCCACGGCGTAGCCCTGCACGCCGGCCTCGGCCATGGTCGGCACGTCCTTGAAGGCCTCGAAGCGGCTGCTGGTCGTCACGGCCAGCGGGCGCACGTTGCCGGCCTGGATCTGTGCCTTCGCACCCGGGATGGTGTTGATGCTCAGTGGAATGTGGCCACCGGCCAGGTTCGAGATCGACTCGCTGTCGCCCTTGAAGTGCACCGGGGTCATCGGCACCCCCGTGGTGGCGGCGAGCATCTCGCCCGCCAGGTGCACCGAGGTGCCGACGCCGGCCGTGCCGTACGACAGCAGATCGGGTTTGGCCTTTCCGGCCGCCAGCACGTCCGCCACGGTCTTGTACGGGCTGTCCTTGGTGGTCAGCAGCACGTTGGAGATTTCGGTCACCTGCAGGATGGGCGTGAAATCATTCAGCGTGCTGTAGGGCAGCTTGTCGTGGATGAGTTCGTTGATGGCGTGGCCGCTGGTCACCATGATCAGCGTCCTGCCGTCGGGTGGTGAACCCACCAGCTGGCGCGAGGCGATGGTGCCCGCCGCGCCCGGCTTGTTTTCCACGATCACCGGCGTGCCCCAGGTGTCGGACAGCTTCTGCGCGACCAGGCGGGCGACGATGTCCGTGGCGCCGCCGGCGGCGAACGGCACCAGGATGCGCGTGACGTTCTGCTGCGCGTGCACGGCGGGTGCCTGCAGGGCGAGTGCCCCGATCGCGGCGAGGGCCGCGCGGTGAATCCATTGACGGCGTGAGTTCATGGTGTCTGTCTCCTGTGGTGGTTGGTGTCAGTCGTTGCCCTGCGGCCCGGCCACTTCATCCAGCCGGGCATCGCTCATCCCGAGCAGGGTCTTCAGGACTTCCCTGGTGTGCTGGCCGCTCGTGGGCGGTGCGGTGTAAACGTTCAGCGGCGTGGCCGACATGCGCATCGGCGAGGCGATCAGCGGCACGGTGCCGCCGCTCACGTGCGTCGCCTTCACCACGATGCCGCGCGCCTCGATCTGGGGATCGGCGAACACCTGGGCCATGTCGTTGATGGGCCCGGCCACGATGTCCGCGTCGCCCAGCACCTGCAGCCAGTGCGCCTTGCCCTGCGTGGCGAAGATCGCGCCCAGGTCGGCCAGCAATTCGTGGCGGTGCGTGACGCGCAGGGCGTTCGTGAGGTAGCGCGCGTCCTCTGCAATGTGCGGCGCCGCCAGCACGCCGCACAGCTTGCGGAACTGCATGTCGTTGCCGGCCACCAGGATGATCTGCCCGTCGCTGCACGCGAAGACGTTCGAGGGCGACACCGACGGCGCACCGTTGCCAAAGCGCTTCGGGTTCTCGCCCGACACCAGGTAGTGCATGGCCTGGTGCGACATCGCTGCCAGCTGGGCATCGAACATGGAGATGTCGATGTACTGCCCCTGCTTCGGGCCACCGCCCGAGCGCGTGTCGCGCGCATACAGCGCGGCCTGGATCGCCGTGGCCGCGTACATGCCGGCCAGCATGTCCGACAGCACGAGGCCCACCTTCAATGGCCCTGCGCCGGGCGCGCCATCGGGGTGGCCGGTCACGCTCATCACGCCGCACATGGCCTGCAACAGCGAGTCGTAGCCGAGCCGGTGCTTGTTCGGGCCGGTCTGCCCGAAGGCGGTGATGGAGCAGTAGATCAACGCCGGGTTGATCTTCGCGAGGTCGTCGTAGCCCAGGCCGTAGCGGGCCAGGTTGCCGACCTTGAAATTCTCGATGAACACGTCGGACACCCTGGCCAGTTCGCGGATCGCCTCCTGGCCTGCGGGGGTCGACACATCGAGCGCAATGCTCTTCTTGTTGCGGTTGACGCTGAGGTAGTACGACGATTCTTCGGTGGGGTGTCCGTCGGCGTCGTCGAGAAACGGAGGGCCCAGCCGGCGCAGGTCGTCGCCACGGCCGGGCTGCTCCACCTTGATCACCTCGGCACCCAGGTCCCCCAGCAGCTGGGTGCCCCAGGGGCCGGAGAACACGCGGCTCATGTCGAGCACGCGGATGCCCGCCAGGGGCCGGTTGTCTTCGCTTCGTTCTTTCATGGGTGGTGGGTGTGGCGGTGGGCGTGGTGCCTGGATGCGGTGATGGGAACGCGGTGGGGAGCGCGCTGCGCGCACCGCGGAAGAAGAGAGAGGAGGGGTGCCGATGCAGCGATGGGGCCCTGTGTCAGGGCTCGCCATCGCCACGCCATGGGGCCTGCTTCACGCAGGTGGCGCGGGCGTATCGGAAGTGCTGTGCGTGTGTCTCCATGTTCGAATGCCTGCCCGATGGTTCGGGCTGGGGGCATTCTGGTTCGCACACGCGGGCTTGAAAAATACTGTTTTACTGCACGACATATAGGAATTTCCTATACCCCTCCCGTGCGTGCCATGCGCGCGGGAAGCACGTGCGTCCGGCCGCGGGCAATGCCGCGGCCGGAGAAAGAGAAGCGCAGCGCCTGCGCGTGGCAGGCGCGTGTGGGCGCGTCAGTTCGCGACGGTGAAGCGCTGGCGCACGTGCTTCGGCTTTTCCGCCTCGTCCACGATCGCCACCGCGAGGTCGGCCACGGAAATGCCGGCGGGTGCATCACCCGTGCCGGGCAACAGCTGGTCGCCACCGGTGCGGTACTGGCCGGTGCGTTCGCCCGGCGCGAGTGCGATGGGGGGCGACACGAAGGTCCATTCCAGTTCGGTCTCCCCGCGCAGGCGGGTCAGCAGATCGCGCGCGGCCAGCGCGCCCTGTTTCCATTCGGCGGGGAATTCCGGCGTGTCCACCAGTTGCAGGCCGGGTGCCACTTCCAGGCTGCCGGCACCACCGACCGCCAGCACGCGCTTCACGCCGGCCTGCCGGGCGCCGGCCAGGATGCCGTCGTAGCCCAGGCCGAACAGGCGGTGGATGTCCGCCTCGCCCCAGCCGGGGTTGTAGGCGCTCACCACGGCATCGTGGCCAGCGACCGCGCGGGCGACCTGGGTGGCGTCGGCCACGTCGGCCTTCACCACTTGCAACCCCTTTTGGGCCGCGAGTTTTTCGGGATGGCGGGCGAGGGCGGTGACGCTGTGGCCGCGCGACAGCAGTTCGGTGAGCAAGGCGCTGCCGACAAAACCGGTGGCACCGATGAGGGCGATCTTCATGACAAGGCTCCTGAGACAGTTGAGGTGCATCCAGTGTCCTGCCTACACAAAGAAGCCGGTAGACGGCAGAATCATCTATCTTTATTTAGAAAATCTACAAAATGAGCGACGCCACCGCCTGGACCGACAAGCTCAAGCGCATGGCCCTGTTCGCCGAGATCGTCGACAGCGGCTCCATCAGCGCCGCCGCGCGCCGTGTGGGCAGCACGCCGTCGGCCGTGAGCCAGCAACTGCGCCTGCTCGAAGCCGCGCTGGGCCTGGTGCTGCTGCACCGCTCCACCCGCCGCATCACGCTCACCGAGGCCGGCGAGCGCTACTACCCGGCCTGCGCCGCCATGGTGGCCCAGGCCCGCAGCGCCGACCAGGCCCTGGAGCGCCTGCGCGACGAACCGGAGGGCGAGCTGCGCCTGGCCGCGCCCATTGGCTTCGGCGAACTGCTGTCCACCGCGCTCGAACCGCTGCGCCGCCACCCCCGGTTGCGGCTGCACCTGCTGCTGGACGACACGCCGATCGACCTCATCGGCGAGCGCGTGGACCTGGCGCTGCGCGTGGGTCGCTTCACCGACTCGGCGCTGGTCGCGCGCCGGCTGGGCGAGCTCCAGCGCCAGCTGTGTGCCGCGCCGCGTTACCTGGCCGAACGCGGCTGGCCGCGCCACCCGAATGAGCTGGAGGGCCACGACTGGCTGGGCCTGCCCCCGCGCAGCGGCGCGGTGGACATCCTGAGTTTTCAGGGCCAGGGCGAACGCCAGGGTGAGCGGGAAGAGGTGCGCGCCGAGCCGCGCCTGCTGGCCTCGCAGGTGACCGCCCTGCAGGCGATGGCGGTGGCGGGCTGGGGCCTGTACGTGGGCATGGCCGACGACGTGCGCCAGCCCATGGCCGAAGGCCGGCTCGCGCCCGTGCTGCCGGACTGGCGGCTCGAACCCGCGGCGGTGTTTGCCGTCACGCCGCGCCGCGACGAGCAGCCGGCCAAGGTGCGGCACGCGCTGCAGGCGCTGCAGCAGCACTTCGCGGCGCGGCCGGGCTGACCGGCGCTCAGACCTTGATCAGCTTCGCCATGCCAAAGCCCACCACACCCAGCTGAACCAGGTTGAACAGCATGCCGGCGACATGCAGCCGCTTGAACCGCGAGATGGCGCCGGGCTCGTCGGCGGCGATGGCTTCCCGCAGCGCGTCCATGCGCGGGAGGAACCAGCGCCGTATGGCGAACACGACCGCTGCGACGCCACCGAGCGCGAACGCCGTCACGATGCGACCCAGCATCGCGTGAGCCACTGCGCCGGCGCTGGCCGCCACGATGATGACCGCGTAGTAGTGGTGGAACATGCCGCGCACGAAACGCCCGTCCAGTGGGGTGTCGTGTTTCAGGATCAGCAGGGGTGGCGTGGCCAAGGCGAAGAACCCCATTGGGAAGAGCAGGGCGACCACCGACAGCAACAGAATCAGGTTGGACAGCACCGGAGTCTCCTTGTCGCCTTGTCCTGGCGCCGCAGGGCGCTGCTCATGGACGGCCGCGCTCGCCGAAATCGTCTGTCCGCCGGCTGACGCGCTGCTGACAGCGCGGCGCGGTTCAGCGCTTCGACACCAGCACGATGCCCACCGCCACGCCCACCAGCGCCACCACCAGCTGCGCGGTGAGCGGCTCGCTCAGCAGCACCACGCCGAACACTAGCGCGAACACCGGCGTGAGGAAGGTGAAGGTCGACATCTGCGTGGCCGGGTAGTGGCGCAGCAGCCACATCCAGGTGAGGTAGCTGGCGAACGCGCCCACCACGGTCTGGATGCCGAGCGAGCCCCAGGCGCGCGCGGAATAGTCGAGCGACCACGCCTCGCCCAGCGCCAGCGAGACGACGGGCGCCACCAGCGCCGTCACCGCCACCTGGTAGAAGAGCGTTTTTTCCGCACTCGCGCCAGACAGCTTCGTGGCGCGGATCGTCAGCGTGGTCAGGCCCCAGAGCGTGCCGGCGGCCAGCGCCATGGCATCGCCCAGCCACTGGCCCGCCACTGGCGAGCTGTGCATGAAGCCCTCGCTGAACGCCAGCGCCACCGCGGCGAACGCGATCACCAGCCCGATCCACTGGATGCGCCGCAGCCGCTCGCCCGGCACCACGCGGGGCAGCAGCACTGCGACCACGAAAGGGCTGGTGTAGAGGAACACCGTGAGGCGCGACGCACTGGTGTGCAGCAGCCCGAGGTAGATGAAGGCGAACTCGCCGGCGAACAGCGAGCCGGCCAGCAGGCCAGCCTTGAGCGTGCCGTCGCGCTCGAACAGCGGCACGCCGCGCGCCCGGCACCACAGCCAGATCAGCACCGCCGCGCCCCAGAACCGCAGCGAGGCCTGCCACAGCGGCGGCACCTCCGCCACGGTGTCCTTGATCAGGATCTGCTGGAAACCCCAGAACGCGCAGCACACCACGAGCAGCGTGATGGCGAAGGAATCGAGGTGGGTCTTGCGTTGGGCCGGCGTGGTCATGCGGGCGATTGTCGGCGCGCGCCGATCTCCCGTCTGTCGCGCGGGCTTCGGCTGCTCAGCCCGGCTGCGCGAGCTTTCTCAACTGTTCCTTCAGGCGGCGCACGTCCGCCGCGTCCAGCGTGCCGAGCACGGAGGCCTCGTGCTCGCGCGCCTGCGCCATCAGCGGCGTCACCTTGTGCTGCCCGGTGGCGGTGATGCTCACCAGGGTGCGGCGCTGGTCGGCGGGGTCGTCGTTCAGTGACACCCAGCCCTGTGCCGCCAGGCGCTGCACCAGCCGAGTGACGGTGGGCTGCTGGCTCAGCACCTCCAGCGCCAGTTGCCCCACCGGCATGGGTGGTTGCCCGGACAGCGTGGCCAGCACCCGCCATTCGATCCCGCTCAGGCCGGCTTCCCTGACCACGGCTTCGAAGTCCTTGAAAAGCGCGTGGTTGGCCTGACCCAGCAGATAACCGAGGTAGTCATCGATGAATCTTCTGCCCCCACGCTCCGCCGCTGCGCGGGTCGCTGCCCCCCGGGGGGGCTGAGCCGGCCTTGGGGCGGCCCGGCGGCCGTCTCGTTCGCCCTCGCGCTCCGTCGTTGCGACGCGCCCTGGCCGCGTGCTCACAAGGGGTGTTCCGTGTAGAAGCGGCCGCCGTGGAAGAGCAGTGGCGAGGCGCCGGGGCGGTGGCTGCAGCGTTCCACCTCGCCGACGAAGATCACGTGGTCGCCCTCGGCGTACTGGCTGCGGTTGAAGCACTCGAAGCTCGCGGCCGCGCCATCGAGCACGGGCGCGCCGTTCACGCCTTCGGTGAAACCCACGCCGGCCCAGCGGTCGGTGTCGCGCGCGGCGAAACGCTCGGCCAGCATCTGCTGGTCGGCCGCGAGCACGTTGATCGCGTAGTGCCGGCCGTTGGAGAACGCCGCCAGCGAGCCGGCCAGGCTCGACAGGCTCCAGAGCACCAGCGGCGGCGACAGCGAGACCGAATTGAACGAGTTGGCCGTAAGGCCCAGCAGGGCGCCGCTGTCGGTGCGCGCGGTCACGATGGTCACGCCCGTGGCGAACATGCCCAGCGAGGCGCGGAACTCGGGCACCGAGAAGTCAGGTGGGCGCGCCTGGAGGCCGGCGGAGCGGGCTGGGGACATGGTGAAAATTTATATGAAAAATCATGAATAATGGCAAGGCCGACACGAAAAACTGACGCAAACCGGCCACGACCAGGAGACCCCCATGCTGCAGGAGCGGACCGAACCCGCCTGGATAGACGCTTTCGAAACCGTGTTGCGCCGCTGTGCCGCGCAGCCCGGCGATACCGTAGCCATTCTCGGTGAAACGCAGAGTCGACCGGTGCTGATGGAACTGGCACGGCTCGCCGCAGCCCGCCTCGGTGTGCACAGCTTCACGCTGACGTTGCCTTCCGTGTTCAGCAAGAACGAGCCCGTCTCCCGTTCCACGGGCGCCAGCCCGGCCATCCAGCAGCTCGCGCCGGTGATCGCCGCGCTGGCGGGATGCACCCTGGTGGTGGACTGCACGGTCGAGGGCCTGATGCACGCGCCCGAACTCCCCGCCATCCTCAAGGGCAACGGCCAGACGCAGCCGCGCGTGGTCTACGTGAGCAACGAACACCCCGAGGCGCTGGTGCGCCTGCTGCCCGACGACGCGACCGAGGCGCGCGTGAAGGACCACGTGAAACGGGTGCGCGGCGCGCGGGCCCTGCGCGTCACCTCCGCCGCCGGCACCGACCTGTCCATCTCGCTGCAGGGCGCGGTGGTGGGCGGCAACTGGGGCACCACCACGCGCCCCGGCACGCTCACGCACTGGCCGGGCGGCATGGTGCTGGCCTTTCCGGCCGCGGGCAGCGTCCATGGCACCCTGGTGCTGGCCGAGGGCGACGTGAACCTCACCTTCAAGCGCTACATCGAGCGCGCGATCACGCTCACGATCGAGAACGACCACGTGACGCGCATCGACGGCCATGGCGTCGACGCCGAACTGCTGCGCAGCCACTACGCGGCATGGAACGAGAAAGAGGCCTACGCCGTGAGCCACGTGGGCTACGGCCTGAACGAAGCCGCGCGCTGGGACAGCATGGCCCTGTACGACAAACGCGATTTCAATGGCACCGAACTGCGCGCCTTCGCCGGCAACTTCCTCTACAGCACCGGCGCCAACGAGGTGGCCGGGCGCCACACGCGCGGCCACTTCGACTTTCCCCTGCGCGGTTGCACCGTCGCGCTCGATGGCACGACCGTGATCGATGCGGGGAGGGTGCTCGCATGATCCCGAAGTTCACAACATTGGGCAGCGGCCCCACCACCGTGCTGATGCTGCATGGCATCGGCGGCGGCCATGTGGCGTTCGCGCCGCAGGTGGAAACGCTCGCGGCCGCTGGCTACCGCGCCGTGGCCTGGGACATGCCGGGCTATGGCCACAGCGCGCCCATCGAGCCCTACACCTTCAAGGGCCTGGCGCAGAGCTGCATCGACCTCATCGACGCGTTGCAGTGCGAACACGTGGTGCTGCTCGGCCACAGCATGGGCGGCATGGTGGCGCAGGAAGTGGTGGCGCGGCGGCCCGAGCGCGTGAGCCGGCTGGTGCTCTGCGGCACCTCGGCCGCGTTCGGCAGGCGCGCGGATGGCCGCAGCGCCGACGCCTGGGCCCAGCAGTTCATCGCGCAGCGCACCGCGCCGCTCGACGCGGGCCAGAGCATGGCCGATGTCGCACAGAAACTGGTGCCGCAGATGGTCGGGCCGGGCTCGCTGCCCGAAGGCGTGCGCCTGGCCGAGCACTGCATGGCCGGCGTACCGGCCGCCACCTACCGCCGTGCGCTTGACTGCATCGTCACCTTCGACCGTCAGGCCGCGCTGGGTGGCATCGGCGTGCCCACGCTGCTGGTGGGTGGCGAGTTCGACCGCGTGGCCGCGCCCGCGGTGATGAAGCAGATGGCCGCCGCCATTCCGCGCGCGCGTTACGCCGAGTTGCCCGGCATCGGCCACCTCATGAACCTGGAGGCGCCGGACGAGTTCGATGGCCTGCTGCTCGACTTTCTCAACGAGCCCGCAGCCGATCGATCGCGCGACACCCACTGACATTCGAGGAGCGTCCCATGAACATGCCCCTGCCTGCCGCTGCACTGGACTTCACCCCCGCCGTGGGCGACATGGCGTTCACGCCGCTGCAGCGCGAACTGCTCACCGCGGCACACCGCCTGGGCCGCGAGAGATTCGCGCCGCGCGCCGCGCAGTGGGACCGCGAGGCCAGCTTCCCCTTTGCCAATTACGACGACTTGCGCGAGGCCGGTTTCCTCAAGCTGTGCGTGCCCGTGGCGCACGGCGGCCTGGGCGCCGACTACGCCACCTACATGATGGTCGCGGCCGAGATCGGCCGCTTCTGCGGCGCCACCGCGCTCACCTGGAACATGCACATCTGCAGCACCATGTGGAC
>VFQO010000510.1_pt1 | contig 40942 bp, 56 predicted proteins | sample 3512331 | NCBI WGS metagenome assembly VFQO01 (sample SAMN10412371, study PRJNA504923) | tailings metagenome | isolation source: Replicate 3 from Balatoc abandoned mine | place: Philippines: Itogon, Benguet | collected 2017-08-28 | reverse complement strand
GAGCGATGGAACATCCATCGACCCGTTGAAGGCCCTGGCGCGCCAGCAGCGGCGCTTGCGCCGCTACCAGCGCTCGGTGTCCCGCAAGGTCAAGGGATCAGCCAACCGGCGCAAGGCGATCGTTCGCCTGGGCAATCTGCACCGCCGCATCGCGCGCCAGCGCAGCGACTGGCTGCACAAGCTTACGACGGATCTGGCCGATGCCAACACGGTCATCGCCCTGGAGGATCTTCGGATCCAGAACATGTCGGCCAGCGCCAAGGGGACGGCCGAGGCGCCCGGGAAGAAGGTCCGCCAGAAGGCCGGCCTGAACAAGTCCATCCTGGACGCTGCCTGGGGTGAGTTCACCAGGCAGCTGAGCTACAAGGTGCAGTGGAGCGGTGGCCAGGTCATCCTGGTCAACCCGGCGTACACGAGCCGCACGTGCCGCATCTGCGGCCACGAGACGGCTGAGAACAGGAAGACGCAAGCCGTCTTCGCGTGTTTGGCCTGTGGCCACATCGAGAACGCGGACGTCCACGCCGCGAAGAACATTCTGGCCGCGGGGCACGCGGTCTGGCTCAAAGAGGAAGCTCAGCGAGCCGCTGCCTGTGGAGGAGAGGTCAGCCGCGTGGAGGTCGCAAGACCGAAGCGCGCAGCTCCGGCGAAGCAGGAACCCACCGAAGCGGGGGTCTTGGTTTGAGCCTGTCTCACACCAAGGCCGCAGCAGTAGGAATCCTCGGCCTTCAGGCCGGGGAGGATGTCAAGCTGTGAAGCAGTACGAAATCGTGAAGCGAAACGGAGGAAGCCCTATGGAATTGTGCGTCCAGGCAATGTCTGTCAGCGCTTCTTTTCTTCAAGGAAAAGACGAGGCCAACTATGCAGCCTGGAAGAAGACTGAAAAAGAAGACTGTGAGCGAGCTGGACTGCCCAGGTAGGACCACGACTCGATAGCCTCCTGGCCATATTGGTGGCCAACTAGCTGGTCACCAGGCTCCATGCGGTTTCTGTGGGCTACTACATCGATCGCGCGCGCAGATGGTTGGTTTTGTTGTGCCGTACTCGATAGCCTGTTTGTGACACCTCGTCACGACAAGCAATCGAGTTCAAAGCATGCAAACCAGCGGCGCCAGCACAGCTCTTCAGTGGGACCTCTTTGAAGCCGATCTCGGCGAGGTAGGTGGCGCCACGCCACTGGTCACCACGCAGCCTGTTGGCGTTCCAGGCAACGATCCGGCATTCCAACCGGTCACCTTCATCCCTGGCGCAGCCCGCACCGAGGACCCTGTCGCCCGCAGTCGCCGTCGCATCCGGGAGATCCTGACCCAGGGCTACACACCGGTCGTGGCCTACAGCTCTGGCAAGGACTCATCCGCCTTGTCCTCCCTGGTGCTCGATGTGGCCCGGGAGATGCGCCTCGAGGGCGCACCTCTGGCCCCGATCGTGGTCGTGCACAGCAACACGGGGGTGGAGCAGCCTGAAATCACCCGCCTTGCAGCCGATGAGATGGCCAAGATGAAGGACTACGCCCAGAAGCACGGCTTCGAGCTCATCGTTCGAGTGGGCGCCCCCACGCTCAATGCCTCGTTCCCGGTCCGCGTGATTGGCGGCCGGGGCCTGCCCAGCTTCCCGGACACCCGGGGCGACTGCAGCGTGGACTGGAAGGTGGCGCCCAACACGCGACTGCTCAAGCAGGTCTTCAAGGAAATCGGCCGCAGGTCCGATGTTCGCGGCTCGGTGGTGATGACTGGCGTTCGCCAGTCCGAGTCAGCCGCACGGGACATCAAGATCGCCCGGCGCGGCGAGGTTGCCGAGGGCATCTGGGAGAACGACCTGGGTCAGCTGCGCGCCTCTCCCATCCTGGACTGGGAGACCGATGACGTCTGGACCTACCTCGGCCTGGCGGCTGCCGGCGAGTACTCCAGCTTCTCTGACTTCAGCGAGGTCATGCGCATCTACCGCGACGCCGGCGGCTCCAGCTGCGTGATCGTGGCCGACATGAAGATGGCCCAGCAGTCCACCGGGTGCGGTGCGCGCACCGGCTGCTGGTCGTGCACTCGGGTGAAGTCAGATCGGTCCATGCTGCAGATGATCGAGTCCGATCCGGCGCGCTACGGCTACATGAAGCCGCTGTCGGCGCTGCGTGACTTCATCTCCAACACCCAGTACGACTGGAGCCGGCGCACATTCGTGGGCCGCACGATCGATGCTGACGGCAACATCGCCATCAAGGCCGACACCTACTCGCCCGAGATGCTCAAAGAGCTTCTGGGCTACGCCCTGACGGCGCAGATCGAGTCGGGCGTGCACATCATCGGCTACAGGGAGCTGGTGGCAATCGACGCTCGCTGGTCGCTCTACGGCTTTCACCCGCCCTTCACGGCTCTCAAGATGTTCTTCGACATCGAGGACGGCCTTCGGATGTATCCCCCCACCCTTGAGCGCTTCCCCAAGACGGAGGTGCCCAACCTGGGCAAGTTGCACGTCGGCACGTCCTGGCAAGACCTTGGGGGCCCCATGATGGGCCTGCGCGACAGCGTGCGGGAGATGGTTGGGGAGAGTTGCGGGCTGGAACTGAAGGGCCTGAAGAACGGCGACCTGGTGATCGACAACGAGTCGGATGATGGCATCGATGTGGATGAGGAGGGGGCGGCTGACTTCATCGAGTTCTTCGGGCGGGAGTTCGTTGAGCAGCAGTGCCGCCATGATCATCCTGACTGGGCGGCTGGGTACATGACCTATCTGCAGTACGGGACGATCTCGATTGCCAAGGGCAAGTCGTTCCAGGTCGATGAGACTCTGCGTCGCACACGTTGGCGCCAAGAGCATGGCCTACATGGCCAGCAGGACTTGAACGAGCTGGAGAAGAGGGTTCAAGCCTCGGGTGAGCCCTTTGTCGCCACCGTTGCAACGAACGCCCCTCGACGCAGGCCTTGATTCGCCGCCCAGGTGAATTCACACTGCAAGTGCTTGATTTCATTGGTTATCTCTGGCGTTTACGATATACTTAACACAGCAAGCACAACCTCGATCGCAAGAGATGAACCAATACCTCAACCTCGTCCGTGACGTCCTTGAAAACGGCGACTGGCAGGACAACCGCACGGGCATTCGCACCTTGAGCCTGCCTGGCGCCATGATGCGCTTCGACCTCACCCAAGGCTTCCCTGCCGTCACGACCAAGAAGCTCGCATTCAAGTCCGTGATCGGCGAGCTGGTGGGGTTTCTCCGCGCAACCACCAACGCCGCTGACTTCCGTGCCTTGGGTTGCAAGGTGTGGGATCAGAACGCCAACGATAACGCGGCCTGGCTGTCCAACCCCTATCGCCAAGGCCAAGACGATCTCGGCCCCATCTATGCCGCGCAGTGGCGCCAGTGGCCCGCCTACAAGCTGATTCCACGCGAGAGCCATGACAGCGCCGAGCGCATCGCTGATGCCATTCAGCGAGGCTACAAGGTGGTCGGGGCTCTCGAGGACATCACCGATGACGGCAAGGTGACCAATGTCGTGCTCTACAAGGCCATCGACCAGCTGCGTCAATGCCTGGACATGATCATGAAGAACCCCGGCGATCGCCGGATCCTCTTTCACGCATGGAATCCGGCCCAGATCGAGGAGATGGCGTTGCCTCCATGCCACGCTTCTGTACCAACTCCATCCGAACCCTGCCAAGCGCGAAATCTCGTTGAGCCTGTACCTTCGAAGCAATGACCTGGGCCTGGGCACTCCGTTCAACGTCGCCAGTGCGGCCGCGCTTCTGACCCTGGTCGGTCGACTGACTGGCTACACGCCCAAGTGGTGCACCTTCTTCATTGGTGACGCTCACATCTACGAGAATCACGTCGACATGCTCAAGGAGCAACTGCAGCGCGAGCCTTTTGAGCCCCCGCGGCTGGTGATCAATGATCGTGTGCCTGACTTCGCCAAGACGGGGGTTTTCGCTCCCGAGTGGCTTGATCTGGTCGAGCCTTCAGACTTCGATCTGATTGGGTATCGACATCACCCTCCGATTTCAGCTCCAATGGCGGTGTGATCAAACCATCTATGACCTCACCATGAAGATCTTCGCTCTCACGCTGTCCTTTCTGCTGTCCTTTTCCGCATCTGCTTCGGACAAGTTGAACCTGTCATACAGAGGTGCCGTGGTCGGCGACTCGGAGAGTAAAGTTCGTGCGGCCGCTGCTCAGATTCATGAGGAAGTCACCGAGGATCGTTTTGACAGCGAATCCCTTTCGCTGAGCGGCCACAAGAAGGGTGATCGCGGTTTTGTCTGCCCTGTTGCGGCGCCGCTTGAGAAACGCCCAGATTGCCATCGGGCTAGCTACAGCTTCTTGAAGCAAGAAGGCCAGTTTCGCCTGACTTCGATCAGCGTTTCGCAGAGTTTTCACCTAACCGTCCCCTTTGATACGTTCATGGCGCGAATCACGGCGGCCTACGGGACTCCAGCAGTGGACCGTACGGCCCCGTATTCCATTTATGGACAACGTGTTTCATCTGATCGATCAATGCTTTGGGGTGGTGCCAAAGTCCCGACGGGGCCGTATGTTCAATCAATCGCTCCTTTCGAGGATATTCGGGACATTGGCGGTCGGTTTGTTTCATTGCGCGTGCTAAGTGATGAAGTTGGCGTGATCGGATATACGCTGCGCATCACTGACGCGCAGCTCATGAATACGCTGGAAGCCGCGCGAAAAGCCAAAGAAGTCGAGGCCTTTGAGCGCAAGCGCAAGGACGCTCTTGGCAACTTGAAGTTTTGATGCCTGCAGTCTGAATACACGATGAAACGCGCCACAAAGGTCCTGCTGCCCATCCCAAAGCGCCGCAACAAGCTTGCGGTCCTGGTGCGTACGCGCGCCGGCGCAGGCAAGCATCGCGACCGCAAGCGCGAGGCGCGCAACACCCATTTCGAAGCCAGCGACGCTGGTTCACGCTGACCCCAGGATACGACCCATGAACGCCCTGCTTGATTCGCCTGCCTCACAGGTCAACGCGCCTGAACTCAAGGATGTCTTCAGTCACCTCATCTCCAGCAAGCGCCCTCCCCACCCGGTGGCCTTCGAAGGATCCGTTGACAGGCAACTGAAGCACGGAAAAGCCGCCTCCGTTCAGATCCACTTCATGGGCGCCACGCCCACCGACGGTGTTCACAAGAACATCGCCACCTGGCATCCAGGGGATCGAGTCCTCGTGGTCCATGAGGGTCAGGGCCGCTTGCTGAACTTGTCTGGTATGCGCTCCCGGGACTTTGGCCGTGAATACCTGTACATCCTCATGGGCACAGCACCCAAGCAAGCGGCCCTGCTCGATGCACGCAAGCAGGCTGAAGCCCTTTTCGAGCGCAATGGACGCTCGGCACACATCTGGATGGGGTTTCGAGGTGGCGAGCTCGTCTTCTTCGTTCGAGATCTGCTGGATGGCTCGCCTGGTGGCAATCTATCTGAGTGCCAGCCGATTCACGTCGGCAAGTCGGGCCCCGAGCAGGCATTTCACGAGCTCCTGGCCATCGCCGACCGCATCGAGCCCCTTGAGGCTGAATGGCATCATGCCTTCAACATGCTCGGCCGCACGAACAAGGCCGGGAATGAGGACTACAACGACCTGGTCGCCGCGGCCGCGAGAATCAACGCGGCCCTGGAGCCGTACCTGGACGCCATTGCCGCATGCACAGGGAATTCGACGGTGACATTGCGGCAGACCATGAGCCCTCAGGACGAGATCAGCGTTTACCTGGGCGGCTCGACCTCAGTGCCGGGGTTTGGGCCCAGCCACGTTCTGAGGCAGGTGGCAGGCTACAAGAGCTTCAACCATGAGTATTGGCGGAGCCGCGGGTGGATGCCCCCAGGAAAAGAAAAGGCAGCTGAAACCAGCGGCGTGGTTCGCGTTTCCAGGAAGCCCTGAACGCGCTTATCCGCCCATGTCGCGGCCCTCAGGATCCCTGGGCGGTCGCAACCGCGTCCACCATTTCGTAGACCACCAGGACGTCCGCTCGCTCTGCCACCCGCGTGTAGTACCGGAACTTGCCATCGCGCCAGTCCCAGTCATGGATTCGGTCTTCAAGGAACACCGTCACGTGGTGGCAGATCTCGTGAGCCTTGAGGAACTCGGCCTCGTTGATCAGCGTGGCCACGCGCACAGGCTGCTCTGGCAAGTCCAGTGCGATCCTGCCATTGCCCTCAACGCCGCGCAGGATCTCGAACCGCTTGGCGATCTTCATGGCCTTATTCCTCGCCGTAGATGACTTTCGCCAGGCTGGGCGCGCGATAGGTTCGGGGGTCCTTGATCCACTTGCCGTCGGGCATCTTGTGGATCTTGCCGTCGTCCGGGTTGGCCTTGCTGAGGTTGGAGCCTGCCACATCGAGGTAGCAGGCCGCGCCATCGACGCCGAGGGCGCAGGCGAAGCCGCTGTTCGTGACGGTCAGGTCCGTCGTACCGTCCGCCATCTCGATCACCTCTTCGCGGGTGAGGTCAGCCCTGAAATCATTGGGAAGGCGGGCCACGAGGTGCTCCATGCGAAGCGAGGCTGCCTTCATGGCACGGAAGATATCCTGGACCTCCACAGCGAGCGACGCCAAGGCGCCGTGCACCTTGTCTTCCATGCCGGCGGCCAGCTCCTTGTTGGACACGATGCGGTGAAGGGCCTTGTGCAGGCCATCGAACGTCTCGGCGCCCTCCTCCAGGTTCAGGCGGGCGTAGAGCATGACCTCCTTGTTCAGCTCCGGCGCCTTGGGCAGCTTCTGGTCCGAGGCCGCCATCAGCGCGCGTTGCATCGACCAGGGGTCAACGGCGCCAACGGCAGTGAGGATCGGTTTCACCGCCGGGATGGTGGAGGCTTCATTCTTGGTGGTCATGGTGTTCCTTTGAGGGTGAGTTGCGCCGATCGATCGGCCTTGGAAACAGGATATCCAATGCCCAGCGCCTTGCCAAAGTGGCGCGGGCAGCCGCCGTGCGCCCCATCTATTGCAAGGATATGTGCGTTTGCGATATCATATACGCTATGTCTCAGAATCCTCCTGCCGTTGCCTACGCATACCTCGTTCACCCCGCACGCGAGATGGATGGCGCGATGCAGGTGTGCTCGGTGGGGTGCATGACAGCTCTCGGGGTTTTCGCCTACACCGCCACGGGTCGTGTTTGCGTTGCCAGTTACGACATCCTGGAGCACGGATCGGAGCATCAGGCGAGGGCGTACGCCGAGCATCATTGCGCCTCAATGAGGAGTGGTGAGTATGTTTGACCGCGTCTGGGGTGCAATTCGCACCATTCCTCGCCGCTGCCCTGTGTGCCGCACTCGGCGCAAAGATCCCCTGCTCATGCTGCGCCACCTCCAAGAGAGTGGCCACAGATCTTGTTGCTGTGGCGGCTACCACTATATGCACCGGCCCGGCTCCAAGTGCTGCGACTCGAACCCGATGTACAGCGTCAACCAGGCTGTTCGCCGAGGTGAGGATGCCGCCGTCATCGAGGACATCGCTCTGGACATTGCCTTGGACTTCCTTGAGCCCACCCCCACCCGGCATCGAGCGTCGCTACGCCCGCACCGAAGCAGCAGGTCCGCTCGCACGACGGCCGCAGCGTGCCCTTTTTGACGGAGAAGATGATGGCTGTCTACGTTGATGACATGAAGGCGCCCTTCGGCAACATGATCATGTGCCACATGCTTGCAGACACGGACGAGGAGCTCCACCGCATGGCTGAGGCGATTGGCGTCGCCCGGCGCCACTGGCAAAGCCCGGAGAAGACCTCGGGTAGCCATTACGACATCTGCCTGGCCAAGAAGGCCCTCGCCCTTCGGCTGGGTGCCATTCCCATCACCTTGCGCCAGGCTGCAGCCATGAACGCCCACCGCCGAGTGCACGGAAGTCTGGGCGATCCAGATGGCGCCGTTCTGTGGTTGAAGGCTCGCGCGCGGATCAAGCAGAACTTCGACTTCCAGGTCACAGTGCCCATCACCACAGCCGCTGATCTCGCAAGGGCTCCGGCTGCAAGCTCACGCCTGGTGCAGCAGGGCCTCTTCTAAGCGTGGCAGCGCCCCTCTGCGGGGGCCTCAGCGCTACTTGCGGCAGCGGATGGGCAACATCTGAGACCGGATGTCCGGCGAGCTGCACTCAACGCCAATCTTCCCGTTTTCGTCGATCGTCGGCTGGAACTTCATCGTTCCCAGGTCGCGCACGATGTAGGTCACCGTCCCGTCCTCTGGGCTGATCGAGATCGTTACACCCGACATGCTGATGGGCGTCACGCCCAGCACATTCAAGTCAGTGGCGATTGTGTTGTTGGCCTGGTAGTGCTCAGCGACGCTTTGCGCAGTGGTGTTGCCATGGATCATGACCTCCGAGGCCTTGGCCCGCTTGGTGTAGTCGTTGTAGGCCGGCAGTGCGATGGCGGCTAGGACGCCGACAGAAAAGATCGCAACGACGATGGTCACGATGATGGCCAGATTGCTGGTGCCGCCCTTTGCGCTGAGCGCCCCTAGGTACTGGTCCCTGTTGTTCGTGATGGCGCGAAGACGGCCCATGACCTTCAAAGAGCGGCGCCAGTACAACCCGTTGGCAAGCATCGCTGGCACGATGAAGAAGCCGGCGAACAGACCGAGACCAATGATGGCTCCCGCGTCTTCATCGACGCCAGAGATGACGCCAAGCACAAATGACAAAACGAAAATGCTGACGAAGTACAGGGCGGCCTGAGGCCACATCTTTCGATAGAGCATCCAGTACCAGGTCACCAAGAGCGCAGGCCAGTGCCACAGGGATCCATTGCCCTTGGCGTAGCGCTCAAACCGCTCGAGGTAGTACTCCCTGCTCGCCGGGCCGATGTAGGCCGCCCAGGCTTCCTTGTCATCCTCGGGTTCGGGGGAATGGCTGCCAAAGCTTGGCGCGGGCGCCGCAACTGCCTTGCCCTCGAAGGGCGCCTTCTTGGGAGCGTCGCCGGGGAAGGTGTTCTGGAAGTCTGGCTGCGCCTTTGGCTGCGCCGCTTCAGGTTTGCTGGCAGCCATGGTTGGCTCAACACGGCTCATGGCCTTGCCACAGCTTGCGCAAAAGCGCGCCTCATCCGGGTTGCTCGCCCCGCATTGCGTACAGAACATCGCCTGGTTCCTCGTTTCGTTATGGGCGCATGGCGCGCCTGTAATTCTTGTTCACGTTGATGGGTGCTCTCGGCGCTGCAGGCCGCAGAGCACGCACCCTCGAATGAGCGGGACCTCCCTGGCCCCAGTGAGCAATATAGGCGCACAAACAGTGGTTGTTTGTCGCATAGCTGCAATAGTCGGCGTGCACAATATCACGCTACCAGGGGAGGCCTTACCGCGCGATCATCGTCAGCGCGCCGAGAGCTTCTCGGCACAGGCTCTTTGCCAGCCCTCCCCCTTCTAGATACCCAACGAAGTGTCACCGGACGCGCTCGGACGGCCCCACAAGGCGCTGCTCCTGCACCTGGGTGGCACGTGGAGGCTGCTGTGAGTTTGATCGGATACAAGATTTTCGGGCTGCTGCCCGGACAGGAAGAAGGACTGAGGTTCCAGAGTTGCGTGCGCGGCCTGGACAAGAAGCCCTACCTCTGGGCCGATGAGTGCCCCTACCCCATTCACCACGATGCCACCCCTGTGGTGACCTGTGTCCTCGAGGAGGAGATGCAGACCAGTGAGGCAACCGTATGAGCGAGGCAATGGTGAGGGTTCTGACGCATGAGGCCGATCCCAAGGCGTTGGTCTGGGCGGTGTTCTCCGCCCTGGGTCTCAAGAGCAGCTACCCCTACGTGCTGGGGAATGGGTGGCGGGCGTTCGACCCGGTGCACTGCTGGGAAGATGCGCGGGAACTGATCGAGGATGCGCGCATCTCGTTTGTGACGCTGCAGGATCAGGCTGAGGAGAAGCGCTTTGGCGCGGTGCGGCTCAGTGCGGAAGGCAAAGTCACCATCGCCCGCGGCTCCACCCTCCTCATAGCCGCCGTTCGCTGCTGGCTCGCAACTAGGGTCGGACCCGTGATTGAAGTGCCCAGAAGCCTGGCTATCGACGACCGCGCCGCCGAGATTGTGAACTCAGGCCTAGACCCAGTTGTGTTCAGGCCTCGTGCCATCCCCGCGCTAGCGCTTGCTTGAACTTAGGGGGCGGGCCACTAGCTGTCTTGAGCTTGCCTCGATTGGGTTTCGTCATGTCGTTCCGATATCCTTTACACACACAAAGGATATCCAATGGCACACCTCGACATCCGCCTTCTTGAAGCCGACCTGCGCGCCGCGTGCACCCGCAAGCGCGCAGATGGCCAGTCGCCGTACATTCGCATCGAAACCGGCCGGTACAAGCCGTTTGCCACACCGACCGTAGGCGCCGCGCGTCGGCGTGGACATCGCGTCGAGAAGGTCTGCGACGGGGTGTTCTATGTCTACCCATCCTCCGCGATGCTCGCCGAGGTTTCCGGGGGTGCGCAGAAATGAAGGTCTTTGCCCCTGGTCACATTCTTCGCGATGCGACGAGTCCCTTCCTGCGCAAGCAGGCTGGCTTGAGGCTCTCCGATCGCGATCATGACTCTGATGTGTCCGTCGAGCTCGATGGCGCGCCCGAATCGGCGATCGCTGAAATGGTCGACTTGGCGCAGAAGGCAGATGACCCGCGCCTGGTCAAGGTGTTGCAGTCAATCCTTGAGTACCGAAGTGGGCGCTTTGATGCTGCTGTGCCAAGCTTCAACGCCTTTCATTCGGCCCTGGTTGAGTACCTCCGCCATGACGTCATTGATGGCTGGATCTATGTTGTCGGCAACGATGGTCTGCTTCAGCCCGAACTGGTGGTTGGTGTTGAACGCCAGGAAGAGGCGCGTTGGAAGCGGGATGAGGACCCTCGCGTTGTCATCAAGACCATCGTCTATACAGCCGGCGGTCGTGGAGACCGTCATGAGATGTCTCCGGAGGGCAGGAGCCATGCTTTCCGGCCCGGTGATGTGAGTCGCCGCAAGGTTTCCAAGGCCCTGGAGGCCTTTGGCATCTTCAAAGAGACACAAGAGCTTCGCGCGCAGTATCAAAAAAGCATCGACCGCTACAACGAGGTCGTGCGTGACGCATATGCTGCGCAGTTCCGCTGCCGCGGCCGCATGCTCAGTGGCATCGGTGGGGTGTACGCGCGCGGTCGCAACCTGGAGATCGATGGCCGCCGGGTCGTGCACAACCTGCACACCGATGCCATGGCCCCGTTGTCGCAGCAACTCGAGTCAGAGCTACTGCTCTCGGTGAAAGGCCATGACGGCATGGGCAATGTGCCCATCCACCCTGTCGTACACGTCTTCGACCTGAAGTCGCACGAAGAGTACTGGGTTCATGCCGACTTCATGGAGCCGTACGTCTACGACGAGTCGCTGCGCGAGAAGTTGATCCTGCCGGCGAGCCACCGCGAGTTGCTCGACATCCTCACCACCGACATCCACAGCTTCACAGAGGACATCGTTGAGGGGAAAAGCGCCGGAAACATCATCCTGTGCAAGGGTGTTCCTGGCGTGGGCAAGACGCTGACGGCCGAGGTCTATGCCGAGCTCACCAAGCGCCCCCTCTATCGTGTTCGATCTGGAACGCTTGGCACCAGTGCCGGCCAGATGAACAAGCGACTGGAGGAGATCTTCGCGCGAGTGACTGCCTGGGATTGCGTGCTGCTTCTAGATGAGGCGGACGTGTTTGTGTCCCGGCGGGGGAACAGCCTGGAGCAAAACGCCATCGTCGCCGAGTTCCTGCGTGCGGTTGAGTACTTCGACGGCCTGATGTTCCTGACCAGCAACCTGGGCGACAACATCGACGAGGCGTTCCTGAACCGTTGCGCGGCCATCATCGACTACAAGGAGCCGGACGCCGCGAATGCGCGCCAGATCTGGGGTGTCATGAACGCCCAGTTTGGGGCCGGCCTTGATGAGCAGGTCATCGATGATCTGGTCGAGGCCTTCCCGGTGATCCGCCCTCGTGACATCAAGATGCTCCTTCGCCTGGCGATGCGAGTCGCGAAAAGCCGCGGCGAGGCATTGACGGTCGACGTCTTCCGCCGCTGCGCCATGTTCCGGGGCGTCCGCTTCGAGGGCACAAGCGCCGCGGCCTGATGCCCGCCATGACCTCTCGGGCCCTGGACCTCTTCTCCCCAGCCTGGTGGGTTGGTCGCTTTCGTCCATACAACCACTTGCCTGGCTACCTGCACCGCTGGCGGATCGTCGGCTTTGGCAGGTTCATGGCCAGGATCCACCACATCCTCGACATCGATCGCACCCCATTCCTGCACTCTCACCCCTTCGGCTACATCTCGATCATCCTGAGGGGTGGGTACGACGAGCGCGTGCTGCTCCCCGATGGGTCGCTGAAGGTTATCCGCCGGCGGGCGGGCTCGATTGTTTTCCGCAGCGCCCATGTAATGCACCGTATTGACGCGGTGCACGGTCGATGCACGACCCTCTTCTTGGCTTTGCAGCTCCGTGGTTCGGGTCAGAACTGGAGCCTGTGCCGGCACAATGACGTAGCGGCCCCCGCTGGCTATGTCGAGCACCCCGATGGTCTCTACCAGCTGCCTGATGGCTGGAGGCGGCGCGCCCAAGGCGTCTGGTACGCACTGCGCCCTACGCGCACTGAAGCTGCACAGTGCGATCGAATCTCCATCCATCAGGTGATTACTGCACCCCTTACGCTTTGCACATGAAGCCCATCAAACCTATCGAGACGCCGGCATTCAAGGACTGGTTTGGCGCCAGCAAGGTTCGAGATGAATCGACTGGTGAGCCGCTGGTGGTGTTCCATGGTTCTGGAAACACATCTGAAATCCTGTCCAACGGCTTCAGCTACGACTTCGTCGGCCTGGGCAATGACCAGCTAGGCCCCGGTTGGTACTTCACCAACAACCTGAAGACCGCCGAGGGCTATACGGTGCGCCGCTTGGAGCCGGAGATGCAGAAGATTGGCGGCGAGCACAGCCCCGGGGTGCTTCGCGTCTACCTTCGGCTCCAGAATCCCATTGAAACCAGCGACTCTTCGGACCGATGGGTCGATCAGCTTCCCGACCTTGGTCTGGCAGCGGCGCGAAGGATGATCCTCGCCAGCCCCGACATCAAGGACCCCGAGGGGCCGCTCATTGATTGGGGTGACTTAGCTTCGGAAGGATTTGAGGCTGTTCTTGCTCGTGCTGTGAAGGCCTACGTGGGCCCGAGCTACTTCAATCTGGCCAACGACTTCTTCCGCAAAGATCCCGCGAAATTCCTGCGTGCCCTACACGATGTCACTGGGTACGATGGCCTGGTGCATCGCTTCAGCAGTGGCGAGGTGCACTACGTTGCTTGGTTTCCCGAGACGATCAAGTCCGCCGACTTCAATGTGGGGCTTTTTGACCTCAACTGCCACGACATCACCGACAGGACTTCTCCTCGCGTCTCTGCCGAATCGAAGCTGGGGAGGCCGCGTCCTCGTTAGAGGACCGGGTACGAAAGTCCAGTGCCCCGCTATTTCTGCTTGCATGGATAAGTCGTCATCAGTCCGACAGATATCAGAAGGCCGATTGGCGTCTCCTCGACAACTCTCGGTGATGAGTGCTTGGCGCCAACTTCGATCATTGCTTTGTAGTCATCCAGGCCGATTCCCACTTGTCCGGGCGCACAGATCGTAGTGACGCCATACAGGAGTTTGGTTTGAGTATCCTGCCACATGATCCCCTCACCAAGACCAGAGATGTACATATCCAGAGTTCTTAGAACACTAGGATTGCTGGGGGTGGCCTTTTCCACGAACTCTTTGTACTTGCTATAGGTGATATCCGCGCTGGCCTGTTGACAGAAGCCAGCAGCAAACGCAAGTGCAACGCACGCGATGCGGATCGATCGGGATTGACGTGTCTTCATCTGGTCCATGGGGCTGAAGTAGTGACTCTCCAACAATAACAGCGAAGCCGGAACCCATGTGCACCGAGGTGTGCAATAGCGCATACGATGGCGTTCTCCTGCTGCTGCCGTAGCTGCCAAGAAGACGCCTTGATAGGTCCTCCCTGACTGGCGCATGCCCGACCTTTGAGCTCGTGGTTGGAATGCGACTCGCAAACCGATATCTTGATCTCATGAACACCGAGATCCAAGACACTCCTCGCTCGAACCGCGCCGACGTGCGCAACCCCTTGCTCGCCATCCCGGAGGTGCGTGAGCAGTTCGAGCAACTGCCGCCCGAGGCGCGGAAGGCACTGGAGGCCGTGCTGCGCAGCCTCTCGAAAAACTTCCGCGTGCGTGCAGAGAAGGCTTGGAAGACCCGAAAGCCGCCGCTTGCCCAGTACTGGGCTGTGAACGCCGTGAATGCGCGTCATCTCGCCCTGGCTGTTCGCAAGGCAACCAAGGATTGAAGATGATCTCACACCAGAACGACGACCCCCTTGCTGGCCTTTTCGTTGGGCGGAATCCCGAAGGCGCGGCCCGCCAATTGGCTTGCGTGCTGGCTTGGGCGGTTGAGTGCGAGATGGCCACCTTGGAGGGCCTGCGGCTGGTCAAGCGCACATCCAAGTCCGAGTTGGAGCGTCACAGAACCATCGTCGACAAGATGGTGGAGCAGTGCCTGGATTTGGGCATGAGGCCGGGGGTGATCGGCTTGAGCGGCCATCCTTGCGGAAGGCTTTCTGAACGCCTGGCTGCTGAACTCGGGGGTAAATGATGGGCGCCGTGCTTCCTGAGCCTCTCCTGAGCGGCACTCGCCGAGAGGTCACGATTGACTTCCTGTTGAATGGCGATCCGATCGCGTGCACGCGCGAGGATGAGCGCAACCTTCTTACGTGGGTTCTGCCTCCTTGGCAGCGTCCTGAGGTTTGGGGGTATGAGCGCAAGAAGGCGTTCGTCGAGGGGATCTTCCTGGGCCTTGGCACCGGCTACTACGTGGTCCATGAGGCTGATTGGAATCGGGATGGCTCGGTCAAGCCGATGTCAGGATGGCTCATTGATGGGCAGCAGCGCATCAGTGCCTTGCGGGACTTCCTGCAGGACAAGTTGACGGTGTTCGAAGGCATCATCTTCTCCGATCTCGATCGATCCACTCAGCGCAAGCGCCTGCTCAACAAGCCGTTCCCCTATGTGTCGCTTGAGTACGGCCAGGATGAACGCGCCTTGCGCGAGCTGTATGTTCGGTTGAACTTTGGTGGCATGCCCCACACCCTGGCCGACCTTCGTCGTGTGCATGCCACCGTGCCGATGAATATCCCGGCGGCCGATCCATCACTTGACCCGACCCCTACGATCTCGAAAGGCCTCAAGCCATGAAACCTGCTCTGAACCTGATCGCGCGTTGCAAGGAGATCCTGAGCTGGCAGCGCACCGGCATCCTCACCGGGGATGCGTTGCGTGAAATGGCGGATGCCCAGGGTGGGCAAACCCGTGGTGACCTGCGTATTGCCGAGGCGGAAACTGCTCGAGAGGCGATGCGCTTCGTCCTTGAGGCAGGGGATCTGACCACCGGCGAGCAGCCGGCCTCAACCGACCAGGCCGCGCACGCCCACCCCAAGCTGTTCTCGGTTGGCATCCACCTGGACTACACCATCCCCGACCAATGGGCCGCCCGGATCGAATACGAAACCTGGGAACACCACGCCGACCCACGCTGCATCACCGGTTCCATTGGTACGAAATACGTGGATTGCGACCTGACTGAAGTCATCGACCGGGCGCTTGCCGCGGCCAAGGCCATCGGGGTCGAGTTTCCTTTGGGTGCTGGTGGTGCGCCCCACATCTACATCGACGAGGATCGCGCTGCTGTGCTCCCGAGTGACTGGCGCCAGATGATCGCCGATCAGTGCGCCCGCCTGGGGTGGGAGACGTGCTATCCGGTAACGGAGAAGACCTGAAGCCATGTCCGCATATCAACCCGCACTCTTTCTCGTCGCTCAGGATGGCTCACCCGGGCAATCGGCCTTGAATCCCGCTTTGGGTCAGTGGTTCACGCCAGCGTGGGCCGCAGAGGCCATCATCGAGCAGGAGTTTGGCTGGCTCAAGCCCGGGCAGCGTGTTCTGGAGCCATCCTGCGGAGATGGAGCCTTCCTTTGCGCCCTTCCCGCCGAGATCGATGCTGTCGGTGTCGAAATCGACCCCCTGCAGGCCGCTCGCGCGGCCGCGAACTCTGGCCGCCAGGTGCTGATTGGTGATTTCAGGTCTGTTGATGCTGATCTCATTGGCCCGGTTGACGCCATCATCGGCAACCCGCCGTTCGAAGCCTCGGTGGTCGCAGACTTCGTCGCGCGCAGCGCCCGACTCCTGCCCGACGGCGGCCAGGCGGGCTTCATCCTGCCCGCCTACATCTTCCAGACGAGCTCGAAGGTGGAGATGCTCTCCAGCCAGTTCAGCATCGAGCAAAAGATGCTGCCCCGCAACCTTTTCCCCGGGCTGAAGCTGCCGCTGGTGTTCGCCAAGTTCATCAAGGAGCGTCACCCACGCCTCTACGGCTTCCTGCTCTACAGAGAGGCTCAGTCGGTGCGCGAGCTCGAGCGCCCCGTGCAGGAGTCGGTCTCCGGCGCGCGAGACCCCAGGGGGGCCTGGCATAAGGCCGTGGTCGAGGTCCTGCGCTCCCTGGGGGGCGAGGCCTCCTTGGGCGAGATCTACGATCGCATGTCTGCTCGCCGACCGAGTGAGAATCCCTGGTGGAAAGAAAAGGTGCGCCAGGTCGTGCAGCGCGCGCCCTACTTTGTCCGCGTTTCCCAGGGGCGCTACGCTCTCGCCTAAACCCACCTCCCCCATCGTGCCGAATCCTCCCACCTCCTCCGAAGTCAATCTCGAGGCTGCGCTTCAGGTCCTCAAGGGCCAGGGCGTACCCCTGGATCAGAACCCCGACTTCCCCCCTGAGGTCAATGAACGCCTTCTGACGGTGCAGGAGGTTGCCGAGGCGAACTTCTCCCGTGTTTCGCAACTGCAGGCGGGTCATGTCCATCAGCTCGCTGCTGCCGCGGTGCGTGCGCCAAGCTCGACCAAGAAACTGATCTGGATCCGCAAGGCCGCCGACACCCTGGCATCAGCTACAGCACCTCACGCGGCGTGCAAGTCGGGCTGCTCTCACTGCTGTCACATCCCAGTTGCAATCCCCAAGCTGGAGGCGAGGGCGCTGGCGAAAGCTTCGGGGCGGGCGCTCAACGAGCACCCTCATGATCGGGACGTTGAGATCGAGGGGTACAACTACCCCTGCCCCTTCCTGGTTGACAACCAGTGTTCGGTTTACGAGGTGCGCCCAGCCATCTGTCGCACCTACTTCAATCTGGACCAGGACGAGCTGCTGTGCCGCTTGGTCCCGGGTGGGCAGATCCCGGTTCCGACGATGGATAACCGCTCTGTGATGCTGGCATTGATGGAGATCGAGGCGGATCCGAACAACTGGGCTGACATCCGGCAATGGTTCCCATCCAGTTGAACTGAGGTAGCTGGCTAGGTCACTCGTGCGGGGTTGTTTTAGGCATGCGTATTGGATATCCTTTACGCAGGAGAAAGCAATGAACACCCTCTATCTGACCCTTCCGCCGAGTTTCCCGCATCACCACAAGACCATCGATCAGCTGTTCGATGCCCTCCTGGACGGAGGTGTGCCCTCGGTGGTGACCAGTCAGGGCACCCATTTCACGGTTTTCGTCTCCACGCAGCACCTGGCCGACGGCGAAAACGCCCTGGAGCTCGCGCGCGCCGCCCTCAAGGCTGCCGGGTTTCCGGCTCAGCTGAGCGATGTCTCGCCCAGCGTGCAGGCCGCCAACGACCCACAGATCTCTCCGCCTGCGCCGCGCCGGCCGGTGATGGCCTGAGTGGGCGGCCTTGCACCCGCCGATCAACTGAAGCCAGGAACCTGACGATGAGCCCCATCCCCACCAATCCCATCGCCGCCAGCTGGACGATGCACATCCCCGTGATCTCCACCGCCCACATGCCGCATGCGCAGGCGGCCTTCGAGATCCAGGACACGACCGTCGCGGCCTACCCTGAGGGCGCTTTCGTGCGAGTGAGCTTCGAGGAGGCGTTCGCGAACGATGAATGGCTTCGCCCGGTGCGTGATTGGCTGGCCAAAACAAGCCTGTCGGACTGTTGGGTTCGATTCGACCGTGATGGCGAGGTCGTGGAGGATCTGCCCACGTTCGCCTGGGCGACGGAGCGCGAATGCGCCGCTTGATGGCCGCTTTCGGTGGCTCTGCGATCTACCTGACAGCCAGCGTGCTTCTGTTTGTCGCCATCCTCATTGGCCGCTCGAGCTCGACTGGCCTGGCGGGCGGCATCGATACCGCAATTGTCGTCTCCACCATCTGGCTGCTTGGTTTCCTGAGCCGAAAAGGACCTCCCCATGAGTGATACCCCACCCGCCAAGGCCGCAAAGACGCCCGGCAAACGCTTGAGTGCAGCTGAGCGCGAGGCAATCAGGCTCGCCGAGGCAGAGCGCGCACGCATCGAGTTCGAGCCGCGGCGCCCAGTGCTGTGGCGCGACTTCTTCAGTATGGCCATGCGGCTTCATTTGCTTGCTCAACACCGTGAGTTCCAAGGGCTCAGGGAGGAGCTTTCGTGGTGGTTCGAAGACTTCGAGGTCGACGCCTGGAAGCAGACGGTCGCGCTCGATGGATCACGAGGCAAGCCCATTGGCTTTGAGGAGTTCACCTTCGACCTGGCAGAGCACTACATGCACTCGATGAAGACCGGCCTTGAGGCCGCTCTCGAGTTCCGTGAACGTCAGGAGCGGCGGCGTCGCGAGGAGCAGGAGCTTCGCGAGCGGAAGAACGCAGCTTTGGCAAAGCTGACCGACGCGGATCGGGCGGCCCTGAGCCTGCCAACCAGCTTCTAAGAGTTGGCCATGGAAGTCCTGCTGCAGTCGCTCGCATCGGCGGAGGCCCGTGCCATCCGCTCGGCTGCCATGTTGATGGATGCTGGCGCGGTGACCATCACCCCGTGCTCCTTCGAGGATCTGCCTCATCTCGCTGGCAACCTCAAGGGTGGCTCCATGCCGGTGGGCAGCGTCGAGTTCGTTCGCGAGGCGATGAAGCTTGCGGGAATCCAAGAGCCCCCCTCGATCAGCTATCCCCCGGGTTCAGAGGCTGTTCTTGGTCGCAACGTCACGACGATTCCGATCGAGTGTGCTCTTGCTCATCATGAGCCCATCTTCATCAAGCCAGTGTCCACCAAGGCCTTCACGGGCTTTGTGTATCGACCGGGAGTCGCCTTCTCCAAGCTCGATGAGCACGAGCAAGAGCAACTGGAGACTGCGCGCAGCCTGGATCCGGACGTCCTGGTGTATGCGTGCAACGTGGTCGCCTTTGACGGCGAGTGGCGATACTACGTGCAGGATGGACAGGTCATCGGCTACGGCAGGTACGACCCCGATGGACCCGATGAGACGCCTGATCCACCGTCATCGGTGGTCAAGCACATCGTCGCCACCCTGGGAATCGAGCATCCACACGCTGTCGACATCGGCGTGATCAAGGATGGTCGTTATGTTTTGGTCGAGGCCAACGATGCCTGGTCGATTGGCCTGTATGGGCGCGCACTTTCGCCCCGGGCGTACCTCGACTTCTTACGCGCCCGATGGGATGGACTTCGTCATCTGAGGTGCCTACTTTCCTCCACGCCGAAGGCCGACCGACCCTGGGCTTAGGTGTCGCCCAATGACAGAGCCGACTCATGGCCGGCCATTCTGTCTGTAGAGCCTGAGAATCAGGGCAGTCAGCTGGACTATGGGCAACCGATGTAGTAGTACGAGATCGTTCGAGTCACCTCGCCGCCGGCTGCATCTCGTACTCGGAAGTTCAATGTGTAGCTCCCATCAGCGCTACCTCGAATCGTTACGTTCTGCTCTGTGATTGTCGCGTATCCGTAGTTCCAGGCATCTGACGTACCGTAGGGAGCAAAAGCGAAGTTGTACCCAGCAGACTTCCACCAATAGAAGCTGTAGGGTGGCACCCCGCCGCTTACCGATGGCGTGACGAACACGCTACCGCAGAACGAATTGACCGTCCCCGGAACACTTACGTTCAAAGCAGGCGCACTACAACCTCCGTTGGCAGTCAGCACCCATGCGCCACTCGAACACGTGAATGTTGCCGAGCCGGTGTTTCCATTGGTGCTTGCTCGAGTCAATGCGGTGCCATGAATCGAGCTCGCAAACGAAGCTGCGCAAGTTCGGCTTGCCGACCAAGACATCGTTGCGGTTGGGCACGTCGGCGCCGCACTGGCAGTACATGTGTAACCCGGTTGAAGCTGCCAGGCGCCGTTCGAGCAGGCAAAGCTGGCCGCACCTTCGTAGCCCGGGAAGCCCGTTGGATCGGTCGAGGGCACCACCTGGTTATGGACGGTAACCGGGATGTTGGCTCCCTGGCAGGGGCCAGCGCTTGCGTCTGGCCACCGAGGCGGGCTCAGCGCGGGGCACTGCGCCATACCCATGGTCACGATCGCAGATGGCTGTGCGACCGTACTTTCATTGACTCGGACGTTGGCGCCAGTGTTGTTCACCCCTGCGGAAGTGGAGCCGGCGCCACTGGTCGAGCCGATGTTTGTCGTCGCGTTCTGCGCGGGTGCCCCGGCGCGATCATGGGCCCAGACCGTCGAGCCCTGGACGTCCGAGCGAATCACAATGGGTGGCGGTGATCCTGCTCGGATCGCTGATTGCGCAGCAGCTCCTCCCGCAAGCAGGAGAAGGATCACGGCGGCGGCATACCGCCTGGACCTCTTGGTCCAGTCGTTCGAATGGTTCATGGAAAGTCGCTCCTCAGCGCATGCGCGGCCGCTGCGCCTTCTGGGAATCAAAGCCCTGGTTGCCCAGGCCGGGATCATTCACCGCGGACGGAGCGTCATCGAATTTGGCATCGATGAACGTGGCGCCAGGTGGGAGTTGACTGATGCGCAGCTGAACCTCTTCGGCATTCGCCTGGATCGCGTCCCACAGACGCCCCTTGATGCTCCGGGCCTCCAGCAGCTGGTCGTAGTTGTCACCCTCTTGGGCGGCACGCTCGAGAATCTCCACCTTGTCAATGGCGTCCTTGAAGCGCGTGACGTTGTCGCACAGCAAGTTGGCTTCGACGAGAACGGATGAGAAACCGCGCTTGAGTGCGGTGATCTCGGCTTCCAGGCGGGCGAATTCGGCCTTGTAGTCGATGGGAAGATTGGCGTTCATGTGGGCTCCTTATCCGGGATCAAAAAGTAAGTTGACTGGGACGCCGTGTGTTCAGGTGCGGGACGCGCTGCTGACGACGGGGCTCAGCGGGGCGTCACCCGAGAATGAAACGTAGAACGCGAAACCGACCAGGCCAACGGCCATGGTGAGAACGAACACAAGAGCCCCGACACGACGTCGCTCGATGTCCCGCTCAACCCGGCACTCCGCCTCACGGATACGGTCGATGTCCGTCACTGCAGGATCTCGAGAACGCTGCGCCTCCTCGCCTTCGACGTCACGAATCCAGGCTTCGCAGCCCATGCAGTCGGGTGAGCCCAGGTCCACGCGATCGAGCTCGATGGCGTTTCGCGCATTCAAGGCCTGCGCCACGCGGCCAGCAGCAGATGACGCAACCTGAAACCACCGCTTCATGACCCCCGGCCTCGAAACGCGTGGCATCGCGGCGAACTCGTCACCGATCACACGGTTGTTCATGCGGAAACGGTCGCCGATGACGGGGTTCATATGGGCTCCAGAAGGATTGCGTATACTATATCGCATTCGCTGTTTGTAAAACAAGCCGCAGATCCCCCTAGTAGCCCTCGTTCAGCATGAAGATCGCCGTATTCGGAGCAAAATTCACCGTCACCATGGGCCAGACCATTGGACATGTGAAGCTGTTCACGCTTTCCAGCCCTCGCCTGGGCACCTGGCACTCGGTTTACGGCTACGACAGGGACCACCACCTGATCGTGTGCAACAAGGCAACGAACCGATTTGTGCACGCTATCCAGTACCAGCGACGCCCTTTGACTGGTCTGGCCGCCAGACTCTGGCTCTACGGGGTGCAGACGCCCTTCAACCGTACGGCACGGGTCATGTCGATGCTTGTCGCACGTCGCGCTCCCAAACCAAAGTCGGAGGAGCGCACATCCGGTTTCTCGCCCTCCGACGTGGCTCCTACGTCACTGTTCGCCACCATCCCGGCCGATGTGGTCGGGGGACCACAGCATGCCTATCTGCAGCGCCTGCGTGGATCACACTTCTTTGCCCACATGAGACGCCTGAAGGCGCACTCTCTTCCCTGGAGCATTGCGGCGGCATCCCTCCTTGGTGGCTCACTCCTCCTCCATCCCCTCTTGCCTCTTGGGCTGCTTGGGATCGCCTGGCTTGCTCATTTCGAGCTGGAGAGGGAGTTCCGCCGCGAGTTCATTGGCTTGGCGCAGCGCATGGAGGGGCTGACCTCTTACATGCTGTGGCGTGAACATGAGTGCGCGCATTCCCCTTCCTGGTCGAGCTGGGCAGAAACTGCCCCAAAGGCGTGAGCCGACTCGACAGGAGGCGGGTCTAGCGCACGCCTCTGTCGCGCCACGCGACTGAGGCTTTCGCGTCTGGGGATCCGGCCGGCTTTCTGCCGGCCTTGTCACTGGTTCCTTGCGACCGCACGTACTGCTTGACGGTCTCCAGGGTCACACCGCCTACGCTGCTCACGAAGTACGCCCGATGCCAGAAGGCCGGCTTCTTGTAGAAGCGGGCCAGGTGCACAGCAAAGCGAGAGCCGCATCGCCTGGCCGATGCGGTCTTGAGGTTGTTGATGAGCACTGAGATGTCGAGTGCCGGATGGATGTCCACGAGCAGGTGGACATGGTCGGCCTCGCCACCGAACTCCAACAACTTGCAGTTCCATCCTTGCAGGATCTCGTCGAACGCGCCACGCAGGTACTCCAGCAGCTGCGGCTCGAGGCTCTGTCGCCGATACTTGGTCACCAGAACAATATGCAGCCTAAGCAGAAAAACTGCGTGAGAGCTTGATCTATATGGCATCTCGTTCATGCGGCCAATGGTACACTGGATGCAATGAGCAAAGGCTTCCAGTTCCGCGCGTACCCCAGCGACCCCGTCGCGGGTGTGCTGCTGCGCTGGATCGGTTGCCAACGCTTCATCTACAACGCCAAGGTGCGCGAGGAGCGCTACTACCGCGCGTTTGCCCGGCGCTTTGCCGCGTTCGCCGGCCAACACGCGCCGCTGGACCAGGCCTATTCGCACCTGGTGGGTGATGGCAATGGCAGCGAAGAGCAAGACACCACCTGGCTGCGCCAGGTGCCCTCGCCGATCCTGCGCAACGGCGCGGCGAAGTTCTACAGCGCCTACCAGCGCTTCTTCAAAGGGCTGGCGCGCCGGCCGACGATCCAATCACGTCACGGCCGGCAGTCGGTGTGGCTCACGTCCGAGCTGTTCGAGTTCGTGCCTGATGTCATCGATGGAGATGGTGAGATCAAGGGCTACCGGCTCATCCTTGGCACGAGGAAGTTCCCCTGCGGCGAGCTCGCCTTCAAGGTCAACCGAGGCCCGGGCGGTGAGCCGCTGCGCTTTGATCCGCCGGCGAGCATTCACGTGAGCGTGAACGCCGGGCGCTGGCATGTGTCCTTCAGCAACGAGGACGCCAAAGACTCGACCACCGCGCCAAGTGCCCAGGAAACGCTGGACCACCTGCGCAGCTTCAGCGCCGCCGAGCTTGCGCCGCGCACGGTCGGGCTTGACCGCGGCGTGGCGATTCCTCTGGTTGCAAGCGACGGCCGTGCGTTTGTACTGCTCGAAGTGCAGAAGGCGCGCCTGGCGCAGAAGGAGCGATCACGCGCCCGCTGGCAGCGCCGCGCGGCGCGGCGCATCAAGGGCTCGAAGAACCGCCGCAAGGCGAATCACAGAGCTGCACGTGCGGCGCTGTACGCGGCCGACGTGCGCGAGAACCTGGCCCATCAGGCAAGTCACGCGCTGGTCCAGGATCCTTCGAAGCTGCTCTTCGTGTTCGAGGCGCTCAAGGTCAAGAGCATGACGGCCTCAGCCGCTGGAACCGAAGAGGCGCCAGGCAAGAGGGTCGCCCAAAAGCGCGGCCTGAACCGCGCGATCCTGGGCTCGGCCTGGGGCCTGTTCCACCAGTACACCCGGTACAAGGCGCTTGCCGCGGGCAAGCTCTGCATCGAGGTGTCCCCCAACTACAGCTCGCAAGAGTGCTCGGCCTGTGGCCACACTCACGCGGACAACCGGCTCGACCAGAGCCGCTTCGTCTGCCAGCGTTGCGGGCACTCGGACAATGCTGACCACAACGCAGCGCGCGTGATTGCGCGCCGCGGGGTGGAGGAGATTGTGTCGGGCAGCTACACCCTCAAGCAGAGGAAGACCCTGGGTTCACTGCGCGGCAAAGCCGCAGCGCAGCCCAAGGGACAGGAATCCTGCTCAAAGGATCTCGAACATCTAGGGTCGGAACGATCCGAAGTCACGCCTGTGGAGACCAAGGTAAGACGCAGCGCGCCACGGCGCGCGACGCACAGGTCGCAGAAGCAGGAAAATTCTCGGGTAACCGAGGAAACCCCCACTACAACGCCCTCAGGCGTTTAGTGGCGGGAGGTTCATTCGCTCGTCTACAAGCCCAACGTCCCCGACGGGCTTGAGACCATCCTGGCCAGGGCTGACGAGGGTGTTGGGTTTGCGTCGTTCCGGCTGGACAAGAGCATCCCAGCCTGAAACAGAAAAGCCCGCCGTGGCGGGCTTGGGTGCGTAGCTGAGCTGTATCGATGTGCGGCTTAGCTCACGCCATGCAGCTTGAGCGGCTGCTCGCCAGTGGACTTCGGACGTGAAGCTTTCGGCGCGTTAAGCCAGTCGTAGGGTTGTGGACGCTTCGTGGTGCTCACGACCCGGTTGCGGACCTTGGTCTTGACCACCGGCCACTTGGCCATCTCTTGGCTGCGAATCGCCTCCATCGGAGCATGCAGTTCGCCCAGGTTGTGCGCACGCTCATGGTCGCTCGGGTGCGTGTCGAAAAAGCCGGCTTGGGATCCGTGCGATTTCTCACCCATCTTCTTCCACAGGGACACAGCGGCCTTCGGGTCATAGCCCGCACGCGCAGCGAGCTCGATCCCGAAAAGATCAGCTTCTCGCTCAGCGGTGCGGCTGTTGGGAGCCGCGATCAAGCCCACGGCGCCGGCAGCCAGTGCGTCCTGGCTCAGCTGGGTGTTCACACCGCTTTGGCCCAAAACAATCGAGCCCAAGCCCGCCAGTACACCGACCCCTTGGCGGGTTGTCTTCTTCTCCAGCCCGTGCTTGGCCAGTGCATGGCCGATCTCATGACCGATGACCTGGGCGATCTCGTCGTCGCTGGATGCCAGCTTGATCATGCCGGTGTAGATGCCCATCTTCCCACCAGACAGCGCGAAGGCGTTGACCTCGTTGGTGTCCACAACGATCATCTCCCAGTCCCAGGTGGCGGAGTCCGGGCGGTAGCGCACCGCCTGCTCGATGAGCTGGTTCGTGATGGCATCGATCCGAGCCTTGACCGGTCCCGACGTCACCAGCTGTCGCTTGGCCGCGTATTGCGCCTTCATGGCGGCAAACCCCTGTGACGTCTCCGCGATCAATGCGCTCTCGTCGCCGATGATGATCTGTGAGCGCCCGGTCATCTGGTTCGTGGCGCAACCCGTAGCACCGATGCCGGTGACAAGCATCAAGGCGATGGCTGCGCGTCGGATGGAGGATGTTTTCATCGTGGTTCCCTTTGAGTTCAAGGCCCAGGTGTGCCTGGGTTGGTTCGAGATTCAGCGAGCTCAGAGCTGCTGAAATCAGGATATCGAGTGCGTCGCGAGATGCCAGACCGGACTCTGCCGGGGGCACTCGAAGATGCTCAGTGGCGACGGATCTCCATCACTGGCACACCGCTGATTCCCATGGCGTCGGTCGCGAGCATCTGCATGGGCCAACTTGGGCCCAGGGGCAGGACGTGACGATGCTTGAGTGCGAGGCTTTCAACCTCGACTGCGGCGTCATCGTTGCCAGCCATGTCCATCATCAGCCGAGACGCCAGCACAATGGCGGCGTTGACTCCCATCAGGGTCGACGCAAACTGATCAAAGCGACTTTCATCGTCGCGGCCGCGCATCGTGAGACCGAGCACATCATGCGTGTGCTCATGCAGGCGAATGATGGGTAGGATCAGTCGGCCATTGGAGATGCGCTTTATGCAAGCCCTTGCGAGATCATCCATCATGGCCTCGAGGCCGGGCCTGGCCTGACGAACCCCCTCGTCTGCCAGCATCAAGGTTCCGCGCATCAGTGCGACGGACTCGCGCGGGGCCGAGTAGGCGATCCAGGCCGCCCGAATGACGAGCTCGATCTGCGATTGATGCGCCTGATGCGCAGAGCTGAGCATGCCCTGTGTCGCAAGCATGTAAGCGCAGCCCGCGGTCCCCAGAGAGAACTCGGCCGCGGCCATGGCGGCGCTCAGGCGATCGTTCTCAATGGGATCGGCTTTCCTGGAGGGCTTTACGCCGCCGATGACGCCGTAGATGTCCTCCTGGAACTTCGTTGAAAGCTTGAGCAAGCCCTGGATCTCGCCCTTGGCGACATCGAGGGCTGCTTTTTCCTGGTTCTGCATGGCAAGATGTAGGTGATCTGAATTACGCTCGGCCTCAATCAATATCGACTTGGCCGTCTTGGAATTCAGGATATCCAGTTCAACGGTCGAAGACAGGCGTAACGCGGCGCCTGGCTTCCCAATGCCCTCATGTTCAAGAAGCCCTGGTTTCGAATCGCGCTCAACTTTGCCTTGAGCAGCCTCAAGGTCGGCCCTATCACGGTGAATCCGCGACTTCGAACACAGGTGGTCGATCACTGCCTGGCCAACGGCCTCAGCCCCAAAGAAGGTGCGGTGGTCATCTACTACCTGATGCCCCCGGCGACGCTATCGGACGCCATGGCATCACAGTCACAGATCAAGGCATGGGTTGACGCGGGCCATGTTCGTCAGTCCCTCCTCGCCCAGGCTGCTTCAAGAGATCTTCTGGACTCGCCTACCCATGCGATGCGCGAAAGCTTTATGGATGGCCTCAAATAGCCACTACACTTTCGTCTTACAACAGTGCCTCCCCAACCCTAAGGAAAGACGTCGATGGCCAGTTTTGCCGATTCGTTGAAGCACGAGATCGCCCGCGTAGCGCGCAAGGAGATGAAGGCTGAGATCACCTCACTGCGAAAGGCCACAACGGCTCATCGCACGGAGATTGCGGCATTGAAGCGTCAGCTCAAACAGGCCCAAGTACAGATCAACAGGCTGGAGAAAGGGGCAGCGAAGGTTTCAAAGGGTATTGCTCCTGATGTGGCGCCCGCGACGCCTGGCTCAAGACCAGGCCGCAAGATCAGCTTCACCGGCGCACGCATGCTCAACGATCGCAAGCGCCTTGGGTTCACGCAGGCCCAGATCGCCAAATTGCTCGGCGTTTCGTCGCTCACCGCCTGGAAGTGGGAAACGGGCAAAGCCGCTCCACGAAAGTCCCGGGTGCCTGAGGTGGTGCGCCGCCTCAAGATGGGCAAGCGAGAGGCCTTGCGCCTTATCGGCGAATGAAAAAGGGTGCGCAGTGCGCACCCTTTTGGTTTGGGAATCGTTGAATCAGAGCGACTTCTTGGCGATGACCTTGCCGTCCAAGTCGAGGATCTCGATGGCTGCGATGTCTGCCTTCACTTCCGTAGCCCCCTTGGCCACGCGTTTCACCATGAAGTAGATCCGAACATCACCCACCTCGTTCGCACGGGAAAGGTCACCCGGCACACTGTTGAACGGTTTCGACTGCTCGTCCAGATTGAGACGCCAGCCGCCGATTTTATAGAGCGGGATGTAGTCTACGTGGAGGTCCTTCGCAAACTGGAACTCAGTGGCACCTGGACCACTCACCGGGTGGATGTTCTTGGTGACTGCGACGTAGTTGCCGCCGGCCTCAACTGCTGAGAACTCCTCCTCGGTACTGATCGCCTTGAACTGATCCAGGGGAACGGCGAGCTTTACGGCCTCATCGGCTTGCGGAGCATCGATCACGGGTTGCGCCACCGGCTTGGGCTGTCCCACGGCAGGCATCTCGATGTTCGGTCCGCTGGCCTCATCCTTGTTGCCGCAAGCGGCAAGGGCGGCGATGGCCGTGATTGCGATGATGGTCTTGATCGTCGATTTCATGTGAGTCCTTGAGAGAACATGTTGGAGATGTGATATCAGGATACCGATCGGAAGCGCAACTTCCAGATTTGCTCTCGCAGCCGGAGCCCCGCTCGCGATCTACGGTCGCGCCCGGGACCCCATAACCGGCTTGGAGGTGGCAAGCGGAGCGCACCCCTGTGGCTCCCCGGCTTCATCCGAGAATTCACGCTCGATGAGCTTTCTCATCACCCTCTTGGAGGCTTCCTCGCGCACAGCAACGTCTTCTTGGCGGTACACAGTGGGAACGGTCGCCAGGCCTTCCTTGGCCATGGCATCAATGAACTGCTTGAACTTGGGGTCGCGCTTGGCATTTCGCTCGCGTTCGCCAGCAATCCACTTGTCGTAGGTTGCGGGGTCCATGCTGGTTGCCATGCCCCACAGGCCGCCATCGCCCCAGTGGCAGGCCCGCAGCACATCATTGATGCTGCTGCCGTTGTAGAGCTCTTCAGCCACCTTGCAATACGTCAGGGCGTTGCCCTTGATCTCATAGAGGCCACGCGGCCCCGGCAACTGCAGATCGTGCTTGGCAGCGCCAATCACCAGTGCCCACTTCATCCCCGGCTCTCCACAAGCAAGGTGGGTCTCGCGAAGGAGGACGTCAGCGACCCCCGGCATCATGAATGAGCGGTACTTCAAAGAGAGGAGAACCCCGTCGGCCGCGTTCTCCAGCAGCATCTCCGGATAGACGTGGTCCTTGAAGGGGTCAAGTGACTGGTCGAGCAACAGCATCGCAGTGGGACCGATCACCAGGGGCACCTGCACCTCTAGTATCAGCCCTGCGGGGACCTTTACGGCGCCCACGATCGCGGTCGCATCCGCCGTCTTGCGGGTGAAGAACCGGCCTTCAGCGACTGGAATCGGGCTCATGTTCATGGTCAAGGCGCTCCATTCAGATTGCGTATTCTATATCGCTTACGCTAGAATGTGCGCAACACGTTCAACTGCACACTATCCTGGTGTTCCAGCGCAGGCTGGCAACAGCCTCAGGAGCGAGACTCGATCGCCGCAACAACCTCGGCGGTAACCCGACGGTTGAGAGCCTCGTTGAGGCCCAAGTTGTCGTAGAGGATGTTCATGCCATCAAAGAGCTTGAGCAGGGTGGTGCGCAAGGCTTGCGGGTCGATGGCGGCAACCCGGCGGCCCCCCGTGGTGAAGACAGGCTTCACATCATTGAGCAACATCACCGTTAAACCGATCGAGTCACCATGCTTTTCCAGGAAGTGAAGCCAGAACGGCCACTGACGGGTGATCTCCCTGAAGTACGAGACGACCTCGGGGATCTGGTAGATCTCGCGCGGATCGTTTTCCCAGCCTCCAAAGGAGAAGCTCAGGCGGCCGCAGAACTTCACGGCGTTCTCTTTGGTGTCCGACAGCAACATGAGTCGCTCAACCACCGTGCCAACCGATCCGTTGGTGACTTCATCGCGGGTGATCGAGACCACAACAAGGTCGCCGGCCCCAACAACGGCATCAAAGCCGTCGGCGTCGGTGTAAATGGTGTTGATCTTCTGGGTGGCCATGCGAGTCTGCTTTCGGAGTTCTGTATGCGAAAAGGATGCCGGATTCTCTCCTTGAAAACAACCGTCCGGCCTGGCGAACAGCAATGAACATCCTTCCTTCCCTGAGCCTCGTCGACCAGGACAAGCTTCTCCAACGCTTGGAGAAGTACGCCGCCCACGACCAGCAGATGCGCGCCGTCTTTCACGGTACCCTGCTCTCCTCACTCTTCATGGGGTCCGATGCGGTCTCGCGCAGCGCTCAAAGCTGGCTCATCGACTCGACCCGCCTTGAGATTGCGGTGCTGTACTCCTTTGCAGTGGAGCGTGTACCCATCAAGGTTTCAATGGATGGGGCAGCGACTGATCCGGCAAAACAAGGGCTCGTGAGTGTGCACGGCGAACAAGTTCTGTGCGACCTCGTCACCAAGCGCTTGAGCGATCGACTCAACCCTGCACTTGCTTCGCTGATTCAGGTGTATGTGGCCTCAGGCTACATGGACCTTGAAGCACAGAAATTTTCGCTGCGAGGCGTTCCAGGCAAAGGAACATACCTCGAGGCCGCCCTCTTCTCGAGAAACGCCAACGCCACCTGGGCCCTGATGCAGGCCGGCGCAAGGATTGAGGGATGCCCATCCTCGGATCTGAAGATCAAGACAAGCAGTGGATGGGTCGCCATTGGCAAGGGAGACTACCAATCCCTCCTGGAGCTTTCGTGCGGCCCGGGCGACCCGGATGGTCTTCGTTCAGCTGTGGAGGCTGGCTTGCGCTTTCAGGCGTCCCAAGCCATGAATGAAGCCATCGATGCTGCGTCTGGCCACCGTCACTCCGTACATCGCGTTCCTGCCGCCACGCCGCGGCGCCGTGGAATCTGAAGGTTGCCGCGATGTCCGCTACCGCAACGCTCCAGACCATCGAGTTCATGAAGACGCTGAAGGCTCTCAATCAAGCCATCGACGTCCGTGACACCGTACAGGCGTCCAGCCTGCACTGGGACATCTTGGTGGCCATGTGCAACATCGATCTTCAGGAAGACTCGATGCCCGAATTCGACTTCGTGTGCAGTGATGGGCGAAGCCTGCTTGAGCACAGCGTCATGGCTTGCGAGCGCGCGGCCGAGAACGGAATCACCCCGGTTTTTCGTCTGAACAACGTCTGGACCGAGCCCGCTTCCTCCAGCGAATGGTCTCGACGCACCTCGCACATTCTCGCTGGCGCCGGGATGGATGGCTGGGCGATCGACAGAATCGTGCAGGCCTTCTCTACCTACGGCTTGATCGACATCCATCGATCCGACCTCGAGATGCACAGCGCCACGACAAAGATGTGCGCGGTCGACATGGCGATTGCGGGCAACTACGGCCTTGCGGCAGCCGCCTTCATCAAGGCAGGCGCCAGTCTGGACAATATCCCGAACCGCCCAATCAGAATCCAGGTCGGCGACAAGACCACCGTTGACATCAGGCCTGGTGATCTGGGGCCCTACCTTGATCTCATGATCACCGACCAGGAGGATCTGGAGGTCCTGGTAGAGGCAATTCGGGCCCGCAGGGCGAGAGATGCGGCTGCCGCCATGCATGAGCAGATCGCGATGGCCCGGCAACAACTCAGCCATGTTGGCGCTCAGACACGAGCATCCCGTCGGATCTCCCTCTAAGAATGTGCGCACACAGTTCCGCCATCTTGAATGTCGTGTGTATGCGATATCGTATCTTGTAGAATGATGCTGAACGAACGCTCCACCATGCGCACACTCGGAACCCCTTCTACTGACCTCACCCCTGCCGAGGCTCGTGAGCAGGTTCTCTCCATGGTGTACGAGCCCCACTCGGTATCCGAGAGGTTGTGGCAAGCGCACATGGCCGCATTGAACGGGTTGTTCCAGGTCTTCCGTCCTGGCATTGATGACAAAAGCCAGCACAAGGTCGATGCATTCTTACAGCGGGTTTCGAGCCTTTTCGAGATGATCGATCGCCGGATTCCGCTCGCCCTGTCCTCAGAGCATGGCTACGTCATTGGCACGTACTGCCGTGAGTTCGATCAGTTGGTCGGTATTCGCGTCAATGCGCCCATCAATGAAAAGGTTGTCACAGCCACTTCCCTGTTGATTGGGGCCTACGCACGCGCGGGGTACTTGAGCCTTGACCCGGATCAGGACTACGGGGAGGCGCCGGTTGGGCCTCACATCTCTCGCTTCTACTTGGAGCGCGCGATCGAGCGGGGTGATTGCCTTCTCACCGCGGCATTGATCGATGCCGGCGCCAGCTACACGCACCTCCCTTTGAATCGAAAGGCCGCTCCCGAGTTTGGCCTTCAGTCTGCGCGAATCATCGAGCGGGGTGATTTCACGACCTACCTGACTCACTTCATGGGATCGGGATGGGCTCTGGATCTGGTGGCCGCGGCCGTACGACGCCGCCAGGCACGCGAGATGACGGCCCAGGTCGATTCAGCCGCCCAGGAGGCCAACCTGGCCACTGCGCCCTCCCTTTCACCCTCTACCCCATCTCGCCGCCGCGCGCTCTGAAGTTCAAGCCATGCCCAAGACGCCCCCGTCGAACCGCTCAGCGTCCAGCTCTCTGCGAAACGAGCTGTTGAAGCACTGCTCCGACAAGTCCTGCTTGGATCGGGGGCTTGTGCTCGAGCACTACAACTCGCTGCAGTACGTCTTTCTGAACTACCGAGCTGGAGAGGATGCGCGCAAGCCTGAGATGCGCGACAAGGCGGTCGTGGCGATGGCCAAGCTCCTGTCGATGGTTGAGGCCGGCATCCCATTGGCTCTCGACGAGAAGGGCCGCATCGAGGGTGCCCCCGTGTCTTTCCTCAATGAGGCTGGAGAGCCGCGGTGCTCCTTCGTGAGCGCATTTCACGCACTGGCATCCCAGCCGCAGATGCCGCACCGAAACGTGGCGGGTGCGTTCACTCTGCTTCTGAAGGCCTATGCCGATCGCGGTTACTTCGCCGCTCCACCTGGCGTTTCCACAGACGCAGACCCCTTTCATCCCAGCCTGCTGACCGAGGCGTTGATGGCCTCCAATGGGGCCTTGGCTCTTTTTCTGATCGCCGCCGGCGCAGACAGCACGAGAGTGCCCCATGTGGATTGCTGGGTGAGCTCCCAGCTGTCTGGCAGTGAGAAGACCCGCGTCGCAGCGGGAGATTTCAGTGCCTTGCTCGAACTCCGCTTCAGGCTGCATTGGGCCAAAGAGCCTTTGATCGAGGCGCATCGCCAGTGTCAGGCCTTGGCCATGATGCGAAAGATCGACAAGGCCCAAGCTGGGGTGGGGTGCGAAGAGAAGGCGCCCCCATCTGCCGAGGTTGAACCAGTCCGGTCGCTCTCACGCCGCGTACAGCTATGAGCGCGGTCATGGAGCACCAGGTGCTGCAGCCCCATCTGGAACTGCTGAAATCCTTGAGCAGCGATCCCGTTGCCCGCATCGAGGCTCTGCTCTCGTATCCCTACGCGGCGCAAGACCCGGAGAAGTTCCTCGAGAGGCTCACCGGCGATCAGTACGACGCCTTCATAGGCCCCAATCCTGTACCGATGCTGGGTCACATTTTCATGGACCTGCCCTCCACTGGCGCGGTCGACGGTAAGCAGCGCGCTCTGCGGCTGAATATGGCCCGTCGTACCGTCAAGGCCCTCGAAGAATGGGGTTTCACGGTCCCAATGACCGAAGACAGCCCGGCTCAGCTCTTTGCCGCCATTCACTCCCTCATCCTGTATTCGCCCCACACGCGATTGCTTGATGAGCTGCAGGCGGCCATGGATATCGTGTTCGCCCGCTTCGCCTACCACGGTCTCCTGGGTACCAACCCCGCTGAGGCGGGAATCGACGTCGATGTGATCGACCCGATGCTGCTCTACCACTCCGCGCAGGAGAAGAATCTTCCTGTTTCGCTCGCGCTCATCAAGTCAGGCTGCAACCCGATGAGTTCATGCCCATTGCTTCGCGCTCATATGGAGACCGTCCATGGCGCTGACGCGCCATCGCTTCACGACCACCTGGTGAACCGTGTGAACGCCAACCCTGAGGCCCTGCGTGCTGCGATCGCCGAGCAAACCAGTTGGCGAATGCACACCATGATTCAGATTCGAGAGGCCTCATCCGAGTCGCCTGCGCCCGCCGCCGCCTCGCGTTCACGCCGGTCGAGCCTGTAAGGTAACGATGGGAAATCGGCCCTACTTCCACCTCGACAAGCTTGTACCGACGGACCTGCGCCAAGGATGGTGTGTTCCCAGGCCCGCCGAAGAGTGGGCGCCGGGTCTTGCGAAGCACCAGTTGGCCAGCATCCATGGCCGCCACTTTCGCCTTGCCTTACGACTTGATGAGGATTTGCATACCAGGGGCGACCTCCATGAGGTCCCCGATGTCTTCCTTGAGGCGGTTACGGCGGGCATTGAATACCTGTGTGAGCGCGCCGTTCCCATCTCCCTGACCGAGATTCGCTCGGATTCGACACTCTCCAAAGCAAGGAATCAGGCTCACCTGAAGAAGGCGTTGGATCGCCTGATCCACGACACTCGGAGGTCGTCTAAGGAGTTCCTCGAGCGTCTGTTCCTCGCCTATGGCCGCAACGGTTACTTCGATGTGAACCAGCCAGCCGCCGGGTGGGGCTCGATCTCTGATGAGATCTTCCCCTTGGAGAAGGCCATCTACCACCAAAATTCGCCCGGCATCACTGCCATGGTCGCGCTTGGCGCGGATCTCAGCAAAGCTCCGCTTCGCGACTTCAGTCAGGACTTCAACGGGCGAACTGAAATGATCGCGCGCGCCGGTGACACAGAGTCGCTTGTGGACTTCTTTTTCGACGGCCGAGTTGATCGGCATACCGTCCAAGCCAGCATTCGAGCGCGACGCGCCGAGATCATGAGCAAGGCGATCGACAGCCTACGCACCGCTGCACCATGCTCGATCGCAGAGCACTCCGCGCCCGCCAAAGACCCGATGCCGCCCACCCGCCGACGCATGCTCTGAGCGCCCGATCCGACTTGTCGAGATCCATTCGCACCCGATAACCTGGCTACAGCCCCAACACGAACCCACACGCACGACCATGCAGATCGACGTCTACATTCATGTTCAAGGCACCCCCACCCACCAGGATGACGAAGGCCTGCCTGGCGTCTACCTGGTCGAAGTGCAGGCGCCTTCGATCACCAGCCTTGAGGGGCTGCAGGAGGCCCATCGTGGCAAAGTAGCCGCCGCAGCCCTGGATGAGTTCCACCACCACCAAGGCATCGAGGAGCTCGATCCGTTCACGATCACGGCTTACGCGGCTGATGGATCCAGACTCGACGAGCCTGAGGGTGCGATCGATGAAACAGGGCTTGTCGGCTCATGCGCCTTTGTGGGCGACGTACCACACGATCAACTCCCGGCCGCCGTCCTTCAGGTCGTGTCGCCAAAGCCCTCGCGTCGCGCGCCTCGCTGAGCCCACCATCCAATGTCCTCTCCTTCGAATACCTTCCTGAAGGATGCCTTCGCCGCGAGCAGCATGTCGCGCGCGAAGCTGCAGTCCCTTTCGCTCGCCGGCGCAGACCTCTGGATCGATCTCGGGCGACGCCACGCCAAGCAGCTTTCGGACGTCCTCAGTGCACTGCCCGGCGTCGATGACAAGGAGCCAGGCGATCGCGAGGTCATCCTGGCCAAGGTGCGCATCCTCCTTGACCTCATCGATCTGCGCTACGAACTGGTCTCGGGAACCACGGACTATTCCGACCCCCGCGACGAGATCAGAGCTGGCGCTCGCCATGCAACATGGGCGCAAATCCTTGCCACCCAGCGCAAGCGCAGCTTTCATCCTGCCGTCCAGGGTGCGTTCGACATCCTGATCAATGCGTATGCGTGCGCGGGGTACCTGTGCGGAAAGCTCAACGCGACGAAAGCCGAACTCGAGTCGGGCAAGGTGCCCCTGATCGACCCCGTGTACCTGCACATGGCGATGGACAGCGGCAACCTCCCAATGGCCCTGTCGTTCCTGCGCTGTGGCGTCGATTGGTCGAGGGTGCCGATCGAGCCGATGGAGCTGACCGGTGGCGACCGGCGGACCGTCTACATCCAGGTGGGTGATTTCGAGCAGTTGCTCGCCACCACCGTGGAGCCCGGGGACATGCTCAACCTGATCAACGATGCCCTTCGCACCCGCCAGGCGCAGCACATGCACGCGAACATCGACGCGGCTGCCGGATCTCAAGAGGCGTCTGGCACCCCCCAGAGCCCTGGTCATCGAGCTTCTCGCCGCCGTGTCTAGTCATCTGGCCGCAGCCCGCCCCCTTTCGGCCAAGGCACAGCTCAAACTTGATGATCTGATGGGCATTTTCCGCGCCTACGTTGCGGCCGAACTCCCCAAGAGTTCGATCGCAGAGATCGACTCGTACGTCCTTGGCTTCACGCACCTCGACTCCGGCAATCAGGGCGTTCGCCATCGCAACCTTCTGCAGCGGTTCATCGGCTACAGGACCGGAGGGACAAAGGGCGACACCTACGAAAACTGGATCTGGAACATGGCCACGCTGATGGGCTTCATCCAGCATGGTGCTCCTCTGCTCGATGACGCTGATTCGCGCCTGTTCGCTCGAAAGGACCTCGACGAATCCGGGCGCGGGCGAATCATGCAGAAAACCAGTGGCGCCATGATGCTCTCTCTGGTGTCAGCACCACTTTTCAGGAGCTGGTCAGAGCACATGCGCAACGGCTACTCGTTGCTCTGCCAGGCCTATGCGGCAGCGGGCTATGCCAGCGATCGCTTTCACGCTGACGAAGAGCCTCGCGTCGGCTCAATCTCCATCCCTCATCAGACACTCAACACAGCGATCAACCTGGCGAATTCACCAGCCCTCATCGGGTTCATTCGCGCCGGCGTGGATGTCGACACCCCATTTCTCCATGGGTTCGAGGCGCGCGTCGGATTGTTCGGCATCGACTGGTTATCCGAGCGCGACCGCGATCATGTTCTGGACGTGTACAGGCAGCGTCTCGCTTCGGACATGACTGCTCAGATCGAAGCGGCGGCTGCAGATGACAAAGGCGCGAATCCTCCAGTAGCTGCGCTGCGCCGGCGAGGTCTATGAAGGCGTCCTTCATCGAGATCACTCCACCCTTGGGTGTATGATTTCATTCGAAGCCTCGCGCTTCCCCGCCGTCCTCCCTTGGCGGGTGCCAGTTGCATAGCAACAGCATTCAAGCCCGGCCGTGTGCCGGGTTTTTTTTCGCCGATCCAGAGGCCTGGTTGGACAGGTGGCTCGGCACTGGCGAGTATTTCGCTCGCGGCACATCGTCCGATCCGATGACCTGCGCATTGGCGATTACGGTTCCCGCCGGAACACTTCCAGCCACCATGTGCTGGCGTGTGCCATCCGGCAAATGTCGATCGGCAACAATGTGCCGACCAGCTGCTGGCCACCTAAGTGGAGGCTGAACCAGCTCCCAGCTCATGGTTTCTTCATCAGCGTACATATCTGGGGCCTTACTCGATTTCTCTGAACGCCTGAACGACATAGTTGGCGATTCTCGGATCAAGTGCAACGCCTGTTTCGAGATCGATCCATTGCGACGAATGGGCACCTTCTACTCGGATCCTCGATCTGCGTTCGCCGGTAACCCCTCGGTAGGCGATGATGCCAACCGAGATCTCGTACTTTTTCCCGATTTCCGGAATGAAGGCTTGGCCGGTTATCCAATCGCTACTCATCGCTCGGTCTTTCTGCATGTTGTTCGGGTGAGTCGCCGCGCTCGAGGCGCACTGAAGTCAGCATATCTTGTTGGCAAGATCATTGCAGACACCTTGGCGTGCCTCTATTCCTCCCTGAGCCACCGAGGCCGGCTCTCCCCCTCTTTCGCATCCAGTGGCCGCTCCCTACGACCACCCCAAGCGAAGCGGTGCACCTCCTGGATGTGCTCCATGAGCGCCTGCCCATCCGCGGGTCCAAGGCCGAGTTCGATCCTCACGGGCTTGGGCGCTGTCAAGTGCTCCGCATCGGCGCCAACCAGACTGCAGTCGAGCACCATGCGCACGTCGCGGTAGCCTGGTGCTGAGCCTGTGCTCACGAGCTTGGCCGACACGTAGGCGCCGTCGTTGAGCTTGCCCGGCTCGGCGCGCGGGATGGGCCTGCCGTCTCCCGACTCTCTCAGCAGCTCCACGTCCTCGATCGAGTAGTTGTGGATGAGGTCCCGAAACTTCTTGCCACCGTCTTCGAAGTACTGGTGGACCTCTTTGCGGGTGAGAGCGGCATCCATCTCGATCACCGACAGCGCATCGGCAAGCAGCGATGCCGGCAGCTGGCGCAAGGAGGTCAGGTTGAACCGGTAGCGCGGTCCGTTGTAGAGGCCAACCAGCAGTTTGGCGCAGATGGCGCCGCAGCCCTGATCGTCCGAGCGTGCTTCCAGGTACAGACGCTGCAGGGCCTCGAACCCCTCTTCCTCAAGTGCGGCCCTACGCATCGCGTCAGCTCCTGAGGTCATTTCGTTGACTCAGTTGTTCGTTCCGAGGCGTGGCTTGGAGGCCCAGGCGTTGCCCCACTTGTTCGCGTCCTGAGCTGCAGGCTCATCGCGGCCAGGATGATCACCTTCGTCACCCTCGAGCACCAAGTCGACATCCTCCAAGGTCGATGGAGCGGCTTCTTGCAGTCTCTGAACAAGCAGCAGACCACTGTTGACGGCGTACTGGTACCGCTTCACGTGTCCATCATGGAGGCAGTTGCGTATGAACTCCTGCATGCGCTGCACGTTGGCCGGTGCCCGCAGTGTCGGGATCGAGCGTGGCTTGGGCTGCAACTGATCGATCGCCTCGTGAATCCGGTCGTTTCTGATCGCGACGATTCGCGCGACCGCTTTTTCGATCGCCTCGTGCGTTGGTAGGGGTACCTTGCCCTCGGCCTGCTCGAGCTTGCGGTGCACGCGGCCCAGCATGCCGGTGTAGACGTGGCGGATCTCCGTCCCCGGAGTCAAGGCGTGCACGCTCTGTGCGACCGCCTGCTCAACTCCCTGCAGTGCGATCTCGAACTTGCGCGCCAGAAGACGACTGGTCATTGCTTTACTTCTCGTTCAATGGCATCCGCCCATGGCTGCAATGCACGCTCATGGGCCTGGATTATGGGCAGCGAGGCCGGTAGCGCATACCGTGCCGCACGACGCGGAAAGGTAGCCTGAGATGCCCAACATGGATTCTACTATAGTTTACATTCACCGCGAGCTTCTGCTTTAGTTGACAGAATGCCCAGAAGGATCGATGATCTTCTTGTCTAGTTTTCTAGAATAATCACCAGCAGTTCTATTTTGGCAGACATGAAGTCCATCGCAGACATCTCAGATCAGCTCCGGGCATCTCTCAAGCGCAGCGGCCGCACGCAGGAAGCTGTGCGCGAGGCTGCCGGGCTGTCGCGCCAGACCGCGGTGAACGTGTTCAAGGGCACCGAGGACTTCAAGCTCAGCACCCTCCTCGCGGTGGCTGACAAGCTCGGCCTGGAGGTTGCGCTCGTGCCGAAAGGGACCTCACGTGCAGTGGAGGGCTCGGATGCTCCTGTCGTTGAGACCAAGGTGGAGCGCGCGCTGTTCACAGCTGCTCATCAACTCGGACAAGTGAAGCTGAGGGAGATGATTGGCACGAAGTCGACGAATAGGACTGATGCCCAACCACGGACAGGCTCCCCGAAGGTGAAGCCATGAAGGCCCTTGAGATCTTCGTCGGCAAACGTGCCGCGGGCTACCTGTTCCAGTACAAGGTCTCGCCTGAGGTAACCACGAACCGGTTCGTGGCTCACGACGCGTTCGCGGATGACCCTGGCCAGCCGCTCCTGTCTGCCTCCTACCTGGCCGCGGACCCGGATGCTCAGGCCGCCTTCTGGCGGGGCGTGACGGCCGGCGTGCTCAATGGGCAGTTCTCCAAGAAGGCTGAGCGTGGCTGGCTGCTCCCGGCCTGGTTCCAGGGCCTGCTCCCAGAGGGGCCCCTACGAGAGGAGATCGCGGCTCTGCGCGAGTGCTCCCCGAACGATCACTTCGAGATCCTGGCGGCCACCGGTGGAGATCTCCCGGGCAACGTATTCGCCCGGCCGGCCGATCTGGACCATGCACAGATGCAGCGCCTGGTCACCAACGACAACGATGCGCTGGAGATGTCGGTGACCGCGGAGCCCATCAAGGAGGCGATCTCCGTCTCCGGGGTGCAGGCCAAGCTCTCGGTCCTCAAGGCCTCTGACCGGTTTGTGGCTCGGACCAAGCTCAGCGAGCTGGAGGGAGAGGCGGTCCGGCACGTGATCGCGAAGCTGCCAGTGGTGAGCCAGCCCAGGCTGCCTGAGCTCGAAGAGCTCTCGCTTCGCCTGGCGCGCGCGGCGGGCGTGGACACTGTCGAGGCGGAGTTGGCCCCTCTCTCCCAGCTCGAGGCTCAGCACCACTATGACCTGGGCGACGCCGGCGCTGAGACCAACTTCCTCGCCGTCTACCGCTACGACCGCGACGTCGCCACCGACACTGGCCGCCTGCACTGCGAAGACTTCGCCCAGATCCTGGGTGTGCAGCCCGAGGACAAGTACACCCGAAGCTACCTCGAGGTTGCCCAGGTCCTTCTGGCATTCCCATCCCTGGGAGAGGCGGCTGTCATCGAACTGCTTCGACGCGTCCTGGTGAGCGAGATGCTCGGCAACTCGGACATGCACCTGAAGAACTTGGGCCTTCTCTACCCGGACGGCGTCCAGCCGGTGCTGCCCGCTGCTTACGACATCGTTGGGTACGCCGCCTACAGCAACACACCGCGCGGGCGCGCCTTGCACTTGAGCCCGGACAAGCCTGAGGCCAACAACCCCGGCTCCGTGCTCAACGTCCGCCTGGTTCGTGCCTTCTGCCAGCAGTTGGGGATCGTGGAGAAGCCGGTTCTCTCGGCCCTACGGCGTTGTCGCGATGCAGCATACGAGTTCTGGCCAGGGACTATTGAAAGTGCACAGATCACTGATCAGATGAAGATGAATCTGTTGAATTGGCTCATCCACCACAAACTTGCTCAGAAGCAGTAAAGAACCTTGCGGATCTTGAAGCTTCACACCCCAAGGAAAGCTACACTCAAATCTGGATTCGAACCTTGGACCCTCTGTTGTAGCTCCCTCTCTCACCCCGGATAGCTACACTAAAAGAGCGGCGGAGTCGCCCTTGGTACTCGTTGTAGCTCCCTCTCTCACCCCGGATAGCTACACTCTTTCGTGCAGTCGATCGCACGCAAAACCAGTTGTAGCTCCCTCTCTCACACCGGATAGCTACACTGGGTGCCGCCCGATCGCTCGCTTCATATCGGTTGTAGCTCCCTCTCTCACCCCGGATAGCTACACTAGGTGACCCATACGCGCGACAAGCCTCGGCCTTCAGGCCGGGGAAGGATAGCGCCGCG
>VFQO010000509.1_pt1 | contig 40945 bp, 40 predicted proteins | sample 3512331 | NCBI WGS metagenome assembly VFQO01 (sample SAMN10412371, study PRJNA504923) | tailings metagenome | isolation source: Replicate 3 from Balatoc abandoned mine | place: Philippines: Itogon, Benguet | collected 2017-08-28 | reverse complement strand
TGCGACTTCCCGATCCGCGTCAGCATATCCAGCCGCGGGTCCGGCACGGCGACGCGGCCGACATTCGGCTCGATCGTGCAGAACGGGTAGTTCGCCGCCTGCGCCGCCGCCGTCTCGGTCAGCGCGTTGAACAGGGTGGACTTGCCGACATTGGGCAGTCCGACGATGCCGCATTTGAAACCCATAAAAACTCCGTGTTTCCGGCGCCGCAGGGAAGGGCGCCGGTCTTGCCCGCGCCCCTAGCGCCAAGTGGCCGCCGACGCCAGTCCCTGCGGGCGCGGCGCAGGCGGTTGCGTCACGTTCAGCCTTGCGCTCTTATCGCGGCACGATGAGGCGATCCTGGCGATTCATGGCCGCAGCGGCGGCATTCCCGGCTGCGGCGATGGCGATGGGCGGTACCGGTGCTGCCGCGCCCTCGCGTTTCGAGGCGGGGGTATTCGCCGAGCTCAATCGCTTTCGTGCCGACCCGCCCGGCTATGCCAGCGTGCTGGGCAGTTACCGCCCGCGCTTCACCGGCAAAAGGCTGCGTGGCACCGAAAAGGGCGAGATCGACATCCTGACGGTCGAGGGCGTCGCGGCGGTCGACGAAGCGATGCGCGACCTGCGCGCGGTCAAGGAGCCCCGCGCCCGGCTGACCCAATCGCCGCTGCTCGCCCGCGCCGCCGCCAGCCATGTCGCGGCGCAATCGGCGACGGGGGCGATGGGCCATTATACCGGCGGACGCGGTCCCGGCGAGCGCATGCTCGCGATCGGCGGCGGCCGCGACGTCAACGAGGTCATCACCTATGGCCATCACAGCGCGGCGTCGGTGATCCAGCAATTGCTGATCGACGACGGCGTCCCCAATCGCGGCCACCGCATCGCGCTGCTGCGCGAACGCCACCGCTACGCCGGAGTCGCCTGCGGGACGCACAAGGTTCACCGCACGATGTGCGTTATCCTGATGTCTTCGACCGCCGACGGCCTGCCGGCGAAGCCGAAGGCCTGACGCGGGGCTTCCGAGGCGGCCGCCCGCTCCCTCCATCGAGAGCGGGCGGCGCGCGGGTCAGTTGCCGACCGGCTGGTTGTCGGTGCGGCGCACCACGATCGTCGACGAGCGCGGCTGTTCGCCCGCGACCGGCCAATTACCCGTCGGGTGCTGGATGTTGACGAAGAAGGTGCGAAGGTCGGGCGTATAGGCGAGCCCGGTGATCTCGCACCCGACCGGGCCGACGAGGAAGCGCTTCGACTGCTTCGTCGCCTGATCGAGGTAGAACATCGCATTCTGTCCGACCGTGTCCTCGATGGTCAGGCCCGAGGCGCCCGAGGTGCCGGGAACGCTATGGTCGGTCTGCACCCACAGGCGGCCCTGCGGATCGATGCGGATGCCGTCGGGGCTCGAGAAGGTGTCGCCCTTGATGTCGCCGGTCAGGTTCGCACCGCCCGAGGCCCAGGCCGGGTCGCCCGCCAGCAGGAAGATTTCCCAGCTGAACTTGGTCGCCAGCGGCGAATCGCCTTCCTCGCGGAACTTGAGGATATGGCCGTGGCGGTTGACGACGCGCGGGTTGGCGGCGTCGGTGACGCGGCGGCTGCTGTTGTTGGTCAGCGTAACGAACACCGCCTTGTTATCGGGGGCGACCGTGATCCACTCAGGGCGATCCATCACGGTGCCGCCCGCGACGCGCGCTGCCGACTGGCAGTTGATCAGCACATCGGCCTGATTGTTGAAATTGACGATCACCGGCGCCGGCGGCGTCGTGCTCTGGCTGATATTGCCGGGGTCCGATGCGCCCGCGGTCAGGCCGTTCTGGCCGACGGTCAGCGCGCGCCATTCGCCGGTGCCGTCGGGGTTGAAGCGCGCAACATAGAGCGTGCCATAGTCGAGAAGGTCGGTGTTCGCGGCGCGGTTGGTCTTGCTGAACGCGCGGTCGGGGACGAATTTATAGATGCACCCCGGGGTCGAATCGTCGCCCATGTAAAAGGCGACGCGATTGTCGTTGTTTGCCATGAAGGCGACGTTCTCGTGGCTGAAGCGGCCCATCGCGGTGCGCTTTGTCGGCGCCGCCAGTTCGCGCATCGGATCGATCTCGACGACCCAGCCATAGTCGTTGGCGGGCTTGGTCGGGTCGAGATAATTGTCGGTGGTTTCCTCGCAGGTGAGGTAGGTGTCCCACGGCGTCCGGCCGCTCGAGCAATTGTTGAGCATGCCCTTGATGCTGCCCGACAGCAGGCCCGCGGCGGGGCCGCCGGCGCGATAGGCGCTGTTGCCGGTGTAGCGGCGGTTATAGGTCGATCCGGCCTGCACCGACCATTTGCCGTCGCTGCCCTTCGAAATTTCGACGACGCCGATGCCGACCGCGGACAATGCGATCGCCTTTTGGTCCGCGGTCGCGGTCGCGGCGTCATAGCTGCCGGCCATCAGGATGTTGAAGTCGGGATATTCAAAGTTCAGCGCCAGCAGGCCGCGATTGTTCGCGTCGACGCCCGGGAAGGCGAAATATTCCATGCCGTCGTGATTGCCGCCGGCCCATTTCTCGGCGACCGCAGGGCTCGCCGGGAAACTGCCTGAATAAGGCGTGCCGGTCTCGATCGAATCGCCTGCCTTCAGCAGCACATCGACGGTGTAGCCAGCGGGCACGGTGACGGTGTCGTTGCGGTTGGCGGCGACCGAGGTGAAATTGACCGCGAAGCTCGGCGGGGTTGGGGTGGGCGTCGGCGGAACGGTCACGACCGCGTCGCCGTCGGCGTTACATGCCGCGAGCGCGGGCAGGACCGACAGGCCGAACAGGCCATTGACGAGCAGCGTGCGGCGCGACGGATTGGCGGCGACGATCGCTTCGATGCTGTTCGGACCGTCGAGGTCGTCGGTCGCGCGGCGATAGGGCGCGCGGGCTTCGTCGGTCAGATGTGACATGCAGTACCCCTGTTTCGGTTGGTCCCGGGACTGGGAGTTGTCCCGGTGAGGTGGCCCCGATGGCTGGGGGAGGTGTCAGGCTTGTTGCCCGAAGATGTCAGCGCGAAGTGACTTTGATGACAGTCGGGTGACAGGCGGTGCGATCAGTCGTGCACCGCCTTGACGAGCGGTCCCAATTGCCCGCCGCCGAGCCATGCGAGCTGGACCTCGGCCGATACCCGGTTGATCGCCTCCTGCGGCTTGTTGCCCGGGTGGACCGCGCGGCGCAGCGGCCGCTTGCCCGCGGGCATCGCCATGATCTCGGCGATCGCACGCGGGACGTCGGCCGGATCGGCGCTGCGCCCGCTGCCGTCCTCGGTTCCCATGCCGCGCGTGAAGGGCTCATAGGCCTTGAGCAGGTCGGGCTCGCTGCGGTCGCGGAGCGCGCCGGTGTAGGCATTGCGATTGACCCAGACCCTGGTCGGATAGCCGCCGGGCTGGATGATGGTCACGTCGATGCCATGTGGCACCAGCTCATAGGCGAGCTGTTCGGACAGCGCCTCTACCGCGAATTTGGTCGCCGAATAATGGCCGCCGCCGGGAACGATCACGCGCCCGAGCTGCGACGAGATGTTGAAGATCTGCCCCGATTTCGCGGCGCGCATCTGCGGGAGCAGGGCGCGCAGCATGCGCTGGATGCCCAGCACATTGGTCTCGAAGATCAGGCGCGTCGCCTCCATGTCCTGCACCTCGACCGGTCCGGTGATGCCGATCCCGGCATTGTTGACCAAGGTGTCGATCCGCCCGCCCGCGATCTTCAGCGCCGCGGCGGTGCCGCCGGCGACCGAGGCGTCGTCGGTGACGTCGATCTCGACGATATGCAGGTCGAGCTTGTCCTTCGCGGCTTCGGCGGCGAGGCTTGCCGCCTCGGGGCGCGGCACGTTGCGCATCGACGCGATCACCTTTGCGCCATGCCGGGCGTAGAGCAAGGCACCGACGCGCCCGAAGCCGCTCGACGCGCCGGTGATCAGCACGGTGCGGCTCTTGAGCGCATCGGGCGCGAGCGGCTCGGCGGCGCGCAGCAGGGCAGGGGCGGCGGCGGTGAGCGCGGCGGCGCCCGCGAGCAGCTGACGGCGATTGGGGGCGGCGTGGGGCATGGGGGAGGCTCCTTTCAGCAGCCATCATGCATGAAAGCGCGGGCAGCGCCAAATCGCTGTCAGTATCCCATCGGCAACCGCGCCAGCCAGTCCTGCAAAGCCCGGGGGTTTTCGAGCCGGATCAGCGTGCCTTCAAAACCCTTGAGCGCCGTTTCGGTGCGCGGTCGCGGTCCCTGGTTCCACCGGACGATGTAGAAAAGGAATTCGAGGTCGAAGCGCTCGGGGCAGTCCTCGGTCATGTCGGGGCGCGATCGGCCACGCCACGTCCAGAAGCGCTTTAACGCCCGCCACAGGCAGAGCCGGATCGGGAAATCGAGATAGACGACGGTGTCGGCACGCGCGAGCCGCGGCGCCATCGTGCCTCCATAATTGCCGTCTATCAGCCACCGATCCGTCGCGGTGATCTCTGCGACCCGCTCGACCAGTTCCTCACTGCTGCCCTCGACCCAGCCAGGCTGCCAGTGCAGGCGGTCGAGATGATGCACCGGGAGCGAAAGCCTCCGCCCGAGCTCGACCGACAGCGTCGATTTTCCCGCGCCGCACGGGCCGATGACCAGCACGCGCTCCACGCGCGCTCAGTCCTGCAGGCGCAGCGCGATATCGCTCACGAAGCGCGCGTCATTGCCGTCGGCCAGCCACGGCGCCTCGGCCGCGATGGCGCCGAGCAGGTCGACCAGCGGTTCCATCTCGCTCTTGTGGTAATTGCCGAGCACATGGCCGGTGACGCGGTCCTTGTGCCCCGGATGGCCGATGCCGATGCGGACGCGGCGGAAATCGTCGCCGATATGCTGGATCATGCTGCGGATGCCGTTGTGGCCTGCCGCGCCGCCGCCCTGCTTGATCTTGATCTTCATCGGCGCGAGGTCGAGCTCGTCGTAGAAGACGGTGACGTCCTGCGGGGTCAATTTGTAGAAATCGAGCGCAGCGCGCACGCTGCGGCCGCTTTCGTTCATGAAGGTGCCGGGTTTCAGCAGCAGGATGCGCTGCGATCCGATGCGGCCGTCCTGGATCCAGCCCTGGAATTTCTTGGCGGGCGCGGGAAAGCCATGGACGTCGGCGATGACGTCGGCGGCCATGAAGCCGACATTGTGGCGGTGCATCGCATATTGGGGCCCGGGATTGCCGAGGCCGACCCAGAGCTGCATTTATCGTGCCTTTCTCGGGGTCTGGAAGGGGCCGCCCTCGCACGCGAGGGCGGCCCGATCAGGTTCAGGCGTCGGCAGCTTCGCCGTCGTCCTTGGACGTGTCGCCGTCGCTGGACTTCAGCGCCGACGGGGCGACGATCGTCGCGATGGTGAAATCGCGGTCGGTGATCGCGCTTTCGCTGCCCTTGGGCAGCTTGACGTGGCTGATGTGGATCGAATCGCCGACGTCGAAGCCGGTGACGTCGATCGCGATATCGTCGGGGATGTTCGCCGCGTCGCAGACGAGCTCGAGCTCGTGGCGGACGATGTTCAGCACGCCGCCGCGCTTCAGGCCCGGCGAGGCTTCTTCATTCTCGAACACCACCGGAACCGCGACGTTGACCTTGGCATCCTTGGTGATGCGCAGGAAGTCGGCGTGGATCGGGCGATCCTTGACCGGGTGGAAAGCGACGTCCTTCGGCAGGGTACGCACCTGCTTGCCATCGACTTCGATCATCACGACCGAGTTCATGAAGTGACCCGTCATCAGCTGCTTCATCAGCAGCTTTTCTTCGACGTGGATCATCAGGGGTTCTTCTTTGCCGCCATAGACAACGGCGGGGACACGGCCATTACGACGCAGGTCACGCGAGGCTCCCTTGCCTCCGCGTTCGCGCGTCTCGGCCGACAGCACCAGCTGTTCGCTCATCATTTTTCTCCGAAACATTTTGCACAATTCCGCCACGCCTCCAGGGATGACCATGGACGGAAGCGGCGGCGCTTAGCGGCGAAATGCCGGAAATGCAAGCGCGGTGGCGCCTATTGCACGCGCGTCACCTTATAGCCTTTCGCCGTCAGCAGCGCGGGCAGGCCGTCGGCGCCGACCAGATGCCCCGCGCCGACCGCGACGAGCACAACGCCCGGCTTGTCCATCCGCTGCACCGCCCAGCCGCTCCAGCGTCGGTTGCGGTCGGTGATGATCGCCGTGCGCGCCGCCGGTACCGCGTCGACATCCTCATTGATCATCGTCTCCAGCGCCTTCACATCGCCGCGCGACCAGGCTGCGGTCAGCGTCTCGACATCGGCGACGGCCTTGCCCGCTCCCGCCGCGGCCCTGGTCAGCAAGGTCCGCTGCGTCGCGGGATCGAGCGTTTCGAACAGCATCAATTGCTCGCGCGCGCCTTCGAGCCCGCGGATCGGCTTGCCTGCGTCGTTGAACCGTGCGGTCAGCCCGGTCTCGACGCCGTTCGAGGGCAGCAGCCGGGCGTTTTGCGCGACGCGCTGACCCATCACCACCATCACTGCCCAGTCGTCGAGCGCGTCGCCGCCGAAGCTCTGGCCCGCGCCGCTCGCCTCGAGCGTGCGATAGGCGGCGAGCGCGTCGGCGGGCAGGCGCTTGTCCATCGCCAGCGGGGCGGTGCGCGGCGCGAGCCGCTGGAATTCGGCGCCCACCGCCGCCAATTGCTCGGGCGACAGTTCGAGCACCAGCTCGTCGGCCGAGGCGATCGCCTTGCCGACCTGTCCGCCGTCCCAGCCGGTTCCCGCAGGCAGCGCGTGCATCGTGCCGAGCAGGTAGATCCGGGTGTCGTCATCTTCGACCAGCCACATCGCGGGGCGCGCTTCGAGCGTGACTTCCGGCGCGCCGCACGACGCAAGCAGGCACGCGAACAGGGTCGCCGCGATGCGGCGACCCTGCGTTGGCGACGGGCGAAATCGGCCGATCAATAGTCGACCCGCGTCGCGGTCAGCCCGCGCGCTTTCAGATAATCCTGCACGCTCTTGTCGCCCGCAAGGTGTCCGGCGCCGACCGCGACGAAGACCGTGCCGGGCTGGTCCATCCGCGTCTTGATCGCGTCGGCCCAGCGCGCGTTGCGATCCCACAGCAAGGTTTTGGCGAGCTCGGGGGTCGCTTCCATGCTCTCGTTCATCGACTGGGCGAGCGCTTCGGGATCGCCCTTCGCCCATTGCCCGACCATCTTGTCGAGCATCGGGCCGAGCGTGTCGATGTCGCGGACGACGGCGTTGAGGAAGGCGACCTGCGATGCCTCGGGCAGGGTGTCGAAGAAGCCGAGCTGTTCCTCGAGCGTCTCGAAGCCCGCGATCGGCTTGCCCGCGGCCTTGGCGGCGGCGGTAAGCTGTTTTTCGGCGCCCTGTTCGGGATCATAGCCGAGCTTGGTCAGCGGCAGCACCGACAGCGTCATCGCCGGGAACCAGGGTTCGAAATTGTCGAAGGCGTTGGCGGGCAGCCCGAGATTGGTCATTGCCGCCTGATAGGCCTTCAGTTCCTCGGCGCTGAGCCGCGAGGGCAAGGTCTTGCCGGTCGTGTCCATCGCCAGCGGCATCATCGTCTTGGCGACCGCGGACTGGTCCTCGGGCATCACCAGTTCGAGCATGAGCTGGTCGGACTTGTCGAAGGCGTCCTTCACGGCCTCGTCGAACCAGCTGAGGCCGGGTTTCAGCACATGCACCGATCCGAAAAGATAGATGGTGGTGTCGTCGTCCTTGACCACCCACAGCGCGGGATCGGCATCGACCGTCGCGGCGGCGGGAGCGGGGGCGCTGATCGGGGCCGGCTCGGCGGCGTGGGCGACGCTGCCGCCCGGAACGAGCGCGCACTGCGCGAAGGGAATGACCGCGCAGGTGGCGGCGAGGGTCTTGAACCAATTCTTCATGGGGAGTGAACCTTTCGTTGGGGCCTTGTGGCCGGGGGATAGCAAAAAGGGGAGAGGCAATGCGTCAGCGGAACTTCAGCCACAGATAGACCACGGCGTTGACCGCCATCGACAGAAGGAAGAGCAGCATGGCGTCGGGGGCCGGAGCGATATCGGCGCGGTGTAGAAGCCACCAGACCGGCGCGGGAAAGATGAGCGCATACCAGCCGGCAAGTCCCGCCCAAAGCCAGGCGCGTTCTTCATGATCGTCGATCGAGCGATGATAAACGACCATCGCGATGGCCAGTCCGACGCCCCACAGGGCGGCGAGACTGATCGCGAGTGTCGAACTCAGAGCTCCGCCATGGAACAGCGATGCGGTACCCAATTCGGCCCCGCCGCTCTGGAGCAGCACCGAGGACAGCAGTCCGAGCAGCGCCGCCCCGCCCAGGCTCGCCCAATAGAGCCGCTTGCGCCGCGACCAGCGCTGCCAGAATTTGCCGGCGCGCCGGATGTACAGTGTCATCGCGGCGATGCCGAGTAACAGAACCAACCCCGCGCCGACGGTCGATGACGGCACGTCGTGGCCACGCGTCGCCATGCCGTCGAGATAGCCTGCCACGACGCCCATCGAAAACAGCGTCCCGACCACGATCGCGATTGGCCAGACGATGCCGATCGGCTTGCGCTGCGTATTGATTTCATTCGCCATGGGGGGATACCTCGATACCATCGTCAAAAATTTCCTCGATCGGCATGTCGAACAGCCGGGCGAGCTTGAAGGCGAGCGGCAGCGACGGGTCGTATTTCCCCGTCTCGATCGCATTCACCGCCTGCCGCGACACATCGAGCCGGTCGGCCAGTTCGGCCTGGCTCCAGTTGCGCATCGCGCGCAGAACTTTGAGTTTATTGTTCATTGGCGCCTCGCCAGCTTCGTCGTCGCGCCGGTCATAGCCGGATTTCGATCGACGGGAAGGCCCGGATGCACTCCAGACGCGGCGGACCAAGAGACTGGAGCGCCCACGCCGCGGCGGGCGCTCCAGCTCAGTCCGTCGGCCGACACCGGGGAGCATCGGCCGAAACGAAAGGGCGAAACCGGACGCACCGTCCTCACCGTGCGGTGCGAACCATCAGCAGCGCAAGCTGCGTGCCGCTTTCGGCGCGAGCGATGGCGCGGTCGGCCTGCGGCTTGGCTGCGGCGAGCGCATCGGCGACGCATTGGGCTTCGCGAGCCCGTTCGGCGGCACCGGCGGCGCCGGTGCTGCAAAGGTCGCGCGCGGCGTTCTTCACGCGGGTTTCGAGGCGCTGCTGGCCCTTCTCGCTGCTGAGGTCGAGGTCGGCGACGCGGACCTGCACGGTCTCCGCTTCGGCGGCGAGCGCGGGAGCGGCCGCGGTGAGCGAGAGGGCGAGGATCAGGGTGCGGGTCATCATATCTAGTCTCCTTGGTGTTTGTCGGCGTTGGTCAGTCTCACCTGTCTTTGTGTCAGGTGTTATTGACTATATGTCGTGATTCGCTGACTATGTCAATAAGACCTGACAAAAAGTTTTGCGAGCCTGACAAGGGGCGCAGTTTCGCGGGGGTTCAAAGGGTGCGGAGCCTTGACCCTCGCGCCCCGCTGCGCCAAGGGCGGCGGCAATTGTTGCACCTGCGAAAGATGGCGAAAAATGGCCGACGCGGCGGAAAAGGCCCCCCTCAGCTTTCAGGACATGATCCTGACGCTGCATGAATATTGGGCGGCGCGCGGCTGCGCGATCCTGCAGCCCTATGACATGCGCGTGGGGGCGGGGACGTTCCACCCCGCGACGACGCTGCGCAGCCTCGGTCCCGAGCCGTGGAACGTCGCCTATGTCCAGCCGAGCCGCCGCCCGACCGACGGCCGCTATGGCGAAAACCCGAACCGGCTGCAGCATTATTACCAGTATCAGGTGATCCTGAAGCCGTCGCCCGCCGACCTGCAGGAGCAATATCTGGGGTCGCTTGCCGCAATCGGCATCGACCCGCTGCTCCATGACATCCGCTTCGTCGAGGACGATTGGGAATCGCCGACGCTCGGCGCGTGGGGGCTGGGCTGGGAGGTCTGGTGCGACGGGATGGAAGTCACCCAGTTCACTTACTTTCAGCAGATGGGCGGCTTCGACTGCAAGCCCGTCGCGGGCGAGCTGACCTACGGGCTCGAACGCCTCGCCATGTATATCCAGAATGTCGACAATGTGTACGACCTGCGCTTCTCCGACGCGGTCGGCGATGTCGCGGGGCTGAGCTATGGCGATGTGTTTCTCGAGAACGAACGCCAATTCTCGAAATGGAATTTCGAGGTCGCCGACACCGACAGCCTGTTTGCGGGCTTCAAGGCAGCCGAGGCCGAATGCCAGCGCGCAATCGCGGCTAATGTCCCGCTCGCGGCCTATGACCAGGCGATCGAGGCGAGCCACCTGTTCAACCTGCTCCAGGCGCGCGGCGTGATCAGCGTGCAGGAACGCGCCAATTACATGGCGCGCGTCCGCGACCTCGCGAAAGGGAGCTGCAAGGCGTGGATCGACAGCCAGTCCGACAACTGGACCGCAAAATATCCGGGGTGGACGCTGTGACCGACTTTCTTCTCGAACTGCGCTCGGAAGAAATTCCTGCCCGCATGCAGGCCGGCGCGCGCGCCGAACTCGAAAAACTGTTTCGCGCGCAATTGAGCGCGGCGGGGCTCGAAACTGGCGACCTCACCATCTGGTCGACGCCGCGGCGCCTCGCGCTGATTGCGAAAGACTTGCCTGACGCAACCGCTGCGGTCAGCGAAGAACTCAAAGGCCCGCGCAGCAGCGCGCCGCCGCAGGCGCTCGAAGGCTTTTTGCGCAAGACCGGACTGACGCAGGACCAGCTCGAAGACCGCGACGGCGTGTATTTTGCGGTGATCGACAAGCCCGGCCGCGCGACCGCCGAAGTGCTCGCCGAGGCGATTCCCGCGATCGTCCGCGCTTTCGCCTGGCCCAAGTCGATGCGCTGGGGCAAGGCAAGCGCGAGCAGCGAAAGCCTGCGCTGGGTGCGCCCGCTGTCGGGCATCGTCGCGATTTTCGGCGATGAGCTCGTTCCATGCGAAGTGAGCGGGATTGCGGCGGGTTTCGCGACGCGCGGGCACCGCTTCCACTGCCCGGGCGAGATCACGATCGGTTCGGCATCGGACTATGCCGAGAAGCTCCGCGCGTGCCACGTCATCGTCGACCATGAGGAGCGGCAGGCGATCGTCCGCGACGGCGCCGCCAAGGCCGCGGCCGATGCGGGTCTGACGCTGGTCGCCGACGACGGCCTGGTGATCGAGAATGCCGGGCTTACCGAATGGCCGGTGCCGCTGCTCGGCCGCTTCGACGAAGCGTTCCTCGAGGTGCCGCCCGAGGTCATCCAGCTGACCGCGCGCGTGAACCAGAAATATTTCGTCGTGAACGGCGCCGACGGCAAGCTCGCAAACGGCTTCGTCTGCACCGCGAACATCGATGCGAAGGACGGCGGCGCCGAGATCGTTGCGGGCAACCGCAAGGTTCTCGCCGCCCGCCTGTCCGACGCGCGCTTCTTCTGGGAACAGGATCGCAAGACCAAGCTGGAAGATCACGCCAAAAAGCTGGATCGCATCACATTCCACGAAAAGCTGGGCACCATTGCGGACAAGGTCGAGCGCGTCGCGAAGCTGGCCGAATGGCTGGCAAGCGAAGGCATCGTCCCGAATTGCGACCCCGCGCTCGCGCGGCAGGCGGCCGAACTGGCGAAGGCCGACCTCGTCACCGAAATGGTCGGCGAGTTCCCCGAATTGCAGGGCCTGATGGGCGGCTATTACGCCCGCGCCGAAGGTCTGCCCGATGCGGTCGCCGACGCGATCCGCGATCATTACAAGCCGGTCGGGCAGGGCGACCAAGTGCCGACCGCGCCGGTGACGGTGGCTGTGGCGTTGGCGGATAAGCTAGATACGCTTTTTGGATTCTTTTCGATTGGCGAAACACCAACGGGCTCGCGGGATCCCTTTGCGCTTCGGCGTGCGGCTATCGGCGTTCTCTCACTCTTGAGTGCTAACAACGTTCGGCTGCCCATTCGGACTGCCTGCGACGAAGTTCTTGCTAACGAACTCAAAGGCGGCCCGATGCTCGGTTTCTATTATGCAAGTGCCAACGAAGTTTTTGACACATTGCGTTTCCACGACCCGAATTTCCACGTTCGTGAAATCGAAGGTAACTTCTTCGCGTATGTTGGGGAGGAGCAGCTTGGGCTGATGAGCCAAGAAGCGCTGTCTGCGAACGAGCGATTGCAAGATGCAATGCTTGAGGTCGATGAGGCATCCGAGCCTTTGATCGCCTTTTTCGCCGACCGCCTCAAAGTGCAACAGCGCGAAGCCGGTGTGCGCCACGACCTGATCGACGCCGTGTTTGCGCTCGGTGGCGAGGATGATCTTGTCCGCTTGCTCGCCCGCGTGAAGGCGTTGCAGGCGTTCATGGCCACCGAGGACGGCACCAACCTGCTCGCGGGCTACAAGCGTGCGGCGAACATCCTGAAGCAGGCGGGCGAGGTGAGCGGCACCGCCGCCGCGACGCCGCCGACCGATGCCGACGCCGTGCTGCTCGCCGCGCTCGACGCTGCCGAACCCGCCGCTGCCGCTGCGGTCGCCGACGAGCGCTTCACCGACGCGATGGCCGCGCTTGCTTCGTTGCGGGCGCCGATCGACGCCTTTTTCGAGGGCGTGATGGTCAACGACCCCGACGAGGCGGTCCGCGCCTATCGCCTCGGCCTGCTGTCGCGCTTTACCGGCGCGGTGCACGGGGTCGCCGATTTCTCGAAGATCGAGGGGTAGGGCCGACCTCCCAATCCCGTTCGTGTCGAGCGAAGTCGAGACACCGGGAAGGCGGAAACGAACGATGGGCATCTCGACTTCGCTCGATGCGAACGGGGTGGGGAGCCTTGGAAGTGATAAAGCAAAACTGAATCGACCAACCGGGACCGCATAATTATCCAGCCGCAACCTCCTCCCCGGGGCAGCAGGAGCATGACATGACGAAGATGGTGCATTTGTTCGGCGGCGCGGCCACGACGGCCGAGCGTTCGAAGGAATTGCTGGGCGGCAAGGGATCGAACCTTGCCGAAATGGCCTCGATCGGCCTGCCGGTTCCGCCGGGCTTTACGATCACCACCGACGTCTGCACCGCCTATTACGCCAATGGCGAACAATTCCCGACCGGGCTGGTCGAGGATGTCGCGGCGGGCATCGCGCATATCGAGGGGATCACCGGCAAGACATTCGGCGACGCCGCCGATCCCTTGCTCGTCTCGGTCCGTTCGGGCGCGCGCGTGTCGATGCCCGGCATGATGGACACCGTCCTCAACCTCGGCCTCAACGACCGGACCGTCGTCGGCCTGTCCGAAGCCTCGGGCGACCCGCGCTTCGCGTGGGACAGCTATCGCCGCTTCGTCCAGATGTACGCCGACGTCGTCATGGGCCTCGACCATGCCGAGTTTGAGGAAGCGCTGGAAATCGCCAAGGAAGACAAGGGCTTCTATCTCGACACCGAGATGTCGGCTGAAGACTGGCAGAAGCTCGTCAAGGAATATCAGGCGATTGTCGAGCGCGAGACCGGCGCGCCGTTTCCGCAGGAGCCGAACGACCAGCTGTGGGGCGCGGTCGGTGCGGTGTTCGCGAGCTGGGAAAGCGACCGCGCGAAAGTCTATCGCCGGCTGAACAGCATTCCGGCCGAATGGGGCACCGCGGTCAATGTGCAGGCGATGGTGTTCGGCAATATGGGCGACACCTCGGCGACGGGCGTGGCGTTCACGCGCGACCCCGCGACCGGCGAGCGCGCCTGGTACGGCGAATGGCTGATCAATGCGCAGGGCGAGGACGTCGTCGCCGGCATCCGCACCCCGCAGTACCTGACCCTCGCGGCGCGCGAGCGGGCGGGCGCCAAGCCGCTGTCGATGGAAGAGGCGATGCCCGAAACCTTCGGCGAGCTTGGCCGCGTCTTCGACACGCTCGAGACCCATTATCGCGACATGCAGGACATCGAGTTCACTGTCGAACGCGGGACGCTCTGGATGCTGCAGACGCGCAGCGGCAAGCGCACCGCCAAGGCAGCGCTGCGTATCGCGGTCGAAATGGCGGCCGAGGGACTGATTTCCGAAGAAGAGGCCGTCGGCCGCGTCGATCCGGGCGCGCTCGACCAGCTGCTCCACCCGACGCTCGATCCCAAGGCGCCGCGCGACGTGCTGACCAAGGGGTTGCCCGCCAGCCCCGGCGCGGCATCGGGCAAGATCATGTTCGACGCCGACAGCGCCGAAAAGGCTGCGGGCATGGGCGAGGCGGTGATCCTCGTTCGCGTCGAAACGTCGCCGGAAGATATCCACGGCATGCACGCCGCCAAGGGCATCCTCACGGCACGCGGCGGGATGACCAGCCACGCGGCGGTGGTCGCGCGCGGCATGGGCCGCCCCTGCGTCTCGGGCGCCGGCGGGCTGTCGATCGACGGCAGTGCGCGCGTGCTGCGCGTCGGCGGGCGTGAGCTGCGCGAGGGCGACATCCTCACCCTCGACGGCTCGACCGGCGAGGTGATGGCGGGCGAGGTTCCGACCTTGCTCCCCGAACTGGTCGGCGATTTCGGCACCCTGATGGTGTGGGCCGACAAGGTCCGCCGGATGAAGGTGCGCGCCAACGCCGAAACGCCGCAGGACGCACAGGTCGCGCGCGATTTCGGCGCCGAGGGCATCGGGCTCTGCCGCACCGAGCATATGTTCTTCGACGCCGCGCGCATCACCGCGGTGCGCGAGATGATCCTTGCCGAGAATGAAGCGGGCCGCCGCGTTGCGCTTGCGAAATTGCTGCCCGAACAGCGCGCCGACTTTGCCGGAATTTTTCAGGTGATGGCGGGACTGCCGGTGACGATCCGCCTGCTCGACCCGCCGCTGCACGAATTCCTGCCGACGCGCGAGGAGGATTTCGCCGACGTCGCCGCCGCCGCAGGCGTGGGCATCGAGGCGCTGAAGGCGCGCGCGAACGAACTCCACGAGTTCAACCCGATGCTCGGGCATCGCGGCTGCCGTCTCGGCGTCACTTACCCCGAAATCTATGAAATGCAGGCGCGCGCGATCTTCGAGGCGGCGTGCGACGTCGCCGCCGAAACCGGTGCGGCGCCGATCCCCGAGGTGATGATCCCGCTCGTCGCGACGCGCCGCGAATTCGACCTGATGAAGGCGGTGGTCGACGCGCAGGCGAAGGCGGTGTTCGCCGAAAAGGGCCGCGAGATCGCCTACCTCGTCGGCACGATGATCGAACTGCCGCGCGCCGCGCTGATGGCAGGCGAGATCGCCGAGACGGCGGAGTTCTTCAGCTTCGGCACCAACGACCTCACGCAGACGACGATCGGTATCAGCCGCGACGATGCGGGCCGCTTCCTGACGCAATATGTCGACAAGGGCATATTCCTGACCGACCCGTTCGTCAGCCTCGATGTCGAGGGCGTCGGGCAACTGATCGAGATCGCGGCGGATCGCGGGCGGGCGACGCGCCCCGACGTCAAGCTCGGCATCTGCGGCGAGCATGGCGGCGACGCGCCGAGCATCCATTTCTGCGAGAAAACCGGCCTCGACTATGTCAGCGCCTCGCCCTACCGTGTGCCGATCGCCCGTCTGGCGGCCGCGCAGGCCGCGCTGAAAAGGGGCAAATAGCCGGCCAAAAGACGGGGAGCACGCGCGCATGAAGAGCTGGCACCGCTATGCGATCACTTTGGTGGGCGGATTGGCGGTGGGGCTCGGCGGCGCGTGGGCGCTGACCAACGGCGGGCTCGGCGACGGCGGGATCCGCAACGGCCCGTGGACGACCTCGCTCGGTTACGGGACCAAGGCGACCGACCCGATGACGCGCGCGATGGTTGCGCGCTCGGGGCTGCTCGCGCTGCCCGCGAAGGAAACCGTCTACTGGCTCGCCACGACCGACACGGCCGGCGCGCCGCTCGACGGCAATTGCCGTTACAGCCTGTCGGGAAAGCCGCTCGACGCGCGCTGGTGGAGCGTCACCGTCTATGACGACAAGGGCTATCTGGTGGATAACCCCGCGCGCCTCTGGTCGGTCAACGGCGCCAATGTCGCGCTCGACGCGAAAGGCGAATGGCGCGTCACCATCGCGCCCGACAAGCCCGCGGAAGCGGCGTGGCTGCCCGGCATCAAGGGCCGGAATTTCCAGCTGACGCTGCGCATGTACAACCCCGGCGCGGCGTTCCGCGCCGACCCGGCCAAGGCCGCTCTCCCGCGCCTCGTCAAGGAGGGCTGCTGAGATGCGCAGATGGCTCGGCCCGCTGCTCTTCGGCCTGATCGTCGCGGCGGTGACGGCGTGGGCGGCGATCCTCTATCTTCCCTATGGCCTGATGAACGTCGCGATGGACCGGCTGGGGCGGGGCGGCATCAATCGTATGTCCTATGGCAATCTCGCCACGCCCGAGCGCCAGCCGGTGGTGCGGCCCAGCCCCGACCTCGCTTATTCGAGCTGCCCCTATGACCTGTCCTCCGGCCCGGTGGCGATCGAGGTGGCGCCGGTGCCGGGGCGGTACAGCTCGCTCAGCATCTTCGACGCGGCGACCGACGTGATTTTCGTGCGCAACGATGTCGAGGCGGGCGGCAAGCCGTATCGAATCATCGTCGCGCGGGCGGGACAGGCGGTGCCCGTGGGCGCCGAAGTCGTGCGCACCGACCATGATCGCGGCATCGCGCTGATCCGGCTTCTGCTCCGCGAACCCCAGGAAATCACCGGCCTCGACGCGCTGCGGCGCCAGTCGTCGTGCAGAGTGGTCACAAAGCTGAAATAGGGGGTTGCGCCCCCGCGCATCGCCCCGTAAAGGCGCTGCTCCACGCACCCGTAGCTCAGCTGGATAGAGCATCAGACTACGAATCTGAGGGTCGGACGTTCGAATCGTTCCGGGTGCGCCATCACTTTCCAGGACTTCTGCAGCTTAGCGGGGGTGTGCCAATGGCACGATCTGGCACGGTTAGTTCCGGTAACGTGATAATTCCGAATGGCGCATGAGGCGCTATTCTAATCTTCTACGTTAAATCGTTGATAACGAAGGCAATCCGGCATCCGTAGGCGCGCACGATGCCGTGAGATTTCCGTCGTTAGCCGTGTTGGTGGGATCGAAGCTCCGCGCAAATGTCATTGAATAGATCGAAGTAGCCCTCTTCGAGTTCCTTTGGGGGCAACCCGAAGACGGCCTTTGCGATCGGAAGGCCGAGAGCTTGCGCTAGCTGCGCGCCCTCATCGCGATAGGGTGCATAGAGATCATCTGCGGTTAGCAAATCGCCAGCGTTGCGCAGGCTGTAGTCCGCGACCCAGACGCAATAGATCAGGCGTTCGATTTCGGTCAGGGCCGCTCTGCCCTGCTCAGACTCCTTTACTATGACCTCATCGCCAACCTCGATCAGCCAAGTTTCGTTTTCGAATGAAGTCATAATTGCCCGCCAAATTAATCTACGATGCGTCGCATGTCGTTGGAGCAAGAGCAAGCGACCGCTTTTTCTCCAACGTTTGGCTCAGCGCGCGGTGGCACGATCTGGTGCTTGTCCGTTCGGTTAGCCGAAGCATTGCGCCATATCGTGCCAACTAGCGCGGAAAAGGATCGTGCCGCGGTGGCACGATCCCAAAAACGCCGGAAAGTGGCGGAATACCTCGCGACTAACGGCGCCGGGTGCGCCATTCCTTCCACGATGGTCGAAAAGCCGCCAAGGCTGCCGCCGCAGCGACTTGGCCGCGAGGCCCGATGCAAGTGGATGAATACCCCGGGCAGTACGTCCGAAACGTCTCGCGGTTGTTGATCGCGGGGCCTGTTATACCCCCCAGGCAGACGTCCGTGGTCGCGCCCGTGATCGTTCCCATCCTAGCGCGATTCGCGGGCAACTTACAGCGCTGTCATTGTGCCGATCGGCATTTGATTAACTATTTTTCGCGGTGACAATCCACGCCGCACCGGCGATCAGGATCGAGGTTTCGCCCGGCTGCCGGGCAAAGGCCGCGCGCACCGCCTCGGTCGCTTTTGCCCTGATATCATCGTCTTGGTCGGCGAGCGCGCGCGACAGCGGGCCGACCGCCGAGGCGAGCGATACGGCATCGTCGATCGCCGCCTCGCGCGTCGCGCCCGCGCCATAGGGAATGACCGCGTCGAACGGCACAATCTCGACCCCGGCAAAGCCCGCGCCGCTGAGCAGGCCGGTGATTCGGTCCGGATCGGCAAAGGCGAAGGGACCGGGCGCCAGTGGGTCGGCCGGCACCGGCGTCACGAAGGGGCGAATCGCCGCCATCGGCAGGCGGACCCAGTCATTGTCCGCCGGTTCGCGCCAACAGGCAAAGGCCAGCCGCCCGCCCGTTTTCAGCGCCGCACGCATATGGCCGAAGGCCGCGACCGGATCGTCGAAGAACATCACCCCGAAGCGCGAGAAGAGCAGGTCGAACGCCGCCGGGTCGAGCGGCGCGGTCGCGGCGTCGGCGAGTTGGAAGCGCACCGGCGCTCCGCCCGGCGTGTCCGCGCGTGCGCGCTCGACCAGCTGCGGCGAAATATCGACCCCGAGCACGTATCCGTCCGCGCCGGTCCGCGCCGCGAGCGCGAAGCTCGTCGCGCCCGCCCCGCAGCCGATATCGAGGATCCGGTCGCCGGGCGCCACTTCGGCGGCGGCCATCGCGGCGTCGCCGAACGCTTCGAGCATCAGGTCGAGCCGTTGCTGGTGCAGCACCCAATTGTCGCCGCTCGAACCGGTCCATTGATGGGTGGGGCTTTGCGCTGCGGTCGCCATGATTACGCCTCTTTATTGCGAATAGCTCGCAACTAAATCATATCCTTTCGTCCGACAAGCCCGCGCATAGCTATGCCTTGTTGCAAGCCGCCGGACCATGCGACAGTCTCGCGGCATCAAGGATCGCGCCGCGGCGCAAGGGAGAGATATGAGCGAACGGATCGTCACGGTCGACATCGGCGGTACCCATGCGCGCTTCGCGATTGCCGAGGTGGCGGATGGCCGAGTCCTGTCGCTCGGCGAAGCGACCACGCTGCACACCAAGGATCATGCAAGTTTCCAGACCGCGTGGGAGGATTTCGGGCAGCGGCAGGGCGGCACGCTGCCGCGCGGGGTCGCGATCGCGATTGCCGGTCCCACGCGCGGCGAGATCATCCGTTTCACCAACAATCCCTGGATCATCCGCCCGGCGCTGGTCGGCGAAAAGCTCGGCGTCGACCGCTGGGTGCTGGTCAATGACTTCGAAGCCGTCGGCCATGCGGTCGCGCAGGCCGACGCCGGCTATTTCGAGACGCTGTGCGGTCCCGACACGGGCTTGCCCGACAGCGGCACGATCAGCGTCATCGGCCCCGGCACCGGACTTGGCGTCGCCCACATCTGGCGCGACGGCGGCGCCTATCGTGTCCAGGCGACCGAGGGCGGACATATCGACTTCGCGCCGCTCGACAGCATTGAGGACGCAATCCTCGCGCGGCTCCGCAAGCGTCACCGCCGCGTGTCGATCGAGCGCATCGTGTCGGGGCCTGGCATTGTGGACATCTATGAGACGCTCGCGGCGATGGAAGGGCGCGCGGTGACCCCGCTCGACGACAAGACGATCTGGACCAACGGCACCAGCGGCGCCGACAGCCTCGCCGCCGCCGCGATCGACCGTTTCTGCTTGTCGCTCGGCAGCGTGTCGGGCGACCTCGCACTGGCGCAGGGCGCGAGCGGGGTGGTGATCGCGGGCGGGCTTGGCCTGCGCATCAAGGACAGCCTCGTCAAATCGGGTTTTCCCGAACGCTTCGTGGAAAAGGGGCGTTTCGAGGGCTTCATGGCGGCGCTGCCGGTCAAGCTGATCACCCATCCGCAGCCCGGACTGTTCGGCGCAGCGGCGGCTTTCGCGCGCCAGTATCCCTGACGCACCGCAACATCCTCTTTCGCGCCGGCCTTTCGCCCGATAGGGAAGGGCAAATCGCAACGGGGATCAAACTTTTATGCCTTCAGGACTTTTCGCGCTGCTCGACGATGTGGCGACCATCGCCAAGGTGGCGGCGGCGAGCATCGACGATATCGGTGCGGCGGCGTCGAAGGCGGGCGTGAAGGCCGCGGGGGTCGTCGTCGACGATACCGCGGTCACGCCGCGCTACCTGACCGGCTTCACACCCGATCGCGAACTGCCGATCATCTGGCGGATCACCAAGGGATCGCTGCGTAACAAGCTGGTCTTCATCGTGCCGGTGCTGCTGCTGCTGTCGGCGGTCGCGCAATGGGCGATCACGCCGCTCCTGATGGTCGGCGGCGCCTATCTCTGCTTCGAAGGCGCTGAAAAGGTCTGGCACAGCTGGACCGCCAAGGATCATTCGCTCGAGGAAGATGTCGCGCTCGTCGCCGACAAGAATCATGAAGAAGCGATGGTAAGCGGCGCGATTCGCACCGATTTCATCCTCTCGGCCGAAATCATGGTGATCGCGCTCAACGAGGTTCTCGACGAAGCCTTCGCGATGCGCGCTGCGACGCTGGTGGTGGTGGCGATCCTCATCACGGTCGCGGTCTATGGCGTCGTCGGGCTGATCGTGAAGATGGATGACATCGGCCTGCATATGAGCAAGGGCAAGGCTGCCGCCGGGCGCGCCGTCGGGCGCGGGCTGGTTGCCTTGATGCCGAAATTGCTCGCGGCGCTCGCGGTGATCGGGACCGCCGCCATGCTATGGGTCGGCGGCCAGATCGTCCTCCACGGCCTGCATGTCTTTCATATCGGCAATATCGCAGAAACGCTCGAATCCTTCGCGAAGGGCGTTTCCGGCGGGCTGCCGCTGGCCGGGATGTGGGAATGGCTGATCAAGGCCGCCGGTGACGGAATCTTCGGGCTGCTGCTCGGTGGCATCATCGTCGGCGCGCTCCATCTGCTCCCGGGCAAGAAGGCGGCGCACTGAGGGATTGAAGGGAGAGGCCGATATGCAGGGCGAAAATGATCCGCTGGCGGCCTTCTGGATGCCTTTCACGGCCAATAAGGCATATAAGAATAGCCCGCGCCAGCTCGTTTCGGCGAGCGGCATGTACTATCGCAGCGCCGATGGCCGCGAAATCCTCGACGGCACCGCGGGGCTCTGGTGCTGCAACGCCGGCCATTGCCGACCCGAGATCGCCGAGGCGATCGCCGAGACCGCGCGCACGCTCGATTTTGCGCCGACTTTCCAGCTCGGGCATCCGCTCGTTTTCGAACTCGCGAGCCGCGTCGCGGCGATCATGCCCGACGGGCTCGACCGCATCTTCTTTACCAACAGCGGCAGCGAATCGGTCGATACCGCGCTGAAAATCGCGCTCGCGGTGCAGCGCGCGCGCGGGCAGGGAAGCCGCACCCGGCTGATCGGGCGCGAGCGCGGTTATCACGGCACCGGCTTCGGCGGCATCGGCGTCGGTGGCATCGTCAACAACCGCCGCGCCTTCGGTCCGGGGATCGCGGGTACCGACCATATCCGCCATACCCATGGTGTGCCGGGCAACGCCTTCGCGCACGGCTTCCCGCCGCTTGGCGCCGAGCTCGCCGACGATCTCCAGCGCGTCATAGACCTCCATGGCGCCGAGACGATCGCGGCGGTGATTGTCGAGCCGATGGCGGGATCGACCGGCGTACTGATCCCGCCGGTCGGCTATCTGCAGCGGCTGCGGGAGATTTGCGACCGCCACGGCATCCTGCTGATCTTCGACGAGGTGATCACCGCCTTCGGGCGCGTCGGTGCCGCCACCGCCGCCGAGGCGTGGGGCGTCACTCCCGACATCATCACCATGGCCAAGGGGCTGACCAATGCCGCCGTCCCGATGGGCGCAGTCGCGGTGAAGCGCGAACTCCACGACGCGGTGGTCGACAGCGTGGCGAGCGGGATCGAGCTGTTCCACGGCTATACCTATTCGGGCCATCCGCTCGCCAGCGCGGCGGGGATCGCGACGCTTGACCTCTATGATCGTGAAGGGCTGTTCGACCGCGCGGCCGACCTCGCCGCCTATTGGGATGAGGCCGCGCACAGCCTGAAAGGGCGCCGCCATATCATCGATATCCGCACCATCGGCCTGGTCGCGGGCATCGAGCTCGAACCGCGCCCCGGCGCGCCCACCGCGCGCGCGACCGAGCTGTTCCACGCCTGCTTCGACAACGGCTTGCTCGTTCGCGCCACCGGCGACATCATCGCGCTGTCGCCGCCGCTGATCGTCGAGAATACGCAGATCGACGCGATGTTCGGCATGCTTGGGGACCTCGTCGAAGCGGTCGCCTAGCCGTTGAGCGGAAACGCCACCGACACGCGCGTGCCTTTGCCGACTTCGCTCTCGATATCGAGCTGGCCCTGGTGGCGTTCGCCGATGTGCTTGACGATCGCGAGGCCGAGCCCCGTGCCGCCGACCGAGCGGCTGCGCGCTTCGTCGACTCGGTAGAAACGTTCGGTCAGGCGCGGCAGATGGTCGGGAGCGATGCCTTCGCCCTCGTCGCTTACCGACAAGCGCGCGCGGGGGCCTTCGCGTTGCAGTTCGACAGTCACCGGCGTGTCGGCGCGGCCGTATTTCATCGCGTTGAAGATGATATTGTGGACAAGCTGGCCCAACTGCGCCTCGTCGCCCAGCATCGGCAGGGAGGTGCCGTCGAACGCCGCGACGACATCCTTGGCGCGCGGATTTTCGCTGTCCTTGAGCTGCGCGATCGTCGCGCGCACGATCGCGGTCAGGTCGACCTGCGCGGTCGGGCGGCGGAAGCGGTCGGCCTCGACGCGCGAGATCGAGAGCAGGTCGATGACCAGCTGCTGCATCCGCCGCGCCTCGCGGTCGATGATCGACAGGAAACGGTGGCGCGTCGCGGCGTCGGCTTCGCCGTTCATGTCCTGCAGCGTTTCGACATAGCCGAGGATCGCGGCCAGCGGCGTGCGCAGTTCGTGGCTGGCGTTGGCGACGAAGTCGGAGCGCATCCGGTCGGCGGCGTCGATCGCCGAACGATCGGCGAGGAAGAGGATCCGTTGCCCGCCCGACAGCGAAGCGATGCGCATCGTCCAGCGCTGACCGGGACGCGGAAAGTCGATGAGGTTGATCGGCTCGAGCATCGCGGCCGCGTCGGCGTTGGACAGCCATTCGGTCGCCGCGGGATGGCGGATCGCGGTGCGCACGTCGGCACCGACGATATGGCGTCCGAGCAGGCGGATCGCGGCGTCGTTTGCCAGCGTGACGATATTGCCGTCGCAGCCGAGCAGGGGGTCCTTTTCCTGATCGGCCCAGAGCGCGAAATCGGGGTGGCGCAGCAGCGATATCGGCGGCAGCGCGGGCGTCGGTGCCGCTTCGGCCCGGTTTTCGACGATGACCGCGCCGGGCAGCGCCCAATAGACGATCGCGGCGGCCGCAACGCCGGCGGCCGCCAATATGGCGATGGCCAAAGCGTCGCCACCAGCCAGCGCGGCGAGGATTGCCGCGATGGCGACCAGGGTCAGCGCTACGACGAGGCTGGAGAGGCGGTCGAACATTGGCCCTGCGCCTCGCACGAAGCGGGGCTGTGGCGCAAGGGTGTTCGCAGCGATTAACGCTTCATCGGTGAATGTCCCGAAACGGGAAGCGTCGCCGGGCATGTGGTCTTTTGCTTTTCCCCGCGTCCTCCATGGTTTATGCGCCGATCATGGAAGAACAGGATCAGCCGAACGGTGCGGGGGCGCCGCAATCCGATGATAAGCCCGAAGCCGCTCCGTCGCGGCGCCATATGCTCGCACTCGGCGCGGTCGGCGTTTCGGCGGCACTGACGATCCGCCCCGCCTTTGCCCAGACCGCCGTGTCGGTGATGAACTGCCAGATCCCGGTTCCCGATGTGTCGGGTGCGGGCAAATATATCGATGCGCGGGGCAACCTCGTCGCCGCGGGCACGAAGGGCGCATTCCCCGGTTCGCCGCGCCCGTTCACCGGCGAAGAGGTGAAACGGGCTTTCCGGGGGCAGACGCTGCCCGGCACGACCTCCAGCCAGTCGCAGGCCTATCTGGAGTATATCCGGCGCTTGCGGGCGGGGCAGAGCGGGTTTACCTGTTTCGCATCGATCACGATGCAACGCTGACCGTCGTCCCTTGTTGGCGATGGCGGCTTCCCCCCGCATCGCCAGACAAAGGAAAATCCCTTGAAATTAGCATCGCTGAAGAAGGGCCGCGACGGGCGGCTTGTCGTCGTTTCCGACGATCTCGCCTGGTATGCGGACGCCGGCCAGATCGTCCCGACGATGCAGGCGGCGCTCGACAATTGGGCCTATGCCGCGCCGCGCCTCGCCGCACTGGCCGAGGATCTCAATCATGACGCGATCCCCAAGGAGCGCTTTCATGAGCGCGATGCCGCCTCGCCGCTGCCGCGCGCCTATCAATGGGCCGACGGCAGCGCCTATGTGAACCATGTCGCGCTGGTGCGGCGCGCGCGCGGCGCGGAAATGCCAGACAGCTTCTGGCACGATCCGCTGATGTACCAGGGCGGTAGCGACGCCTTCCTCGCGCCGCGCGACCCGATCCCGCTCGGCGATCCGGCGTGGGGCTGCGACATGGAGGCCGAGGTGGTGGTCGTTACCGGCGACGTGCCCGCGGGCACCGATGCCGAAACGGCGCGCGGACTGATCCTGCTCGTCGGGCTGACCAATGATGTGTCACTGCGCGGCCTGATCCCCGGCGAACTCGCCAAGGGTTTCGGCTTTTTCCAATCGAAACCGTCGAGCGCGATGTCGCCGGTGTTCGTCACCCCCGATGCGCTCGGCGACCGCTGGAAGGACGGCAAGCTGCACGGCACCTTGTGCGTCGACATCAATGGCGCGCCGCTTGGCCGGGCCGATGCCGGGGTCGACATGACCTTCGATTTCGGGACGCTGATCGCCCATGCGGCGAAGACGCGCGACCTTGGCGCGGGAACGATCATCGGGTCGGGTACTGTGTCGAACCGCGATGCCGACGGCGGGCCGGGCAAGCCGATCGCACAGGGCGGACTCGGCTATTGCTGCCTTGCCGAGGTGCGCACGGTCGAGACGATCCTCGAGGGCGAGGCGAAAACGCCCTTCATGCAAAGGGGCGACACGGTTCGCATCTGGATGGATGATGATCGCCACCACAGCATCTTCGGCGCGATCGAGCAGCAGGTAGCCTGAGTCCGGGGGCAAATGGCCCTCCCGCCGCGGGGCGGAAGGGCCTTTGTCACATGCCGGTGAGCGCGTCCTTGAGCGAACAGGCGGCCGGGCCAAGGATCACGATGAACAGGCACGGCAGAATGAACAGGATCAGCGGCACTGTCATGATCGCGGGCAGGCGCGCGGCCTTTTCCTCGGCGCGCATCATGCGCTCGTTGCGGAATTCGGCCGACAGCACGCGCAGGGCGGAAGCCAGCGGCGTACCATATTTCTCGGTCTGGATCATGGTCGTGACGACGCCCTTCACCGAATCGAGATTGACGCGATAGGCGAGGTTTTCGAACGCCTGTCGACGTTCGGTCAAGAAGCCGAGCTCGATCGACGTCAGCGCGAATTCTTCGCCCAGTTCAGGATAGGCGCGGCCGAGTTCCTTGGCGACGCGACTGAAGGCGGCATCGACGGTCAGACCGGCCTCGGCGCAGATCACCAGCAGGTCGAGCGCGTCGGGCAGGCCCTTGCGGATCGCATCGGTGCGCTTCGCGCGCTTGTTCTGCACGAACAGGTCAGGCGCCTTATAACCCAGGAGCAGCGCCGCCATCGTCGCACCTGACCGCTTGAACGGCGTCAGGTCGGGCCACATATCGACCCAATAAATCAGGAAGGCGGCGAGGCCGCCGAAGACGATCGGCAGGATCAGGCGGCCAAAGATGACCGCTACGGCCAGGTCCTTCGAGCGGATACCCGCCTGCGCCACCTTTTGCTGGCCCTCCTTGATCTGGTCTTCCTGCAGCACCTGCAGCTTGCCCAGGAAGGTGCGCATCTTGTCCGCAGTCTGGTTCTTGCGGACAAGTTTCGCCCGGCGCTTCGCGGTCGAGGCGGTGATGCCGGCCTTCAGCTGTTCGCGGCGTTCGTTAAGCGCCTTGACGCGCTTCGCCATCGGATCGCGCACGGTCAGCGCGCCATAGAGCGCGATCAGCACCGCGCCGACGCCGACGGCGGCGAGCGTGGTGGCGACCCAGATGACGTCGACGCCCATGATGGTCGGGCCGGGCGCCGCGCCCGAGAATGCGGTGAGGAGCAGCGTGCTGTTCATTGGTCCCGCCCCTTAGATTTCAAAGCTGATCATGCGCGACATGATGAACGCGCCGAGGCTCATCCAGATCAGCCCGCCTAGCCCGGTGATGATCAGCCGTTCTTCATGGAAGAAGCCCTCGAGATATTCGGGGTTCATCGAATAGACGATGCCGAACACGAAAAAGGGCAGGGCGCCGACGATATAGGCCGATGCCTTGGCTTCCGACGACATGGCGCGGATCTTCAGCTTCATCTGGGCGCGCTTGCGCAGCACGTCCGACAGGTTCGCCAGCGTTTCGGCCAGATTGCCGCCCGTCTCGCGCTGGATCGCGATGGTGATGCAGAAAAACTGGAACTCGGGAGTCCCGAGCATCTCGGCCGATTCCTGCAGTGCGGCCTCCATCGTGTTGCCGATGCGGATGCGTTCGACGACGCCCTTGAATTCTTCTCCCACCGGGCCGGGCAGCTCCTGACTCACGACCTGGAAGGTCTCGGTCACCGGCAGGCCCGATTTCAGGCCGCGGACAAGCAGGTCGATCGCGTCAGGAAAACGCGTGTTGAACTTGGCGACACGCTTTTTGATCAGGCGATTGACGATAAAATAGGGCAAGCCGAGCGCGGCGATCACGCCGACGAGCGCGGCAAGCATGAACGGGCTGCGGATGAGCAGCAGCAGACCGGCGACACCCACGAAGATCGCCATTGAAGCCATCATATACTGGCTGACGGTCCAGCCCTTGCCGGTCCGGCGCAGCCGCTTTTCCATCTCTTCACGGCGCGGCATCAGGCTCGAGAGATTCTGACCGCCGCGTGCGCCTCCGGCCTGGATCGTCTTGCGCATCTGCGCCGCGACGACGGCCTCGGTCGAGTTGGCGTGCCGGTCCTTGACCATCGCGAGCCGGCGCGTCTTCGCCTTGCCCATCGACGGGCCGCTGAGCAGCACGAGCACGGTGAAGGCCAGAAAGGCGCCGCCGATGATGAGGATGACTGACGTGTCCATGGTCGGTTTTCGTCCGCTTATTGTCCAAGGGCGGCAGGTGGCCGGTCACCCGGCCGCCATCGCCTCTATTTCGCGCCTTTTTTGGCCATCATGCCGCCGATGCCGCCCAGCTTGCCGAGCAGCGAAGCGCCCGACTTGCCCTTGGCCACCGGCGCCGAGCTTTCTTCGGCCTCCGAATCGGCACCGTCGAGGATGAAGCGCATCAGCTGGTTCCACACCGCGCTCGCCTTGGTGCCCTTGCAGATTTCGGCATAGGATTTGCCGAGCTTTGCTGACTGGCTGACCAATTTGGGATCGAACGGAATGACGATGTCGATCTGGCGTTCGATCGACGATTCGAACTCCTTGCGCGACAGCTCGCCGATCGCATTCTGGAACTTGTTGGCGACCAGGATCACCCGCGCCCCCGGAACATTCTGCTTGAACCAGGACAGGATGCGGATCGTGTCGCGTGCCGAGGCGAGTGTCACGTCGCTGACCAGCACGATCGTCCCGACTTCCGACACCAGGTGGGGGAAGGGGATCAGCACATGGCGCGGAATGTCGACGATCGTCATTTCGAACGCGTTGCGCAGTTCTTCTTCCAGCTGGAAAAAGGCCGAACCGTCGGTCATCACGGGCTGGTGGATCGGGGCTTCGGCCGACAGCAGGCTCAGCTTGTCCGACGCTCGCACCATAGCGCGCTCGATGAACAGACCGTCGATGCGGCTGGGATTGTCGATCGCGTCGATCAGGCCGCGACCCGGTTCGAGGTCGAGCGTCAGCGCGCCGGTGCCGAAATGGATGTCGAGGTCGAGCAGCGCGGTCTGGCGGTCGGCCTGTTCACTCATCGCCCAGGCGAGCGAGGTCGAGACGAGCGACGCGCCAACGCCGCCGCGTACGCCGACCACCGCCATCATGTGATGCGGCTTGTCGTCTACCATGTCGCTGTGTTTCGGGGCCGACAGCATCGCCTGCGCCATGGTCAGCGATTCGCGGACCTGGTCGAGCGACAGCGGCTTGAGCAGATAGTCCTGGATGCCGCTCGACAAGAGGTCCCGATACAGGCGAACGTCATTGACCTGGCCGGCGGCGATCACCACCGTGCCGGGTTCGCAGACTTCGGCGAGCGCATTGATATCGTTGATCGGATCACCCGATTCGGACATGTCGACGAACAAAATGTTCGGGCTCGCCGACACCGACAGCGACTGGACGGCGTTGCGCAGTCCGCCCTTGTTGCACTTCTCGATGGGCCAGCCCATGTCGTTGGCGGCGGCGCGGATCAGCTCCAGCGTATCGTCGTCGCAGACAAAGGCGTTGAACGGTTCGCGCAACCCGGCAGCTTTGAAAGGCGCGTTCACTGGCTGGCTCCCTTTTTGGTGGTGGTCGACACGCCCTGCAGTTCGCCAGCACCCGTGGGCGGCCGCTCGCGATAGGTCTTGATGGCGCGCGCCGACGATGCGGGGTCCTGGTGATCGGCGCTGGTGCCCTTGATCAGGTCATTGGGGTCGGCGACCATTGCAGCGAGGTTGCTGTTCATCGCACAGCCATAGTTGGATGAGGTTGCATTGTTGAAGTTGATCGACGATTTGCTCGACCAGTCGGGGCAACCCGGTACCGAGGCGGTCGCACGGGTGACGACGACGCGCAGACCGCCCGGCGCCACCGTCCCGGTGGTCACCGGAACCGCGTCGCTCAGCAACAGGCCGCGGCGTTCGACCATCGCACGGATCGACGAACGCGCCAGGCTGGAGCCATAGGGCGACGGGTCTTCGATCGCGATGCGGTCGCCGTAGCGCACGCCCATGGCGTCGAGCCAGCCCTGCAGGCGGCCCTGTTCGCTGGGCGGCAGCTCGCCGCCGCTGGTCGCGACGTCGAACTGATAGATGCTGTTGCGGACAATCGGCTGGTGCACCGATTCGAGGCTGGTGTTGGTGTGCGCGCTGCCCGTGCATCCGGCGAGCGTCGCGGCCAGTGCCAGGGTCGTCCAAGTTGCGATCTTCTTCATACTCTTGCTCCTGAAAGACAGCGCGTCACTTGATGCTGAAACCGGGCGAGACTTCGGTACCGGCGCGCAGGCGATCGGCATCGTCAGGCGATGTGTCGAGTCGCGGCTTCGGTCGGTCGCCGCCGGTCACGCCGTTGCTCGTCTGGCCGAGGAGAAGGCGCGCGGCGTCGTTCGGGACCTGATAGGCGTCGGTCGGCAACTTGATCTCGTTCGCCGACACCGGCTGGACCAGATAGGGCGTCACGACGATGACCAACTCGGTCTCGCCGCGACGGAAGCTGTCCGACTTGAACAACATGCCCAGCAGCGGCACGTCACCGATGCCCGGCATCTTGTCGATCGCGCCGATCGTCCGGTTGTTCATCAGGCCGGCGATCATAAAGCTTTCGCCCGACCCCAGTTCGACGGTCGTTTCGGCACGGCGAATGGTCAGCGCGGGGATCTGGAACCCCTGCATCTCGACAGCGCCTTCGGTCGACAGTTCCGACACTTCGGGGCGGACCCGCAGGCTGATCCGGCCGTTGGACAGCACGGTCGGCGTATAGGCCAGGCTGACGCCATATCGACGATATTCGATCGTCGTGCCGGCGAAGTTGCCCGGGATCGGTACCGGGAATTCACCGCCTGCCAGGAAGTCGGCGGTTTCGCCCGACAGCGCGGTCAGGTTCGGCTGGGCGAGCGTCACGACCATGCCCGACCGTTCACCCATGTCGAGCGACGCGATCAGGTCGAGGCCGAAGAGACGGCCGGCACCAGCGAGGCTGCGCGTGCCCGCGGGGGTGTTGAACGAATAGGTGGTGGTGCCGTTCGACGATGTGATCGTGCCGGCCGTGCGGCCGCCGAAAACCCCGCCGAGGAAGCCGTTGCCCATCGGGCCATCGGTATCCCGCGTCAGCAGGTTGCCGCTGATTTCCTTGACCAGCGAACGATTCACTTCGGCGATGCGGACCTGAAGATTGACCTGCAGCGGCGTCGCCGTGCGCAGGCGCGAGAGGACCTTGGTCTGCTCGCCGACAAAGGCCTGCACCAGCCGTTCGGCCTCTGCGGCGTCGTCGGGCGACTGCACGGTCCCGGTGAGCAGCACAAAGCCGTTCATCGTGTTCGCCGAAATCGTCGCTTCGGGCATCGCGAGCGAGAGCATCTGGTCGATGGTCTCGATATTGTTGCCGACGCGGGCGACGGTCGAATAGACCACGCGGCCGCTGGCGTCGGTGGCATATATGCTCGTCTCGCCCGGCTTCTTGCCGAAGATATAGAGCTGGCGGCTCGACCGGACCTGAACGTCGGCGACTTCGTCATTGGCGACAAAGACGTCGGTCATCGAGGCGGGGAGGCTGATCAGCCGGCCGCGGCCGACCGACAGGTCGACGTTGCTGCTGGCGTTCTGGACCGCCTGGGCGAGAGCCTGATGGGCGGGGGCCGTTACCAGCGTCGCTGCGACCAGGCCGATGGCGAGGGTGCGGGCGAGTGCCACCGCTTTGAACTTGGGTTTGCTGATCATCTTACTTACCCCCAACCGGCACTTCGGTCACTTTTTCGCCGCGCGTGACGCGGACGACGGGACCACGCGGCGCTGCCGGTGCGGCGCCCCCATAGTTCGACGGCTGGCCGCCGCCGTAATTGTTGTTCGGCTGCTGGCGCGGGACCGAGACGCGGCCGCTGACCGGGACCCAGAAGCGCGAGACGTCGCCGCCGGTGGTCGCCGAACCCCGACCTGCGGTCGGACGCGCGGCGGCTTCGGCCATCATTTTCCGTTCGGCGGCGGTGCCGCCTTTGCTCGGGACGCTGACCTCGCCCGAGGCGATGGCGGCGTCGAGTTCGCCGGCACTTTCGGCCAGGGGACGCAGGGCGAGCGACAATTTACCCATATCCTGTGCGACGGCGATTTTTTCGGCGATCTCGGGCGTGGCTTCCAGCGTGACCGAGCCGAAGGTGCGAACCGGGGTCTTGCCCGTCTCATCCTCGGCGTCGAAGCGCTGGTCGGTGGCGAGCACGCGAACGTTACGGACGATCGTTTCGGCGGTGAAAAGTTGCTCGTCGGGATAGGAACTGCCTTCCTTCACCTTGAGCTCCTGCGCCAGCACGACGTCGACGCGGTCGCCCGGGAAGACGAAGCCCGCGACGCCCTGTTCCTGGCTGACCTTGACGGTCACGGCGCGCATCCCCGGGCCCAGCGCCGCGGCGAGGAAGCCGCGGTCGTCGGGATGAACGAGCGCGCCCTGCGTCAGCGGCTGGCCGGCGGTGATCGGATAACGGACGACGGTCCCGACCAGGTTGTTCACCTCGGTCTTTTCCTTCAGGAAATAGGCCTTTTCGACCAATTCCTTGGGCCAGGGCTGGAAACGGAAGCTGTCGGGGCCGATAATCGTCCCGACGGGCAGCTGGCGCGTCGCGACCAGGATCATCGGGCCCTGGACCTCGGGCGCCGCGGCGGCGCGCGCCTGCGGTGCCGATGCGCCGCGCATCATCTGGTTGACCCCGAACGCCGCCCCGATCGCAATGACCAGCGCGCCGACGATGAGCATTATCTTTCGCGTATCCATGACGATTTTTCGCCTCCTAACACTCGCCAGACGTGGCGGTGCTTGCCCTCAGCTCGATGCGATAGACTGAAAGTGGTTAAAATATTGTTGGTGAAGCGCCCAAAGGCCCGCTGCGGCGATCGCAACGCCGTAGGGGACCTCGACCGGCTTGTCCGACGGGCGTATCTTGATGTGGATCAGCATGACTGCCGACAGGATGCCGCCGGCGATCGCCATCACGGTCAGCGTCGGCATGAACAGGGGCAGCGGAACCCACAGCATCACCGCGCCGATCATCTTGACGTCGCCGCCGCCCATGCCGCCGATGAAAAAGAGTCCAACGAAAAGAAGGAACACGGCAAAGGCCGCACCGAACTGGATGGCCATGTCGGGCCATGCAGAAAGGCCGGTCGCGATCCAGAAGGGTATCGCGAGCAGTGCCATCGTGGCGTTGAGACCGTTGGAGATGCTGCGGCTACGAAGGTCGCTGATCGCGGCTGCTATCATCAGCAGGGCTAGTATCGCCATCAAGCCAAGGGAGAGTGTGCCGCGGTCCATCGCGTCTCTCCTAGTCGGCATGGCTTACCAAATAGTAACCATGTCTGCCGCCGGCGATGCTTGCATTCCGGGCCTTACAGGATATGCGCCGGGGCATGACCGGCTCTCTCCCTTCCGACATCGATGTCCTGATCGTCGGCGCCGGGATCGCGGGCGCCAGCCTGGCCGCCGAGCTCGCGCCGCATCGCCGCGTGCTGATGATAGAGGCGGAAGATATGCCCGGCTTTCATGCGACCGGGCGCTCGGCGGCCTTCTGGCAGGAAAGCTATGGGGGTGTCGGAGTCCAGCCGCTGACGGCGGCATCTTTCGCGGCGCTGTCGGCCCCTGATCCGGCCTTTTCGGATCGCGCTTTCCTGTTGCCGCGCACCGCCGTGACGATCGGTCGGCGCGACGAGGCGGCGGCGATCGATGGGTTCGTCGCCGCCTTCGCCGCGCAGGGGGTAGAGGTGTCGCGCCTCTCGACGGCGGCGCTGGCCGATCGCATTCCCGGTCTTCGTCCCGACTGGAGCGAAGGCGCTTATGAACCATCGTGCCGCGATATCGATGTGGGGGCGCTACACGCCGCCTATCTGCGCGCGGCGAAGCGCGCCGGGGCGCTGCTTTCGTTGCGCACGCCGCTCGTTTCAGCGCGGCACGCGGCCGGCGGCTGGGCGGTGCAAACGGGGCGGGAGACGATCCGCGCCAGCCTCCTCGTCGATGCGGCGGGCGCGTGGGCGGACGGCGTGGCGGCTGCCTGCGGCGTGGCGCCGATCGGGATCCGACCCTATCGCCGCACGATAGCGCAACTGCGCCTTGGTGTCCCGACCCCCGCGACGTTGCCGCTGGTCGGCCATGTCGGCGGTAGCTTTTATTTCAAGGGCGAGAGCGAGGGGCGCATCTGGCTCAGCCCGCATGACGAAACGCCCAGCGCTCCGTGCGACGCTGCGCCTGAGGAAATCGACGTCGCGCTCGCGATCGACCGGCTCCAGTCGGTCGTCGACTGGCCGATCGCCGCGGTCGAACGCAAATGGGCCGGGCTGCGCAGCTTTGCACCCGACCGTCTTCCTGTGTTCGGCCGCGATCCCGATGTGCCCGACTTTGTGTGGTGCGTGGGGCAGGGCGGCTTCGGCATCCAGACCGCGCCCGCCATTGCACAATTGCTTGCCTGGCAGCTCGGCGGCCCGGCGCCCGGCGGCGCGATCGGCGCGATCGATCCCGCCACCTATGCCCGGTCACGCTTTGGCTGATCGGTTCAACCACATGCTTGCGCGATGCATTCTGCGGCTTAACATGGGTTAGCCGCACGGACCGGCGGCTTTGTCTTTTTGGAGGACCCCCATGGCCCACTATTTCGAGATCAAGCAGAACAAGGCCGGCGAATATGTCGCCTATTTCAAATATAACAGCGAAACGATGTTCTGGACCGAGGGCTATTCGAGCAAGGCGTCCGCGGTGAACGCCATCGAATCGATCAAGAAAAACGGTCCGGGCGCCGAGACCAGGGAAGCCGAATAAGCGACAGGGGGCGGGCGCCTCAGCGCGCCCGCGCCTTTCGCATGACCTCCAGCGCAGCGTCGCTGGCCAGCTTGTCGGCGATTTCATTGTCGGGGTGGCCGGCGTGGCCCTTGACCCACAGCCACTCGATATCGTGCCGCGCGGCCTCCTTGACCAGCCGCTGCCACAGCTCGGCGTTGGCGACGGGCTTTTTCGCGGCGGTTTTCCAGCCGTTCTTCTGCCAGCCGAACACCCATTTGGTGATGCCGTCGCGGACGTAAACGCTGTCGGTCGACAGTTCGACCTTGCAGCGCCGCTTCAGCGCGGCCAGCGCCTCGATCGCCGCCATCATCTCCATGCGGTTGTTCGTCGTATCGGGTTCGCCGCCGGACATCGTCTTCACGACATCGCCCCAGCGCAGCACCGCGCCCCAGCCCCCCGGGCCGGGGTTGCCCTTGCACGCGCCGTCGGTCGCGACGATCACGGTCTTGCCCTCGCTCATGCGGCGGCGAACAGGCTCGCGGCGTCGGCGGCCTGGTACCGGCGCAGCCGTTCGAGGAAGGGCGACGGGTCCTTGCGCGTTACCAGCGCATCGGCGGGCGTATGCACCCAGTCGTGCGCGCGCGTCAGCAGGAAGCGCAGCGATGCGCCGCGCGCAAGCAGTGGCAGCGCTGCCTGCTCGGCCTCGGTCAGCGTGATTTCGCTCGCATAACCTGCCATCAGCGCCTTGGCGCACACGGCGTCGCAGCGCGCGCCGTCGTTCGAAAAGGTCCAGCTCGCATGCGTGACCGCGACGTCATAGGCGCGGAAATCAGTCGCCGCGAAATAGAAGTCGATCAGGCCCGTGACGCGCTCGCCGAGCATCAGGACATTGTCGGGGAACAGGTCGGCGTGAATGACATGCGCCGGCAGGTCGGTCGGCCAATGCGCGTCGAGAAAGTCCAGTTCGGCGCTCACGATCGCGGCAAGGCCCGGGCGCACCGCGTCGAGGTCGCCGGTCGCCTCTGCGATCGCGCGCCAATGCGGTTGCCCCATGCTGTTCTCTCGCCCGCCGGCATAGTCCGCCAGCGCGCCATGCATCGCGCCGAGCGCGGCGCCCGCCGCCAGGCACTGGCCCGGCGTCGGCTTGTTCAGCGAAATTCCGGGCAGAAACTGGATGATGCACGCGGCGCGGTCCGAAATCTGCTGGATTGCGATGCCGTCGCGATCGCGGATCATCGGGGGGACCGCGCAGCCGCTCGCCGCCAGATGCGCGAGCAGATCGACGAAAAAGGGCAGCTCCTCGACTTTTACCCGCTTTTCATAGAGCGTCAGGATGAAACGCCCCGCAGTGGTCTCAAGCAGGAAATTGCTGTTCTCGACACCCTCGGCGATGCCCTTGCACGACAGGACGGTGCCGATGTCGTAGCGGGCGACCAGTGCGGCCAGGTCGTCGGGGTCGACCCCGGTATAAACCGCCATCAGCCTGCCGCCGGCTCGAGCCCGCGCGGCAGCTTGAAAACCATATTCTCCTCGGCGGTGACAACGACATCCTCGACGATCGGCCGATGCGCCGCGACCGCGTCGATGACTTCGCGGACCAACTGCTCGGGCGCGCTGGCGCCGGCAGTGACGCCGAGCGTTCCGATATCGGCCAGCCAGGCGGGGTTTATGTCGCTGCCGCGCTGGACGAGGTTTGCGGGGGTTCCCATGCGTTCGGCGACCTCGACCAGTCGCACGCTGTTCGAACTGTTCGGCGCCCCGATTACGATGACACGGTCGCAACGGCCGGCGATCGCCTTCACCGCTTCCTGACGGTTCGACGTTGCGTAGCAGATATCCTCGCCGCGTGGACCGGTGATCGCGGGGAAGCGATGCTGGAGTGCAGCGATGATGTCGCGGGTGTCGTCGACCGACAGCGTCGTTTGTGTCAGGAACGACAGCATCTCGGGATCGGTCGGCGCGAGCGCAGCGACATCGTCGACCGATTCGACCAGCGTCATCGCGCCTTCGGGGAGCTGCCCCAGCGTCCCGATGACTTCGGGATGGCCGGCGTGGCCGACGAAGATGATATGGCGCCCGCCCTCATGCGCGCGCTCGGCCTGGCGATGGACCTTCGACACCAGCGGACAGGTTGCGTCGATATAGTCGAGCCCGCGCGCTTCGGCCTTGGCGGGCACCGCCTTGGGGACGCCATGCGCGCTGAACACGACCGGGACGCCGTCGGGAACCTGCTCGAGCGATTCGACGAAAATCGCGCCCTTGGCCTTCAGCGTGTCGACGACATAGCGGTTATGGACGATCTCGTGCCGGACATAGACCGGGGCGCCATAGCGCTCGATCGCCAGTTCGACGATACGGATCGCGCGGTCGACCCCGGCGCAAAAACCGCGCGGCGCGGCGATCAGAACGGTCAGTTCCGCCGCTTCGCCGCCTTTTTCGGGGGCCATGTTCAGGGGTGCGTTCATCTCGCGGGCGCTCTAGCGCAGCCGCCGCCATGCGGTAAAGCAACTTCGCACCGTTGCGCCTCGTTCATCGCCCCGATAAGAAGCGGCGCGCATGGAGCAGGGATCAATCGCCCTCGTCGTTCCAGCCAAGTGGAAAGCCTTGACCATCATGATGCCCATTTCGTCTCCGTCGCGTAAGTTTCTGGCTGTGCTGTGCGGCACTGCTGCCATGGCGACGGTGGCGGGCTGCGCGAAGGATAACGACATTGATCTGTCGGGCGGCGTCGGCATTACCGCCACGCGATCGGCTTGTCCGGCGGTCGCGGTGCCGCTCCATACCGGCGACATCACCCTCTTCGACCCCGCGACCAGCCGCGATGCGGCGGCGATCGACGTGGTGGCAACGGTCACCAACCTGACGCCGCAGTGCAACGATGCCGGCGAAAAAGTCTATCAGCTCGCGACCTTCGACGTCGTCGCCACCCGCCGCGATGCCGGCCCGGCGCGTTCGGTCACCATTCCCTATTTTTCAACCGTGGTGCAGGGCGGCACCGCCGTCGTCGCCAAGCGCATCGGCAATGTCACCGTCAACTTCGCCGACGGTCAGGTGCGCGGCACTGGGCGCGGCCAGGCTTCGGCCTATGTCGATCGCGCCGCGGCGACGCTGCCCGCCGACATCATGGAACGCATCACGCGCAAGCGCAAAGCCGGCGACCAGGACGCGGCGGTTGATCCGCTGAGCATCCCCGAAGTGCGCGCCGCGGTGCAGCGCGCGAGCTTCGAACTGCTCGTCGGTTTCCAGCTGACGCAGGAACAGCTCGAATATAACGTCCGACGATAAGCGTTGCGGCGGCGCGCCTTTGCGCCGTTCGCCTCATTCGGCCCTGCGGCGCCATCGGGGCGACGCAGGGCTTTTCGCGTTGCCCAAGCTGTTATAGGGCGCGCGCCAAGTGCTTTGATCAAAGATAGGCCCCGCCCGTGACCCTGTTCAGCCGTTTTTCCGACCATATCGGCACCGCCCTTGATGCGCTCGTCGCGCGCGGCGCGCTTCCCGCCGACCTCGACCGCTCCTCGATCAGCGTCGAGCCCCCCCGCGATCCGGCGCATGGCGATGTCGCGACCAACGCCGCGATGGTGCTCGCCAAGCCCGCCGGCATGAACCCGCGCGCGCTCGCCGACCTGCTTGTCGCCGAACTCGGCGCGCTGGACGAGGTGACCGAGGCGAGCGTCGCCGGGCCCGGCTTCATCAACTTGCGCCTCGTCGACGCCAGCTGGCGTGACGAACTCGCGCTGATCCATTCCGCCGCCGGCGATTACGGTCGCTCGGCGACGGGGCAGGGGCGCACCGTCAACGTCGAATATGTCTCGGCCAACCCGACCGGCCCGATGCACGTCGGCCATTGCCGCGGCGCGGTCGTCGGCGACGCGCTCGCCGCGCTGCTCGAATTTGTCGGGCACGAGGTGATCCGCGAATATTATGTCAACGACGCCGGGGCGCAGGTCGATGTGCTCGCGCGCTCGGTGCACCTGCGCTACCGCGAGGCGCTCGGCGAGGATGTCGGCGCGGTGCCCGAGGGGCTCTATCCCGGCGACTATCTGATACCGGTCGGCCAGAAGCTCGCGGCCGAACATGGCGACCGTTTCGTCGGCGCTCCCGAAAGCGCGTGGCTGGGGCTGTTCCGCGCCGAGGCGGTCAGCGCAATGATGGACATGATCCGCGCCGACCTCGCCAAGCTCGGCATCCACCACAATCTTTTCTCGTCCGAAGCCGAACTGCAGGCTGCGGGCAAGCCCGCCGAGGCCGAACAATGGCTGCGCGCCCACGACCTCGTCTATGACGGCGTGCTCGAAGCGCCGAAGGGCGAGACCCCCGAGGATTGGGAGCCCGTCGAGCTGCCGCTCTTCCGCTCGACAAAGTTCGGTGATGACCAGGACCGCCCGATCAAGAAGTCCGACGGCAGCTGGACCTATTTCGGCGCCGACCTCGCCTATCATTTCCAGAAGGCCGAGAGCGCCGACGAACTGATCGATATATGGGGCGCCGATCATGCCGGCACGGTCAAGCGGATCAAGGCCGCGGTCGCCGCGATGACCGAGGGCAAGAAGAAGTTCGACGTCAAGCTCGTCCAGATGGTCCGGCTGCTCAAGAATGGCGAGCCGTTCAAGATGTCGAAGCGCGCGGGCAATTTCGTCACGCTGGCCGATATCGTCGACGAGGTCGGTAAGGATGCGGTGCGCTTCACCATGCTCACCCGCAAGGCCGATGCGCAGATGGACTTCGACTTCGCCAAGGTGGTCGAGGCGTCGCGCGACAACCCCGTCTGGTACCTGCAATATGCCAACGCCCGCATCGCGCGGCTGCGCAAGAAGGCCGCCGATGCCGGCATCGATCTGCCCGCGCCGGCGCCCGAGCGGCTCGGTGCGCACGAGCTCGGCCTCGTCAAATTACTCGCGCAATTCCCGCGCATCGTCGAATCGGCGGCCGCCGCGCGCGAGCCGCACCGCATCGCTTTCTATCTCGCCGACGTCGCCGCCGCCTTCCACGCCTGGTATAATCTCGGTAACGACGACCCTGCCGCGCGCATCGTGCTCGACAATGATCCCGAATTGACCGCGACTCGCCTTTATTTGGCCGACGGAATCGGGCAGGTTATCCGGGGCGGGCTCCGCTTGATGGGGGTGGACGCGCTCGAGGAGATGCTTTGATGGCCGACGAGGGCAAGGGGCAGGACGCCGGACTGGGGCTTGACGACGAGGATCGCCTGCCCTGGCTCGAGGCTGCCGACGATTATGAGGATGATGGCGAGGTGTCGCCGACCCGGTTGCTTGTCATGGTGCTCGGCGGGCTGCTGCTCATCGGCGCGGTGCTCGGCGGACTGTGGTGGATCCAGAATGGCGGCGCGCGCGGCGAGGGCGAACTGATCGTTGCGCAAAAGGGCGACTATAAGGTCGCGCCAAAGAACGATGCCGCCAAGACCTTCGAGGGCGAGGGCGACGCGAGCTTCGCCGCAAGCGAAGGCGCCGAACCTTCGGGCAAGGTCGATGCGTCGCGCATGCCCGAAGAACCCGCCGCAAGCCCGTCCGAGCGCGAGGCTGCGGCAAAGGCGGCGAAAAAGGCCGAAACCGACAAGGCGGCCGCCGCCAAGGCCGCGCGCGCCGCCGCCGAAAAGGGCAAGCCCGCCGCGACCTCGGTCAAGACCGCCGAGCCCGCCAAGGCGGCCCCGGCGCCGTCGGGATCGGCGATGATTCAGCTCGGCGCGTTCAGCAGCGAGGCAGCGGCGGCCAAGGCCTGGACCAACCTGACCAAACGCTTTGCTTATCTGTCGGAGCTGAACAAGTCGGTGTCGCCGGCGACGGTCGACAGCGGCCAGGTCTATCGCCTGCGTGCGGTGGCGGGCAGCGCCGCTAACGCCCAGAGCCTGTGTGGGAAATTGCGCGTTGCCGGCGAAAATTGCGTCATCGTTCGCTGATTCGGCCCGGCTTGTCGCAGCGGTCATTGGTTCGGTAACCTTGCCGTGCCATCATTTGCCTATTGGTTGCCGTTTGCGGGGACGACGGCCGATGGAGATTGACGCATGATACCTGCAATTTTCGGCCTGTCCGGCCTCACCCTGACCGACGATGAGCGCGCTTTCTTTCGCGACAGTGATCCAGCGGGCTATATCCTGTTCGGGCGCAACATCGACAATCGCGAGCAGCTCAAGCGGCTGACCGACGAGCTGCGCGACCTCGACGGCCGCGACAATCTGCCGATCCTGATCGACCAGGAGGGCGGGCGCGTCGCGCGCATGAAATCGCCGGTATGGCCTGATTTCCCCAGCGGCGCGGCCTTCGACATGCTGTACGAGCGCGCGCCGGCGAGCGCGATCGAAGCGGCGCGGCTCAACGCGATGGCGCTCGCGTCGATGCTGTCGGAGGTCGGCATCACCGTCGATTGTCTGCCTTTGCTCGATGTACGCCAGCCAGGCGCCAGCGATGTCATCGGCGACCGTGCGCTGGGCAGCGAACCGATGCGCGTTGCTGCACTCGGCCGCGCGATCCTCAGCGGACTGCAGGACGGCGGCGTCGTCGGCATCGTCAAACATATCCCCGGCCATGGCCGCGCGCTGCTCGACTCGCACAAGGAACTGCCGGTGGTCACCGCGCCCGACCGCGATCTCCAGACCGACCTCGCCCCCTTTGCGGCATTGCGCGACGCGGCGATCGCGATGACCTGCCATGTCGTCTTCACCGCCTGGGACCCCGACCGGCCCGCAACGCTGTCGCCCGTCGTCATCGACAGCGTGATCCGTCAGCGCATCGGTTTCCACGGTCTGTTGATGAGCGACGATCTCGATATGGAGGCGTTGTCGGGCGACGTGCCCTCGCGCGCGGTCGCTGCGATCTCCGCCGGCTGCGACATCGCGCTCAACTGCTGGGGCAAGATGGACGACATGATCGGCATCGCCGACGGTCTCGATCCGATCAGCACGGTGTCGCGCGCGCGGCTCGAAGGCGCGATGGACCGCATCGCGGGGACGCACGACGAACGGCAGTTTGCGATGCTCGTCGAACAGCGCGACGCGCTGCTGGCGCTGGCATGATGGAGGCCTGACCCGCCGATGGAGGAATTGCCGCTCGACTTTGATGTGGCGCCCACCGCGGCGGAGCGCGAGGACGCGCTCCAGCTTTCGCTCGACAGCTGGGAAGGTCCGCTCGACCTGCTGCTGACGCTGGCGCGCAGCCAGAAGGTCGACCTCAGGCAAATCTCGATCCTCGCGCTCGTCGAGCAATATCTCGCCTTCATCACCGAAATGCGTGCGAAGCTGGAGGTGGCGGCCGATTATCTCGTGATGGCGGCCTGGCTTGCCTATCTCAAATCGGCGCTGCTGCTGCCAAAGGACCCGCTTGAGGACCCGTCGCCCGACGAACTGGCGCTGCGCCTGCAACTGCGGCTGCAGCGGCTGGCGGCGATGCGCGAGGCGGCGGCGCGGCTGCTCGCGCGCGATCG